>Ga0209537_1000890_pt1 | contig 35395 bp, 37 predicted proteins | sample BioPla4DNA1_FD_187698 | JGI IMG/M metagenome (GOLD analysis project Ga0209537, IMG submission 187698) | Biogas fermentation microbial communities from Germany - Plant 4 DNA1 (SPAdes) (version 2) | ecosystem: Engineered > Bioreactor > Anaerobic > Digestate | place: Bielefeld, North...
TTATTTGGGGAGCAGTCTTTGGAGGATGGTTTGGCGATGCAGGAACTCGTTTTGGCATTAATCCTATTTGGTTCAACCCCTCCGAAGAACCTATAAAGATGCTAGCCTTTTGTTTTGCATGTGGTGTCATTCATATCTTTGCAGGTATGGGTGTTAAGGCCTACGCCAATATTAGAGAGGGACGTATTTTAGATGCAATTTTTGACCAAGGGCTATGGTATATATTTTATATAGGTCTTATACTATGGCTGCTTGGAGGTATGGCCAACTTAGGATCAACCTTTACACAAATAGGAAAAGTTATGACTATAGTAGGTGCTATAGGCCTTATACTTACTCAGGGTCGAGATAAGAAAAATATTTTTTCTAAATTCTTCTCTGGAGTACTTAGCTTATATGATGTAACTGGTTTTTTAAGTGATGTTCTTTCCTACTCAAGGCTCTTTGCCCTAGGGCTTACCACCGGGGTTATAGGAACGGTTATGAACCAGTTGGGAGCTATGGTAGGAGCTAAATGGTATGGCTGGATATTTGCGGCAGCGATATTGATAATAGGACATGGTTTTAATGTAGTTATCAACTTACTAGGTGCTTTTGTGCACTCCAGCAGACTCCAATATATTGAATTCTATGGCAAGTTCTTTGAGGGCGGAGGCAAATCCTTTAAGCCCTTGAGATTAAGAACAAGATATAACGAAATTAAAAACTAAAAACATACTTAAATTATAAACTTATGAGGAGGTATTTTTCATGGAATTAGGAAATGTATTAGCAATTTCTGGAGGAGCTCTAGCAGTAATTCTAGGAGGAATAGGCTCAGTGTTAGGTGTTGCTACCGCAGGACGAAGTGCAGCGGGAGTTGTTGCTGAAGATCCTGACAAGTTCGGTTCGGTACTGTTATTACAAGCCCTTCCCGGTACTCAAGGAATTTATGGCATGCTTATAGCTTTTATCCTTATGGGAAAAATTGGTCTGCTAGGAGGAGCTGCTGTAGAACTTACAACGGCTCAGGGTTGGCAACTGTTTGCCGCTTGTATGCCTATTGCTATCTTAGGGCTTCTTTCAGCTATTTGGCAAGGTAAGACAGCATCCGCAGCCATTGCTATGGTGGCTAAAAGAGGAGACACTGCAGGTAAAGGTCTTACCATGACAGTTATGGTAGAAACCTACGCTGTTTTAGCTCTCTTGGCTTCCATATTGATGATCAATGGAATTCAACTCTAGTGGGAAGAGGAAAGGAAAATTAATGGTAGTAGGAGTGTGAGCCAATGAATGGTATCGATAGGATCAGTCAGAGGATTTTGGATGATGCACAGGTGGAGGCTGCTCGGATTATAGAAGAGGCAGAACAAAGGGCTCGCTCTATTAAGGATAGGAAGATTAAAGAGGCAGAGAAGAAAAACCAAAAACTCCATGAAGAAAATCTGGCTAGGGCTCAGGAGAGAAAGCGTAGGATGCTAAGTGCTGCTGAGCTGGAGATGAAGAAAGAAGTTTTAGCTGCAAAGCAGCAGATGATAGATGAGGCCATGGAAAAGGCTAAGCAGGCCATCATGGATATACCAAGGGATGAATACCGCAGGGTAATATCCAAAATGTTGCTTGAGTCTGCCCAGGGGTATGAGGAAGTAATCTTTTCTGCAGCCGATGAAGAAAGATTAGATCAAAGCCTTATCCACCAGGTAAACCAAGAGCTTAAAGAACAAGGCAAGAGGGGAGAGCTTAGGCTATCCGCTGAAAGAGGCCAGTTTGATGGTGGATTTATACTGAGGTCTGGAGGGATGGAGATCAATAACACCTTTGGTGCTATTCTTAGAATGAGCCGTAACCATCTGGAAGCCAGGCTAGCAGAGATTTTGTTTGGGAAGGAAGGGTGATAAAATGCCTAGGCCAAGTACTGCATATGCAGCCGCCCATATCTTTGCCCTTGAAAACAAATTGCTAAGCAGGGATAAGGTGGAACGGATGGTAGAAGCGGCCTCAGCTTCAGAAGTCCTAAAGGTGTTATCAGAGACTGAGTATGCCACCAGCGTTTCTGAATTAGCCCAGCCCCATGACTATGAAGAAATGTTATCCGGTGAAATACAAAGGTTATACGATTTTTTTCAGACCATATCTCCAGATCCGCAAATCACCAACTTGTTCTTTGTAAAATATGACTTTCATAATTTAAAGGTGCTGCTAAAGGCACGATACCTAGGCAGGGAACAAGATGAACTTTTAATAAAATCTGGGGGTAATCTGCCCTTAGATCTATTAAAAGAAGCTATTAAAGAAGAGGATTATAGCCAGCTTCCTGAATATATTAGGAAAGCCTTGGAAGAAGTTGATGCGGCTATGAGCCTTAAGACAGATCCTCAAAAGATAGCTGTGATACTGGATAAGGCAATGTATAAACATATATTTGATGTTTGCACAAAAAAGAAAAATGACTTTGTTTTTGAATATTTCACTATGCAGGCTGACCTGATTAATATTAGAACTTTTTTAAGGGTAAGAAAGATAGATGAGTCTTTCGAATTCTTAAAAGATCTGCTATTGCCTGGCAGTGAGCTAGGTGAAGACTTCTTCTTTGACATAATGAAGGAGCCAGTTGAGCATATTGTAGATATGTTAACATCAAAGAAATATAGTCGGGTTGTAAAACAAGGTGTAGAAGCCTTTCTTAATACAGGATCCTTATCTACATATGAGCGACTGATGGATGATTTTTTATTAAGCTTTGTAAAGGCCTCAAGGTGGAACCCCCTTGGCATAGAGCCCGTTATTGGCTATCTATTGGCCAAAGAAAACGAGATAAGGATCATCCGAATAATTATGGTAGGAAAGATCAACAACCTACCTTCCCAAACTATACGGGAAAGGTTGCGTGATGTTTATGTATAAGATAGGAGTAGTAGGAGACAGGGATTCCATATTGGGCTTTAAAGCCTTGGGCCTATCTGTTTTTCCTGTTACCCAACCTGAACAAGCTTCCAGGCTTATCAACCAGATGGCCAATGAAAACTATGCAGTCATATTTGTAACAGAGCCAGTGGCTAAAGAAATCCAAGAAACTGTGGACAGGTACAAGAGCGTTCCTTTCCCTGCTATTATACTTATCCCTAGTAATCAGGGAAGCACAGGATTGGGGATACAGGAGATTAAAAGAAGTGTAGAAAAGGCTATAGGAGCTGACATCCTATTTGGAAATGAGTAAGGTATTCTCATAACTAGAGTAGAATCATAAAGATTAATACAAAGTAAAGTTACAAAGTAAAGTCGTTAGGCATAGAGATTTAGTCGACTCATAGAAAGAGGGTAGATAATCGATGCAAGGAAGGATCGTGAAAGTATCAGGCCCCCTTGTTATCGCTGAAGGGATGGCCAACGCCAAGATGTTTGACGTGGTGCGTGTTGGGCACAGGCGACTCATTGGCGAGGTTATAGAACTTCGTGGTGACAAGGCGTCCATTCAGGTTTATGAAGAAACTGCTGGCATGGGACCGGGGGAGCCGGTAGAGTCTACCGGTGAACCTTTAAGCGTAGAACTAGGTCCAGGTCTTATACAGTCCATATTTGATGGAATTCAGCGGCCCCTAACCTCTATTCGTGAAAAAATTGGGGATCGAATTGAAAGGGGTGTAGAGGTTCCATCCTTGGATCATGAAAAGCTGTGGGATTTTGTCCCTAGGGTCAAGGAAGGGGATACAGTAGTCCCCGGGGATATAATAGGAACGGTTCAAGAAACCCCTGCTGTAGAACATAGAATCATGGTCCCTCAAGGAGTAGAAGGGACCGTTGAATGGATACATGAGGGCATGGCCAATATTGTTCAGCCCATTGCTGGTATAAAGAATGCCCAAGGGCAGGTAGTAGAAATATCCATGATGCAAAAGACCCCTGTTCGTATAGGTAGAAAGTACAAGGAAAAATTACCTCCTAATGTACCCTTGTTAACTGGACAAAGGGTAATAGACACCTTCTTCCCTGTAGCCAAGGGTGGAGTCGCTGCTATTCCAGGGCCTTTTGGCAGCGGTAAAACTGTAGTACAGCATCAGCTGGCCAAATGGGCTGATGCGGATATAGTGGTATATGTTGGTTGTGGTGAACGGGGCAATGAGATGACTGATGTTTTGATGGAGTTCCCTGAACTGGTGGATCCTGAGTCCGGGCGCCCCTTGATGGAACGGGTAGTGTTAATTGCCAATACTTCCGACATGCCTGTTGCTGCCCGTGAGGCTTCCATATATACAGGCATCACCATAGCGGAGTATTTTAGAGATATGGGCTACAGCGTAGCTATTATGGCGGATTCAACATCCCGATGGGCCGAGGCTCTTCGTGAAATGTCTGGCCGTTTGGAGGAAATGCCTGGAGAGGAAGGATATCCTGCATATCTTAGCTCCCGATTAGCGGAGTTCTATGAGAGGGCAGGTAGGGTAATATGCTTAGGCTCTGATGAAAGAGAAGGAGCCATTAGCGCTATTGGTGCCGTTTCGCCTCCAGGAGGAGATATTTCTGAGCCCGTTACCCAGGCCACCCTCCGAATAGTCAAGGTCTTTTGGAGGCTGGACGATCAGCTAGCCTATAGAAGGCATTTTCCAGCTATCAATTGGCTAGAGAGTTATTCCCTATACTTGGATAGGTTGAGTCAGTGGATGAAGGATGAAGTTTCTGAGGAGTGGAATCAGCTACGGGATGAAGCCATGAGGCTGCTTCATGAGGAAGCGGAATTAGAAGAGATTGTAAGACTGGTAGGTATTGATGCCCTCTCCTTGAAGGACAGGCTTATACTTGAAACCGCCAGGTCCATAAGGGAGGATTACCTCCACCAGAATGCTTTCCATGAAGTAGATACCTATACATCCCTGCAAAAGCAGTTCAAGATGTTAAAGCTTATATTGGAGTTCCATCATCTAGGTCAAAGGGCATTGGACTCTGGTGCGGAATTTAGCCAGATTATTAACCTGCCCGTCAGAGAGAGAATAGGCCGTGCTAAATATATTTCTGAAGAAGAGATAGATGAGCTGGATGAGATCCTAAAAGAATTGCGGGAACAGATGTCATCCCTGATATCAGAGGGAGGATTTGAATATGCTTAAAGAATATAGATCTATTACAGAGGTTGTAGGTCCCTTAATCCTTGTTGAAGGAGTAGAGGGTGCCACCTACTACGAACTGGTAGAGATAGAGCAACAAAACGGAGAAATTCGAATGGGCCGTGTCCTGGAGGTGGATGGTGATAAGGCGGTAGTTCAGCTGTTTGAAGGAACCCAGGGCCTGCAGATATCCACCAGTAAGGCCAGGTTTTTAGGCAGAAGCATAGAGCTGGCCGTATCCCCAGATATACTAGGGCGGGTATTTGATGGAATGGGACGGCCCATAGACGGAGGTCCTAATATCATTGCTGAAAAGAGATTGGATATAGAAGGCGAACCTATAAATCCAGCATCTAGGGACTATCCATCAGAGTTTATTCAGACAGGTATATCTGCAATAGATGGACTCAATACCCTGGTTCGTGGGCAAAAACTACCGGTGTTTTCCGGATCAGGACTGCCTCATGCCCAGTTAGCGGCCCAAATTGCCCGTCAAGCCAAGGTATTAGGTGACCAAGAAAGTAACTTTGCTGTAGTATTTGCAGCTATAGGTATTACCTTCGAAGAGGCAGATTTCTTTATTTCAGACTTTAGAAGAACAGGAGCCATTGAACGTACTGTATTATTTATGAATCTTGCCAACGATCCAGCTATTGAGCGTATTGCTACCCCACGTATGGCTCTTACAGCTGCAGAATATTTGGCCTTTGATTTAGGAATGCATGTACTTGTTATCTTAACGGATATAACCAACTATGCTGAGGCTCTAAGGGAAATATCTGCAGCCCGTAAGGAAGTTCCAGGACGCCGTGGCTATCCTGGCTATATGTACACTGACCTTGCTACCATGTATGAAAGAGCTGGCAGGATCAGGGGTAAGGAAGGTTCCATCACCCAGATTCCCATACTTACCATGCCCGAGGATGACAAGACCCATCCGATTCCTGATCTGACAGGATATATTACCGAAGGCCAGATTATACTAAGCAGGGAGCTTCATGGAAGAGGAATTGCGCCACCCATAGATGTACTTCCCTCCCTGTCCAGGTTAAAGGATAAGGGAATAGGTGAAGGTAAAACTCGAGAAGATCATGCAGATACCATGAACCAGCTATTTGCTGCTTATGCCAGAGGTAAAGAAGCTAAGGAACTTGCGGCAATTCTTGGGGACGCAGCCCTAAGCGATGTAGATAAACTATACGCTCAGTTTGCTGATGAGTTCGAAAAGCGATATGTTTCCCAAGGATACGATACTAACCGTTCCATAGAGGAAACTTTAGACTTGGGATGGGATCTATTAACCATCTTGCCAAGAGCAGAGTTAAGGCGTATCAGGGATGAATATATAGATAAATATCTGCCTGAAAGTCAAGAAGGGAATGAATAGGCATGGCTGTTATGAGAGTCAACCCCACCCGTATGGAGCTTACCCGCCTAAAAAAGCGATTAGCTATAGCTGTTCGGGGGCATAAGCTTCTTAAGGATAAACGGGATGAGATGATAAGGCGGTTTATTGAACTGGTCAGAAGAAATAAGGAGCTGAGGGAGCAGGTAGAGAAGGAGCTTAATCAGGCCTTGGGAGATTTTTTGATGGCCAGAGCAGTCATGTCCACTGAGGTGTTAGAGGAAGCGGTAATGTACCCTACTCGTCAGGTGGAGCTTAAGATTTCGAAGCAAAATGTTATGAGTGTAGATGTTCCAAAAATCGACTATGAGGAGAAGAGCCAGGAAGGCTTATCCCCTTATCCTTATGGATTCGCCTCAACTTCTGGCGAATTGGATGGAGCTATTGCTACTCTATCAGATATCTTACCTCGAATGCTGGAGCTGGCAGAGATAGAAAAAACCTGCCAGATGTTAGCCGATGAGATAGAAAAGACCAGACGCAGGGTCAATGCCCTGGAACACATTATGATTCCTCAGATGGAAGATACCATTAAATATATAACCATGAAAATGGATGAAAATGAAAGGGCTAGCCGCACACGGCTTATGAAGGTTAAGGATATGATAGAAGAGAGAAATATAGAAAGCTCGGGTTAATCCGAGCTTTTTTATTTTATAACATATTTAGTTTGTAACTTGGTTATGTTTTTGACAACACATTCTACATTTTCGGTTTTTACAGTATTTATAGTCCTTTTTATCTAGGCATATAATATCATGGGATTGACAATGAGGACAAATAAATTGGCCCCTGCCAATCTTTATAAAATTATCATAGCTTTCATACCAGCTATTATTACAATCTAAACATTTAACCCTTCCAATATGCACGTCAAAATTACCGCCCTCAATGCGTATAGCCTTTCCATTGACCAGGCTGTCAACAATCTTTTTTCTAGCTTCAGCTAGAACTCTCTGATAAGTTTGGCGGGAAATGTTCATCTTTATAGCACAGCTTTCCTGATCCAAACCTTCAATATCTCTAAGGCGTAGGGCCTCTAATTCTTCAATTTTTAATATATTTTCTTTAACCTGGTTCTCAGGGACTTTATAGGGTACGAAGTACCTGATTTTTGGAAGAAATCGAACTCTACGCTTTTTTCTGGCTCTTGACATAGGTGCTCACTCCTTTAATAAGTATTCTATCACCATCCATTTATAGATACAATAATTGTTAATTTCTTAACTTATTTCATGATTTTAAGTGGGTATAGAATAATTTTTATCCGGCAATAATCCAAATAAGAGGATAATTTTGTTGGAGCTGATGGGGATGATTAAAAACAAAAGGCCTTGGTTATTTGGTATTATAACTATATTTTTGTGCTTTTGTCTTTATTTATTAATTGGTAACTTAAATTATAGAAACGGAGCATTAGCAGCAAGTCATAAAAAAGTGAAAATAGATGAGTTGTTTAAAGATTTAGGATGTCAATGGGCACAGACCCATATTAATGCATGGGCAGTAATAGAGACTGGTAATAAAACCTTTGATGATCTTAAAAATATAGGATTAGTGTTATGTGATTTTCTTAATTTAGAGGATAATAGAGAAATAACTACTAATTACGACAATCATCAAAAGCAGGTAAAAATAAGGACAGGGGATCAAAAAGGCCTAAAGTATGATATAATTATAATGAATAGTGAGAAAACTCATATAGTTATCAATATATATAACGATCAGCATTTTGTAGGCACCCAGGAACTTATAGATAAAATTGAAGACTATTTCCACAGTATAAAGGCACTTCCCCGCATCTCAGCTACTCTTGCAGGAACCTTTGATGGGAGACTGGATAGCAAAGAAAGGAAATCTATCATCAATAGTTTAGTAAGAAAAATAGATGGTCAAGTTACTCAGACTATGGAAGATGAGAGACTTATAAGTATAGCTGGCTATTCCTATATTTTAGATGTAGCGCCAATAGGTAATATTAATTTCCAAATAGCTTCCAGATACAATGCATATGAAGCAAAAACTTACATTTGGGCAGGTACTCCCATTATAACCATAGAATATTGATATAGTATAAGCAAAAATCAAAGTAAAATCATAAGACATGAGGTGTATAAATGTGTCAAAGTTTATAGTTAGCCAAAGCCCGCCTTTGATTGGAAAGGTAAAAATTGACGGTGCTAAGAATTCCGTTTTACCTATTATGGCAGCTTCCCTATTGACTGAAGAGATGTGTATATTGGAGGATGTGCCACTACTAAAGGATGTATATGTAGCCTGTCAGGTTCTTGAATGCTTTGGTTCTAAAGTAAAGATTCGCAATAATACTCTTATCATAAACAATAACAATACTTATAAGGGTGAAGCCCCCTATGAGCTAACCAGGAAGATGAGGGCTTCTTTTCTAGTTATGGGCCCTTTATTAGCCCGCCATGGGTATGTTAGAATATCCCTTCCGGGGGGCTGTGCCATTGGCAGTCGCCCCATTGACTTACATCTAAAAGGTTTTTCGGCACTGGGAGCTGACATTACCTTAGGTTATGGGTATATAGAGGCTAAAGCTGATAAATTGAAAGGCAGTAAGATATACCTGGATTTTCCCAGTGTTGGTGCAACTGAGAATATAATGATGGCAGCAGCCTTAGCCCAAGGACAGACCATTATAGAAAATGCTGCCGAAGAACCAGAGATCGTAGATCTGTCCAACTTTATAAACGCTATGGGGGGAAATGTTAGGGGTGCTGGTACTGGTACCATTAGGATAGAAGGTGTGGATAGGTTGCATGGTGCAACTCATACAGTAATTCCTGATAGGATTGAAGCAGGTACCTTTATGGTGGCTGCTGCTATGACAAAGGGCAACGTGCTATTAGAGAATGTATTAATAGACCATTTAAAGCCCATTGAAGCCAAGCTAAAGGAAGCTGGGGCTATAATCATAGAGGAAGGCGAAGGCATAAGGGTTATTGGACCGGATGTAATAAGGCCCATAGATATAAAGACACTGCCCTATCCTGGTTTTCCTACTGACATGCAAGCTCAAATGATGGCTATGGTAACTACGGCTCCAGGTACCAGTATTATAACCGAAACAGTGTTTGAAAATAGGTTTATGCATGTGAATGAATTAAAAAGATTAGGAGGCAATATTAAAATTGAAGGGAGAAGCGCTATAGTGGAAGGAGTCAGCCACCTTACCGGTACTAGTGTTAAAGCTACGGATCTACGAGCGGGTGCAGCATTAGTACTGGCTGGCCTAATAGCTAAGGGAGAAACTGAGATATCCAACATATATCATATAGATAGAGGTTATCATAGGATTGAGGATAAGCTAGCCAATCTGGGAGCTAATATTCAAAGAGTGCCATAAAGAAATAATGGCTATTGACTGTTTACTTGTCAATAGCCATTATGCTCAAATAACCATGAGATTATTAAATATTATTATGTGATTTTGTATTTTTATTGTATAAAAGATTATGTTGTTGAAGTATATTAGTAATTAGTTTGATAGCATCTTTGTACTCAATCATGAAAAATTCTCTTTTTTAAAATGTTTGGCTCTTCTCTTCTGGATAAAATATAAATATAACCATAATTATTATCTGAATCTTTTATTGTGTTTTTTCCTAAGAAACCTTCACATAATTGGAGTGTGTCTAAATCTAATAATTTATCAATTATTTTACTAATTTCAATTTCATTGGATAATTTAATATGCCTTCTTAATATGGTTAATTGATTTGGTATTGGTATTAGTTTAATTGGATCAGGTTCACCAAACTAGGATAATATTATCATATCTAATGTAGTCTTTTTAATTATTGTTCTAAAGTTTAAAGTTTCGTCATACCGTAAATAATGTACGATAAGTTATGTATTAAGATACGAAAGGCGAGACTCTATGAGACAATGGATTGATGTGATTATACTAATTATCCTTATTGTGCTGATTTTGCCATCCTTGTTAGTTGCCATGTTTTCTAAAAGAAATCCAGAGATGCCGCCACCTCATGTTGATAGCTATGATGAAGGGGAGAGTATACAGATAAAAAAGAGCAATGCAACTTACACTGAACCTACTATAACTCTTTATAACCACTATACCAAGTCATTTGAGTCCATGCCATTAGAGGAATACGTGGTAGGGGTGGTAGCGGCGGAGATGCCCTCTTCCTTTGAGATGGAGGCATTAAAGGCACAGGCAGTTGCAGCTAGAACCTTAGCTGCTAAAAAGATGCGTTCAAAGGGAGGCAGGGGATGTACCAAATATAAAGGGGCTGATGTATGTAGTCAGTTTAATCACTGTCAAGCTTGGATTCCTGAATCCCAGCAGCGAAAGAACTGGGGAGACAAATTTGAAGAAAACATTAATAGAATACGCCAAGCGGTACAGGAAACTAGAGGCTATATCATGACCTATGAAGGTCAGCCCATAGAGGTATTTTTTTATTCTACTAGCAACGGTAAGACTGAGGATGTGGCAGAAGTTTTCTCAGCTTCTCTTCCCTATTATAAAGTAGTAGAAAGTCCAGGAGAGGAGGGGGCTCCACGTTATAAAGAAACCTTTTCCTTCACCTATGATGAATTTATTAAAATCTTTCACTCAAAATATACCAATAGCGGTCTGTCAGCATCTAAATTAGATAAGCAGATAAAGATTCTTAGCTGGACGGACAGCGGTAGAGTTAGGGAGCTAATGGTAGGCAATACAAAAATAAAGGCTACAGAATTTAGAACCCTATATAACCTAAACTCTACAGATTTTAGTTTTCGATTTGAACAAGGCAAAGTTTATATTGATACTATAGGATATGGTCATGGGGTGGGCATGAGCCAAATAGGAGCAAATGCCATGGCCAAGGAAGGGAAAGATTATAGGGAAATTCTTAAGCATTACTATAGAGGAGTAGAAATTGAAATACTATCCTGAAATATAATACAGCCATCCAGAAAAAATTGGATATATTATGGATTGGCTGTATTTTTTTTGTTTTTTTGGAGATAATTATGAATGCGTTATTTGATGATTTTGTAAATGTTTAGGAGGTATCTAAATATGAAATCAAATAGATCTAGGGGGAAACTTAGAGAAGCTTTTACCAAGGAAAAGATAGTACGTTTTTTGGACAAGCAAGGTTTTTATATTGTTCTTTTTGTATGCATTGCTATTATAGGAATTACTGCCTATATGACTTCAGAAAAGCCTGAGCAACCTCAGCAGGAAATAGTAGAAAATCAACAAACTACAGAAGAATCTCAGAAGCAAAAAGAAGTGGCTCAAACAGACAGCAAGGGTACCCAGCAGGAGATAGACAAGGATAAGATTGATATAAAAATAAAGGATAGCGTAGAGCAGCCAGACAAAGCTGATGAAACTGAAAAGGCTGAAGATGAAAAGGCACAGGAAACCTTAGCTTCCAATACACCCAAGAAAGAAGAAGATATAAAGAAGGAGGATACATCAAAGAAGCAAGGTCAGTCTACCAGCAAGGCTAGCAGTTCTAAAGCTGCTATGGTCTATCCTGTTCAGGGCAATATATTAAAGGAACATACAATGGATGAATTAGTATATTCTAAAACTTTAAAGGAGTGGAGAACACATCCAGGGCTAGACATTGAAGCAAGTACAGGAACTGAGGTCAAGGCGGCTTTAGGAGGTACTGTAGAAGAGATTACAGAAGATCCTCTAATGGGAATTTGTATAACATTAGACCATGGGAATGGGCTAAAAACCTTTTATGCCAATCTGTCCACTGGTAACATGGTAACAGTAGGACAAAAAGTGGATAAAGGTCAGATAATAAGTGGAGTAGGCAGTACAGCCAGCGCCGAAATACTGGATGGACCACATCTACACTTTGAAGTGTTACTCAATGGGCAAAGTGTAGACCCGAAACAGTATTTAAAATAGAAACTGCTAAAATACCGCCAAAAAAATAAGGCGGTATTTTTAATACTAAAATCCCCTTCTATATCCTTCAAATTTTGCATATTTATCAATTGAAGGATGTCTTCGAGGGGGGTCAGAAGTTGAAGGATTATATAGAAGAAAGAGTAATTGAGATTTCCAACTATATCATTGAAACAGGAGCTACAGTCAGGGACGCTGCCAAGGTCTTTAAAGTTAGTAAAAGCACTGTTCATAAGGATGTCTCCGAAAGACTTCTCAAGATAAATCCCACTCTCTGGAAGGAGGTCAAGAAGGTTTTAGAACAGAACAAGGCCGAACGTCATATCCGAGGTGGAAGAGCCACAAGAAATAAGTACAAAGCCAAGCGCCAAGAGGAAATCAATAAAATAAAAGCAGAATAGATACAAAAGAAGGCAGTTTTGCAATAAAATTTTATATTTAAAGAGGAATTTGACAGAAAACATAGAATAAGTATAATTTAGAGGTAATCCTTGGATAAAATATAAAAATTATAGAGAAACCACAAAAAACAAAAGAAAGGACCGATTTGGGTGTTTGGGAGCAGAGATATCGGTATTGATTTGGGAACTTCTAGTGTATTAATATACAGACGTGGCAGAGGAATAGTATTAAGGGAGCCATCTGTTGTAGCCATTGATATAAGAAGTGGAAAAATCCTTGCTGTAGGATCTGAAGCTAGCAGAATGCTAGGAAGAACACCAGGCAATATTGTAGCTTTAAGGCCACTTCAAGATGGTGTTATATCAGATTATGAGCTAACAGAAAAGATGCTTAGGTACTTTTTAAGAAAAGCTATACCCAAGGGATTGAGACGTAAACCTCGTGTAGTTGTTTGCGTACCCAGTGGCGTGACAGAGGTAGAAAAAAGAGCTGTTATAGATGCTTCCTATGAAGCAGGAGCCAGACGTACATTTATTATAGAGGAGCCTATAGCAGCAGCCATCGGTGCAGGTATGGATATAAGTAAGCCTTATGGTAATATGGTGGTAGATATTGGAGGAGGCACCACCGATATAGCAGTTATTTCCCTAGGTGGTGCTGTGGTTACCAATTCCATTAAAGTAGCCGGGGATATGTTTGATGAGGCTATAATTCGTTATATGCGCAAGAAATATAATCTACTAATTGGGGACAGAACAGCAGAAGAAATGAAGATAAAAATAGGGTCAGCATGCCCTCGAAAAGATGAGGTAATAATGGAGGTAACAGGAAGGAATCTAATTTCTGGATTACCAAAGACCATTCCTGTCAGTTCCAATGAGATGGCAGAGGCCTTACAAGAACCATTAGAGACTATAATCTATACTATTCATTCTGTTTTAGAAATGACGCCACCTGAATTATCATCAGACATTAGTGAAAATGGCATAACTATGACTGGTGGCGGATCTTTGCTCCATGGATTGGACAAGCTTCTTGAAGAGAATTTAAAAATTAAGATTAATATAGCTCCAGACGCCCTGTCCTGTGTTGCTATAGGAACAGGTAAAGCTTTAGAGCATATTGATCTTTATTTTGAAACATCAGTATTTGACTATAAAAGAGGAACCTTTGCTAATTAATATTTGAAAGGATGTAGAAAATGATAAGGGGCTTGTATACTGCAGCTACTGGTATGATTCACCAAAGGAATAAACTAGATAGCATAGCCAATAATTTGGCCAATACCAATACAAGAGGCTATAAGAAAGATGATGTAGTCAGCCGATCCTTTAATGATGAGCTTTTGCTGCGGATGAGCAAAGGTGAGAATCCAAAGGCGCTAGGTCCTATCAACCACGGAGTGTATGCTGAAAGAGTGACTACCTTCTTTCAAGACGGAGCCTTACAGCAGACAGGTTTAATTACCGATGTTGCTCTTCAGGGAGAAGGATTTTTCACCATTATAAGAGACGGCCAGGAACTTTATACTAGGGATGGTACCTTTAAGGTAAACAATGAGGGTATATTGGTTACCATGGAAGGACATGTAGTGGCTGGTGAATATGGTCCTATAGAAGTAGGCCAAGAGGATTTTGAGATAGATAGTGAGGGGTATGTATGGCAAGGGTATAACCTTGTAAACCGCCTCCAGCTAGTAAACTTTGAAGATCCTAATGCCTTGGAGAAGGTGGGTAACAACCTCTTTGCCAATAATAATCCTGGGGCAAATCCTGTCGTAGAATTTGAAGGGCAAGTTTTCCAGGGATATGCGGAGCAGTCTAATGTAGAGCTTGTAGATGAGATTAGCGATATGATAACAGTATCCCGCAGTTATGAAGCCAATTTAAGGATACTTCAAATGCTGGATAATGTTCTATCAAAGACTGTAAATGAAGTAGGAAGCGTATAGGAGGATAGAGATGATTAGATCTTTATATACAGCCACCACAGGTATGAGGGTACAGCAGCATAAAATAGATGCAATAGGTAATAATATAGCTAACGTCTCAACTACAGGGTACAAGAGTACAAGGCCGGATTTTAAGGAAACCCTCTATGATGTTATGGAAGTAAGACCAGCCCATGCACAAGCTAATCTATTGGTTGGCAACGGGGTCAGGGCGGGCACTGTGCAAAGGATTTTCACCCAGGGAGCTCTGCGCCAGACCAACAACAGGTTAGACCTGGCTTTAGAGGGTCCAGGATTCTTTGCTGTAGGGTATGAGGATGGGCAAAATGTCTATACCCGAGATGGAACTTTTAAACTATCCTATATGCCAAATGGTCAAGTAAGACTGGACAACATGGAAGGCTATCCAGTGTTGGATCAGTATGGTCAGCCTATTATATTTTATGGAGATATCAGTGAGGACAATTTAACTATCAACCAGGACGGCAGCATATATTTGACCAATGAGTATGGCAGCTTTTATCAGGGGACTTTAGGGATTTATACTTTTGCAGATCCCAGTAGTTTACAATCTGTAAGGGCGTCTTACTTCATGGCTACCGAAGGCAGTGGCCAGCCTGTACAAGCCTTAAATACTAGAGTGATCCAAGGATATTTGGAGCAGTCCAATGTGGACATGGCTAAGGAGATGACAGAGCTTATCATAGCTCAAAGAGCCTACCAATTAAATTCTAGGGTAGTACAGACAGCGGATGAAATGGAAAAACAGGCTAACAGCCTAAGAGGTTAGTTAGAGAGGTTAGATAATAGATGGATATAATGCAAGTCAATGAAATAATGAAACGAATTCCTCACCGTTATCCCTTTCTTTTGGTGGATAGGGTGTTGGAATTGGAGCTGGGCAAAAGGGGAGTGGGCATAAAGAATGTCACCGTAAATGAGCCTTTCTTCCAAGGCCATTTTCCAGGGACACCTATTATGCCCGGAGTGCTCATGATAGAGGCCATGGCCCAGTTAGGTGCCGTTGTAGTGCTGGGCATGCCAGAGAATCAAGGCAAACTCGCCTTATTTGCCGGCATCGATAATGTGCGCTTTAGACGTCAAGTTGTACCTGGAGATCAGCTGCGCCTTGAAGTGGAAATTACAAGATTACGAGGGCCTTTAGGTAAAGGCAAAGGCAAGGCTTTGGTAGAGGGGGAAGTAGCAGCTGAAGGCGATATTATGTTTGCCTTAGTGGATGCAGACTAGACATCCCATAGCTTTCGCACATGAGTTTTTTTGAGAGCACCTAGAATCTGTTCCTGGACATTGGGGATATCCTTTGAAATGTCTAGGAGCAGATTTTTTATATATTGTCTTTTGGTTTCACCGTTAGCCGGGCAGGGATTAAAGACCACAGGAATATTATGGCGCTTAACTGCCTTTTTGATTTCTGGTTCAGGGGCATAAACCATAGGTCTTATCAAGGTAATATCCTTTCTATCTAAATAGGTTACAGGGGAGAAGGTGTTGAAACGGCCTTCGTAGAATAAACTTAGGAAAAGAGTTTCAATAACATCTTCCCTATGATGACCCAAGGCCACCTTTTTGCATCCCAGTTCCAATGCTGTATTGTGCAAAGCTCCCCGTCTAAGCTTAGCACATAGGGAACAGGGATTTTTTTCTTTTCGGATATCAAACACTATAGTGGCTATTTTGGTTTCCTTAATTGTATAGGGGACACCTAGTGATTTACAGAAATCTTTCACTTTAGACCAATCAGCATCCTCAAATCCCATATCCAGGGTGATAGCTTCTAATTCATACCTTACAGTGGACATAAACTGATATAATTTTAGAGTCTTTAGCAAAAGTAAACTGTCCTTTCCACCAGATACCCCAACTGCGATTCTATCGCCATCTTCTATCATATTAAAATCTTCTACTGCTTTTCTTAAGCAACCTAGAATTTTCTTCACTCTATCCTTCATCCCTTCTATTCCAGTATATATGTCTTTGATATTTGATCTTTCAAATTTCATTTGGATATTATATAACAAATTTGGGCCAATGTATATTATAATTTAAAGATGGGCATTGCTAACTAAGCTATGAAAACCCAAAAACAAAAAATGAATCTGCAACATACTAACATTAGAAGCTAAAGGAGAATCTTACTATGAATCAAAATTTAAAGTACTTCAATATTTTCCCAAGAATTGTAGCAGAGGGAAAGAAAACTACCATAAAAGTTGAGCCCTTATATGGCCATAAAAAAATCAAAGATGAAGCCAAATATGAAGTAGCATATATCCCAATGGAGACTGGAGGGGATGATGAAGCAGGAGTTTTTGAAAAAGCATTTGAAATACAGCCTGTAAATGGGCTTTTTGAAATATCACTAACCTTCGTGGGAGAGCAGGAACATAGGATAAGGATTTTAGAGACTATAGGGCAAGAGCAGAGAGAGTACTGTAGTTTTAGTGTATATTCCGTTAAGGAAGATCTCTATAATCTTAGACCCTATAAAGGTGATCTGCATATGCATAGCTATTATTCTGATGGAAATGAATCCCCTGCCTATGTAGCTGGAGCATGTAGAAAGATTGGACTAGACTTTATGGCTATTACTGACCATGAACAGTATCAGCCATCCCTGGAAGCACAGGAGGCTTATAAAAACTTAGATATTGATTTACTAATCTGCCCTGGGGAAGAAATCCATCCACCAGATAACGAAGTACATATGATTAATTTTGGTGGCAAGTTTAGCGTAAATGACCTAATTAGAAATGATAAGGAAAGTTACTTTAAAGAGGTTGAAGAAATTAGACAGAAGGAAAATATCCCCCTATCCAAACAGGAGCAGTACAAGTATGCTTCTTGTAAATGGTGTTTTGATAAGATTCGTGAGGCTGGGGGGCTTAGTATATATTGTCATCCCTATTGGGTATTTGAAAATCGATATAATGTTTCTATAAACCTTCACAACTATATTTATCATAAACAACCCTTTGATGCTTATGAAATAATAGGTGGATTCTTTATTCATGAAGCTGAATCCAATCTTTTACAAGTAGCATATTACCATGAAGAGAGAGCAAAGGGAAAACAGATGCCCATAGTAGGGGTTTCTGACGCCCATGGATGTGATAACGGTGAGCTTTTTGGATGGTATTATACCGTAGTATTTGCATCAGACCTAAAACTTTCCAGTTTAATAGAAGGTATTAAGAATTGTAAAAGTGTAGCAGTAGAAGCCCTGCCGGGCAATCCAGTTAGGGTTTATGGCCCCTATAGATTAGTCAAATATGTTTCATTTCTAATTAGGGAGATATTCCCTATTCATGATGAGCTATGTTATGAGGAAGGTAAACTAATGCTGAGATATCTCTCTGGAGATCAAGGTGCAGCAGATATACTAAAGGCCTACAAAGGCAGGGTAGAGAAAAAGATGAATATATACTGGAGCTGACCAGATAATAATAAAATCCTGATAATCTATAATTTCCCAGATTATCAGGATTTTTAATTCTCTCTTCATTAATTGTCTGAATAAAAAAATAAAAATATCAAAAAATATTCGGTTTTAATAAAAAACTATGTTATAATTGGGTATAATGAGGATAAAGGGGATAAAGGAGTGATTGGATGGGGAAAATCAGAAGAAATGAGCGTATTGGAGCAATGGTGAAAATTCTATGCAGCCATCCAAACAAAATATTTACGCTCAATAATTTTTGTGAAATGTTTCAAACAGCTAAATCCACTATTAGTGATGATGTTGTGATAATTAGAGAAATTTTCAATAAATTTGAGTTAGGTGACATAGAAACTGTAGTAGGAGCAGCAGGGGGAGTTAGGTTTTTGCCCAAGTTATTTGAAAAAGATTTTGAATTTATTCAGGATATATGCGATAAACTCTCCGTACCCGACAGAATCCTTCCAGGAGGATTCTTGTACACGTCAGACATACTATTTATGCCAGATGTAATACAGAAATTCGGAGAGATGTTGGCTACCCAGTTTCAGCATACAAATCCCGATTTTGTCATAACTGTTGAAACCAAGGGTATCCCCATAGCCCTTATGACTGCGCGGGCCCTGAACCGCCCTGTAGTATTGGCAAGAAGGGAAAATAAGGTAACAGAAGGCTCCACTGTATCCATTAACTATGTATCTGCTTCATCAAAGCGTATCCAAACCATGTCCCTGGTCAAAAGGGCTGTACAAAAGGGGCAAAAGGGACTTATAGTTGACGATTTTATGAAGGGCGGAGGAACAGCCAGAGGCCTTATGGAGCTTCTTCATGAATTTGAAGCTGAAATTGCAGGGGTGGGAGTGATTATTTCCACTGCGGATCCTGAAGAAAAACTTGTAAAAGATTATAAATCTCTTATGGTGCTTAAGCAAGTTGATGAAGTACAGCGAAAAGCCATAGTGGAACCCTCCTCTTGGATTAGAAAATAGAAATTGGGTAAATTTTTTGTTTTTTTTGATTTTAAGAAGGACTATGGTTTTTTTTGGCGAATTAATATATTATCTACCATTGTTATAGACTCGGAAGGTGGTGAGCTTAAATTGGAAATTACTGATGTAAGGGTTCGAAAAATCCGCGGCGATGGCAAAATGAAAGCAGTAGCTTCCGTGACCTTTAATAACTCCTTTGTGGTGCATGACATAAAAGTGATAGAGGGTCAAAATGGCTTGTTTATTGCGATGCCTAGTCGAAAAACTCCAGCTGGGGAGTATAGGGACATTGCCCACCCAATTAATTCAGATATGAGGGGTAGACTCCAGGGGGTAATTCTAGAGCAGTACGAACAAATCTTAAACGAAGAGGAATAGGCTTCAAGGGAGATTTTCTCCTTTGAAGCTTATTTCATTGTACCAAATTTACATTGAAATTTACCGTGGGATTGACATATAATAAACTAGAAAGAATCTATAGATATAAAGGGAGAGTCTTATGGAAAATAAAATATTTGCAGTCATAATGGCGGCGGGGGATGATGCTAGGATGAAGTCTTCCCTGCCTAAAGTCATGCACAAAATTTGTGGACACCCCATGATTCAGTATGTAGTGGATTCAGTTTTAGGTGTTGCCAACTGCCAACCCATTGTCATACTGGGAGACGGGGGAGAAGACATAAAAAAACTTCTAGGTTCTGATATTAAGTATGCCTACCAGCATGAATGCCTAGGTACTGGTCATGCTGTTATGATGGCCCAGCATTATCTGGAAAATCAGACTGGATATGTCCTAGTACTAGGTGGCAACATACCCTTGATCACTTCAAAGACGCTGCAAGCCTTAGTGGATTACTGTATAAATGGTAATTATGATGCAGTTGCCCTTTCCGCATTATTTGAAAATCCCTATGGATATGGTAGAATTGTACGGGATATTGCTGGAGATTTTGAGAGGATTGTTGAGCATAAGGATGCCACAGAAGAGGAAAAACTAATTAAGGAAGTAAATAGCTCCATATACTGTTTTAGTATCCCTGAACTTTTAGAGGGTTTGAGCAAACTAGGAAATAACAACCCCCAAGGGGAATACTATTTGACTGATGTACTAGGCATTTTAAAGAGTCAGGGTAAGAAAATAGGAGTCTATACAGTATACGATTCCACCGAAATAATGGGAGTTAACACTCGTATTCAACAGGCCGAAGCTCAAAAAAAACTAAATCGCCGCATAAACTTCAGTCATTTAGAGAATGGAGTAACCCTAATGGATCCAGACAATACTTATATAGGACCCTATGTAAAAATAGAAAGGGACGTAATTATTTATCCTGGAAACGTCCTAGAAGGGCACACCACCATAGGAGAAGGAACTATTCTTTATCCCAATAATCGTATAGTAGATTCGGTTATAGGCAAAGAAACCCAGGTCCAAAGTTCGGTTATACTGGAAAGCCAGATTGGAAACAGGACTACTGTAGGACCCTTCGCCTATCTTAGACCAGGCAGTCAAATAGGCAATAATGTGAGAATTGGGGATTTTGTTGAGGTCAAAAATGCAAAGATTGATGACGGCAGTAAAGTTTCTCATTTAACCTATGTAGGAGACGGAGAGATAGGGAAGAATGTTAATATAGGTTGTGGAGTTGTGTTTGTCAACTATGATGGGAAGAAGAAGCATAGAACCATTGTAGAAGACAATGCTTTTGTGGGCTGTAATACCAATTTGGTTGCGCCAGTTAGGGTGAAAAAGGATTCCTATATAGCAGCAGGCTCCACCATTACCGATGATGTTCCCCAATATGCATTAGCAATTGCAAGAGCTCGTCAGATTAATAAGGAAAACTGGGTAATAAAGAAGCATAAGAATGAAATGGAGGAAAACCAATGATAACCCACGGTACAAGTATAAAGATTTTTGCTGGCAATTCAAATCGTAAGTTAGCAGAGGATATTGCCAAGCACGTAGGTATTCCAATGGGGAATTCCGATGTAAGTACTTTTAGCGATGGAGAAATTAGTGTTAATATCTATGAAACTGTAAGAGGTGCTGATGTATTTGTCATTCAGTCCACCTGTTCACCTGTGAACGATAACCTAATGGAAATGCTTATTATGATAGATGCCTTTAAGAGAGCGTCAGCGGGTAGAATTACCGCAGTCATTCCCTATTATGGTTATGCTAGACAGGATCGAAAGGCTAAGGCCAGAGATCCTATTACTGCTAAGCTTATAGCCGACCTTATTACCACAGCCGGAGCTGATAGGGTGTTGACTATGGACTTACACGCTGCTCAGATCCAAGGATTTTTCTCTATACCTGTGGATCATTTGTTAGGTGTGCCTATATTAGCTCAGCATTATTTAGAGCGTGGTTTTGAAGATGAAGATGTAGTAATTGTTTCCCCAGACATTGGAAGCGTTACCCGAGCTAGGAACATTGCCAACCGCCTCAATGCTCCTATTGCTATTGTGGACAAGCGTAGACCTAGAGCCAATGTGGCTGAAGTTATGAATATTATTGGAGATGTAAAGGGCCAGAAAGTCCTATTGGTTGATGATATGATAGATACAGCAGGAACCTTGGTCCAAGGGGCTGAGGCTTTAATAAAAAATGGAGCCAAGGAAGTTTATGCCTGTGCTACCCATGGGGTACTATCAGGACCAGCTATTGAGAGAATACAAAATTCCCCTATCAAAGAATTAGTAATTACCGATACTATTCCTTTGCCACCTGAGAAGCAGATTGATAAAATCCGCGTCCTGTCTGTTGCACCAATATTTGCAGAGGCTATTGACAGGATATATGAAGATTTGCCAGTAAGTATTCTTTTTGAATAGGTGATAAAAGGTGTATATTATTGCAGGGCTAGGTAACCCGGGATTAAGATATGCCAATACTCGTCACAATATAGGATTTATTGTCCTTGATATGTTGGCAGATAAGTTAGGTATAGATGTAAACAAATCAAAACACAAAGCTCTTATAGGTGAAGGAACCTTTGCAGGAGAGAAAATTGTACTAGCTAAACCTCAAACATATATGAACCTTAGCGGGGAAAGCATTTTGGATCTCAAAAATTGGTATAAGGTTGAAGATTCTAGAATTATTATCATATATGATGACATAGATTTAGATATAGGGGTGCTTCGCATACGCCCCTCCGGCAGTGCCGGAACCCATAATGGTATGAGGTCCATTATATATCAGCTAAAAAGCCAGGATTTTCCTAGGGTACGTGTGGGTATAGGAAGACCACCTGAAGGTTGGGATTTAAAGGATTATGTACTTTCCACCTTTAGAGATGATGAGATTCCAAAGTTAAAGGAAGCCTGCCAAAGGGCAGTAGAAGGAGTGGAATTAATTATTACTAAAGGGGTCAACTATGCCATGAGCCGATGTAATGGATGATTGAAGTAAGAGGTGATTATTTGACTGTAAAGTGGCTGGATCCCATGTTGAGATGGGATGAGTTTACAAGACTTAGGAAGGCGGTCCGAGAAGGAAAGGGCCCTGCTTTGGTTTTTGGCCTTTCAGAATCTCAAAAAAGCCATGCAGTATCCAGCCTGTTATATCCCTTGGACAGGCAATGCCTGTATGTAACTTATAGCGATATTCAAGCCAAGAAGGTCTATGAGGACTTTGAATTTTATCTTGGGGATAGGGTTATGTACCTGCCTCCCCGAGATATAGTTTTTTATGATGTAGTGGCCCATAGCACCCAGCTGTCAGGACAGCGCCTAAAGGTGTTGGAAGCTCTGGTTTTAGGTAATCAGCAGGTGGTGGTGACCTCCATAGAGGCTCTTTTGTGTCTTCAGACACCACCCTCCATCTTCAAGGAAGGACTTATAAACATAGAAGTTGGTCAGGAATTATCTATGGATAGTTTAGCTTATAATCTAGTTGGCATGGGTTATGAGAGGGTGGAAAGTGTTGAGGGACGGGGTCAGTTTAGCATAAGGGGAGGCATCCTGGATATATACCCCATGACTCAGGATAGTCCTTGCAGGATGGAGTTTTTTGGAGATGAAGTAGATTCCATTCGGCATTTTGATGTTCTATCACAGCGTTCTACTGATAAGCTTAGCAGCCTATCCATATCCCCTGCCAGGGAACTGATTTTATCCAGAGATATCTTAAACAAGGGCTTAGCCAGAATAGAGAAGAATCTTTCTAAAACTATAAATAAAAGCAAAAATCCTAAGGATGATAAGCTAATAGCCAAGATAGGAGCTTTGAAAGAAAGTATAGAGGAGGGTATTTTCTATAAAAATCTAGAAAACTATTTTCCTTTTTTCTATCCTGACAGGGTCACAATTTTGGACTATATTGATTCATCAGCACTCATTGTTTTAGATGAACCCTCCCGGATTAGAGAAAGCTTTGATAGCTGGGAACATGGATTTATGGAACAATTTAAAGCTTTACTGGAAGACAGGGAAGTGCTGCCTGAACAAAGCGAACTTTTCATTAACTATGAGGAGTTTCTATCTGGCATAGAGAAATATAATCAGCTGGCCTTACAAGCTTTACCAAAGTCAGTGCCAGGTTATTCTCCAAAGTCCATATATAATTTTTCTTCTAGGGGCATCCCCTCCTACCATGGTAAGGTAGATGTGCTGGTGGAGGATTTAAAGTACTGGCGTGCTCACAAATACTCCGTAATCCTCTTTGCAGGCAATACCTCTAGGGCACAAAACCTGGTGTCCAACCTATATGATAAGGGGATAGAAGCCCTTTTTAGTCCTACTATAGAAGGAACTATCCTAGATAGGCAGATTGTGGTGCTGCCAGAAAGCATTAGTTCAGGCTTTGAATACCCAGAAGGCAGGTTTGTCCTAGTTAGTGACAAGGAAATCTATGGGGTGGGCAAGGGCAAAAAGGCCAGACCAGCTTCATCAAAAAAGAGCAAGCTGGATCCCTTTACCGACCTTAAGGTAGGGGATTATGTAGTTCATGAAACCCATGGTATAGGTAAATATCTGGGAATAGAAACTTTAGTAGTAAATGACCAAAAACGGGATTATTTAAATATAAAATATAGTGGCACTGACAGGCTATATATTCCTACAGATCAGGTTGATGTAATTCAGCCCTATATAGGCATTGACGATAAACCCCCTAAGCTATCCAAACTAGGGGGCAGCGAATGGCAAAGGACAAAAAATAAGGTTCGTCAATCGGTTCAGAAACTGGCTATAGATCTAGTAGAACTATATGCTCAGCGGGAAGCCTCCCAAGGCTTTCAATTTTCTCCCGATACTCCATGGCAAATACAGTTTGAAGATATGTTTCCCTATGAGGAAACCCCTGATCAAGAAAGGGCAATAAAAGAGATAAAGAGGGATATGGAGAGTAGTAAGGTTATGGATAGGCTCTTGTGTGGCGATGTAGGTTATGGTAAAACAGAAGTTGCCATACGTGCGGCCTTTAAGGCGGTAATGGACGGTAAGCAGGTAGCACTACTTGCCCCCACAACCTTGCTAGCCCAGCAGCACTATAATACTTTTACAAGCAGGTTTGAAGACTTTCCTGTTAAGGTCCAAGTTCTCAGCCGTTTTAAAACCCCAGCCCAGCAAAGGGAAATATTAAAGGCTTTAAAACAGGGAAATATAGATATAATTATAGGTACTCACCGCTTACTGAGCAAGGATGTGGTCTTTAAGGATCTAGGGCTTCTAATAGTGGACGAGGAGCAGCGTTTTGGAGTAGGGCACAAGGAAACTATAAAAAGTCTAAAAAAGAATGTGGATGTCCTCACCCTTACTGCTACCCCCATACCCAGAACCCTCCATATGTCCCTAATAGGTATTCGTGACATAAGCATTATAGAAACTCCCCCTGAGGATAGATTGCCAGTCCAGACTTATGTGGTAGAGTATAACGATGCCTTAATAAGAGACGCCATTATGAAGGAAGTTTACCGAGGTGGACAGGTATACTTTGTGTACAATAGGGTTAAAAGCATGGAACGAATGGCAGAAAGGCTTCGGAACCTGGTACCCGAAGTCAAGATTAGAATGGCCCATGGCCAAATGAGTGAGTCAGTGCTGGAAAAAGTCATGTTGGACTTTTATGATAAAAAATTTGATGTACTTTTATGCTCTACCATAATCGAAAGCGGATTGGATATTCCAAATGCCAATACTGTAATTATCTATGATGCAGACTACTTTGGATTATCCCAGCTATATCAACTACGGGGCAGAGTAGGCAGGTCCAATCGCTTAGCTTACGCTTATTTGACCTATAGGAAGGATAAAATATTATCCGAAATAGCTGAAAAAAGACTGCGAGCTATAAAGGAGTTTACCGAGTTTGGAGCAGGGTTTAAAATTGCCATGCGGGATTTGGAAATAAGGGGTGCGGGCAATATATTAGGTCCTCAACAACATGGTCATATGGCTGCTGTAGGATACGAGCTTTATTGTAAACTTCTGGACGAAGCTGTCAGGAGCCTAAAGGGAGAGCAGCCCAAAAAGACTGTGGATGTAACCATTGATATAAAGGTAAACGCTTATATTGATAATGAATATATTCCCCTGGAGGGCCAGAAGATTGAGATTTATAAAAAGATTGCTGCCATAGAGAATTTGCAAGACAAATATGATGTTGAGGAGGAACTGGAGGATCGTTTTGGGGATATGCCTTCATCTGTCATAAATCTGGTGGATATAGCCTATATAAAGGCCCTAGCCAGTAAATTCAACATTGTGGAAGTAACCCATAAGGATAGGCAGGTTGCCCTAAGACTATCAGGACCTAAGGCCATAGACTCTAGAGTATTGATGAGAATACTAAACGAGAACCGAAATAGGCTAAGCTATGATGGAAGAAGAATTCCCATGCTTAAAATATCCTTGCCCAACACCAATCCAACTACCGCATTGACGGAAACAAAGGATATTCTGGAGCAGCTTCATAAATTACAGGAGGAACAAAGGGGGCAATGATTATTGAATTAACTCTATCAATGGTCATTATTACTGGGCTAGGAAAAATGTTACATAAGAGAAAAGAAGTAATGAAGGGAAGAGGAAAATGAGGCATGTAAAAAATATAAGCTTAATACTAGCAATAACCATGTTACTGGGAGTAGTAGCCGGGTGCGGTATAGTACAGGTCAATCCTGAAAAGGATAGGGCACAAGTAGTGGCTGAAGTAAATGGGGAAAAGATTCTAAAGGGAGAAGTGCTAGATCGTCTAGATAAAGAAAAGGCTTTATATAACCTGACAGACGAAGATATAAATAATAAAAACAAAAAAGAAACGGTACTAGAAGTAAAAAAAGCCATTTTGGATCAGATTGTAACTGAAAAGCTTCTCCTTCAAAAAGCCAATGAAGCTGGTTTTGAGGTAACAGATGAGCTTAGGGATGAAGCTAGAAGGGAGTTGCAAGATATTAAAAAGGATATAGAGCAGCAGCTTAGAGAAGCTGATGAGGAAGATGAAGAGGATGAACAGCAACCTGAGGAAAAGAACTATGAGCAGGAGGCCCATGAGTATGTAAATGAACAGATAGCGGCCATGGGTATGACTGAGGATGAGTATATTGAATTTTTAGCAGAGCAGAAATGCATAGAAAAGCTTTACGAAAAGACAGTAGGAGATGTACAAATATCTCAGGAAGAAATAGATAAATATTATAATGAAGAGCTAGCTATCCAAAAAGAGAATATAGCCTTTGCAGAAACAAGATCTGTAGTTCTTTATGAGCCTCCAAAGGTAAGGGTTAAGCATATATCTATCGGTATACCCAGTGAAAAAGCTTCTGAATACTATGACCTTATGAATGATGAGAAGGAAGATGAGGCAAAGGCACTATTAGATAAAGAGCTGGAAGCCATAAAGGATGAGGCTAATGAAATACTGGACAAGGTAAAGTCAGGAGAGGATTTTGTAAAGTTGGTGGAGGAGCATAATCCAGAGATAGCCGAAGTTATGGAAGAGGGCATAACCACTCATAAGGAAAATTTATATTTGCCAGAAGAATATTTAGAAGCTGCTTTTAAGCTAAATGAAGGCCAAGTATCAGAGTTGGTACCAACCCCTTATGGCTACTACATTATAAAACTGGAAGAAAAATATCCTGAAAAGACCTATACCCTTGAGGAAAAGAAAGAGGATATTGAGGAACATCTAAAAAATCATAAGCAGCAAGAAAAATGGCAGGAAATAGTCAATGAATGGAAAGAGAAATCAATAAAGAAATTTGAAAACCGTCTGTAGCTTATTGTATGGACATCCTTCTTTAAACGTATTTGCCATTGTTTACATGAAAAAATCTATTAAAAGGAAAGTTTTCAAAAGTATTGCATAAAACCACTTCAATAGTAAAATAATATGATTGCAAGGATGGTTTTATAAGTTAATGTATTTTAAGGAGGGATGTCTGTGAAAGCAACTGGAATTGTTAGGCGGATAGATGATTTGGGAAGAGTAGTAATTCCCAAGGAAATTCGCCGAACCTTACGGATACGTGAAGGTGATCCATTGGAGATCTTTACGGATCGGGATGGTGAAGTCATATTAAAGAAATATTCTCCTATAGGCGAGCTGAGTGATTTCGCCCAAGAATACACCGAGTCTTTGCATAATACCCTTGGGCATATTGCATGTATAACTGATAAGGATTTTATCATTGCAGTATCTGGAGCTTCCAAACGAGAATATTATGAAAAGTCCATAAGTGCTGATATTGAAGGAATAATGGAAAGCAGAAAGCCAGTATTAGCAAACCGAAGCCAGAATGATAAATTATATAGCATTGTTTCTAACGGAGATGATGCAGGCAAGTATTCATCACAGGTAATAGTCCCCATAGTTTCTCAAGGTGATCCCATTGGTACAATAATTTTATTATCCAAGGAAGCCGATACGGATATGGGAGAATCAGAAATCAAGGTAGCCGAAACAGCAGCTGGCTTTTTAGCAAGACAAATGGAGCAATAGCACAATTAAATAATAAAAAAACAAAAAGGGCATTGAAGAATCAATGCCCTTTTAAATTTATATAAAGGAATAGATGAAGTTACAAAGAATGAAATTATGATATTAAAAATAATCCTATAATGCTTTTCATAAATCTAAATAGTGATATAATATCAATATGCTTGTTTTTTAATGAATGGAGGTTTTCCATGAGTAAAAAATCTTTCGTAAAAGGTGCAGGGATTTTAGCTATATCCGGTTTAATAGTAAAAGTAATCGGAGCAGTATTTAGAATCCCTCTTATGAATATTATAGGTTCTGAAGGTATAGGCCTGTATCAGATGGCTTATCCCATATATGCTTTTTTATTGGTTGCCTCAACCTCTGGTCTTCCAGTAGCCATATCAAAAATGGTATCTGAGGAGTTGGCTGTAGGCAATCATTATGGCGGATATAAGATATTTAGAATCTCACGCCGGCTTTTAGTACTGTTAGGGGTAGTCACTTCCATTATTCTGCTCCTTAGCAGTGGTCTAATATCTAGAATTCAGGGCAATCCAAAATCTATCTATGCCCTAATGGCTATTTCACCAGCCTTGTTCTTTGTATCTGTTATGTCGGCGTATAGAGGATTTTTTCAGGGCATGCATGCAATGCATCCAACTGCCCTTTCCCAGATTGTAGAGCAGCTGGGAAAGCTAATAATGGGTCTAGCCTTAGCTGCCTTATGGCTGCCTAAGGGACCGGAATTTGCTGCTGCTGGAGCCATATTGGGTGTTACCCTAAGCGAAGTAGCTGCCCTGGTTTTGCTTTTGGGGATTTATCGTAGAGAGAAAAACACCATAATACGCAATGCCAGGCTTACATATAGAAGACATCAGCAAAAATCATCTCGCAGTATTATTTACAGGCTTATAGAGATAGCTGTTCCTGTGACCATTGGTGCTTCCATAATGCCTTTAGTCAATATGAGTGACCAGGTAATAGTAGTTAATCGTTTGGTACCCATAATAGATAGAATAGCTAATGTACCCTATAGCCTGGAATCATTCATGGAATTTGCTGCAGAAAAAGGAGTGCAGATTCCTGCAGGCCTTACTTTAGAGAATATGGCTACATTAATGCCCGATGTTCATGCTGAGTATATCAAGATGATAGCCACCCAGTTATACGGGATATTAACTGGAGGAGTAAATACCCTTATTAATTTTCCTGCAGTACTTACTATAGCATTGGCCATGAGTTTGGTACCTGCTATATCTGAATCCTATGCCTTAAGGGATATGAGAGGAGTGGCCAATACCACTACTTTAGGAATCCGCCTTACATTGCTAGTTGGTGTACCTGCTGCTGTAGGCTTAGGAGTGTTAGCAGAGCCTATCCTAGGGGCTCTCTATAATCTAGAGGAGTGGGAATACCTCTATGGAAGTCAGCTACTAATGACTCTTTGTATGGGAGTTATTTTCCTTACTCTAGTACAAAGCCTCACAGCAATGCTCCAGGGTGTAGGTAAGCAGGGAATACCGGTACGAAACTTATTTATAGGTGCCTTATTCAAAGTTGTAATAACCTTTGGTCTAGTAGCAATTCCTAAGTGGAATATTCAAGGAGCAGCCATAGGTACCGTGGTATGCTATGGTGTGGCAGCCGGGCTAAACTTTTTATCAGTTATAAAATACACGGGCATACGAGTTTCTTTTAAAGAATTTATTGTAAAACCTGTTATTTCTGTAGTAGTAATGGGAATAGTGGTTCATTATGCTTATAGAATTCTTTTTGCTCAAACGGGCAGTAATATAGTTAGTCTGGCACTGTCCATTATGATAGGCGTAGTAGTCTATGGAATTATGCTTCTTGTTACCCAAGCCATTACTGCTAAGGATTTAGAAACCATACCCAAAGGAAGGGCTATTGCTGCAATGCTTAAGCGATTAGGACTATTAAGATAAAAAGGACGGAGGTTAAGATGAAGAAAAGGATAACAATAGTAGGTCTAGGGACAGGGGATGAGGATCAGCTAACCCTGGGGGCTGTTAAAGCCTTGAAGCGGGGATATGTAATACTTAGAACCGGAGACCATGGAGTAGTGTCCTTTTTAGAGCAGGAAGGTATATCTTTCATCACCTTAGATCATATTTATGAAAGCTCACAAAGCTTTGAAGAGGCTTATGCTGCCATGATAGATATAATATTGGACAAAGCTAAGGAGCAAGAGGTGGTACTAGGTGTACCCGGGCATCCTATGATAGGTGAGCGACTGGTGCTAGAGCTTTTATCTCAGGTAGATCATCAAGATTTTTATATAGACATTGTGCCAGGAATTGGCAGGGCTGAAGCTGCCATTGCAGCAGTGGGCCGATATTATGATGCACAAGGTATGAAGATTGTAACTGCTTCGGATTTAGATATAAGTAATATAGACACTAATATGACCACTGTTGTGCTGGATATAGCCAATCCCCTTATAGCTTCCGATGTAAAATTAACCCTCCTTCGTGCTTATCCTTCTGAATTTCAAGTCTACCTATGCAAAAATGACCAAGATGGTAGACTAAAATGTCAAAGAATACCTTTGTATCAGTTGGACAGGCTTAAAGAATATGACTTTACTACTTGCCTTTATATCCCTCCTGCAGACCTTATTAAGCTGGAGGAGTTTGGTTTTGGACACCTGGTTAAGATAATGGAAATACTGCGCTCCCCAGAGGGCTGTCCTTGGGATAGAGAGCAGACCCATGAAAGCCTAAAACAAAACCTTCTAGAGGAAACCTATGAAGTACTGGAAGCTATTGAAATGAAGGACTATGATAAGATTATTGAAGAACTCGGAGATGTACTGCTGCAGATAGTATTTCATTGTCAAATAGGTAAAGATCATGGGGAGTTTGATATAAGGGATGTTACAACAGGAATATGCCGTAAAATGATAGACAGGCATCCCCACATATTTGGAGATATTACCGTAAAGGATGCTGAACAGGTATTAGAAAATTGGGAAGCAATAAAGAAAAAGGAAAAAAGACACACAAGCCATACTCAGGTTTTAAGAGATATTCCAGTAATACTGCCTTCCCTAATGCGTGCTTATAAAGTCCAGAAAAAGGCTGCATTGGTAGGTTTTGATTGGGATTCTATAAAAGATGTAGTAAAAAAGGTTGAAGAAGAGTTGTCTGAGCTTAAAGATGCATATCAGGAGGGCAAACAAGAGAAAATAAGTGAAGAACTTGGTGATTTATTGTTTTCAGTGGTTAATTTAGCTAGATTTCTGAAGGTAGAGCCGGAGTTATCCTTAAAAGCCACTACCGAGAAGTTTATAGACCGATTTGAATATATTGAGAAGATGGCTCCAAGACCTTTAGAAAAAATGACTTTAGAAGAGATGGACAAGCTATGGAATGACGCAAAAACAGCAAATTCTAAGGGTTTCCATGTATAAATTAAGAAAAAACTGGTAAACATATGAATGGTCTTCTTAATTTCTAAAAAATATTTATGGAAACACAAAAAATATTGGAATTAAGAAGGAATTTGAGGAAAAATAGCGAATAAGCTATAAGACAACTATTCAAGGAGGTTATGTTATGAACAAAGCTGAATTAATTGCTGCTGTTGCAGAGAAAAGTGAATTGACAAAAAAAGATGCTGAGAAGGCTGTAAATTCTATTATTAGTGCTATTACTGAAGCTTTAAGCAATGGTGAAAAAGTACAGCTGGTAGGATTCGGTACTTTTGAAGTAAGGGATAGAGCAGAAAGAAAGGGAAGAAATCCCCAGACCAAGGAAGAAATTGTTATTCCTGCTTCCAAGGCTCCAGTTTTCAAAGCAGGAAAAGCTTTGAAAGATGCTGTACAAAAATAATTAGTCATAAAGACCGAGATTCCTTGACCAGGAGCTCTCGGTTTTTTATCTTTTTTGGTGTTATACTCATACCAATAAATATTGAACTGGCATAACAGCTTAAATTATAGACCAATTGTATGAAAAAATTGCAGTAAGGGGTGAAAGAATGAGGATAGATAAATTTTTAAAGGTATCAAGAATTATAAAAAGGCGAACCATGGCCAATCAGGCTTGTACCCAGGGTCGGGTTACCATAAATGGCAAAATAGCCAAGCCGGGAAGTGAAGTCAAAGCAGGAGATAAAATAGAGATTCTCTTTGGCGAAGAAGTGAGAGCTTATGAAGTTTTGGATGTATCCGAACACGTTGCCAAAAAGGATGCAACCAGTATGTATCGAATTCTCTAATCCTTGTGTATTTCCCCTAATCTATGTAAATAATAAATATAACCCATTATCATAGTTTAGGAGGAAATACCATGATAAATAAAAAAACTGCCTATATAAAAATAATTAGCCTATTGCTAGTAATGATGCTGGTGGCAGGCTGTACAGCATTAACAAGGCGAGATAGGGAACCTGCACCCCAGGATGACACCCGGCAGGGACAGCCTCTAGGCACAAAAAAACCATCCCCACGTCAAGATTCTGGCCAGCAGCAGGCTCCTAAAAAACCCTCCCTTCCAAAAGCACTGCAGGCTAGTCAGGGACAGGAGCCCAGCCTAAAGGTATTTATCAAAGACGAAAACCGTGTAGAAGAAATGAAATTGGAAGACTATATAAAAAATGTTGTGGCTGGGGAGATAAAAAATGATTGGCCAGATGAGGCTATAAAGGCCCAGGCCATAATAGCCAGAACATTTGTACTAAACTTTGTTGACGAAAAAGGGCAATCAAAGTATGGCAATGCTCATATATCCACTGATATTGAAGAAGCACAGGCCTGGAACCCTGAAGCAGTCAATGAAAAAATAGAAAAGGCAGTGCAGGACACCAGAGGGCAGGTTATGGTATACGACGGAAAATTTGCCAAGGGCTGGTTTCATTCCAATGCAGCCGGCAAGACTGCTACAGCTAAAGAGGGCCTAAACTACAAAGATGAAAACCCGCCCTATATCAAGATGGTAGATTCCCCCGATGATTCACCAGAGATACCTGATGATGAGGTTTATTGGGAATATAGGGTTTCAAAGGGCAAAGTACTTGAGGCCCTAAAAACCATGGGTAAATCATTAAAAGATTTTGGCAGCGTTTCCATTGGTCAAAAGGGAGAATCAGGAAGGGCAGTCACTCTCTCCTTTGATGGGACAGAGGTATCAGCGCCAGATTTTAGAATTGCTATAGGCAGCACAGAGATGAAATCAACGCTGCTGGATTCAGTAGAACTACAGGGAGAGCAGGTGGTGTTTAAAGGCAGAGGCTATGGCCACGGGGTAGGCATGTCCCAATGGGGAGCTTATAAGATGGCCAAGGAGGGCAAAAAAGCTGAGGATATAATAACCCACTATTTCGAGGGAGTAAATGTTGTGAAAATGTGGGATTGAAGATATATAAAAAGAATACTCATCAAAAACCCATCATATACTGTCTTAGGAGGGGATAGTATGATTCGGGATTTGGATGATAAAAAGACCACTAGAGGACGCAGCCACAGTATATTGATGGAAAATCGCCAGAAGGTGAGTATTACAGGAGTACAAGATGTAGATAGCTTTGATGAAGCTACAGTACTGTTGGTAACCGATATGGGCTATATAACCCTACACGGAGTGGACCTCCATATAAGTAAACTAAATCTGGAAGAAGGCCAGCTGATAGTAGAGGGAGAAATTATAGCTCTCCAATACAGTGATGCTGACTATGCCAGTGGCAAAGGTTCCGGACTACTGAGCAGGATATTTAGGTAGGGAGGCATGCCTATGACCTTATCTACCTCCAATCAAGCCTATATTTTTTTAGCCACCGTATATGTAGGATTACTCTTAGGTCTAATTTATGATATATACAGGGCCTTTAGGATGATCACAAAGCCTGGCAGATTACTACTGGCTGTCTTTGATCTTTTATTTTGGATCCTTGCGGCTCTTTTTTCTTTTACCATGCTTTTTAAGGTCAATGGTGGAGAGATTAGACTATATGCCTTTATTGGACTGGCATTGGGATGGGGTCTTTATACTCTGGCGGTAGGTAGCATTGTGGTAAAGTTTTTAGTTAAGGTTTATGAAATTGTTTCAAATATTATTCTTTGGCCCATAAGGATGATAGGAAGAGGGATAAAATGGCTAGCTAAAAAAATTCCTGTGAAAAAATTTAAAAAAAGTGAAGAAAGTAATAATGTTTAAATTATTCTTAAAGCAAAAAAGGACTTTTAATTTGATTGTCGAATAGTATATAATATACCTATATCTATGGCTTGCTGTCTATTGCTAGTCCCATTTATATTATTCTGTCGGGAGAGATAATAGTCCAATGAAGAAGAAGCGATACACTTTAAGACTCAGAACAAAAATATTTTTGGCTTTGCTCTTTCTAGGCTATTTTGGCATCACTATGCTCAAACAGGAAATAAAACTCAATGAGCAGAAAGCGGAGATACAGCACCTAAAGGAACAGATAGCTGAGACAGAGGAAGTAAATGCGGAACTAGAGCGACTTATTGAGTACACCGAGAGTGAGGAGTTTATCGAAAAAGTCGCTAGAGAGCGCCTAGGTTGGGTAAAAAAAGGTGAAATTATTTTCATCGAAAAGAAAAAAGATTAGAGGAGGAGCCCTTATTTTATGCCAGTTAAGGTAGGACGAATTCTGGAAGGAACTGTTTCAGGAATAACCAATTTTGGTGCTTTTATTGATCTCCCCAATGGTGAGAGAGGTATGGTACACATATCAGAGGTAGCTGATGCTTATGTGAAAGACATAAACGATTACCTCAAGGAAAATGACAAAGTGAAGGTTAAGGTGCTAGCAATCGATGATAAAGGAAGGATAAGTCTTTCCATACGCAAAGCAGAGACTCAAAGCCAAATATCCTTTGAAGAGCAATTAGCCCAATTTCTAAAAGATAGTGAGGAAAGATTATCAGATCTTAGAAATCGTGATAACAAACGAGGGAGAGGAGCTTGGAGAGGAAGATAATATTTAGGATAATATAAATCAGAATATTAAACGCATCCGCTAATAATTGGATGCGTTTGTTGTTTAAGAAGATAGAAAGAGCCCTATTAATAATTACCAAAATAAGAGATTAAAAAAACTTTAAAAAACCCTTGACATTATAGCAAATATATTATACAATAAAATTCACCGCCAAGAGAGAGCTAATAATTAACGACGCGGAGTGGAGCAGCCAGGTAGCTCGTCGGGCTCATAACCCGGAGGTCGAGGGTTCAAATCCCTCCTCCGCAACCATAATGTGGCGGCGTAGCTCAGT
>Ga0209537_1000897_pt1 | contig 35289 bp, 27 predicted proteins | sample BioPla4DNA1_FD_187698 | JGI IMG/M metagenome (GOLD analysis project Ga0209537, IMG submission 187698) | Biogas fermentation microbial communities from Germany - Plant 4 DNA1 (SPAdes) (version 2) | ecosystem: Engineered > Bioreactor > Anaerobic > Digestate | place: Bielefeld, North...
ACTACGCTAGATGGTATAATAATCATGAGACTTGAACGCTCCTTTCTGGGAGGTAATGGTGGTTTTGCAGTTTCCATTATACCAGAGGCGTTTCAGGTCTCATTTTTATTATTAAGTTAACAGACCAAATTCATATGATTGGAGCATGAATATGAAAACCGAGTTTTACGGCTTAGGTGGAATAAATAATGAACGGCTGGATTTTGCAGTTATCTGCGCCGCATATAAAGGCAAATGGATATTTGTAAGGCACAGGGACAGGAATACCTGGGAGATACCGGGCGGGCACAGGGAAGAGGATGAGGACATAAATGCCACGGCCGCAAGGGAACTGTATGAGGAGACGGGTGCGACAGATTACGATATGGAAGCCGTATGCGACTACTCGGTTACAAGGGATGGAAAGACCACATTCGGAAGGGTGTTTCATGCAAGGGTTAGAAAGATTGGCTCCTTACCGGAGACCGAAATAGGTGAGGTTATATTTCTGAAGGACATGCCGGATAGTCTGACTTATCCTGAAATACAGCCGCTTCTTTATAAAAGGGTATTGGAGCATTTAAAATGCAAAGTAAGGTCTTAGCCTTGCGGGTGAATCCGCCTGTATTGGGACTGTCATTGAGAAGCACGATATGGGGTCCGATGATTACATATTCTTTATGAAAACAGGACATTACAATTTCTTACCCTGTAAAGAATAAACGGGACCGGAATTGCCCGGTCCCATATCTTAATCCAACATTAAATCACTGAAAGAAGAACTCGTTTTTGAGCTTTTCCCTGTGAAGGTAGTGTTCCGTGTATTTGAGCTCCGACGCAGCTTCCCTGTCGAGCACGACTGTGATCCCGCCCCTGAAGAGCTGGATGGCCGAAGCTGTGATCAGGGAGGTTACCGGGCCCTCAATGGCCTTTGCCACAACAACGGCCTTTTTCCTGCCATTGGCCATCATCAGGATATTCCTGGCCTCCAGGATGGCTCCTACCCCCATGGTGATGGCAAAATGGGGCATTTGCTCCCTGGGAATGCCTGCTTTTTTATAAAAACTCTCATAGTTGTCGTCAAGGGTTTGTTTTGTAAGGGCTTCCACCCGTGTCCTGGAGGCAAGGGAGGAACCAGGCTCGTTGAAGGCCCAGTGGCCGTCGCAACCGATACCCAGAAGCTGCAGGTCTATACCGCCTGATTTTTTAATTTCCTCCTCGTATACTTTGCAGAATTCATCCGGGTCCTTTGCCAGGCCATCGAGAAGGAAGATGTTTTCTTTCCTGATATTGGTATGTCTAAACAGTTCCTCATACAAAAACCTGGCGTAGCTTTGGTCCATCTCGTATGGCTTGCCCAGGTCCATTCCCACCCCGAGATACTCGTCAAGGTTAAAGGTTTTAACCTGCGAAAAATCCAGGCCTTCTTCCTTATGCATCCGCACCAGTTCCCGGTATGTAGCGATCGGTGTGCTGCCGGTGGCCAGGCCCAGAACGCAATCGGGTTTCTGCCTGATCATGGAGGCGACAAGTCCGGCTGCATACCTGCTCATCTCTTGGTAGGTATCCCTGATAATAATATTCATGAAGATGCTCCTTTGCCGCAAGGAGTTCCTTGCTATTATAGAGTGCTAATACAATATTAAAAACTATTTTGCGCAGATGTCAATCAGAACTTATGAAAAGGCAGAAGACTGCATAAATTGTATTTTGTTGAAATATGTTGTTTTTTGTTATCAACAGGTGGTAAAATTATAGAGGTCCCTACTGGGAATTTTGATCTTTGCCCTCTTGTCAAAAGTGAGGGCTCTTTTTTTATCCCCGCCCGGGAAAGGCTCTGTATAATATGGTAAAAACGGTCATACTGTTATAAAAGACAGCCATTTCAGGAGGTGCAGCCTGGGTTGCCTTCCTTTTTTGCCGGCGTTTTGCGAAATTTCCTTGTCGCCTTTGGCGTTGTTATAGGCGCCAGTGTTTTTGCCGGTATCAGCGCCATCCTGGCCAATCAGCCCCCCCTTGAGGCCATGATGGATATTGCCGGTTCCATAAAGATCTGGGCCATGGCTATTGCCCTAGGGGATACTTTTTCCTCCTTCAAGGCGATTGAAAAGGGGATTCTTCAGGGCGAATTCCTGTCCATTATCAAGCAGGGTGTCCATGTGGTCACTGCGCTACTAGGGGCTAACGCGGCTTATGGCTATATCAGGCTCATCCAAAGGCTTGGTGCCCTATGGGGGGAATAAGGACAAGAAGGCCGGCAGTCATGTTGGGTTTTTATGCCGGGATTATTACCGGGGTGCTTACAGGCCTGGCCATAATGGCTACCATTGTAAGTTACCGCCTGGAAAGCTTCCACAGGATGAACGCATACCTGGAAAGCGTCATCGCAGAGAAGGACACGCGGTTGGAGCAGCTGGAAAAATCGGTGAACAAGGGCAGGTACATCGTCAAATCTGTTGATATCGTGTTCCTGTGCGATGATGAAGGAACCGACATCCTGCTTTTTGAAACCGAGCTAAAGAAGAAGTATAACTCGCTTCTTGGGAAAGAGGTTAAGGCGCTTGATGCCGAAATGATACTTGAGGTGGCCGACAGGCGTATCTTCCGCCTGGATAACGGCCAATACCAACTCTTTGTAAAGAAGCTCATCCTGGCCGAGAACCTGAAGATATGGATTGAGATCCAGCCCCTTGAGTAATACCTGATGCCTTAGAGTCAAAGTAGCGTGTCAGCTTCTCAGCAAGGGTCCGGATAAAGCTATGGCCTGTCCTGGACGAAACCGACTGGGTGAACACCACCAGGATGAAAGGACGCTTACAATAGATGATACCTGCGTCGTTATAGAATCCCAGCGAAGAATTAGTGCCGGTTTTATGGGCTATCTCATAATCCGGGTTTACCCTTTTCACACCAACTGGTATGCGGGTATTGTAGATATTGGCTTTGAGCGCTTCATCCAGGGTTTCCATAAAGATGTCGGTTTCCCGATTGACATAAATGTTGTAAAGGATAAGCCCGGTGTCGCGGGGTGTGATACGGGCGCAGCGTTTGACAGTGCCATATTTCTTCAGGTTGTTTTCCCTGCTGTAGCCTATGGCTCCCGACATCTCACCGTATATCCTGCTGTTATGTATCCCAAGGCGGTCCAGGACCTCGTTGGACTTCTGGTTTCCTATGAGCCTTAACGCGGCGTTGGAATAATTATTGTCACTGAGGCTTATCATTTCCCGGATCATCTCCAAAAGCCTGAACTTTCTCCCGGTAACAGGGTCGTAGTATGCTTCATCCATGCTAAGCTCACCCCGGCGTATCATGTCGCAGAGGATGTATCCCTGAAAAAGCTTGATAACAGAGGCGCTGTTGAAGTACCCTTCCTTCATATTGTCGTAGGTGTCAACGCGGGTGAGGTTTTCGTTTACTCCGCACATAAAGCTGTTTACCAGGTCCATGACAAAAACGCCGTATATCGTTTTGATGCCCGATAACCTCTCAGCCTCGTCTATTATCGCCATGACATCGTTCTTAAAAACAGTGTATTCCCAATTGTCAAGGTCGGTCGGGGGAAAGCCGCAGGCAATTACCGGCGGTTCCTCACCAGGGTTTTCCTCAACAGGGAATCCTGGTCCCTCCGAGTTGGAAGGCGGCGGACCTGTTTGCCCATGGGATGATGGTAAGCCTGTATCCTCCCGGCATGCAGGTGAATCTTCCTCCCTGGACGCCGGCAAACCATCTTTTCCCTCGCCCTGGGTAACCAGGGATGGAGGCTCCTCCCGCGGAACCGCAGGCCTGGTATTCCCATGGGAAGCCATGGGATCTGTCTCATCCTGCGCTGATGGAGATTTGCCCGATAATGGCGGCCCTGGGACCACGGAAGCCGGGAATAATGCCGCAGACAGCGACACGGCATCGGCAGCGTCTTCAGCCGGGGCGCCTACCGGCATGCCCCGGTCTCCTGCCATGGGAAGGAAAATGAGAGTGATGACGGCGATGGCAATGATATATCTTGATGGCATGAAAACTGCCCCGATATTTTAGTGCACTGATTCAGTATATGGGCATGGCATTGTTTTTTTTCCTGGTCCCTTTTCGCACTTTGTTTGTGCACTGGCCGAAATGATGGTATTATTAGATCTGATATACTGCTGTGCCAGGCCGCCTGGAGGGGTTGGGACGGCATCGATTTTATAGGAGACGGTATTGCTGTGATGAGACAAAGCACACAGGATGACAGGAATTTAAAGGAACCCGCCAGGGATGAAAAGACTGAAGCCAGGAAAAAAAGATGGCTGTATCTGTTGCTTGTAACAGCTGCCATGCTGGCTCTGACAGTGCTCAACATGAGTGACCTGTTCCATGTGGGGGATTCGTCCGCCATATCGGGTAACCGTAACATACATATAATCATAAATGAGATAATGGCCGAAAATTACACCGGACTTGCCGATGAGGATGGGGATATCGGGGACTGGATTGAGCTTTATAACCCTGGAAACCTGCCTGTAAACCTTTTTGGTTACAGCCTGTCGGACAAACAGAACATCCCCGGTCTATGGATCTTTCCCGATGTGAAAATCATGCCCGGGGAATACCTGCTGGTATGGGCGGATGGAAAGGACAGGGTCACTGATGCCGGGATCCACACAAACTTCAGGATAAGCGCGGGTGAGGTGATCACGCTGTCGAACCCGTCAGGGACGGTTGTTGATTCGGTGCGCCTGGACAGGACCATTCCCGATACATCTTACGGCAGGGTTTCTGATGGAACCGGCCTTTCCTTCCTTGCCGAGGCCACTCCCGGGAACAGCAATTCCGATGCCATCCCGGATCTTACCCGGTATTTCGTGTATGTTTCCCCTCCCGAGTTCTCCAGGGAAAGCGGTTTTTACAGCGAAGAATTTGAGTTGCAGCTGAGCTGCAGCCATCCCAACGCCACAATCCGCTATACCCTGGATGGGTCCGAGCCAACCATCGACTCTCCTGTATATGAGGAACCGATTGTTATAAAGTCAAGGGCCGAAGAGCCCAATGTTTATTCGGCAAAAACAGGGATTTCAATATATGACATGCCGCCGCAGAAGAAGGTGTTTAAGGCTGCGGTGGTAAGGGTAAGGGCTTTTTCGTCGGATGAAGCTGCGAGTGAAATCGTTACCCACACCTATTTTGTCGATGGAAACATGGCCGAGCGCTATAAGCTTCCTGTCATATCCCTTGTGACAAACCCGGAGAACCTGTTTGACTACTTCACGGGTATTTTCATGAAAGGCAAGGTCATGAGCGACTGGCTGAAAGACAACCCCGGAGCGGCAGTGGATGGCAGCACACCCGGCAACTATAATCAGCGGGGTATGGCATGGGAAAGGGGAGCGACCATCACCTTTTTTGAGCCTGATGGAACCGTGGGATTTACCCAAAATGTGGGTATCCGCACCTTCGGCGGATGGAGCCGGTCCAACCGGCACAAGCCCCTGCGCGTAATCGCCCGCAAGCGGTATGACCAGTCCGAAACCATTGATTATCCTGTTTTCCCCGGACTTACCAGGAGGGGAGATCCGAACGAGCCCTTAATCTCGTTCAAGCAGCTTCTTCTGAGAAGTTCGGGGAATGACTGGGAGTATACCATGATCCGGGATGCCTTGATGCAGAGCCTTGTTGCCGGGCTCGGCGTGGATACCCAGAGCTACAGACCCTGCGTCCTGTTTATCAATGGGGAGTTCTGGGGAATCTACAATATACGGGAAGCCTTTGATGAATATTTTATCCGGGATAACTACAACGTGGACCTTAATGAAATTGTGATCCTGGAGGGCAATTCCGGTCCGGACGGGATGGACCTCTATTACGGCAGGGAAGAGGATGTGAAAAGTTTTAATGATCTCATCGATTTTGCAAGGCTCAACGACCTGTCTGTCCCTGAGAACTACGAATATGTAGCCAATCAGATAGATATTGATAATTTTATAGTCTACCACGCGGCCCAGATCTATTTTGGCAATACCGACTGGCCCGGGAGCAATGTCAAGGTATGGAGGAAGCGTACAAACAACATAGAGCCCGATTCTCCCCCGGGACACGACGGGCGCTGGAGATGGCTGCTATATGATACCGACTTTGGCTTTGCCCTGTACAACATACACTCCACGGTCAGCCACAAGACGCTGGAGTTTGCCACCGAACCAGGCGGCACCGAGTGGCCGAATCCTGACTGGTCCACCGTGCTCCTGCGCTCCCTGCTGACCAATGAGGAGTTTAAGACCAGGTTTATAACAACATTCGTGGATCTTCTGAACACCAGGTTCAGTCCCAACTATGTAACAGACCGGGTATTGGAGATGCGTGAAGTGATCGCGCCTGCCATGCAGGAACACCTGGACCGCTGGTTGATCAATGGCGGAAGCATGGATGAATGGAAGCTCAAGACCAATGCCCTGATAGGTTTCGGACTGGACAGGGCAAGGTTCGTAACCCGTGACCTCAGGAATTATTTCGGCCTGGAAAGCTTTAAAATCTCGCTGGATATGTCTGACGAGTCGGGTGGAGCAGTCAGGCTGAATGGCGCGGATATCAGGATTAAAGGTTCCAGGTGGAACGGTATCCTCATAAAAGATATACCGGTAACCCTGGAGGCCATACCCGGGGAAGGATATCGGTTCGCCGGCTGGGAAACCAACCTGGGATTTATGGAAGAGCCGGTTATAACCCTGGTTCCCAAGACCTTTCTGGAGATCAGGGTGATATTCGAAAAGGATTAGGATTGGATAGGAGTGGATGGAGGGAATAGGGTGACCTATTTAAGCCTGGGGTTCAGGACTGAAAACTTGTAAATCTGGTCGCTGTCCCGGAGAAGATTGGTTTCCTTCCATACACCTGCGAACTTGATATTCTCGCGAAGCAGGAGATCCTCGCCATTGGTGAGCCTTACGAAGTCGAACCTGTATTGCTGGCCGTCACCAACCGCATAAACCATGTACAGGCAGTCATGCTTATCTGTTGAGTCAATCTTGTCAATCAGGCCATACCAGTTTCCATGAACGATTTCCACCAAGGCTGAGGCATCCCAGTACCAGCTATGGTAGGGAGCGCAAAGAAAGTCTTCGGGGATGTAATCAATCCTCTTAATCTTCCATCCTTCCCTGCCGGTATCTTCAACAGTGATCAGGCCGTAGTAATAGGCAAAAAAGCTGGGCTGCGGCTCATTTTTTGTTTCGCTTGTGATTCTCGGTCCGGTTATGACCTCTATCTCCACCATGTAATACAGGACATTTTCAGGGGTATCAGGAGGCGCCCATGCCGGGACAAGCTTCAGCAGTGTTGTGTGGCCCGTTCCACTGAATGATTCAATGAATTTCTGCAGGGGCAGTTCCTTTCTGTAATCTCCGGTCAGAAGCTTCCAGGCATAGTTATAGGGCTCCCTGTGAAAACCTATGGTACCGCAGCCGCCGTGATAGCCACTCATGTTGGAGGCTTCACGCAGCAGGCCATAGTAGGCTTTTATGAGATCTTCGGGATTCTTGAAGACAGGTAATGACTCGTATGGGTTCTGGAAATCAAGGAAGGAGTACTTTGTGTTCAGAGCCGGTCTCCTGGAAGACCTGTGAAAGCGTTCAGAATCACCGGCATCAATATCGGCAGCAGTAAGGGCGCCTTCATACACTTCCGCGTTAATCATGGATGGATGAACCAGGGCACCCATAAAGTATTCTTTGCTGGTATGACGGTAAATGGCCAGGAGTACGGTAACCGAAACAAACGCCAAAGCCAGTATCAAAAGAGGCTTTTTATATCTCTTTATCTCTTCATGCATGCGGCACTCTCCCATACCTTAATTGCATGGCTCAGAATGTTCTTGCATTTCCGGTCCCATTTAATATATGTTAGAAGAAGCGAGGCATGACATGTAATTATACCAGCATCCCGTCAGTCATTCGAAATTATGCAATAGATGGAGGCAGCATAAATGAAGCTTTCAGAATTGTTGGCTTACGACAGCGTTATCATCCAGTGCCATAACGACCCGGACGCGGATTCCATAGCATCGGGGTTCGCGCTGTTGACATGGTTCAGGGAAAAGGGAAAGGATGCGAGACTGGTATACAGCGGACGTGCCAGGATCTCAAAACCGAACCTGCAACTGATGATAAAAGAGCTGAATATCCCAATTGATTACGCAGAATCCATCGACGGCTTTGAAGGGCTTCTCATAACTGTCGATTGCCAGTACGGAGCAGGGAACGTCAAAAAGTTTGACGTTAAGAACGTTGCCATTATAGATCACCATCAGCAGGAAGTATTCGACGTACCCCTGGCAGAGATAAGAAGCTTCCTGGCAAGCTGTTCGACCCTGGTATGGGATATGCTTGCCGATGAAGGCTTTGATGTAAACAGTTATCCGGAGGTTTCCACCGCGCTGTGGTTTGGCCTTTACTGCGACACCAACGGCTTTTCCGAACTGAATCATCCCATAGACCGCGATATGAGGGACAGCCTCGTAGCCGACAAAAACATGATACGCAGGCTGAGAAACAGCAACCTCACCCTGCTGGACCTGGAAACAGCGGGCATGGCTCTTATCCGCACATCATACAACCGGAAAAACCGGTTTGCGGTGATCAAGACAAATCCCTGCGATCCCAACCTCCTGGGTTATATAAGTGACCTCGCCCACCAGGTTGACGTTATTGATGTTTGCGTGGTCTATAATGAAATAAACAACGGTATCAAGTATTCGGTGCGGAGTTCCTCCCCTGAGATAATGGCCAGTGAACTGGCGGCCTGGCTGGCAAATGATATCGGTTCCGGCGGTGGCCATGCCGAAAAGGCGGGCGGCTTCATAAGCAGCCTTTTGTTTGAAGAAAAGCATCCAAGCATCAACACGGATGAGTACATGCTTTCCAGGATAAGCGAGTATTATTCAAGCTTTGATATCATCTATGCCGAAAAGCACAAAATCGATACTTCAGAAATGAGAAGCTACAGGAAGCTACCGGTTATCTGCGGGTATATCAGGAGTTCCGATGTACTGCCCAAGGGGACGCCCATGCTGGTCAGAACCCTCCAGGGTGACTACGATGATCTGGTTTCCAGCGACAATCTATACCTGATGATAGGCATAAAAGGGGAAGTCAGTCCCATATCTGAGGAGATGCTTGAGAAGAACTATAACATTTTTAATGAGCCTTACAATCTTAAGACCGAGTATTTCCCAAGCATCCGCAACAAGATTACCGGTGAGAGCATCAATCTTAATAACGAGGCGAAAAAATGTATTAGCAAGGGTGATGTCCAGATTTTCGCAAAGCCTGTCACACGGGCCACCAAAGTATTCACCAAATGGGACAAGGATACATATATGCTTGCAAAGCCCGGCGATTACCTTGTCGCGCGGAAAGACAACCTTCATGATATCTATATCATAAGCAAAGACATTTTCAGCCGGATATACGAGGAGATCAGGGACGAATAGGCCTTTGACCATTTTATGGCGTAATGGCGCGTCACAGGAAAAATACTAAATTATAATTTAGGCATGGTAAAATATTACAATATGCTATATAATGATAATGTTGCACATTATCTGCGTGGCACTTGCCGGGTATCGTTCATTAAAGCTTTTGCAAGCCGCGTTGGAGGTAGTTGATTAATAATGGAGGATAGAACGATGAAACAGAACCCTGCAAAATGGGAGCATGGCACGTCTATCACATTAAGAAATGGGCTTGTAAAGAATGTCAGCCAAAGTTTTACCTCCCTGACGGGCTATATGCCGGAAATGGTTACAGGCAAGACCATTGAGGAACTCCTTGTGAACGACCTTAAGGCGACCCTGGAGAACCCCGAGCTGATAAATAAGTGTGAAAATCTTCATTGTTTTATCTTCAACCGATGGATGATACCCGAAGAGGTGTACATTTCATTCACAGAATGCGGGTCCTCGGACGAAACCATCGTTTCGATCCATACCGCCGATTCCCTGGGAAATGGCGAGCTCTCTTTATGTGAAAAATATGAAAGGCTGCTGGAGAAGGAACGGGCAGAGAAGGAAGAACTGAAGAAGGCACTAAAGGCAAAGGACGATTATGTTCTGTTTGTCGCCCATGAGCTGAAAACACCGCTTGCCATCATCAGTTCGGCTGTTCAGGCCATCGAGTACCTCTGCGGCAGTGAGCTGGGCGATAAATGCAAGGGTTTCCTGAACAGGATCAAGCAGCATACGTACAAACAGCTCAGGCTGATCAACAACATCCTGGATATCTCGAGGCTTAATGCGGGTGCCATAAAGATAGTCAGGAAAAACATGGATATTGTGGGTCTGGCCAGTGAGATAACAGAATCGATCAAGCTCTATGCGCAGCAGAAGAATATCAGTTTAAAGTTCAGTTCCGAATCGGATAGCATGACAATCGCTTTGGATGAGGATATGTTCGAGCGCATGCTGCTTAACCTCCTTTCCAATGCCATAAAGTATACCCCGGTGGGGGGAGAAATTAATGTTTCCATCTCAAAAACCCGTTCCGGTTCAAGGGACTATGCTCGTATAATGGTTAAGGACCAGGGTATTGGAATACCGGAAGATAAGCAAAAGCTGATATTCGAATCCTTTGGCCAGGCCGATTACACCCTGGCGCGTCAGACCGGAGGCACCGGCTTGGGTCTGTCCCTGGTTAAAAAGATCGTGTCCGCCTTAGGCGGGGAGATTTTCCTGGAGAGTAAGATAGGGGAAGGGAGCACCTTCATAATCCAGCTTCCTGTTTTCCTGGTCCGGGAATGCAGGGTCTGTGAAACCTCATCTGGGCAGAAGCTCACCCAGACGGTTGCCATAGAATTCAGTGATTATCTTTTTTAACGGCGAAGAGGCGCATCTTCGGCCAGCCAGCCCTGGTATTTACCGAGGTAAACTCCGGATCTGTCTTTTAAGAAATAAAGGAAAGGAGGGCTGACCCATGGTAAACTGGTGGAACGGACTGAACTTATTGCAACAAGTATTCACCTGCTTTGCCATCCCGGCTACCCTGGTTCTGATCATCCAGATCATACTGTTCATAATAGGGTTATCCGGGGGGGACGGCGATACCGACGTTTCACACGGTGAAATTGACGGTGATGGTTTGGATCTGGGTGATTCCGCCGACGGGGATACGGCCGGAATCAGCGAAGCGGCCGATGTTGATGATTCGGCCATAATCTATGATTCTGCCGAAGTCAAGCTGCTTACCTTGAGGAGTATCGTCGCTTTTTTCGCGGTTGGCGGGTGGACCGGAGTTGTGCTGGGAGGCATGAATCTGTCGCTTCCCGCGGTTGTGATACTATCCATCATGGCCGGGTGGGCCGCGCTGTATTTTGTCACCTGGTCCATCCGGATAGCCCTGAGGCTCCAGCATATCGGAAATATCCAGGTCAGCAACGCCATAGGGAAGGTTGGAGAGGTGTATATCACCGTTCCGGCTGAGAATAAGGGGCGCGGCAAGGTTAATGTAGTTGTGCAGGAACGCTTTTTTGAATTTGAAGCCACCACCAGTGCGGAACGTGATTTAAAAACCGGGGAATCTGTTTTTGTTACAGGGATTACCGAAGATAACGCATTGATTGTGATACCGAACGATGAAATAAATGCCCGATGATCAAATTTTAACGGAGGCGAATGTAATATGATAGAGACTGTGACCCTTATAAGTGTTGTTGCGATCCTCGTTCTGTTCACATTTTTATTTATCATCTCCCGTTACCGCAAGTGCCCGTCGGACAAGATCATGGTCATCTATGGTAAAGTGGGAGGAAAGGACGGCGTGGCAGCCAAATGCATACATGGCGGTGCCGCCTTCATATGGCCCATCATACAGGCCTATGAATACATGGACCTGACGCCCATATCCATCAGCGTCGACCTGGAAAACGCCCTGAGCAGGCAGAACATCAGGATCAATGTTCCTTCCCGGTTTACAGTAGGTATCTCCACCGAACCGGGCGTCATGCAGAATGCCGCTGAGCGCCTGCTTGGCCTGAAGCTGAATGAGATACAGGAGCTGGCTAAGGATATCATATTCGGACAGCTGAGACTTGTTGTCGCTACCATGGATATTGAAGAGATCAATACTGACAGGGATAAATTCCTTGAGGCGGTATCTAGGAACGTTGAAACCGAGCTGAAGAAGATAGGGCTTCGGCTTATCAACGTGAACGTTACCGATATCACCGATGAGTCGGGTTACATAGAAGCCCTCGGCCGTGAAGCAGCAGCCAAGGCCATCAACGATGCCAAGAAATCGGTTGCTGAGAAGAACAGGGATGGTTCCATAGGCGAAGCCAATGCCATCAGGGATCAGAGGATACAGGTTGCCGCCGCCAATTCCGAGGCTATACAAGGCGAGAACGAAGCCCAGGCTGAGATAGCCCAGTCCAACGCCATCCTTCGCGAGCGACAGGCAGAGGCGTTAAAGCGCGCCACCGCCGCCGAGAGAATCCAGGCAGCCATGGCTCTTGAAGAGGCATACTCAGCTGAAGAGAAGGCGGAGCTTGCCCGTGCCGCCAGGGAGAAGGCCACCCAGGAAGCAGATATACTCGTTAAGACCGAGATTGAAAAAAGGCGCATCGAGCTTGAAGCTGAAGCCAGGGCTGAGGAATCCAGGAGGCTGGCCAAGGGTGAGGCCGATGCCATATTCATGAAGATGGAAGCCCAGGCCCGTGGTATGCAGGAAATGCTTACCAAGCAAGCCCAGGGATTTGCGCAGCTGGTAGCCGCCGCAGGCGGTAACGCCGTTGATGCCACAAGACTGCTGCTGGCCGATAAGATGGAAGATCTGATGAAGATCCAGGTTGATGCAGTCAAGAACCTCAAGATTGATAAGGTTACGGTTTGGGACAGTATGGGCGGCAAGGACGGCACGCCTGCCACGGCAAACTTCCTTTCCGGAATGCTGAAGTCCATCCCGCCCATGAATGAGTTGTACAGGATGGCCGGGCTGGAGCTTCCCGATTATCTGGGAAAAGAGGTAAAGGCATCTGATACGGTGAAGGAGCCGCTGGAAGAAGAGATAAAGGAACCGGCTGCGGCCGAACCCGAAGCCTGACCGGAAGCCGTATAGTGTTCGACAAAACCAGATAGGTATGTCCTGTTATTCAATAAACCCCGGCGGCTGGAATACCGCCGGGGTTATTTCCCGAAAGGGATGGTATACCCTTTTACAAAAGTCCTGAGATAAAAAAGAAAGCATACCAAGGCACATGAACTCAACCCTATGTTGTTGTGGCAAACAAGAAGAGTGATTTGATTGAAGGTTGGATATGGGTCGGTGTGCCCTGTATGCCAGGAGGACATTGCTGAACAAGCCGGATTATCTCTCTCTAATTCCGGCCAATTGTAATTTTAATATGTTTTTTTTAAGAATCTTTGATCATTTTGTGAACAAATTATTAATGATTGTCGGTTCCACCCGGTTTCACCCGGGAGGGCATGCCGGGGTTCAGGCATCAGAAGCAATATCGGCATATTTCTTGATTTTTTTCATGACAGATCTTAATATTAAAGGTAAAAGACCATCCTATCCGGGATGGTCAAAAATTCTGGAGCGAAACAATGCTTAACAGGTTAAAGAAGCTGGCTGTCAAGCTTGAATCCATTGCGGTCTTAAGGGACCTCATGAAGGATCAGGTCATTTGCAGGTTCATCCGGTTGCTTGAAACAGTCGGCGATGAAAAGGCTAGTTACAAGGAATTTGTCAGATGTTATTCGGAGTTCGTCCATTGCCTGGCGGAGAACTGTTTGATGCTAAGGCTGCCCGAAACAGGTTCCTTTGGCGATTACCTAGCCCATGCCGTCATGTACTGTGAGACCCCCATAAGCCAGGTGGCGGAGCAGGCGGATTCAGTGCGGTTCCCGGCCTGGATGGCCCAGGCGCTGCGTAAAGAACTTGATATATTGGGTGAGATGGTGAACCTTTCGCCCCGCGATATTAAATCCGGATGGCTGAAAAACCATGGCCATGACGCAGGGGAAATCATAGACAACCTCCCGGAATGGGACATCAGCCCGAAAGCCGGCGGTTTTTTTGAGCCCGGCAAGCCCTGGGGCGACAGCGCGAACCGGCTGATCGAATTCTACAGGCAGTGGGGTTCGGGAAGCTTTGCCCGTTATAAAGGGTTTATCTGGGAACGCAGCGGTGATCAGGGGATCCTTAGGGGTGTGGATGATCCTGATCCCGTCAGGCTGAGCGATTTTATCGGTTACGAACAGCAAAGAAACGAGATTATCGATAACACCCTCCGGTTCCTGAAGGGTTATCCGGCGAACAACCTGCTGCTTTACGGAGACCGCGGCACAGGCAAATCCTCAACCGTTAAGGCCCTCCTTAACGAATACCATGCCCTGGGGCTCCGCATAATCGAAGTATCCAAGGAACTGATGCCTGACTTTAACCAGATACTGAGGATCATACGGAACAGGCCTCAGAAGTTTATTATTTTTATAGACGACCTTTCCTTCAGCGACGACGAGAGCACCTATACCGCATTGAAGGCTGTTCTTGAGGGAAGCCTCGAGAGTAAGCCCGGCAACATCCTGGTATACGCGACCACCAACAGGAGACACCTGGTCAGGGAGAGGTTCAGCGACAGGGCAGGACTTATGTCCGATCAGGCCGATGATGAAATCCACGCGGCGGATACCATGGAAGAAAAACTGTCTCTTGCCGACCGTTTTGGTATGACCATCACATTTACAGCCCCGGACCAGGAAGAATACCTGGGAATAGTGGAGGCGCTGGCTCAAAAACGAGGCATCAGAATAGAAAAAGATGTTCTCAGAAAAAAGGCCGTACAATGGGAAATGCTGTATAACGGGCGTTCGCCAAGGACAGCTTTGCAATTCATCAACTGGCTGGAGGGATACCAAAAAATGAAGAATGAGTCATCAGGAGGCCAGGACTATGGCCAGGTTAGGTAAAATATTAGCACTGACGGTTCTCTGCGCCCTGGTCTCGGGTATCCTTTTTTGCAGCCAGGTAGCGGATGAGCCGGTAAGCGATGCCATTGCGATGACTTTCGGTGATTATATGTCAGGCGGGATAACCGCCGACATGGTAATGACAATGGCAGCTGAGGGAAATGAATACCAGCCTGAAGGAATCCACGGTGCCGAATTTGGGACTGCCGGGTTTCTTGGTGAAACCGAAAGAGGCCCTGAAATTCCGCAGCTGGTGACGAGTTATGAACAGTACACTATGATTTTTGGCAGCCATCCAGGCCGGTCCTACATGCCCTATGAGGTGAAGGGCTATTTTGATAACGGCGGGAAAAAGCTCTATGTGGCGCGGGTTATATCCCAAACCGCCGAAACAGCCCAGGCCGTCCTCAAGGGCGGGAAGAAAAATGTTTGCGCCATACGAGCGGCCAACGCCGGCGAGTGGGGAAACCGTGTTGCGGTGAAGGTATTGCAGGGAACCAATTCTACCGAATCAGACCCCACGTTTATGCTGGAGGTATACTGTTTCACATACGGCAAATTTACATCCCTCAAATCCGGAAAGCCCGATCCGGCCCTGGCCGATATCATTGAGGTCTACAACGATGTTTCCCTCAGGGAGGGCTCTCCATATTTTTACCAGGACATTATCAACCGGAACTCAAAGCTGATAAGGCTTGAAATAACCGATGGGGATGATGGAGGCCTTATGCCCGATGCCAGCGGCAATGCCATCTGGCTTTCGGGCGGATCGGACGGCGAAGAGCCGGTCCTGGCTGACTATATAGGAAATGACGGCCTGGGCGGTAATCCCGCAACCGGGCTAAGAGCCTTCGAAAACATTACTGTCATTTCCACGCTTTATTCTCCTGTATCCTGCCTGTGCGATGGGCTGGACCAGGCCATGATCAAGCAATGCGAAACCCTTGGCGACAGGACTGTCATCCTGGATACGGCATTAAACGATCCCCATCCCACTCCCTGGAGTACCCTTATAAGCAGTTATGCGGCCTGTTATACACCGTGGATACAGGTGACCGGGCCCGACTTAAAGGATGTTTTGGTTCCGCCCGGGGGCTTCGTTGCCGGTCTCTACGCCAGAAACGATTATGTTAAGGGCCCAAACAGGGCGCCTGAAAACGAGGCCCTGGTGGGGGTAACCGGAATGGAACGGGAGCTTTCGCCGCAGGCCCGAAAGGCTTTATCAATAAGGAGGATTAACCCTATCAAAGAGGTTCCGGGCATCGGTTATGTTGTCGATGAGTTCAGTACGTTGGCTGATCTTACCGATGATTACGCGCCGCTCCATTTCAGGCGTTATGTCAATTACCTCAGGGATTCCATCAGCACCAGCCTGTTCTGGGTAACCGGCCGGGAATGGACCCAGGATCTGCAAAGCAAACTAAAGCTCAGTATTGAAGATTTCCTGGACAGGGAATGGAAGCGCGGGGCGCTTTTGGGAAGCACCCAGATAGAAGCCTATTATGTAAAGATTGATTACCAGCAGATACCCGGCGGTGTTGGCATACAGCCGTCTGTCGACATTGAGATCGGAGTAGCATTGAAAGAGCCGTCCCAGTTCCTGGTGTTCAATATCAGGAAGTGATCTTTGGCGAAGTTTCGCATGTATGTGCCGAAAAGTCCGAAATAATGACTTTTACGGGGTTTATGCTCCGCGATGGCGGGGCTTTTTTGCCTGTTATAATCTTAAAGTTCTGCCCGCGTTTTTCATATTTGTGCCATGAACCGATCATAATAAGAAGGCATTGAGAAAGGATTGAGGGTGGAACCATGGATATGTTCTCAAGTTATCGCCTTGTCAAGGTGGAAGGCGGTTATGACCTGGAGTTGTACATCCACAACCCTGGCATGAACGACGCAGAATTTGCCGAGGAATTTGGCAGGATCGACCCCGATAACAGGCAAAGGCTGAACCGCAACATCCTTGACTTTATCGCCGAAAAATTTCCTGAAACCAGGATCCGGATGGTGAAGGTCCTGGTGGGGTCGCTTGTTCTGGCATCATTCTTCTATACGGCACCAATCAAAGCCCAGGCCGCTGCCGGTACCGGCACCCAGGCACAGGCAGCACAGGACGCCCAGCGGGAAGCGAACTATGACTATTCGGCCAGGATAAGCATAAACGGCCAGCTTCAGTCCTTTGACAGCAAGCCTTTCTTTTATAACTATACCACCTATGTGAACCTCTACGAGTTCGGCCAAAAGATAGGGGCCAGCGTTTGGTGGAACAACTCTTCCAACACGGTGGGAATCAATAAAAACGGTGTCCAGATAGCGTTCATGCGGGGATCTTCAATCGCGAGGGTAAACGGCAGGCAGGTTTCCATGCCCAGGTCCCTGGTGGTAAACGGCGTGACCTATGCGCCCCTGAAGTTCATAGCCGAAAACCTTGGTTATGAGGTGACCCTGGACAGCGCCACCAATACCGTTATGGTAAATAAAAAGGCGGACCAGGCCGTAAATACGGGCGTTTATACGGTAGTTGCCGGGGATACCCTCTGGAGCATAGCAAAGCGGTATAATACGACGGTCGATAGCCTAAAAGAATTGAACAACCTGACTTCCGACATGATATACCCAGGCCAGAAGCTTAATTTACACAGAACCCACATGGTTAAATCCGGGGACAGCCTATGGCGCCTGGCACAGCAATACGGTATAAGTGTGGACGACATAAAGAAGGCAAACAACATAAAATCGGATATGATCCTGGTGGGACAGACGCTTATCATACCGGGTGCCGGCGCGCAGGTGCCCGCGCCATCACCCGGAAAGCCGTCACCAGTCACTTCATGGCCCGATGTGACCTATATCGTACAGCCCGGCGATACCGCCTCGTCCATCGCGAAGAAGTTCGGTGTAAGCCAGCAGGATATTATGAGATACAACTACAAGGATCCCGATGAATGGTTCAACGCCGGCGAAAAAATAGCAATCTCCGGCTATGCCCCCAGGACCTATACCGTAACGCCCGGACAGGACAAGGCGCCGGCAAGAAAAGGGGCGCTTGTTGAATGGTATAACGAAGGAAAGCACCTTATAAAAAGGAACAATACCTTCACCGTGGTGGATGTGGAAACCGGCAGGCAGTTTAAGGCGGTAATGATCGGCGGGTATAACCATGCCGATATAGAGCCTGCCACACGCGCCGATACCGAGATAATGAAGGAACTGTTCGGAGAATGGAGATGGTCGCCCAGGGCGGTGGTGGTCTATATCAACGGGATGAATATCGCGGCATCCCTTTCAGGTATGCCCCACGGCGCGGATACTGTGACTGACAACGGCGTCAACGGTATGTTTGACCTGTACCTTAAGGGCAGCACCTCCCACAGCAGCAGTACCTCAAAGGTATATATCCAGGAACATGCCAACATGGTGCTGAAAGCTGCCGGGTTTTAGCCGACCAGCCCATTATTTATGCCATTCTATTGTATTCTGCGGACCCTTGGATTATAGTTATATATGATTGATCTTTCGCACAGACTGCCGACTGGCAGCGCTTTCCCGGCATCTCCACAGGAGGGTGGGGCAGCCGGGCTGTGCCGTAAATGCGGATTTTGCAGGGGGAGATGTTGCTTCTTGGTCTTTTCAAGCCTTGTCTTTTTGTGTATATTCATGCCCGTCAACCTGTTTCTCTATTTTATCATCAAGGATAAGACCTGGCGCAACTGGGTTTTGATCATATCATCACTGGTTTTCTACGCATGGGGCGAGCCGGTATGGATTACCGCCATGCTATTCAGCGGTGTGTTTGATTATTTCAATGGCCTGATGGTGGAAAAATACCACGGGACATGGAAAGCAAAGGCCTTTGTAGCGCTTTCGGTTGCCGGAAATCTGCTGCTCTTGGGTATTTTCAAGTATTCTGGCTTTTTCATGGAGAACATCAACGCCCTGTTCGGCCTAAGCCTTCCCGTGCCGCGCATATCGCTGCCCATAGGCATATCATTCTACACCTTCCAGACTATCTCCTATGTGGTGGATGTGTACAGGGGGGAGGTTAAGGCCCAGAAGTCCTTTTTCAAGCTCCTGCTCTTTGTGTCCCTATTCCATCAGCTGGTGGCAGGACCCATCGTCCGTTACAGCGATATTGCGACCGAGATCGAGCACAGGCGTGTTACCCCGGCAGGGTTCAGCGATGGTGTCAGCAGATTCATCGTCGGCCTTGGCAAGAAGGTCCTCATAGCCAACACGGCGGGGGAGCTTGCCCTTACCTTCCTTAACACCGATTATGGAAGGCTCCCGGTAACCGGGGCGTGGCTGGGGATCCTTCTGTACAGCTTCCAGATATACTTCGATTTTTCCGGGTACTCGGACATGGCCATAGGACTTGGACGAATGTACGGCTTTACATATAAGGAAAACTTCGATTACCCGTACGTATCAAAAAGCGTTACCGAGTTCTGGAGAAGATGGCATATCTCCCTGGGCACATTCTTCAGGGATTACCTCTACATCCCGCTGGGAGGCAACCGCAGGCACCTTACCCGCAATCTTTTGGTTGTGTGGTTCCTGACAGGGCTCTGGCATGGCGCCAGCTGGAACTTCATCATCTGGGGGCTCTACTATTTTGTCTTTGTATTTATCGAAAAAATCTTCCTCAAGAAGATCCTGGACAGGCTGCCGTCTGTCTTTTCACGCCTGTATACTTTGCTGGTGGTTCTGATTGGCTGGGTATTCTTCTACCATACCGACATGGGCCAGGGATTGCGGTTCCTGGGAGTGATGTTCGGAAAGGCCAGTGCTTTCACCAACAGCGAGGTGTCCATCGTTTTCAGGAGCAACGCGGTATTCCTTATAATTGCAGCCATAGCGTCAACGCCGCTTGCCGTTCGGCTGTTTAATGCCATAAAAGCCTGTTTCAAGGATAACCGGGCAAGGATTGCCTTCATGGATAACGTCTTCAGGCCGGTTATAAACATATTGATACTTGTCCTGTCCCTGGCTTTCCTGGTTGGACAGAGCTATAACCCGTTTTTATACTTCAGGTTTTAGGAGATTTGGGGATTACCATGAAAAGAATAAGACTGGATGCAATTGCTTTTATCGTTATATTGGGCGGACTTGGGCTTGCGAATCTGCTGAACTTCAACAAGCCCACGGTATCAACGCTGGAAAACAGGATGCTGAAGGACAGGCCGTCGCTGACCTGGTCAACGCTTTTCAGCGGTGATTATTTCAGGGATTATGAGGATTATTACAGCGATACCTTCATAAACCGGGACAGCATCGTTAAGATATGCCGCGATATAAAGGATTCGCTGTCCTTAAATGAACCGGGGGTAACCCTGGTGGTGGCCCGGGAACAGAACGCGCCTGTTAATGAGGCGCCTGATACCGTGCCGGCCCCTGATGGCCAAATCCCGTCGCCAGCAACGCCTGCGCCGTCCCAAGACCCGGGAAACCTGCCCGGAACACAGGAACCACCGGATAATGAACATACATCCGAACCTGTGCCAACAACGACGCCCGCTCCCGAACCTCCCAGGGAATTCGGAGAAGATGAAACCGTGGCCTATTACCTGATTGTGGACGGAAAGGCTGTGCAGCTGTTCAAGTTCAACCGGGAAAGCATGGACTACTATGCCGAGGTTTTGAACAAATACCATGAGGCGCTGGGCGATAAGGTCACGCTGTATTCCGTGATCCCGCCCACGAACGGTGAGTTCGTGAGGCTCAGGAAGTATGCCGATATCACCGACTCCCAGAATGACGCCATTTTGTATCTCAACAGCAGGCTTAACCCGGAGATAATAACGGTAGATGTTTATGATGCCCTAAACCGGCATAAGGACGAGTACATATATTTTAAGACCGACCATCACTGGACAGCCCTCGGGGCCTATTACGGATACCGCGCATTTATGGAAGCCACAGGCAGGGAGCCCGTACCCCTGGACAGGTATGAAACAGTTAAGGTTGATGGGTATCTTGGAAGTTCCTATACCAAGACGCTTAACAAGGAACTGGAGAAAAACCCGGATACCATTTACCTTTACCTTCCCTTTACAGACCATGAATATACCATGTACAACGGAAACAAAGCCGAAACCGCCGATCTGATCGATATGAGCTATGCCGAGGGCTCCAGTGACAAGTACCTGATCTTTATGAGCACCGGCGGAGCGACCTGGTCGGTTATAAAAACCGATGTGCATAACGGGAAGAAGGTCCTGGTGATGAAGGATTCCTTCGGCAACGCATGGGTTCCGTTCCTGTTGCCCCATTATGAGGAGATCTATGTGGTGGACGCCAGGTTCTACAGCAAATCCTCCACAGGCCTTAATATACCCCAGTTTATTGAGAAATACGGTATACAGGAGCTGGTATTCCTGTTCTACATGGAGGACGTTAACTGGGCCAAGTTCATGAACGGGGTGGAGAACCATCTGAAGTGAGACGGGCAGTGGCCGGAGCGGAGGCAGGCAGCCGGACAGACTAAGGAAAAGGCCCCGCGAGGATGTTTTATTCATCCTTCGGCGGGGCTCTTTATGTTATCAGTATGCATCCTTATCCAAGGATAGCTTTCAGGTCCTGCTCGGGGGTGCTGATGGGTTTGATGCCGAACTTCTCCACAAGTACATCCAATACGTTGGAGGAGAAAAAGGCAGGAGTGGATGGGCCGATGTAGATGTTCTTAATCCCCAGAGCAAGGAGGGTCAGCAGGATGCATACTGCTTTCTGTTCATACCAGGAGAGAACCAATGTCAGCGGCAGGTCATTTACATCACAGTTGAAGGCCTTTGAAAGGGCCAGGGCAACCTGGATGGCCGAATAGGCGTCATTGCACTGTCCCATGTCCATGATCCTCGGAAGGCCTCCGATCTCGCCGATGTCAAGGTCGTTGAACCTGTATTTGCCGCAGGCAAGTGTCAGGATTACAGTATCAGCGGGCGTTTGCCTTACAAAGTCGGTGTAGTAGTTCCTGCCGGTTCTGGCGCCGTCGCAGCCGCCAACCAGGAAGAAATGCTTGATGGCGCCGGCTTTTACTGCCTCGATAACCTTGTCCGCCACACCCAGAACCGCATTCCTGGCAAAGCCCGTCATGAGTTCGGTGCCGCCGTTAATGCCGGTCATGACGTGGTCCTCGGGATAACCGCCCAACTCAAGGGCCTTTTCAATAACTGGTGTGAAGTCCTTGTACCCATTATGGCCGGCCTTTATGTGGACAAATCCCGGATAGCCCACTACGTCTGTTGTAAAGATCCTGTCGCTGTAGTTAGGTTTGGGCGGCATAAGGCAATTGGTGGTGAAGAGAACCGGAGCCGGGATATCGATAAACTCCTTCTGCTGGTTCTGCCAGGCTGTTCCGAAGTTGCCTTTAAGGTGCGGATACTTTTTAAGTTCCGGATAACCGTGGGCAGGAAGCATTTCGCCGTGGGTGTAAATATTGATGCCCTTTCCTTCTGTCTGTTCCAGCAGCATTTTCAGGTCACGGAGGTCATGGCCGCTTATGACTATGAATGGGCCTTTTTCAACAATAGTGGAAACCTTCGTGGGCACAAGATGTCGGTATGCGGATGTATTGGCCTCGTCAAGGAGCGCCATGCATTTGAGGTTGATGAGTCCGAACTCCATAAGAAGGTCCAGCCACTTTTCAACGGTACGCTCTTCGCCAATGGCACGCATTCCCTTAAAGAACCAGTCATTGACCTCCCGGTCCTCTTTACCCAGCACATAGGCATGATGGGCGTAGGCTGCCATTCCGCGGATTCCAAGAAGCAGGGTGGATCGCAGGGATACTATGTCGGGGTCGCCTTTCCAGAGCTCGGTTTCAGGAAGGTTTTCAGCGCCGCCGAGACTGGCCTTTTCCTCTTCTATCTGCCTTATTAGCCCGTCTATCCTGTCGGGGTCGAAGTTGACATTGGTGATGGTGGCAAAAAGGCCTTCAATCATGAGTTCAACCGCCCTTTTTGACGGTTGCCCCGCGGATACCGCCCTGGCAAGCCCGACCAGGGCGCAGGTCAGGGCATCCTACTTATTGGCAACCACGGCCGTCTTACCGCAGACACCGACTTTTGTGCAGCCTTTTCCTCCAACTGTCTGTTCGCACTGGAAACAAAACATCTCTGACATATTGTTCTCCTCCTTGTTTTAGTCGTTTAGTATCGTTCCATCGGTCCCGATGGTGACAACCTGCCAGGGTACCAGTTTCCCGCTGCCTAAAAGGGCATTTTTCACGGCATTAACGATACCGCCGCAGCAGGGTACCTCCATCCTGAGAACCGTGACACTCTTGATGTCGTTCAGCCTGAGAATATCGGTCAGTTTTTCGGAATAGTCCCCCTCATCAAGCTTCGGACAGCCGATGATGGTTACCTTGTTCTTCATGAAGTCCTCATGTATGCTGGCATAGGCATAGGCTGTGCAATCGGCCGCCACCAAAAGGTGCGCGTCACGGAAATATGGAGCGTTGGCTGGTACCAGCTTGATCTGGCAGGGCCACTGCCTGAGTTCGGATTGAGGTTTTAGGGTCTCAGCCGACGTAGAAGGCCTGGTCTCGGCGGCAGGGCGCCTGATAAGCGCTGCCCTGCTCCCGGGACAGCCGCCCGCGTGGGCATACCGGTGAGCCTGTGTTTGCTCCTGTTTTTCTTTCATATTCCTCAATACAGCCTCTTCATCAAAGGGTTCTGCCTCTCTTTCCTCGATGGTAATGGCACCTGTGGGACACTCGGGCAGGCAATGGCCCAGACCGTCGCAATAGGACTCGGACACCAGTTTGGCCTTCCCGTCCACAAGCTGAAGCGCTCCTTCATGGCATGCGTTTATGCAAAGACCGCAGCCGTTGCATTTATCTTCATCAATCCTGACGATGTTCCTTTTCATGCTTTTCCCTCCTTGTTGTTTTCCTTGCAATGCCATTATAATGGCAAAGCCAAAGGGTATCGGTAGCCGCGGCTACAAAAAATAAACCACGGGGACGGTTCTCCGGGCTCACTTTTTAAATCAAATAAATAATAGTAAGCTATATATACCCTTGATTGCCGGATTTACATGGGTTACACTAAGTAAAGGCATTTACGGGAACTATTCGGGATAGATTAATAATAATCTGATACTGGAGGCAGCGATGAGAAAAGAGATGTCCTATCATGTTATGGACAGGGAGGAAGTGATAAGGCACTTTCAATCCAGCCCGGAAGGTCTGACCGATTCCGAAGCGGAAAAGAGGCTGGAGGAATACGGCCCGAATGAGCTGGAAGAGAGCGGCAAAAGAAGCATTATCATGATGTTTCTGGAACAGTTCAAAAATTTTATGGTCATAGTTCTTATAATCGCGGCATTTGTTTCGGCGGCCATAGCAAGGGAACTGACGGATGCCGCTATCATTCTTTTTGTTGTGATTATGAACGCGGTGCTGGGCGTCGTCCAGGAGAGCAAGGCTGAAAAGGCGCTGGCTGCGCTGAAAAAGATATCCTCCCCGCATGTAAAGGTGAAACGCGCGGGTAATGTGAAACAGATTCAAACCGGGAAGCTCGTCCCCGGTGATATTGTCCTCATTGAGGCAGGGGATATCATCCCGGCGGATATGCGGCTGTTGGAAAGCGCAAGCCTAAAGATAGAGGAAGCCGCGCTGACGGGTGAGTCGGTTCCGGTTGAGAAGATTACAGATCCGCTTCAGGAAGAGGAGCTGGTTATCGGAGACAGAAAAAACATGGCCTATGCGGGCAGCTCGGTGACCTATGGAAGAGGGGCAGGAATCGTCACCCATACCGGCATGGGGACCGAAGTGGGAAAGATAGCCGGTCACCTTGCCGCCTTCGAGGCATCCCAAACCCCGCTTCAGAAAAAGCTTGTCGAAATGAGCAAGATACTGAGCATCGGTGTGCTGCTTATATGCCTGGTTATCTTTGGGGCGGGCATGCTACAGGGCAGGGAGACCCTGGATATTTTCATGACGGCGGTGAGCCTGGCCGTGGCGGCCATACCCGAGGGCCTTGTGGCCGTGGTGACTATCGTGCTGGCAATAGGCGTTCAAAAGATGGCAAAGAGAAACGCCATCATAAGAAAGCTGTCGGCTGTCGAAACCCTGGGGTGCACCCAGATTATCTGCTCTGACAAGACCGGGACCCTTACCCAGAACAAAATGACAGTTAAGAAGATATATATAAACGACGGTCTTATGGATGCCGACAGGGCAAACGCTGATGATGAGGACTTCAGGCTTTTTGCCGGCTCCATCATGATGTGCAACGATTCCAGGCTGGACAAAAAGGAGGATAAAACAAAGGTCATCGGAGACCCCACCGAGACTGCCCTGGTGGAATACGGCGCAAAGATGGGTTTTTCCATGGAAGAAACAGAAAAGAAGAATCCACGTGTTGCCGAACTGCCATTCGATTCGGACAGGAAGCTGATGACCACGATCCACTGGACTGATAACGGTTTTATATCGGTTACAAAGGGTGCCCCAGATGTCCTGATCGGAAGGTGTTCACATGTTCTGGCCGGCGGCGCGGTGAGGCCGCTGACCGACGATGATACAGCCGCCATTGGGAGGGCGAACAAGGAGATGGCGGATAACGCCTTAAGGGTTTTGGCGGTGGCATACAAATACCTGGACAGCGTTCCCGAGATCCTCACACCCGAGTCCATTGAAAGCCAGCTGATCTTTACCGGCCTTGTGGGGATGATAGATCCACCGAGGGACGAGGCGAAGGAGGCCGTTGAGTTGTGTAAACAGGCCGGTATCCGTCCCATTATGATTACCGGGGACCATAAGGATACCGCGGCGGCCATTGCCCGTGAGCTGGGGATCGCGCGGGACAACGGTGAGGTCATTACAGGAAGCCAGCTTAACGCCATGTCTGAAGAGGAGTTCCAAGGGAGCGTGGACCGCTATTCTGTTTACGCCAGGGTTTCACCCGAGCATAAGGTCCGGATCGTCAGGGCGTGGAAGAATAAGGGTAAGATCGTAGCAATGACAGGGGACGGCGTGAACGACGCTCCCGCCCTGAAATCGGCGGATATCGGCGTTGGTATGGGCATCACAGGCACCGAGGTTTCCAAGAATGTGTCCAACATGGTACTGGCCGATGATAACTTTGCCACCATCGTCCATGCGGTTGAGGAGGGGCGGAGGATATACGGCAATATCAGAAAGACTGTACAGTTCCTGCTCTCCTGCAACCTTGGCGAGGTATTCACCCTGTTTATCGCCACCATGCTGCCCGCCGTTTTCAGTGAACATCTGCTGTACCCGATCCATATCCTCTGGATCAACCTGGTCACAGACACGCTTCCTGCGCTGGCACTGGGCATGGAAAGGGCTGAGCCGGGTGTTATGAAAAAGCCGCCGCGTGATCCTAAAAGCAGCTTCTTTGCAGAGGGTGTGGGCTTCAATGTAATCTACCAGGGAATCCTGGAAGGCTGCCTGGTTCTACTTGCCTACATCATTGGCAAACAGTATTCGCCGGAAACCGCCACCACCATGGCTTTTGTATCGCTGGGGCTCATACAGCTTTTTCACTCCGTCAACACAAGGTCCGCCGATGATTCTGTCTTCAGGATCGGGTTCTTCTCAAATCCCTGGATACTGGGCGCTTTTGCGGTTTCAGCAGCCCTCCAGCTTTCTGTCATATTCATGCCGTTCCTGAACAGGGTCTTCCGCGTAGTTCCCTTAACCGCAGGCCAGTGGATGGTTGTGCTGGGACTATCCTTCTCGATGATCCCCATTGTTGAAATAGTAAAGCTGATCAGGAATTCGACCAGGAAATCAAGGCACCGAAATGCTTAAGCCATATCTGCGGTCGGAATGGAGTGCGGCATCCAGTATCTGGAACAATGCTTGTTTATGTGATAGACTGGAAAACAAACTATCATGCTATCATGGAGAAGTATCGGAATGGATGGTATGTGAAGGCACACGGTTCGGGCAGTTTGAACGGCCCTGATTGAGCATGGCAGATGAAAAATGGGCTTGACGGTTAATGAGGACCTGCAAGGATTTCCTTGTACTGGTACAGAAACGGGATAGCAACGGTGACATGAATAATAGTATGGAATATGACAAAACACTGAGAAAGGCCTTTGAACTGGCGGGGTACCGCAAGTGAGTTCAGAGGGATTTTGATATGACAAACCTGATCATCCGCCTATTTATCAGGGATCATGAAAACACTGCCGACCCGGCGGTCAGGCGAAGTTATGGCCGGGTCTCCTCATGGACGGGGATATTCTGTAACATTATTTTGTTCTGCGCAAAACTGGTTATCGGCATCCTGGCACAAAGCATCGCCATAACGGCTGACGCCTTCAACAATATTTCCGACGCGGGATCATCTGTTATCACCCTTATCGGGTTCAAGCTGTCGGCGAAACCGGCGGACAAGGAACACCCGTATGGCCATGCCCGGATAGAGTATATTTCAGGTTTCATAGTTTCCATCATCATATTCCTGCTTGGCCTGGAACTCATCAGATCTTCCATAGACAAGATCATAAATCCGGCTCCCATAAAGTTCAGCTGGGTTGTCACCGCCGTACTCGTCCTGGCCATGGCTGCCAAGCTGTGGCTGGGCCTTTTCTACAGGAAGATGGGAAGAAGAATCAATTCCACGGCCTTAGAAGCCGCATCGGCGGACAGCGTCAATGACGTGGCTTCTACCGGAGCTGTCCTTGCGGCAACAGTATTTGCGGGTCTTACCGGCATCCAGGTGGACGGCTATATGGGCATTGGCGTAGCCTTATTCATCATCATTTCGGGTACAGGCCTTATCCGGAAAACCCTGAATCCCCTTTTGGGGGAAGCACCGGATAAAGAGCTGGTCAAAAAGATAGAGGATAAGCTGAAAAGTTATAAAGGCGTAATAGGGTTCCATGACCTTGTCATACACAACTACGGGCCTGACCGGTGCTTTGCGACGGTGCACGCCGAGGTGCCGGCAGACAGCGATATCCTTGATATCCATCATCTCATTGACCACATCGAAAAGGACTTCAGCACCGGGATGGATATCCACATGGTCATCCATATCGATCCTGTTGTAACCGGCGACGATCGGCTTGACCAGGTTAAAGGGGATGTGGAAAGCATTTTGAAAGATATAGATCCGGACCTTTCCATGCACGATTTTAGGGCTGTTTTCGGAAAGAGCCATACCAAATTGATCTTTGAGGTGACGGTGCCCCCTTCCTGCAGGGCTGACAATGAAGAGCTTATCCACCGGATCCGCAAGGCCATCAAGCGCTGCAATCCGCAATACAATTCGGTTATTACCATTGACAGGAATTATATATCAAGCACACATGAAGAGCCTGGCCTCAAGAAGGATTGATCACCCCGGTAGACTTTACGCGTATGTTTTGATAGTATGATAGCTAAATGACAATAAAACCCAATACCGATTGATTGGAGCGAATCTTTTATGAAAAGCTTTTTGTCAGGACTGGCGTTTTTTATTTTAGGTTTGTTTTTAATCTACCAGAACACTATTGTAAGGACAGGATTCAGCCTTGGATGGTTTTTCGCCGGCTACAATCCGCCATTCGGCCTGCTGCTTCTTCCGGTTATTATAGGCGTGATCCTGCTGTTTGCCATGAAAAGGCAGGTACTGGGATGGATACTCATTGGCGCGGGTCTTGTAACAATTCTCGCGGGCCTGCTGATGGGCCTGCAGATTTATTTCAAACCGACTACCCTGTATATTACAATTCTGATGTTTGCCTGCGTCGCTGCGGGCATTGGCCTGATGATCCGGGGGATTGTACAGACAAAGAGCAAGTAGGTACATAACATGGCCTTTGCCATATAAAGAGATAACAGCCCAATAAGCTGCTGCCGGTCTGCAGATGTCCCGGTAATTGGTAATATACCGGGAACGCCAGGCATGTCCAGTTATCTGTTGAAGGTCTGCCGCGGACATATCCTCAGGCCTTGGAAGAAAGTATTAACTATGGCAGGCATAGTATGCTAAAATCATGAATTTACGGTTTGAGGAAATATACACCGGGAGGAAATTTACCATGCTGTTTCCCATAACTATGACATCGGTTCTGCTATCCCTTGGTATCATTATCTTAAGCTGCCTGGTCGTTGCCAGGTACAGGGATATCTACGAGAGGATCAAAATTCCCCTTGCGATAGTAACCTTTTTCAGCGGTCTGGTTCTGTATATCATCGGATATTTGCCCGATCATGTGATACAGGGGACATCGCCCTTACAGGGAGAGGTTTCGGCGGATGCGGCTGCCATTGCCCTCAGGGCCCTTTTTTCGACATGCAGGATTTTTATACTGGAGAATGATTTTGGGGAAATCAGCGAGATACTCAGGAGCAACGCAATTTATGCCATATCGTTCCACCTGGTCCACGCAATGGGCTTGATGATAACGGTTCTCACCCTGCTGTCCCTGTTTGGGCTGCATATCATATCCCGAATACAGCTTCTGTTTTCACGGTCATCCGAGACCTATGTTTTCTGCGGTTTGAACGAATACGCATACCATCTGATCCGAAACCTGAGAGAGAATGGCACCAACCGCTGTATCATTGTCATTGAGGGGCTGAAACAGAGCAGCGAGGAGGAAGAGGTGCTGGTCAAGAAGATCCGCGAGAACCAGTGCATACTGATTGACAGGAATTTCAGGGAGGTGGAGAGCCTTAAACGGCTGAAGTTTCCCGCCCGGTTTTACCAGAAGCCCCTTCATTTCTTCCTGTTGTCGGACCAGGAGAACATCAATATCCAGGCGGCTATCAGGCTGATCCAGAATATCAAAAAGGACAGGACCCCTGCTGAGAACCTGACCATTTACATACACTCCTCCTCTGAGAATACGGGACAAATCATTGACAGAACCAGGAAAGAAAACCGGGTTAAGATAGATTTCCGGGTTTTCAGCATACCGGATCTGGCGGCAAGGCAGCTCATTAATACCTGTCCTGTATATGAGACAATGGAGCTGGATACCCGCGAAGCAAGGGTCCATTCGGACTTCACGCTGTTCCTGGCCGGTTTCGGGCGGATGGGTGTTGAGGTGTTGAGAAAAATCCTTTATAGCGGTCAGTTTTACGGCGGACAGTTCCGGGCCATCGTCACCGACAGCTCCATGAACCGAAGGGAGGGCACGTTTAACAACCGGTACAGCGGTATAAAAAGCAATTATTCTATACAGTTCGTGCAGGCTGACCCCGGAAGCAGCGAATTTTTCGACCTGATACTGCAGAATATTAATGAAATAAACTATATAGCCGTATGTCTTGATGATGACAGGCAGAGCATGGAGACCGCGCTGGAGATACAAAGACTCCTGCGGCGAAACAGCGTCAGAAGGCCTGTCGTCATTGCCGTGCAGATATCGGAGGCGGAAAAGCTCTTCTATTACCAGGAGAATGACTTGCCTCCAGGCATACGCTTTTTCGGGAGAATAAGCGACATATTCACCGAATCCATCATTATCAATGAAAGCATGGATAAAATGGCACGGACCATGAATGCCCTGTTCAACAGGATCTACCATGTGGAACCGGCGGATAACTGGTTTGAGTTGGATGAGTTTACCAGGGAATCCAACCGTTCCGCCGCAATGAATATAAGGACCAAGCTCAGGCTTTTGGGCCTGGATATGGCTGAGGCGGGAAAAAGCGGCAAGCAGCCTGTCAGGCTGGAGGAATACCTTCAGGGCATTCGACTTGAGAACCTTGCCAGGCAGGAGCACCTGCGCTGGAATGCATTTTTTTTCGCAAGCGGCTGGACCACATGGGAACTTTCGGATACAGCGGGTGCCGCAAAGGCGAAAGATCCGGCCAATAAACGCCACGCCTGCCTGGTCCCATGGGAAAGGCTTGCGGAGGTGACGCGCCGGTTCAACCAGGAGCCTTCCTTTGAAGAACTCGACTTCATGCAGGTGCGCAATATACCTCTTATTCTGGAGGCATCGGGTTATATAGTGTATAAAATGGATTAGGACGAGTATTTCGGCGTAAAGGGCGGGCTGGAAGGAGAGATTCATAAGTTCATACTGGTTTGTTGCGGGCGAGCCTTCGTTTAACCGCCAGGCGTATACCGTGGACTTAACCGGTGAAGGTTTTGTTTCTTTACTTGCACATCATAAGCCATATGCTATAATAAGGTGGAATTAAACCGGATGAGGAGGAGTAACGATGAAGCATATTAAAACCATCAATGGAAAAACTCTGAACCGCGATATTAAAAAGGCGGGCTGCGGTGAATGCCAGACATCCTGTCAATCGGCTTGCAAGACGTCTTGTACCGTTGCCAATCAGAAATGTGAAAAGGAATAAAATAGGAAAACCTTAACAAGAAGGGCTTGATGCCCTTCTATTGTTGTGGAAGGCCGGGTCCGCGGGATTGCCAGACCGGATCTGCCTGCCGGTTATTCCGAAGGCAGAGGCGCAGGGGCAAATGCGCGTTCTTACCGGCTGTCCAGGGAAGTTGGTTATCATGATACACGCATACAGCATGTACGGCACAAACCTGGTCCTGGATGTCAGCAGCGGCGCCGTACATGTTTTTGATGACACGGCCTTCAGGGTGCTGAAGTGTTTTGGCCAGGACGGAAGGCTGGAAGAAGAGAAGATTTCAAAACTCAGAGAGGAATTTCCTGAGAGGGAGATCCGGGAAGCGGTTGATGAGATCCGGACCCTTATCAGCGAAGGTCTGCTTTTTTCCGGGGATATATATGAGGAGCACCTTCCCCAGTGGACCAGGAATACCGTTGTAAAAGCCCTTTGCCTCCACATAGCCCATGACTGCAACTTGAGGTGCAAATACTGCTTTGCAGGGACGGGTGAATATTTGGGAGAACGCTCCCTGATGAGCCTTGAGGTAGGCATGAGGGCGATAGATTTTCTTATTGAAAACTCCGGGAACAGGCGGAACCTTGAAGTGGATTTCTTTGGCGGAGAACCCCTCATGAATTTTGATGTGGTAAAGGGGATAGTTCACTATGCCAGGACAAGGGAGCGCGACTGCAAAAAGAATTTCCGCTTTACCATAACCACCAATGTCCTTCTTCTGGATAAGGACAAGCGTGACTTTATAAATGAACACATGGACAATGTGGTACTCAGCATTGACGGCCGTAAAGAGGTCAACGACGCCATGAGGCAAAGACTGGACGGCACGGGCTGCTATGACAGGATACTGCCCCTTGCCAAAACCATGGTTGAGGAACGCGGACATGAAAACTACTATGTGAGAGGCACCTTTACCCGCAACAACCTTGATTTTGGCGAGGATGTCCTGCATCTGGCCGACGAGGGTTTTGAACAGATCTCGGTAGAACCGGTGGTGGCCTCGGCTGATTCAGGTCTTGATATAAGGGAAGAGGACATACCTCGGGCATGCGCTGAGTACAAACGGCTGGCAAAGATTTATGCCGAGAGAAGGGCCAGCGGCAGGTGGTTCAATTTCTTCCACTTCATGCTGGATCTTGAGGGCGGGCCCTGCATAGCCAAAAGGCTGAGGGGATGTGGCTCGGGAACCGAGTACCTGGCTGTCACGCCCGAGGGCGACATCTACCCGTGCCACCAGTTCGTCGGCCAGCCAAGGTTCCTGTTGGGATCGGTATTCAAAGGGTTCTCCGGCAATCCCGAGAGGGAGGAGTTCTGTAATTCAAATGTATATGAAAAGCCGGAATGCCGGGCGTGCTGGGCAAAATACTATTGCAGCGGGGGATGTGCGGCCAACGCGTGGAAATTCAACCGGGACATTAAAAAACCCTACAGGGTCGGATGTGAACTCGAGAAAAAGCGGATCGAGTGCGCCCTCTGGATAAAGGCGAAGGAAGCGCGGTAATACCGGCGGCTTTTTTATAGGAAGATCTGGTGGAAGGGAAAAAGTTGACTGCCAGGAATAATAAGCATTATAATTACCTGGACGGCTTGAAATAACCAAGTATAAAGATTGGGAGGAACCTCCAATGAAAGACAGCAGGGCTTTTAAATTTTTCGCCATGTTGGCCTTCATCGCCCTCCTGTGTTATCTGGCCTTTTTTGGGCTTGGGCCGGAAAACTCAAGGATTATAAAGGGGGCGAATGAGATCAGGACCGGCATTGATATCCGCGGCGGTATCAGCGCCATCATGATCCCCGATTATCCCGAAGGCACACAGGGACGTGATGTGGCAGAGGACCTTGCCAGCGCGCGAAGCATCATGGAGCTTCGCCTTGACGCGCAGGGCATCTTTGATAAGAACATAAACGTGGATGCTACCAATAACCGTATCATAATAGATATTCCCTGGGCCCAGAATGAAACCAGGTTTGACCCGAGGGAAGCCTTGGATGAGCTGGGAAGTACCGGCCGACTTACATTCCGGGAGGTAAGCGATGCGGATGCCATGCTGCCCTTAAACCAGATTCCGGCAACCGGGGCAATAATCCTGGACGGGGAGGACATAAAAACCGCTTCCCAGTCCCAGCATCCCCAAACCGGCTATTATAATGTTGATCTTGAGCTGAAGGATTCCGGCGTCGATAAATTCGCCGAGGCGACAGGCCGCCTGGTCGGCCATCATATAGGGATATTCATAGATGATGAATGCATTTCCGCGCCCTATGTCAGGACAACCATCAATACCAGCAAGTTCTTTATAGAGGGCGACTTCAGCCTGGAGGAAGCGAAGGCGCTGGCCGACAAGATACGTTTCGGCGCCCTGCCGGTGCCGTTGAAACCGGTCAGTGTGGACGCCATAAGCGCCCAGCTCGGACAGGGAGCACTTGATGTGGCTGTTAGGGCGGGTATTGTGGCCTTCGCGCTGGTCTGCCTGTTCATGATTCTTTACTACAGGCTTCCGGGGCTCCTTGCGTCAATCGCGCTCTCGGCGCTGGTAGCCCTGCAGATCCTGTTCCTTGCAAATACCGGTATTTCGGTAACCCTTCCTGGCATCGGGGGCATCATCCTTTCCATGGGCATGGGGGTTGATGCCAACGTGATCATCTTTGAGCGCATCAAGGAGGAACTTCGAGAAGGCAAGACCCTCCGGGCATCCATTGAGACCGGATTCAAGCGTGCCTTTGTGGCCATAATGGACTCCAACATAACCACTATTATCGTTGCTGTAGTGCTGTATATTTTGGGCACCGGGCCTGTAAAGGGCTTTGGCGTGACCCTGGGGCTTGGCGTTATACTGAGCTTTATTACCGCCGTTTCCATCACAAAAGCGCTTACAAGAAATATAACCGCTTTCGGGTTTGCCCGTAAAAAGAAAAACTACGGGGTCAGGGAAGGGGGCGCCGATGCATGACAAGCATGATTAAGTTTGATTTCGTTAAGAACAGAAAGATATTTTTCACCATTAGCATCGCTATCCTGCTGGTCTTCCTGTCGTTGTATATCATAAACGGCGCGGTGCTGGACATCACGTTCCGGGGCGGTACCCGCATGTCCATCGAATGCGGGCAGATGGTTGACGCCAACCTGGCGGCCGTAAAGCTGGAACAGGCCTTGAACAAAAAGGTAAATACCAGCGTGATGGAAACCGTGTCCGGAAGCCAGGGTGCAGCAAAGAAGAGCATCATGCTAAGAATTGACGTGGCCAGCGAAACCCCTCTGACACCTGATGAGGAACAACTTGTGGAGGATACTCTGGTCAATGAGGGGTTCCCGGTAATACTGGGCAGCCCTAACAACGAGGTGGCCAGCATAGAGCCTTCCATAGGCAGGGAAACGCTGAGCAAGGGCCTTTTGGCCGTGCTAATATCTTCGGTTCTGATCCTTATCTATATAGCATGGCGTTTCAGCATAATGAGCGGTCTTTCGGCGGCGGTCAGCGCGGTTATAGCCCTGATCCACGACTGTCTCATGATGCTGGGAGTATACGTGGCATTCAGGATTCCCTTCAACGATGTGTTCATAGCAGCCATCCTTACCATCATAGGCTATTCCATTAATGACACCATCATCATATATGACAGGATACGCGAGAATGCCCGGATCATGCAGAAATCCGACATGGCGACCATAGTCAACGTCAGCATCTGGCAGACCCTCTCGAGGACTGTCAATACAACCGTGACAACCCTGATTGCCGTTATAACGCTGTATATCTTTGCGACTGTGAATAATATCGCTTCCCTGATGGGGTTCAGTTTATCGCTGGTCATCGGGTGCATAGCGGGAACATACTCCTCGGTGTTCATCGCCGCAAACCTGTGGCACTGGTGGAGATCCATGCGTATGAAGACTAAGACATCAGGCTGAAAAGCCAAGGGGCAGGGAGAGTAAACCCTGCCCCGTAATAATCGGGTCAATTGAAAAAGTAAATTCCACTTTGCAAAAGAAAATTCCACAGATTTTGTGAGACGAGAAAGAACCTGCATTTGGTGATATTGTGACTGATAAGTTATGGACCAAAATATAGCGATGATGTAA
>Ga0209537_1000898_pt1 | contig 35257 bp, 33 predicted proteins | sample BioPla4DNA1_FD_187698 | JGI IMG/M metagenome (GOLD analysis project Ga0209537, IMG submission 187698) | Biogas fermentation microbial communities from Germany - Plant 4 DNA1 (SPAdes) (version 2) | ecosystem: Engineered > Bioreactor > Anaerobic > Digestate | place: Bielefeld, North...
CAACATATGGGAGGAAAGTACAAGGTAAAATATGGTAAATAACACTATTTTTGAAAATATTTTTCATATATTCAAGTTTCTAGTTTAAACTAGCGTAATTGGTAATATTTAGGTTGTTGAAAGCGGGATTAAAGATTTCAAAGATCAAAAATGAGCACCAGCCGAACTGGAAATTCTCGTCTAAATCGGCCGCTGCTCATAGTATACAAGGGGACTGAAACAACATGATCTTTATATCCTTGCATAAGTTCTTTGGCCTGTATCACCATAAACCCCGAAAAATAGGGGACTGAAACTGCATAACCATATTTGACGATGCGTCGTAAAGCTTGATGTATCACCATAAACCCCGAAAAATAGGGGACTGAAACGTAAGGATGAAAATTCTTTTTCAATAGCCACGCTTAATTGTATCACCATAAACCCCGAAAAATAGGGGACTGAAACTCAATAGCATCTACTGGCAAATACCATAATTGCTGCTGTATCACCATAATAGGGGACTGAAACGGACCTTCAGGCTGTCCGAAAGTGGCTCTGACTTTGTATCACCATAAACCCCGAAAAATAGGGGATTGAAATTTTCCCGTCATAGCCTCTACGACCTCGCGCCGTAGCGGACTTAAACTGCCGGAAGGGAGCGGCGGTACAGTCTTTTCATGTAATCTTTGTTAAATATAACATATTGGAATTCTATAGTCCCAGTGGGGCAGGCGGACATTTGAAAGATTTTCGAAGGTCTGCCGGGCTATTTGCTACGTGGAATAATCAAAGTATTGAGCTTTATTGTTCGTTTGCTGCATAATTAATGTTTGTCTTTTTTCCTCCCGGTTCGGGGAAAAGGGAAGGATCTCCCAGTTTTGCCGTTAAAACAGCAGCAATAGCGCCGTAAATGCTATGGTTTATATAAGCTGATAAGCTTGTAGTAGAACTTAATGGGAATATACTACTTTTAGTACCAAGAAAACGTCCCAATGCTCCATATAAAAGAACCCAGGCAAAAAGGCCGTAGCCAATGCCTTTGATGGGAGCAAAATCTCTGCCGGTATAACGCAAAATGTATACTAGCGGAACACCCATTATTCCCCCGATGGTGAGATCTGCAAGGGTGCCTACAACGAGAGCGACTGGCTTTCTGCGTTCTTTTTTTGTCATAAAAAGCCCGGCAGCCATTTCCGGGTATGATGCTTGAGAAATTTTTAAAGTCTTCATGCCAAATTCATTTCCTAATAATTTAGCAAGGTTTGCGATAGCGCCCGCGATAGCGCCCAAAACCAGCGGATCTTTTATTTTCATTTTTTATCTGCCTTTCTTTAGTAGTACATTTTATCGTAACCGGAATTTAAGCGTTTACTCTTGGTAAATGATAGCTATTATTTTTATTTTTTAGGCTGCAACCGAACTGGAGCGCGGGGACGGCAGACCGACTGGAGCGCGGGGACGGTTCTTCTGCGTCAGAACTTTTATGAATGGGGAGACGGCATTTTAAAGCAGTGCATCCATAACGGCTTTGGAATTCATTATTTTGGCAAGGAACTAACCGGACCGGAGTATGCGAACCGGTTTATTGGGCTTGTCAAAAAGCACGGCATCGAAAACGGTAATTTCCGTCAGCCAAGAAGACGGCTTACTGGAAATACAAACTGATGCCGTCATCTTTGCCATGGGTTGCCGCGAGCGGCCCAGGGGCGCAATTACCATCCTCGGGATAAGGCCGGCCGGCGTCATTACAGCCGGCGCGGCACAAAAGATGATTAATATTAACGGTTATCGTGTAGGCGTTCAAGCCCCGCGCATTAATCCCGGCGAAATGCAAAGAATTGTTATAGACAAACAAAAGTTAAACAGGACAGAACCCAACCTTGAAATTAGTGTTGAAGGGGTTTTTAAAATGGCCGGGCAAAGAAAAATTATCGTCTGTATTTTCTGTCCCCTGGGATGCGAAATACTTGCGGAGAAAAGAGAAGACGGCTATAAGATTGAACATAATAAATGTACAAAGGGCAAGGATTATGCCTTTTCAGAGCTGACCAACCCCGTCAGGCATGTGACCTCCACCATAGCTTTAGGCGGCGATCCGGGCAGACGCCTGCCTGTCAGAACCAACCTTCCTGTTCCCAAAGATAAAATATTTGCGGTCATAAGGGAGATTAAACGGTTGGAGGTAAAAAACCATGTTTCTGCAGGTCAGGTACTGATCAAGAATGTTGCCGGTACCGATGCGGATATTATTGCCTCTGATCATTCCTCTCAATCCTCATAAAAACTGATTAGTATATCAACCACCTCATCTAAGATATCTTCCGGGGCTTTTTCCAGAAATAAAATAAATATAATCTGCAACTATTTACTATTTTTTTGTGTAATATCTTATAGGGGCAGCCGAAAGGAAGTTATCCGGTTTTGGATCTAATCATAAAATTAATCCGGCGGTGCAAGAATAATGACAAAGAGGCCTTTAACGATTTGCTGAGCAGGCATGAAAAGTTCCTGTACCAATTTTGTTACGGCTTAACCCGGGATAAGGATGAAGCTCTGGATATCATGCAGGAAACTTATCTTAAAGTCTTTCGCGCGATGCACCGTTTCGATGAAAACCGCCCGTTTCTGCCCTGGCATAAAAAATAGCCATAAATACGTTCCTTAATCATCGCAGAGGCTTCAGCGAGGAGGCGCCCCTTTCTTTGGAAACCCATACGGAGAACTTTCACAGACTGACCTTTAACTTTTGCAGCCATTTACCCGGTTCCAAATTTTTGAACAGAACCTTGCGCCGCTTTGGAAAGAACGCCCGTGACTCGTTTCGCAAAAGAAACTCTCTTCTTTCCAGGATTATTTTCGGGTAAGCGTTGCCCGCTAAAGATTTCAGGAGGTAGCGATATGGGATTGTTCGTAAACATCCTTTTTGGTGCTCTGGCGGTGCTGGTGCTCTTGACGGCAGTCCTCTTATTTATGCCTGTTCGCTATACGATACAGGGCGGATTCCGTGAAAGATTTTTTTTCAGCGCTCTTATTAAAATAAAACCCGTAATAGAACTGGCAGGTGATTTTGGGAAGATATCTTCCCTCGACCTCACCATCCTGGGTATCCGGTTTAAATTCTGCCCGGGAAAATCCGGAAAAAAGAAAAAGGATTTAAACGAAAAGGGCAAAAAAGAGAAAAAAGCTCTAGGATTGAGTTTCCGTTCATTTGCAGATGGGAAATTTTTAAAAAATTTGCTCACCTTTTCAAGGGAAATATTAAGAATGATCGGACCGGAATCTTTAGAACTCCAGGGGAAAGTGGGCTTTGAGGATCCTTGCTATAACGGCTGGCTTGCTGCTTTAAACTGGTTTTTTAAGACTTCTATTCCCATGCAAAAAGTTAAGGTTGATCTGGAACCTGTCTGGGAGGAAGAATATGTCGATGTGGCGGTCTCTATCTCCGGGAAGGTAATAGTATGCTTAATTCTTTACAGGACAATTAAATTCTTACTGGCTGCAGAGACCAGGAAAATCTGGAAGGCAATCGGAGCGAGTAAAAAGAAGGCCAGGTATGCAACTTGAGGTTAAAAGCGGATTAGAAGTAATTACAAATAAATAACCAATAATAGGAGGCTGATGATCGATGGGTGAAACAGGAAGCGTTTTTAATACTCTTTTTGAAAAGCTGGAGAAGTTTTTGCGTTCGGAAACCGTGGTAGGTAACCCTATTCAAGTAGGAAATCTAACCCTTATTCCAATCATCACAGTAAGCTTTGGGGTCGCCGGCGGGGAAGGCTCGGGCAGAGACAGCAAAGGGAACGACGGCAGCGGCGGAGGAGGAGGCGTGGGAGGCCGCATCTCCCCCAATGCTGTGCTGGTGGTTAAAAACGATGAGGTCAGTCTCGTCTCCCTGGCAGGGAAGGGCTCTCTGGAAAAAATTATGAACATGGTTCCGGAAATAGTCAGCAAAATGAATTTGCACAGAAATCAAGAAGAGGAAGCAAAGGAATAAAGGCGGGTGATTGCATACCAAGAGCGATAGGCATATAATATCAATAAGCTGGAGATAAGCTGGAGGCTTACCATGTGGGTCTATTTCTTCATAATCGGCCTTTTCTTTGTGGCCCTTGGACTGGCAGTACATGTATGCAAGTGGTACTTCCTCATTGCAGGCTATAACACCATGCCAAGGGAAAAAAAGAAGAATGTGAATACAAAAGCCCTTGGTCGCTTGATGGGGGTTTATTCCTATGTCAACGGTGGTGTTTTCATTGGAATGGGTATTCTTTACGCCTTGGGCCTGAAACCGGGGACGACCCCGGTTATGGTTTTTTTGGCCTTACAACGGTGTACATGCTCATCAAGGCGCAAAAATATGATGGAAATATATTTGATGAACATGGGAAACTGCGCAAGGGAGCCGGAAAACAACTGGCTTTGCCCATTGGTATAGTAGCTGTTACATTAATCTTTGTTGCGGTTCTAATGTTCTTCTCTTCCCAGGCTACGAAGGTGACGTTTCTTGAAGAAGGGTTACGGATCCATGGCATGTACGGTGAGCTTTATGCATGGGACTCAATTGAAGATGTCATCTTGATGGAAGAACTGCCGGCCATTGTGATGCGCACCAACGGGTCTGCTTTGGGTGCAAACTTGAAAGGTTATTTCAGGACAGAAGAGTACGGTTCGGTTAAGCTGTTCGTCAATGCCCAAAAGCCGCCGTTTATTTATCTCCATACAGATGGGAGGATAATCATTTTTAACATGGAAACCCCGGAGCAGACGGAAGCAACATTTGACGAAATTTTAAGAGTGCTTGCGGGCAAGTCAGGTCAGATCCGTTTTTCCCCATGTTAGATCCCCAAACAGTGCCGCAACGTCGTCATCGTCAAGGACGCGGCTGCTTTTTTTGCCGGCGTTTTTCAGGAGGCTCTGCATTTTTTGTTCGATTGTTTTCTTCAACAATTTATCGAATTCAATGTTGCGCAGCTTAAAGAAGAGGGTGGGATCTTCGTCGAAGCGGGCGCCGATGCCGTAGAGCGCGGCGCTGACGTGCTTGCACATATCGGCCCAATCGGGACAGCTGCAGCTGAAGTCTATCTCCTCGGGGGCGGGGAAAAGGCCTTCCCCTTCTGCGGTAAAGAGTTCAGCCAGTTCTCTGGGAAATTTGCCGTCTACAAGCTCAGCCAGGCTGTTGATCTTGTGCTTGCAGAGGCTCAGGATCCTCTCCCACTTATCAGGGGCCAGCGGCGAGATCTTGATCTCGACTTGATAAGGCTTGCTCCTGCTGCCCTGGACTAGGGCCCGGGCAAGCCCCTTTTCCAGCTTCAAATCAAGCACGGCACCATGCCTTACATAGCTTCGTCCCCGCCCAATCCGGTTGGAGTAGTCGGCATACATCTCCAAATTTTTGTTCCAGGCTTTCCCCCACCAAGTCGTGGCGATAGCCCTGCCTTTAACGATCACCGGTGCCAAATCAGGGTTTTTCTTTTTCAGTTTTTCAAGCTGCTTTTTTGCCTTTTGTTTCTTCTCTGCCGCGGATTTATACCGGGGATAGTAATCATAATAGTTCACCTATACTTCACCTGCCTGTACCAGAGTAAATAATTCCATTAGCTGGTTATTATCCAGCTCGGTGATCCAGGACTCGCCCGAGGCGGCAATAATGTCGTTGGCAAGCTTGCTTTTTTCCTCAATCATCAGGTCAATTTTTTCTTCAATAGTGCCGGCTGTGATCATTTTATGCACCATCACATTTTTCTCTTGGCCGATGCGGAAGGCCCGGTCGGTGGCTTGGTCTTCCACAGCAGGATTCCACCAGCGGTCAAAATGGATGACATGGTTTGCGGCTGTGAGGTTGAGTCCCACGCCGCCCGCCTTAAGAGAGAGGACCATGAAGGGGACGTAAGCCTCATCGCAAAACTCCTCCACGAGCGCGAGACGTTTTTTAGCCGGCACGCCGCCATGCATGACCAAACCCTTTTGCATAAAGATCGTTTCCAGGAAGGCAGCGATGGGCTCGGTCATCTCTCTGAACTGGGTAAAGACAAGCACCCGCTCCCGTTTCTTGGCGATGGTTTCGCAAATATCGAACAATCTGGCGAATTTCCCGCTGTGCTCAGGCTTAAACCCCGTTTGTCCCAGGAACTGATCCGGGTGGTTGCAGATTTGTTTGCATTTCATGATGGTGGATAAAATAAGGCCTTTACGCTCGATCCCTTCCGCACCCGTTTCCAGTTTATGCTCCAGCTCTTTTACCACACCGTTGTATAATACCGCCTGCTTTTTGGTCAAGTTTGCGTAGGCTTTCACTTCAAGTTTGTCGGGAAGATCGGGGATTATCGTTTTATCCGTTTTGAGCCGGCGCAGGATAAAGGGGCTGACAACCGCACGGAGCTTGCCATAGTCCCCGCCGTTTTCCTTTAATCGTTTGGTAAAGGCGCTGAATTCTTTACTTGTCCCCAGCAGGCCGGCGTTCAAAAAATCGAAGAGGGACCACAGATCGGATAACCTGTTTTCAATGGGCGTGCCGGTGAGCGCGATCCTGGCCTTTGCCTGCAGTTGTTTTACCGCTTTTGCCTGCTTGGTAGCGGGGTTTTTGATGGCCTGGGCTTCATCCAGGATGAGCAGTTCCCAGGACACTTTTTTCAGTTCTTCCAGCAGCCGTACGGCCATGCCATAGGTGGTTATAAAGAGGTCTGTGCCGTCGCTTGTGTGCAAATGGTGCTGATCTTTTTTGTTATAGATGAGCTTGTACTTAAGGGACGGGGCAAATTTTTCAATTTCTTTTTGCCAGTTGCCCATTAAAGAGGCAGGAATGATCAGGAGGGATTGAAGGGGTTTGCCGCTTTTCCCGGCATCGATATCCGCGTTGGCGTTCGTGACGGAAGCGTTACCCTTGCCGGCATCGCCGGAAGAGGCGGCAACAGCGGCCTGGGACCTGATGTGCTCGAGCAGAGCGATCACCTGGACCGTTTTGCCCAGACCCATGTCGTCGGCAAGACAAGCGCCAAAGCCATAGCTTCTCATGTAGCGGAGCCAGTCAAAGCCTTTTTGCTGGTAAGGGCGCAGCATTGCTTTGAAACCCGCGCCCGGGGGAGTGTTTTCAATAAGGGAGGGGTTGGTAAGTTTTGCCGTAACGCTTTTCAGCCACCCTCCATTGGATACTTCGAGGCTGACTTCCTCTTCCTCGATATCCAGCAGGGTATGGGCATGGAGCTGCAGGCGCATGGCCTCCGCCATACTGAATGCCCCTTTTTCTGCCAGTTTCTTTGCCCTTTCATAAGCTTCCAGGGTGGCCTGAAGCTTGGCGTGGTCTACCTCCACCCACTTGCCTTTGATAAAGGAGAGTCCGCTGGTCTGTGCCAGCAAGGCCTTGATTTCCTCTTCTGTAATTTTATCGTCGCCCAAAAAGAGCTCTGCCTGAAAGCTGAGGAGTGCCTCTACTCCCACCATGGCCGGTGCCTGTTCTCCTACCTTGAGGGAGAGCTTGATGGAATTGGTCTTTTTCTTCCACCAATCGGGGATGCGGCAGAGGATGCCGCATTCTTCGTAAAGGGGTATCTCTTTAAGAAATGTGTATGCCTCCTGGCTCGTGAACTTGAGCGGGCTGAAGAGCTCGCCGCTTTCCACAAGTTCGGAGATAAAGTCGCTCTGCTGTGCCGCTTTGCTCACAGTGGAAAGGAGTTTCAGCAGCATCTCGTTTTGGCCTTTGTATTCGAGCAGGGCATTTTTAAGGGGCATGTGTACCGCGGTTTTTGCATGCAGGTCTCCTGTGCTGTATGTTGCCAAAAAAGCAAAGGGGTATTCAGCGGATTTGTTCTCCACCAGGTGAAAGAAAACCCGTCCCGCCACATTGATCCTGGAGTTGTGATCCCGCAGGAAATCTGCAACGCTGCCGGGATAGGCCGCTATTTCAGCCGCAAAAACACCGGAGAGATTCCGGTAAATATTTTGGATCCAGTTTGCATTGATGAATTCAATTCCTACGGCAAAGGGCACACTGCGCAGAATATCCAGAATATCATCATTGGTCGGTGCGATGATCGTTTGCTCGCGGGTATATTCCAGGTCGGGGTTTTGGGATAGCCTTGCAATGAATTTGGCTGCCAGCTTATGCAGAAAGGAGATGGAGGGGGACATATTTTTAGCGTCATCAACGAAGCCGAAATAGAAGAGCATTTTGTATCGGTTATTCAGGTATTGTTGATAAAGGTTTTCTTCAAGGCTTGCAGCTCTGTCTGAAGCCGGCAGCGTCTTTTTTGCCGGAGCTGCAGTCTGCTCAAAATCGAGCTTAAAGCCTTCTTCCAGAAAACAGGCGATTAATTCCTTGCTGCTGCTATTGATCCTCATCCCGGCCTCCATGCATTGTTTTGGTCTCGTTTTTCATTATAGCAAATATAGTTTAAAAACAAAAAGAAGTGTGCACTGGGGACGGACCCTACTGCACAGGGAAATAGAAATTAACAAGAAAATAAAGAGGTGCCGGCATGGCCAGAAAGCCGATAAAAAAAGCGCAACCGGTTATTACCAAATAATATAAAGGTAATACCGCCACCACGGATAATGATGCCTCCATCCATACAGACATATTAGGAAAGAGGGGCTAGAATGTTAAGCAAAAATTTTTTGTTATTGCCCATAATCATGCAAATATTAGAAAATGGGCAGACCACGTGCAGTTCCATATAAGAATAGGGGAAATATATTCGTAAAGGTATCAAACATTTCTTGTATTTAGTCCCGATTTTAGGGGCTATATCGAGCTTTTCTTTTAGAGCAGCTTGTAATATAGAAGAAAAATTTATTCTGTCGCGTTCTGTGATTGTGTTAAGCCATTGTGGAATAGTCAAGGTTTTTTTAATAGCTCAGGTGGGATGTACACCTTTGAAAATTATCGCCTTCCTTTAGAGTCCATTTGCACAAATATTTTCTATTCGACAAAACTAGACAAAATAATGAAAGGATTCCAATTCAAAGAAGTAGAATAACAGAATAAAATAGCATAATTCATAATAATATGGGATTTTCCTGCCATCGAATATACTCCTTACAAGTTTGATTAGAAAGGGCCTACAATATGCAGAAGTTATTAGACCTAATCCACTCAGGTCAGCAAAATAATTGGTCTGAGCGCTCGCGGGAAGCCGTTACTGAATTATTTGGCTCGCCCGGCGGCAGATATGCTGAGCGGGCCAAACAAGCATTCAACTTACGTGCGCCTGACTTCAGCTCGGGATCAGGCGTCCCCTTTGCTGCTCTCATCGATCCATCCAATCCAGATTCCGGTGCTTATGGTGGAATGAGCTTTGTAATCTTTCCTGTTGCGGATAGGGCCGCCCTCATCGGTATGGTAATCGGCACCCAAGGGCTCAGCCCCGACGAAGAAATATTGGGCCGGCCTGGACACGGGCGTAAGATAAGGGCTATCTGCAGTTGGCTGAATAGCAAATACGGCCAGGGGAAGATGGTTGCCTGGGCTAAACAAGACCCGGCACGTATTGACTTGGACATGCCAGGCAAAATTAAAACAATATTTTCAGAGTTCAAGGCCGTTTTCAAGAAATATGGGAAAGTGATATATGGTTTTTATGTTCCTGATGAAGACAGGCAGAAAACGGAAGAAGCCGTAAAAGCTTTTCTGGATTTGATGTTTTTAGAAAGAGGTTATTCCCCTCTAGCAGGCGCAGAGAAAGATGCAAAAAAGATTCAGGCAGCTTACTATGCACATATGTTTCCTGCTGTCATTAACAACGATGTTGCTGATTTATTGGCGGAGCGTAAATATATTATCCTGCAGGGTCCCCCCGGAACAGGTAAAACGAGGATGGCTCTTGAGCTTCTCCGTGATACATATCAAGATAATGGACAAGTAATCCAGTTTCATCCAAACACAACTTATGAAAACTTCGTGGGAGGCCTTGCCCCCGTTCACACCGAGGAAGGCTTAGGTTTGCAGTTTAAACCAAAACCAGGGTTTTTAATGGAGGCAGCCGCCGCGGCGGCAAAAAATCCGAACGCCCCCTATTTACTGCTAATTGATGAGATCAATCGTGCTGATTTGGCCAAAGTACTGGGTGAGGCCATATTCCTGCTGGAACCATTCGAAACAGGAAGAACCTTAAATCTCGCCTACGAATATGACAAGCCCCATGGTTCCACACTTAAACTGCCTCCTAACCTGCATATTTTGGGGACGATGAATAGCTCTGACCGCAGTATTGCCATCGTTGACATAGCTGTGCGCAGAAGGTTTGCTTTTTTAAAGCTATGGCCCCAGATATCTGTTGTAAAGACCTATGGACATGAGTTGATGCTGGAAGCATTTCAGGGACTTTTAGATATCTTTGTGGAATATGCCGATGATGAAGCCCTGGAGCTCTTACCTGGCCATTCATATTTTCTCGAAAAGGAACAGCAGAAAGCTCTTAAATCTTTACAGGTCCATCTAGCACCCCTCCTGGAGGAATACTTGAAACAAGGTTATGTTGCGGCCTTTGCCGATTCCCTGCAGGCTTATCTGCAATGGTTAGAGAGCTTAACAACATGAAAAAAAACAAACTGGCGCGGGAAACCGCCATTTTTGAACTTGAGGATCATGGCCAGCTAAAAATCCCAGCAGTTATGCTGGTGAGAGGTGATATACCAAGGAACGCTCAAGGTTTAGCTGCCCGTTTGGCCCACCAGTTTTTAAACCAAAATCACGGTATTTTGCGTGACTTTGCTATAGAAGGCAATGTTAATTACGATGGGTCAGAAGTCTACATTCAGCTGCATGCCGGTGGACAGGCCGGAGCCTTGCCCCTATTATCGCCAACCAGCGGTCGCCCTGACTATGGGTTGGTCATTAAACCCCGCTTTGGCTGGCAAGGTGTTGGAACCATGCTGGGGGCCATGGGTTGGAAAGTGGTTCCTGTTCCTTTACGGTTACCTTTGTTGCCCCGTTCTGACCGTAAAATTCCCCCGTGGGTTTTGTCAACGACAATTTTGCTGCGGCTACAAAAACTGCTTGATCGCCTGGACCGCAGCTTTGAATTCACAGAGGACATTTTAAATGCTCCCCGGGGGCAGGTTAATTGGACACGCTATGCTACTACAAACATCCCACGGGCCGGATTCTTGAATGTTCCATGTAGATTTCCAGATTTAAAAGATGATCGAGATCTAAAAGGAGCCATTCACTATACCCTGCGCAAGCAGCTTTCCAGCTTGCAGAGCCAACGGACAGCCGGCGTGATTGTGTTGCAGTTATTAAGTCTGTGTCAGCGTTTGCTGGAAAAAGTAAGGGATGTCCCTATAATAATGCCAACTCAACATACCTTAAATCGCTGGCTGCAGGGAAATCTCAGCACGGAAATATTTCGCAAAGGCATTCAAGCTGTGGAATGGACTGTAGAGGATCGAGGGCTGGCTGGATTAGGCGATCTGCAAGGATTGCCGTGGGTTTTGCCCATGGATCAGTTTTTCGAAGCCTGGGTCGAAACCGTAGCAGGCCAATTGGCGAAGGGCACAGGGGGTACTTTAAAAAGAGGCAGACAGCGGGAAACATTAACACCCTTAAGTTGGAACCCACCCTATCTTGGTTCACAGCGCTATTTGCTCCCGGACTTGATCTTGGAACGGGAGGGAGAAACCATAATCATCGATGCAAAATATAAGAACCATTGGGAAGAACTCAATCGGGAAAACTGGGCAGGGTTAGAAAAGGAACTGCGGGAGCAGCACCGGGAAGACCTGCTGCAGGTATTAGCTTACTCAACTGCCTCAGAAAGCAAAAGGGTAGTCTGCTGTCTCGCCTATCCATGCCGTGAGCAAACCTGGCACTCCCTCTTAAAACGGCAACGGCTGTTTCATAAAGCATCGGTGCGTGCCGGAAACCGCAGGGTAGAACTGATCTTAACAGCGGTACCAATGGGCATAGGTCCGGAAGAAATATGTCCGGAATTGGGGAGAGCGATAAGTGCGTGAGTATGTTGGTGTAGCTACAAGCTCATAAACAAAGAACAGTGCAATAGGGTCCGTCCCCAATGCATTCCGTCCCCAATGCATTAAAGAAGAGATACAAAATAAGATGAATGAATTAAAGCGCAAAAGAGAGGAAACCCAGCCTCTGTGAGTTCCCCAGTGCCGGAAGCACATTTAAAAGACCGGAAGGATATTTTGCCGGTAAATTAATAGAGGAGGCAAATCTAAAGGGTTATCAAATAGGGGGGTACAAGTCTCCTTAAAACATGCCGGCTTTATTATTAATACCGGAAATGCTTCTAGTAGTGATATTGTAAATCTTATTAAGCATGTTCAGGCAGAAGTAAAGAAACAAAAAATGGTAGGAGATAAATAATGGTAATGATAAAATAATTTTTAGCGTGTCCCGAAATTATTTGAGGTAAATATGTTATAGTTGCTTATGATAATCATACTGGCGGCAACAGTTTATTGCCGGTCCTGAACGGGGAGTGATTATATGATGATTATTAAAATTGACGAGCATAATATTGACCGGGAACATATCTGCTGTGCCATTGGTGCAGACAAGTTGAACACGGCAAGGGCGGAGACTAAAAAGAAATGGATGAAAGAAAGGTTTGAAGACGGTCTGGTCTTCAAGCGGCTGGATGAACGGGGCAAGGTTTTTATTGAATACATGCCTGTTGAAAAAGTATGGAAACCGATTACCGGAGAAAACTACATGGTGATAAACTGCCTCTGGGTCTCGGGGAAGTTCAAGGGGCAGTGATTATCCGTTAAATTGCTGGAAGAGTGCATTAACGATGCAAAACAAAAAAAATATGCAGGGAATTGCCGTTGTTACCAGTTCGAAAGTTAAACCTTTCCTGACCGACAGAAAGTTTTATGCAAAACATGGCTTCAAGACAGTTGATACGGCACCGCCCTATTTTGAACTAATGATTTACAAGTTGAAAGAAGAAGGGGAAGACCCGCAATTTAACGCCAACGCAAAACAAGGATGTTGTGCAAACAAAAAAGGTTTTACATTCATTTATGCAAATCAGTGTCCTTTCGTGGAAGAATATATCGGCAAGATTGCAGGTATTTTGGACGGCAAGAAAATATACTATGAAGTTAAAAAGCTTGGCAGCTGTGCTGAGGCGCAACAACTGGGCAGTCCATTCGGCACGCTCGGTATCTATTATAATGGTAAATTTCTTACTCATGAACTTATGACGGAGAAAAAGTTTGAGAGCTTGGTGGATAAAATACAATCTGCGGATTGAAGGAGCTAAAGCCGGCGCAGTAGTGGAATGGTTGGATACAACAAAGGAATGATATTGGGAGAGTTGTTGAAGGAAGAACGATTTGATTATTTGCGCCTTTGCCGAGAGGATTCATCGGATTTCATCCTAAATATCCCCGGTTACCATGCTTTTTTACCGATTCTTTGTTTTGGGGACAAAAAATGGAGTAATCTGCTGTCTCAGGCATTGTTGTTCGGTGGCTAACCCAGTTTGCTAAACAGCTCATCAATATCAAATGAAAGTAATTTGGTAAAAGTTGACTTCTAGATAAGAAATCAGTTACAATGGACTCAGATATGGAGGATATTTTAATGGTTCGTTTAAGTAAAGCACCTAAGATGATTAATATTGACCCGCATCTTGATGCCATTCGGAACTATTTTGCCGATAGAAAGGATGTAGCTGCAGCCTTTTTGTTTGGTTCATACGGTACTCAATATCAAACACCCCTAAGTGATATTGATATGGCTGTTTTGTTTGTACCAAATGCTGCTGTCAATCTTGAAGTCGAATTATCAATCCTGGCAGATTTAAGCAATATCACCGGAGAAGAGGATATTAACTTAGTAGTCTTGAATAAAGCAACTCTGCCACTTCAGTTTGAAGTTTTATCCACGGGAAAAGTGCTCGTTCAGAAAGGGCTGTACTTGGAGGACTTTCATGAATATGTCTGTAAACATTATGCAGATTATAAAATAGATTTAGATCAGTTTAACCAAGATTATGATGATGCTTTGCGGGAGATGTACCTGAATGGTCAATCAGGAAAAAATCCGTGATAAGGTTCAGATAATTAAAGATAACCTCAGCAAACTCGAGAGCATTAAACGGACTGGTTTAAAAGAGTTTCTAGACGATCCTTTTATGTCCGATGCAGCAATACGTCAATTGCAGGTATCAATCGAAGCTATGCTGGATATTTCTCATCATATTGTTTCCCGGAAACACTTAGGAACTCCCAAAACATATCGCGAAACAATGGAGTTATTAGCTCAGGCAGGCATCATCCCTCAGCAACAACTTCCCACACTTATCAACATGGTCAAATTCCGTAACCGGGCTGTACATTTATACGATAAAATTTCCAGTGAAGAGGTTTATGGCATTATCCAAGATCATCTTCCTGATTTCGATAATTTCATCCGTGCCATTGTGAACTATATAAAATGAAGCGAAACGAGACAAGCTTGGACGAGATTTATAGAAAACTAAAAGAGGAAATTGGCGGTTTTCAAAATAGATATATTCCCCTTAAGAGGTTGCTTTCTGCCGTTGAAGGCATTGGTTTTGACATGCCTGCTTATCTGCAAAGTCCCCAAGGACAGGCTGTTTTTTATAATGCAATTATGAAACTTGTCTCGGAGCAGCTCATCTCGCCGGTGGGCGGCAAACCGGATACCCCCCAAGGGCTGCATTTAAAATACAGGATCAATAAAAAACCGGAAAAGAAGGATAATGAGCTGGTTGCGCAAATTATTAGAAGTATAGCGCCGCCGGCAACGGTTGATTATTACCTGAAAAACCCCCGGGATTTTTTGCAGGACAGGGATATCATCGCTGTTCTTTCCGGTTTTCTTCAGCGGAAGGAGAAAGATCTTGTCACAGTAAATGAGAGGGCTTATGAACTCTTCGGCGACGAAAAGTTTTTTAAGGGAGCGGGAAAAAGCAGAAGCCGCGGCGAAACCGTTCTGAAAAGACTGGGTCTTACTTTTTCCAATATCGGCTGTGAAGAGACGGTGGAACCCTTTTTCAGTTTCCAACAAAAAGACTTTTACGCCCTTGTTTCGAGAAATGTGTACATTGTGGAAAATAAGGACACCTTCTGGTCTTTGAAACGAAGCCTCATGGATTGTTCGTCAAGCATCAAAATTGACATGCTCGTTTACGGTGAAGGGAAAAAGATCATCAGCAGTTTTAAATTTATGGAGGAATATGATCTTGACCCGCAAGCCGACGCATTTTTTTATTTCGGGGACCTTGACCCGGAGGGGATAAACATTTACTGCGAGCTTCTGGAGGCATATCCAAGGTACAGGATATCTCCCTTTTGTGAAGGGTATGAGGCTGTTTTGGAGATCGGGCTGAAAAGGGGGCCGGCAAGAAACCCGCAAAAGCAGACCATCAGCAGAGAAAACATCGACAGATTTATTCAGTCATTTGACCGCGCTACGGCTGTAAAGCTAAAAGAGCTTTTACAGGGGGGCTTCTACATACCCCAGGAAGCCCTTTCGGCTGCTGAAATGAGAAAAAGGTTTGGAAGGATAGAAAATGATTGAATCAAGGCGCAAAATGTTCCTTAACGGGGGAAACAACGACCCGGACGACGCCCTGGCCCGAGAAATAATACAGGAAAACATGGGAGAAAAAGACCCGGAGCTTTCCCTTGTGGATGATTTTTTGGAAGAACTTGATTTGAGGCTGGAGCAGGTTAAGATATATTATCCGATCATGGAGATGCTCAGGAGACGGAAGGCGGAGGAATTATTCGGACTGGTCCCTGAGCTTTGCTTTTTAACGCTTGCCTATCTGATTTATGAGGGAAAGCTCAAACATAGAGGTATTACGTTTCAGAATTTGGAAGCATTTATGGGTAAGGCTTTGCAGAGGATTATGGCAAAGAATTTGGCGCCGGAGACAATCAGGGAACTTACAGCGGAAATTCTGGACGGAATACAAAACGGGGGGCGAAATTACATTTTAAATACTTATAGTTTTAAGGGTAATAGTTTTAAAGAGAAATATGTTAAGTTTCTTGATATCCGGCAGTCTGAGGAGGGCGTGCTAAACTACTATATCACTGAGCAGGGAGTTGACTTTTATCTCCGGACCAAGGAGTTTCCCGAGGAAACAAAGATTACCGTCAACCTGCTCCTCTTTCAAAAGCAGATGGAAAAGGGCGCCTTCGCCTTTGCCTATGAAACGGTCAGAAGGCTGAATATGGAGGTGCAGAAGAAGAAGGATCGAAAAAATTCCCTGTTGGAGTCCCTTATGTATGGGCGTTTTGATTTCGGGGAGGCTTACAACAATTATCATAGAAGTATTGTCATGCAGTTTGAAGAAGAGGCGGAGTTGTTCAATACAGCGGTAAAAAACGTCAGCAGCGCCTTTAGTGAATATATGGAAAGAATAAACAGCGGTGAGGCTACGAGTAAAGATATCCGGACTTTTACCTTAATAAAGATTATTGAGAAGGAAATTAGCCGGGCACAGACGCTGCACACAGAGCTGTTAAAGGAAGCAGTGGGCTTTACGAAGGAATATGACAGGATTCTGGGGATCAGGAGAAAGGCCATTTTTACCGAAAGGTTCAATTTTCAGGGGGAGTTTGAGAAGCTTATTCGCAACAATGCCGCACCGGAACTTCTTAAATATTTGTTTGAGCCGCTAATGAATCCTTATGTGAGGAAAAGCTTTAATCCTTTGCGGGCTTTTGAGCCTCAGCACCTGGCAAAAGGCAGCCGGGAGGTCGAAGAAAGCCGGGAAGATGACATAAGTGGCGATAGGGTCACAATTGATGATCTAACCCGCAGCCGCGTTAAAGAAAACTTTATCTTTTATGCGGCAAAGCTGCTGGAGGCCCTGGACACGCCAAAGGGACAGGTATCTTTGCAGGATTATTGCCGCGGCCTGGTGGAGAAGTACTCCCAGGACAGCGTTTATAATGGGGATTTTCTCAGCTTTATTATTGAATTGAACCGGGACAAGAAAATGGGCGAACATTGCAAAGTTATCAGCTTCGCGGACGGGAAGATACCGTTGGATGCTGAGCTTAAAACAATAGAAGAGGTTTTTGTCAAAGCTGCCCATGTTGCAAAGCTTAAAGGGAGAATAAACCAGGTAACGGTCCAAAGCTTTCCTGAAGAGGAGATGGAGCTTCTACCGGGATTGAAGATTACAAATATGCTTTTTACAGGAGAATACAAATCATGATTTCAGGATCAACCGAAGTGCTTGATGATGCTCTGGAGATACTGAAAGCCCTTTTGCAGGGCGAAGAGGTGAGCAGAAGCAAAAATGCACATTTATTTGAAAAATATAGGTACAGCACTGATGTGGAGGAGATGCTTTTTCATATTGCCGGCAAGTTGGAGCTGCGGGTTTATTCCGGAAACGACAGGCTGTTTATTTGCCCGGAGGCAGGCAGCAGGCTTTTTGGATGGACAAACGAGGAGCTGCGGGACAAGATCAGCTATATTTCTACCAACAGCGAGCTGTTTACCGGATATTTTATCATCATGACGCTTATTACCATGTTCTACCGGGAAGCGTATCCTGATACGCCGGTAGCATATATAAAAATAAGCGACCTTGTGGAAAGCGTCTCCAAGAGGTTTGAAACGTTGCTGAAGATGGAGGACCTGGAAACGGTTAGCCAGGAGAACCAGTTTGACTTTGCGGAGATCTGCAGGGTCTGGCAGAGATTGCCCGATGCCAGGGAATGGGTCTCAGGAGGCAAAAATGACAAGATTGCCTTTGTGGAAAATATTTGTCGATTTTTGCACAGCGAAAAACTGATCGTGCTGGATATGAACCAGAGAATCATTTATCCCACGGAACGGTTTAAGACTATAATCTGGCATTATTATGAGGAGAGGGATAACAGGAAAGATCTGCTTTCCTTTGTGAAAAGCCTGGAGGTAAGCAGCTGATGCCCCATATAAAGAGTATCAGACTTGTCAATGTGCACTTTAATAACGCAACGCAGTTCTATGATGATTTTAAAATGGAGCTGGGAGGCAAGAATACGGCCTACGACCTTGATAACGGAGGCGGGAAATCCCTTTTGCTGCTCATGATTCTGCAGACGGTTCTCCCCAAGTCTTACCTTCGAAGAGAAAAGCCCCTAAGCCTTTTATTCCAGGGCGGGAAAGAGAGAACCTCCCATGCAGCTGTGGAATGGATTTTGGATGAGGGAAGCGTTTACAAGTATTTGCTGACCGGCTTTTCCGCCAGAAAAAGAAAGGGCTCAAGCGAAGCGGCAGAAACAGAAGTTTCCGAAGAAGAGCAGAATCTTCAAGGGGCAGATATTGAACACCTTAACTGGTGTGTTTTTTATAACGACAACAAGATTACAGGGATAAAAGCAGTACCCTTCGTTGCGGAAGAGAACGGCAGGAAAATATATGCGGGCTTTGAGGATATCCGCAAGTATATCCACCAGATGAGGCAAAAAGGTTTGCCCGCGGAAGTGTTTGACCGAATTGACAAATATCAGAGCTTTCTTGCTGCCCATAATCTTATTGCTGCGGAATGGAAAATTATCAAGGGAATCAACAGCGGAGAGAACAATATCGAGTCGTATTTCAGGCAAGACAATACCTCCCGCAAGCTCATCGAGAATCAATTTGTAAAAATTATCGAGGATGTGGAAGCCCTCAACAAGGGAGGAAAAAGTAACGAGGAAAGCCTCCTGTTGGCTGATACCCTAATTGAGATCAGGAGCAGGTTGAACGAGTATCTGCGGCTTAAAGGGCATTTGGCCGAATTTGAGAAGATTAAGGAATACTACAGCGAGTTCAAAGGGAGAAATGATCGTCTTTTTGCTGCCTTTGAGGAGCTCGAAGCCTTTAAGCAGCAAGCTGCAGCCATCAGGAACCTGATTGGAAAGAGGCTGGAAATACTGGAAAAGGAAAAAACAGCAGCCATTGAAAAGCGGGAATACAATACGGCAAAGCACAGCGAGGGCCTGCAGCGGAAAAAGCTCCTGGAGGCAGGTTTGATCAACCATGAAAAAAGAAGGCTGCTGTTAAAGAAAGAAGAATTGGCTGCTGAAAAGGACCGGTACGCTGATCTGCAAGCACGCCTGGAGAAGGAACTCAACCATCTCATGACGCTGGAGGCCTATGGGGAGTATCGGGTTGTAAAGGAAAATCTCCATAAGATACGGAAGCGCCTGCGGGCCTTGGCCGAAGACGGAGATGCGCTGAAGGCTGATTACAGGGCAGCAGGCGGCAGGCTTCGCTTCTTGACGGAGAGGCTGATCGAAGAGCTTACTCTCTCGCAGGAAAAATATGCGGAGACCAGAAACGAGCTCGGCAAGGAAAAAGAGAAAATTCAGCAAGCACTGATCAGGGAAGAGAGAAAAGCCTCCGTTCTGGAAGCGGCAGTGGAAAGGCTTACGGAAAAAGAGACGGCTTTAGGTAAAAAGCTAAGCGATCTGCACAATTATTTCCTGGGAAAAGGAGAAATGGAGGCTATCCTTGCCCCTGAACAATTTCTGAATCAAAGGGAAGATGATTTGAACCGGTATCTGTCAGAAACCGATTCTGCCGCGGGACAAATACAGGCTTTAAGTGCCCGGATTCCGAGCCTGGATCTCGAAGTTGCAGGGATAGAAGGCGATATCAAAAGATGCCTGGAAACAAAAAAACAGTATGAAAGCCGGTTGAAAGCTTATCAAGATGAGCTCTCCGTTCTGGAACAGAAGGCTGCCGGCTTTGGCCAAAGCACCCTTTTTGAGTATAAAGAAGCATTGGAACTGCTTATTTACAGGGAAAACCTGAATAAGCTGGAAAAGGAGATAGAAGCGGGGAGAATGAGGCAGAAGAAGCAGCTTTCCGAGGAGAGGGGGTATTATGTGCCCCATGAAAAGGTCCTCGCCCTCGCAGAGCTGCTTAGCGCCAAATGTGAATTCGTCAAAACGGGAATTGAGTGGATTGCAGAGTTGGAACAAGGGGAAAAAGAAACCCTTGTAAGGAAGATGCCTTATCTGCCCTTTGCAGTCATTGTGGACAGGATATCCTTTGCCAAGCTGCAAAGGGGCAGGCTGAAAATAGATTTTTCTTCGGACTATCCTGTTCCCGTGATTAATCTGGAGGCCCTGCGATTAAGGAAAAACATTGCCGAGGAAGAGATATTTTATTTCTGCAGCTTCGCGGACCTGTTAATTGATGGGGGAAGCTTTGAACAATATCTGGAGAGTATCGACGCAGCGCTAAAAACCATTGACAGGGAAGTTTCCGCTGCAGCAGCCAGAATAACGGAATTAAACGGGGACCTCTTCAGGGTGACTGCCTTTTTTGCCAATTATCCCCAGGATCAGGTTGAAGAGGATAAGAGAAAAGTAGAAGCTGTTGAAAAAGAAATCTTAGCGTTGAAAAGCCGGCAGCAAGAAATTAACGAAGAAAAAAGCCGTTTATTACAGGAAAGGGATTCTTTGAACAAAAAAATTGAGGAACTTTCCGAGTTCGCAGCACAGTGCAAAGAAACAATCGCCAGGCTTGCCGAAAACATGCAAACGGGAAAAGACCTGGCAGAGATAAGAGAACAGTTGAGCCGGGAACGGGGGGAGCTTGAAGAGGCTTTAAAAAGCATTGCCAACATCAAGGATGCCGCCGATAAATTGGAACAGCAATATAATTCTGTGGAAGAACGGAGCAAACAGTTGATGCTTGAACTTCACGATCTCACAAAAGAAAAGGAGCTTCTGTCCGGTTTTGACGAGATAGAAAATAACCTGCCCATAACTGCAGTGCGCGCCGAGTTTGAGGCCTTGAATGAGGCTGTAAGCGGGAGGATGGCTGAGGAGAGCGAGCTGCGGAGCCGCCTGGGTGAATATGAGGAAAGGCTCGGCGCCCTTAAGAGTAGAATACGCAGGGATTACGGAGGGGATCTGGAAGAGCTGGAAAAAAGGGAGGAGAGCGGCACCCTTATAATGATCCCTTCCCAAAGTATGATCGAAAAGGTTAAGGCGGATAAGGAAGAGAATGCTGCAAAGCTGGCAGCTGCCGGCGAAAAGGTTGCAAAAGTAAACTTAAAAATAGAAAAAGCCGAGGGTAAGCTGGAAGAAATTTTAAAAGATTTTCCTGAAGAGATTAAAGCCGATTTGCCGTACTATGACAGCGTAACCCGCTTTAAACAGGAGATTGAATCTGTGGAACAGCTTATTCTAAGCTATGACGAAGGGATAAAAAGGGCCAATGATGAACTGGAAAGAATCAAAGAAGAAAGCAGCAGGCTGTCTAATCAGGCCGAAGATTACGATGCCTTTATGGCCAGGGAAGAGGTAGTAAATGATGGAACTATTGCTCCTGAAATAAAAGATTTCCGGCAGTTTGAAAAAGAGTATCATCGTTTGCAGGCTATTATCGAGGAGCAGTGCGCGGCCTGGGATGACAGAATCAAAGGGATCCATGCGGAGACAACGGATTTTATCATCCGCGAGCCTTTGGAGGAACTGGGCAAAATAAGCCGGCCTACCGGCGCGGGCCAATGCCGGGCCAGAAAGGATGCTTTTGCCGAATATCTTGCCAGTATTGAGGAACAGATGCAGAAAATCGGCAATGATCTGATGCAATTGGAAAAGTACCAGCAGGATTTTACGCGCCGGTGCGTGCAGAGAGCCGAACTGGTCTTGGGACATCTAAAAAAGTTGGAGCAGCTTTCCAGGATAGAAGTTTACGGCAGAAGGATTAATATGATTGAGCTGAAACTGCGCGATTTTGAGGAAAAAGAGAAATATCTGCGCATGAAGGCTCATATAGACGGTATTGTCAGGATGATGAGCGAGGAAGGTGTTGTGGACAGAAAACGTGTTGCGGCAAGACTTTCCACAAAAGAGCTCCTGGCCCAAATTACCGATATGGATAAGGCGACGGTGAGACTTTATAAAATAGAGAGCATCCCGGAAAATTCCAGATTCTACCGCTGGGAGAACGCCATCGGTTCAGAGGGGCAAAACAATTCCCTGTACTTTATTTTTGCGGCGTGCTTGATTTCCTTCATCAGGATGCTTTCCATAACCAATACTTCTGTGAAGACAAAGAAAGTTATTATTGCGGATAATCCTTTTGGCTCCACTTCTGCCGTCTATTTATGGGATCCCATGTTCAAAATAATGGAGCAAAATGACATTCAGCTGATTGCTCCCGGGCATAGAATACCGAGGGAGATTATCTCAAGGTTTGGAGTCAGTTATCTTTTAAACCAGGATATCCTACAGGATGGCCGCATGAGGGTGGTTGTCAAAGATGTGCGGGTGGAAGAGGATGAGGATGTTTTCAAGTATATTGAACCGGGACAATTATCCTTGTTCTAAGGAAATAGGTTACGGCGGAGCCATTATTCGTTACTCTTGTCCACACATAAATTGTTGCGCAGTTGCCCGCACGCGGCAGCAATATCCGCCCCTAGCCTGCGGCGCACGGTGACGTTAATCTTTTTTTTCTTCAGTATGCCGGCAAATTCATTAATCACATTTCGCGGGCTTGGTTTTAAGCCAAGTTCAGGGACAGCATTAAAAGGGATTAAATTAACATGAGCAAGCCTGTTCGTTAGCAAGGCTGCCAGTTGTTCGGCGTGTTCCGGCCGGTCATTAATATTTTGCAGGAGGATATATTCATATGTTACCCGCCGCCCGGTCTTTTTGGCGTATTCATCGCAGGCCGGTAACAGCTGCTCCAAGGGGTAGGCCCGGTTTACCGGCATTAACCGGTCACGCAGGGTATTGTTTGGCGCATTTAACGATACGGCCAGGTTCAGGGGCCTGCCAAGGTCGGCCAATCTTAAAATCTTTGGCGCTAAACCCGATGTGGATAACGTCACATGGCGCAAACTCATCCCCAACCTTTCCCGGTCCTGCACTGCCCCGAGAAATTCTACAATAGCCTCATAGTTATCCAGCGGCTCACCTGAGCCCATGAGCACAAAACTTTTTAGTTCCCGGCCGCGCTGTAACAGCCGGTTCTTTATCAGCAAAACCTGGGCCATGATTTCCGCGGCCGAAAGATTGCGGATAAAGCCCGGCATCCCCGAGGCGCAAAAGATGCAACCCATCTTGCAGCCAACCTGCGTAGAGATACAGGCGCTGATGCCGGTGTCGTAAGGCAGCATCACCGTCTCTACTGCCTGCCCGTCGGCAAGAGCTACCAGATATTTCTCGGTTTTATCCGCAGAGGTCTGTTTTTTGACCGGAGGCAGCAAACCTGTTTCTGCCGATTCACTTAGCCTTTTGCGCAATGCTTTGGGTAAATCGGTCATCTCTTCCCACGACTGCGCTCCCTTGCGATAAATCCAGGCCAGGATTTGCCCGGCCCGGTACGGCTTTTCACCCATTTGTTCCAGAAAGGAACGCAAACCCTCCGGTGACAGGGCCAGGATATTTATTTTGCTCATTAAAACACGTCCTTCTATTTCGGCTCTACTTTATCTACTTTACTTGATTTACTTTACTTTAACCATAAACCGGGTTGATTAAAACCGAAGGGTAGAACACAAATCCCGGCTGCCAGTCAAAATCATAGTAATAATTCAACAGCCTCTGAAAGGGAGTTTACCAGTCCGGCCTTTAACGGCTTTAGCCTGGCGTAGCTCTGGTGCCCATTGGCGATTAGTAAGCAATCACATCCCAATGCCTCTGCTGTCTCAAAATCGTGAGTCGTATCGCCGATTAAGATCACTTCATCCACTTTTATTTCCAGGATTGACAGGCATTGTTTTCCAGCTTCGATCTTGCTCTGGGCATAATGGTTGTTTAAGCCGTTTATAGCCTTGAAATACCTGCTGATGCCAAAGGTATCAATCATTTCGATTAGCCTATCTTGTGCAGAGGCCGATAAAATAGACTGGCTTATGCCCAAGGAGTGAACTTTTTCCAGGATCTCTTCAACCTCCGGGAATAGCTTATAACAATACTTCTTGGAATAAATTTCAGCGGTAAATTCGTCCGCGAGTTTTTCATAGGGTTCGCTCGAAAAATCAAAGCCGAGCCGCGCGTAGTAGTCCTTAACAGGAAATGTAAAGATATCTTTGTATAATTCCCTGTTGAGAAGGGGGAGCCCCCGCCTCCTTAACAGGTTATTCATGGCATCAATTGCTATATCCACATCATCCAGTAAAGTGCCGTTCCAATCCCAGATTATATGTTTATATCTCTTTCTGCTCACGGTCTTACCTTTCCAATGTTAAAACTTTAAGTATACTCCGGTTTGCTAAACAGTTTATCAATATCAAATGAAAGCCCTGGGAAACTGGGATGGGAAAAAATGCCTTCAGCTGATCGTACCATAGATACATAACGTCCGTCCAGTAGCTCATAGGCCTCGATAAAGCCGCCTTCGGGGTCTAAAATCCAGTAGTGCGGCACCCCGGAGGATTGATAGTGGTTTAACTTCAGAACTCGATCCTTTCTGCTGGTAGAAGGAGATAAAACCTCCACGATTAACTCTGGAACGCTGTCCACCGGGTTGTTCCGGGCCGGCCGGCTGCCGGGTAAGTACATCAAATCAGGCTGTACTATGGTATATTCGCTCAGATTTAAATCAAGGGGGGCATTAAAGACCTCGCCCTGCGGATCTGTTTCGTGAAAGTAATCTTCAAGTATTCGTTGCAGCCGTCTGGAAATCCTTTGGTGGTGAAAAGAAGGGGAGGGATCCCTTATCAGTACTCCGTCGATAACTTCATGCCGAAAGCCGGGCTCTTCGGGAATCATAGCATAATCTTTGTAGGTTAGCTTTTTTTTACCCTGATAATGGACAAGATTTTCTTTTATCATGGAGGAAGGCATTTCCCCGGACAGCGCTTTTAGCACCTTTTGCCTGTTGTAACGGTACTGCCTGCTGCCAATCTCCACATAAGGTATTCTCTTTTCCCGGGTATACCTCCAGATTGTATCTACCGAAAGACTTAAGGAATCTGCCAGCTCCTGAGCTGTAATAAGTTCATCGCGGCAGTCCATCAAATCACCTCCGCCTGATTGTAGTTTAAAACAAAAATCAACCAGTGACAACTAGATAAACACAATATAAGTTTTCCTTTGGTTATAATTAAACAAATACCTTGGAGTGGAATAGCCATGGTATAATTATGGAAATGAAGATGGGGTTGAGAGGGCTTAAAACCATCTCAACCTCTTTTAAGGTGTTAGAAGCCTGGCGGGAATTCTGTTTGAAAGCTATAATATGCCTGGAAGGAGGTTCTATGCGTATGGCAGATTTCTTATTAGCCCTGGCAGCATACTTAATCGGTACCATACCTTCCGCATATCTTTTTGGCAGGTTCTTTAAAGGTATCGATATACGCCAAGCAGGCAGCGGCAACGTGGGAGCAGTAAATTCTTTTAAACAGGCCGGGTTTCTCTCCGGCATATTAACCCTCTGTGCCGATATAGTTAAGGGAGCCGCGGCTGTCTATTTTTGCACGCGCTACGGCAGTTTGCCCGTGTTACCCGTATTGTCCGTTTTTCTGGTTATCCTTGGGCATAATTATAATATTTTTCTCGGTTTTAAAGGAGGTAAAGGGCTGGCCAGCCTCCTTGGTTCCTTGCTTATACTTTCGCCCACAACAATTCCCTATGTCTTATCTGTGATGATTATTATTGCTTTGATTTGCCGTGATACAAATACCGCAGCCGGCCTGGGAATATTGTCTTTGCCCATTTTCCTCGGGTTTGATAAAGGTGGGTGGGTATTCTTCCTTGCCGGCATGGCGATATCCCTGCTGATCATGATCAAACATTTGCCTGATTTCCGTGCTTACCGGCAGGGGCGTAGGAAGCTTGTATGAGTTCCCGTAAAAAAATCGGGGTTCATGAGAACCCCGATCACTTTTGGGCAGCATGTAAAGAATTTTATTCTTCGGCGCTATCCGTTATCACTGGGGACGCTTCGTCCTTTCAATAATTTCCCGTGCCCTTGAGACAGCGTCCTCAGGTAACGCCACTTTTCTATAGCGATCGCTGTAAGGCCCTTCGGGTCTGGCGGTAGCATCAAAACCTAGTTTGGTGGCTAACCCGTTTTCAGCAGATGGATCAATAACATAACCCTCCATATTGTCCAGGCTGATTAGGTCGCGCCAACCCTGGAAGCGGGTCGCCAGTGCCCATAATACCTCCCGCGGGTTATAAATATCCACATCTTCGTCAACGATAATGACATGTTTTAGACGTCTGTCCAGATTTAGGGCCAGATGGATCAGCCGGCGTATTTCATGCCGGGGAAGTGATGCGGCTACTTTTATAACACCCTGGAAGGTCAGGGCGCCCGGCAGGAAGGCAACATCTAGAACCTCCGGTATAAGCCTGTTCAGTTCCTGCCAGAGTTCTGCTCCGCTAAAAGTCGAAATAATGATTTCCGTATCAATTCCCCAGGGGGGTATCAGCGAAAGAATGGGGTCATTTCTGAACGTTACCGTTTGAACTTCTATTACCGGGCTTTCAGCGTAAAAATAATAGCCGGTGCTTTCACCGAAAGGACCGTCCGGTTTCCTTATGCCCGGAAGCAGCTGCCCCTCCAGGACAATCTCTGCCAGGGCAGGAACCATAAGGTCTACTGATTTTGCCTTTACCAGGGGGACCGGGCGTCCGGCCAGACCACCGGCCAGGTGAACCTTGCTCTTTATCCCTTTTTTTAAGGGTACAGCAGCCGCCATCATTTCGGCAGGATGAACCCCCAGGGCTACGGCAACTTGCAGCGGTTTACCTTCCTTTTCCGCTTTTTTAAAATATTCCGATAGAGGAGGGTTGGATAGAAATGCGCTCATAAGGTTTTTACCTTGAAGCTGCATTCTGTGAATCCCGATGTTCTGTTCGCCTGAAAGGTAATCGCGGGATATAAGGATTCCTGCCGTCAGAAATTGTCCGGAATCGCCCTTGTGAAAAAGTGGAGCCGGCAGGAGGGATAAAAGATCCGGCTCTTTATCAACCACATTTTCCTGAACAGGAGCCGGACCGTCCCAAACGACCGGATCCAGCGAATTAAAACGTTTTTTAATATAAGTATCCCGAAGTTTGTCAACATTGCACCCCAGAGCCAAGGCCATTTTTTTACGGCTTGCCAGCAGGTTGCCGACTACGCTTTTGTTCGGATGTCCCTTAACATTTTTAAAGAGAACTGCCGGCCCCCCTTGTTCTCCGGATACTTCTTTGAAAACCGCCGTCATTTCATAATGTAAATCAACTTCCTCCTCAATCTCAAGAAGCTCGCCCTTTTTTCGCAAATCATTTAAATAACTTCGCAGATCTACATCCATTGTATTGAATCTCCTTTCAGTATACCTTTCCAGTTCTTCCATTTAATTTAATAAGAATACCAATAACAATATTTCTATAACTAGTCTAAATTTTCCTGCAAATATAAATAATATTTTTCAGCCGGTCAAATAGGCATAATATTCATTCTTGTTAATTCTCCAGGGGTATCCGTTACCGGATTTTTTGGGCACACATATAAGCCGCTGCGAGGGCACGGGCAAACCGCCGATTTGCACGGCCCAGCAGGAGCCGATAAAAAGGTTCTTCACCGGCGTCATTATATTTATGCTCATAGTGTTTTTATAAAACCTTTTCTTCGGGTTCCAGCTCCAGGCAGAACTTGCTCCAGCGGTATTATGGGTAAATCTTTCATAAGTCCTGTCAAGGGTTAAAAAAGGGTGGTCATAATGTTAAAGGTGCAAGGTTTAAGTTTTTATATCATCACCGGGGCAAAGAGAGCAATTTTCAGCGCAGGTAAATAATGCCCTGCCGGATATTTTTCAGGATATGCAGGGAAATATAACTTGTAACTCGAATATATTACATCACATTCAAGCCAGCTCATCATATATCCTTAATAAATTTGGAGGCGATTTTATTGGAGTTACCTGAGGTGTTTAAGATGCTTCAGCCCCATATTGAAAGGATTTTGCAGGATCCGGAGCTTTCTAAGGCAAATGTGTCAATTTATTGCAAAACGCTTACCCCGCAGGAGGCTATCGGTTCTCCGGGAAGGAGCGATTTCCCTCTCCAGAAGGGCAAGGAGAAACTGATGCAGGCGGCTATTGATGGGTTTCTTGGCCAGGCCTATACAGATATGCCAGGAAATTTTGAAGGGTCTTTGCGCGATGCTTTAACTCTTCCGCCCGACAACAATTATAACAGGGCCATCATTATTGCTGCCCTTAATGCCCTCTACCGCAAGCAGGGAAAGGTTACCAACACTATTCATTGCAGGGATTTGGAACCGGGAAAGTGCAGTCAAAAATTAATTGAAACGATATCCCGGGAGTACGGGAGGCCGCACATTGCCGTAATTGGTCTTCAGCCGGCCATGGTTGAGAAACTTGCCCGACATTTTGAGATAAGGGTTTTCGACCTCGATCCGGAGAACATTGGTCAAAACAAATTTGGTGTTACTATCGAAAACGGTGAATGCGACCCGGCTGAGGCGGATGATTGGTGCGATTTGTTTCTGGCGACGGGGAGCACAGTGGTAAATGGAAGCATTGATCCTTTTCTTAATGTAAAAAAGCCGGTTCTTTTTTATGGGACAACAATTGCTGCTGTCGCCGACATTCTCAGCCTGAAAAGGTTTTGTCCCTTATCATTGTAATCTAAAGGGGGCCGCGGCCCGTCGAGCTTTCTTTCAAAGCTCCCGCAAATTCAGCAAGGCTTAAATTTTTTGTTGTTTAGCAGGGAAATATAACATTCTGCTCGAATATATATTGCAGTCATGGTAAATGCAGATTATAGGTGCAAGTGGTGATAGAGGACGGATCGTGAGGATGGGAGGTGGGTTTTCCAAACATTATTTGAAAGGGGGCTTTTTACGATGAAAAATTTGAAGGGGTCTGAAGTTATTCCGGAAAATTGTTTGCGTCAAGTCCGTCAGCAAGCGGGGCTTTCACAGGCGGAACTGGCAGATAGGGCCGGGGTAGCCAGGCAGACAGTGGGAGGTATTGAATCCAGGCAGTATGGCCCTTCTCTGGCGGTAGCCTTTCGCCTGGCCGCTGCCCTGGGTAAGAAGATAGAGGATATTTTTCAAATGCCGGATATTATACCCGATGAAGTCCCGGCTGTCTGGTCCGGTATGGGTCAGCTTCCGGAGGTAGGGGAAAAAATTCAACTAGCCCGCTTACCAGACGGGAAATATACGGCGTTTCCGGCAAACCGTGACAGCCTGCAGGTTGAAGCTAACGCTGCGGTAGTTGGAATGGGCAGCAGCAAGGAGAGGCTGCTGGCTCGTGTACTTGAACCCGAAGGTTTGACTGCACCCGCGGTAATTCTTGCCGGCTGCAGTCCTGCTTTAGCCATGTTAAAACAAAGGTTGGACAATCGTTACCGCGACGTCAATATTTGTTGGATCAACACCAACAGCATGGCTTCCCTGCAAGCGCTGGCGAATGGCCTTATCCACGGTGCCGGCGTTCACATTTATGATGAGGAGACCGGAGAGTACAATCTTCCGGTAGTCAATAAGGTATTGCACCAAACTCCCTATATGGTGGTTAATCTTTGTTACGGCGAGCAGGGCTTTGTCGTCAACAGGGGCAATCCCAGGGGTATCGCCGGTTTTGGCGACCTTTCCCGGCAGGATGTCCGTATCGTCAACCGGGAACTGGGGGCGGAGACCAGGCGTCTTCTGGATTCCGGGCTCAAGCAAAACGGCCTGCTGCCTAGCCAGGTTGCAGGTTACAATTTTCAAGTGCAGACCCACCAGGAAGTGGCCCAGGCGGTGGCCCTCAGCGGGGCTGACTGCGGTATTACCTTGCGTCCTCTGGCCCGGTTGTATAAGTTGGACTTCATTCCGCTGTCCAGAGAACGGTACGATCTTGTCTTTTTGCTGGAAGATTTAAAGCATGCCGGCGTCCAGGCTATTCTGGAGTGCCTGCAAAAACCTAGGTTTTTATTGGACCTGGAAGCATCGGGGTATGACCCGGAAAGCACAGGCAAAGTCCTATCAGAGGTAAAATTTTAAAAAAATTAAAGAGGATGGGATCGAATTGTTTAAATTAGGCAAGATAAGTATACTCATAACAGCGCTGCTTGTTTTAATACTGCTGGCAGGTTGCGGGGGAGGGAACCAGCCTACCGGCTCCGGCCTACCGGAGAAAGAGGGCAATGGCCGGCCTGCTCCTTCACCGGTTGAGATGACTGTTTCGGCAGCAGCCAGCCTGACGGATGTCATGGAAGAAATCAAAGGGCTGTATGAAGAAAAAAACGGTAATATCCTGATGATGAATTACGGCTCCTCCGGCGCGCTGCAGCAGCAAATTGAAGAAGGGGCACCCGCGGATATCTTTATCTCTGCCGCTCAGAGGCAAATGGATGCGCTGCAGGAAAAGGGGCTAATTGACGAAGAAAGCAGAATTAACTTGTTGGAAAATGCCGTCGTCTTAATTGTCCCCGGTGAGGGTGCCAATGAGGATATTACTGATTTTCAGTCCCTGGCGGCAGATTCTGTTGCTAACCTGGCTATCGGCGAACCGGAAAGCGTACCCGCGGGCCGTTATGCGAAGGAGATTCTGACCAACCTTGGGGTGTGGGACACTTTGGAGGCAAAGGGAAAACTCGTTTTGGGTAAGGATGTGCGTCAGGTCCTTACTTATGTGGAGACAGGAAATGTAGATGCCGGGATAGTTTATATGACGGATGCCCTCTCCTCCGACCGGGTCAAAGTTGTTGCCGACGCTCCGGAAGGAACGCATACGCCTGTCACCTACCCTGTTGCCATCGTAAAGGATTGTGCTGAGCGGGAGGCAGCAGAAGACTTTATGGCTTTTTTACAGAGTGAGGAAATTGCGGCTGTCTTCGAGAATCATGGTTTTACTTTTCTAGGTGGGAAGTAGGTAAAATAATGGATGCATCACCCCTGTGGATTTCTTTAAAAACGGCTTTTTCCGCTACTTTTCTGGCTTTTATACTGGGTGTATCGGCAGCCAAGCTTATGTCCGGTTACCGGGGCAGGCTTAAAAGCATTCTGGACGGCGTGCTTATCCTGCCCCTGGTGCTTCCTCCAACGGTGGTGGGATTTCTCCTGCTGATTTTGTTCGGCAAGCACGGTCCCCTGGGACAGCTCTTATCTTCCCTTGGGACAACGGTTATTTTTAGCTGGAGTGCCACGGTTATTGCCTCTACGGTGGTAGCTTTTCCTTTAATGTACCGGACAGCCCTCGGCGCTTTTGAGCAGGTGGATCCCAACATGCTCGATGCGGCCCGCACTTTGGGAGTTTCGGAAAGAAGTATTTTTACCAGAATAACCATACCGCTGGCCTGGCCCGGAATAGTTGCCGGGACAATCCTGGCCTTTGCCCGGGCTTTGGGTGAGTTTGGAGCAACATTGATGCTGGCCGGCAACATTCCCGGTAAAACCCAGACTATCCCCCTGGCTATCTTTTTTTTGGTCGAGTCGGGGCAGCGGGATAAAGCTGCTGTCTGGGTCCTGATAATTATTGCTATTTCCCTGGCTACCATAGTAGGGCTGCACTTTTGGACAAAGCGTCAGATTCCGGCTGGTGGCCGGCCGGAGAAGTGAAAGGGGTAAACCATGGTATTAGCAGTGGATATAGAAAGAGATTTGCCCGGCTTTCAACTGCGGGTGTCGTTTACCTGCGGCGAAAGTACCCTGGGGCTACTGGGCAGTTCCGGTTCCGGTAAAAGTATGACTCTGCGCTGTATCGCCGGCCTGGACAGACCTACCAGGGGGCGCATTACTTTGGGAAAACGTGTTTTGTTTGACTCTGCGGCAGGTATAAATTTGCCCCCGCAGCAACGCAGAGTTGGTTTTTTGTTTCAAAACTATGCCCTTTTCCCCCATTTAACGGTAGCCGGAAATATTGCCATGGGGTTGAGGGGAATGGAGAGGCAAAAGCAGGAAAAAATTGTCAAAGAGATGATTAGCAGGGTTAAGCTGGATGGATTGGAAAACAGGTATCCCCGTCAGCTTTCCGGAGGGCAACAGCAGCGCGTTGCCCTTGCCAGGGCTTTGGTTCTTCAACCAGAAGTACTGCTGCTGGATGAGCCTTTTTCCGCCCTGGACAATCACCTCCGGAGTGAAATGGAGCAGGAGCTTAAGGTCTTATTAAATAATTTTTCCGGCTCCTCCGTGTTTGTTACCCACAATCTTGAGGAAGCTTATCGTCTTTGTCCGAATTTGCTAATCCTTGAGGATGGAAAAGTTATCGCCAGCGGTTCCAGGGAAGATATTTTCAACAAGCCTCCCAACCTGTCAACTGCCCGAATAACAGGATGTCAAAACTTGTCAAGGATCAGGGTTCTGCAGGATAATACGGTGGAAGCCCTGGACTGGGGATGTTTTTTGCGTATAACTGCAGATAATATGCTTGAGGGGGCGAGCTATGCGGGTATCTCCAGCCGGCATATTCGTCCGGCCGGAAAAGATGATCATGTTAACACAGTGCACTGCCGGATTTTCGATGTCATTGAATCACCTCACCAGGTGACCTTATCAGTTAAGCCGACTGGAAGAGAGACAAATAATATAAGCTTTCTCAAATTGTCCATCTCCAATGAAGAATGGCGCCGGATAGCATTACAAAACCCTGAAGAGCTAAAAATATGCCTGCCTCCAGAAAGAGTTTTTTTAACTTTTTAAACTGAAAGAAGGGGTTTATTTCTTAATGAAGAATTATTTTTATGAAGGAAGGTTGAATGAAAGTTTACCGGCGGCAAAATTCGCCCTTAACCGGAGGGAAAAGCTTGAAAACAACAGAGATGTCCGCAGTGATCCTGGCCGGGGGCGGCAGCACCCGTATGGGTAAAAACAAGTTGCTGTTACCTTTGGGAAAAATGACTGTGGTGGAAACACTCGTCAATACCTTAAATGGGCTGTTTGCCGAATGTATTTTAGTAACGGATCGGCCTCAGGATTTTCACGGGCTTCCTGTCCGCATTGTTCCCGATTTATATAAAGGTATTCCGAAAAGCACGCTGCGCGGCATTCACGGAGGGCTAAGTGCGTCACGCCATCCCTATAGTTTTGTCGTGGGAGGCGATATGCCGTTTGCAGTCCCGGAGCTTATTACCTACCTGTGCGGACTAGCCGATGGATACGATCTTGTGATCCCCTGGGAGGACCCTCATTTTCACCCTCTGACCGCAGTATACAGCCGGAAGCTTTTGCCGCTTATCGTTGAAATGCTATCTGCAGGACATTATAAGGTTGGCTTTTTGTACAAGCGCATCCGTTCGCTGTATGTTGATGTCAGCGATTTACGGGCCTTTGATCCGCAGCTGTGGTCGCTTTTTAATATAAACACACCTGAAGATTACGCCAAGGCTCTGGCTCATTGTAAAAGTATGAGCAGGAATAAACCTACCGGGCAGGAGGATGAATTAATAAAATGATTTCTTTGGAAAAGGCCAGAAAAATTCTTGATGATTTTTCCCGGGAATTTTTGATGGCTTCCCAAAAGGTGGAGTCTGTACCTTTATGGGAGGCGGGCGGGAGAATACTGGCCGTTGATATTATCGCCCATGAGGATGCTCCTGCCTTTAACCGCTCCCATGTAGACGGTTATGCGCTGCTGTCAGCAGATACCTGCGGAGCTGCAGCGAATAATCCTGTTACCCTGGAAATCATTGATACTATCGCAGCCGGTTCGTATTCCAGAAAAAAACTTCTTCCGGGAACTGCCATGAAAATTTTTACGGGAGCCCCTCTCCCCATGGAAGCTGATTGCATTATTAAAAAAGAAGAGACCAGGGAAATTGTTACAGACTGTGGCCCCGCTGTTATTATCAAAAGGCCTGTTTCTGTTGGCGAAAATATATCAAGAAAAGGGGAAGACATCTCAGCCGGTGACTCTCTTTTCGGCCGCGGCACCACCATTTCCCCCTTACACATGGAGATTCTGGCAACTTTGGGGATCGACCCTGTTTCAGTATTTGTCAAGCCGCGGATTGGAGTTTTTTCCACGGGCAATGAGCTGGTCGATGTCCATGAAGAACAATTGCAGTTCGGGCAACTGAGAGCTTCCAATCTATATGCCCTGGCAGAGATAATCCGGCAGGCCGGGGGGATTCCGGTAAATTTAGGATTGGTGCGTGACCGGGTTGATAATGTGGTCCAGGTATATGAAAAAGCATCCCGGCTAAAATTGCCGATTATAATTTCTACCGGCGGTACCGCGTTCGGCGATTTTGATGTTATTAAAGATGCTATGGAAAAAATATTATCTGTTCGATTATTTAATAAGGTTGCCATGCGTCCCGGAGCTCCTTTTGTGGCTTCCGTAAGGGATAACCAACTCTTAATAGGCTTATCGGGAAACCCGGGAGGAGCAATTGTGGCGATGCTGATGATTATTTACCCGATCATTTCCAGGCTTGCAGGGGGGAACAAACATTTACTACCCGGGCGGGGCAAGTTGACAGTTCCTATTGTCCGCAAAGAAGATAGCCTGCGCGGATTTTTTTGGGGCCGCTGCAATGAAAGGGACGGCCGGCTGTACGTCACTCCACTACAAAATCAGTTCTGCGGTGCTATTGAAACTCATATCAACAGCAACTGTTTAATTGAAGTACCGGCGGGAAAAGTAAAAGTGGCAGAAAATGAGGATGTTGATTATTGGAAGCTACCCTGACAATTAAATTAAAATATGTTGAAAAATGTATACATATTGCCCTCACTGGCCCTCTCTGGAGTAGCCTTGACACGCTGAGGGTTTTTATATTATACTCAAATATGTCAAGGTGTCAAGTAATGCAAAAAACTGTAAATAAAAGAGCAGGAGGTGTTGTTATTCAGGGAAAAAATGTATTGACTTACATATTAAGGGCGTTCGAATGAAGTCCGGTAAATGTAAGTCAAGGAATTTAAAAATATTAAAAGCAATTGATTTGATACTGATCATTAAACCTGGAGGTTGAGCAAATGGAAATTATTAAAACGGATTGCGGTCTGTGCATTAACTCCTGCGGCGTAGACTGCTATGTGGAAGACGGCAAGTTTGTTAAGGTTGAAGGGACAAAGGAAAACTGGTTAAACGAAGGCGAACTATGCGAAAAGGGTAAATTCTTGTAGATTTAGTTTATTCCCCCAACCGCGTAAAATACCCGATGAAAAAAGTGGACGGGAAATTTCAGAGGATTTCCTGGGACCAGGCTCTGACCGAAATAGCAGATAAGCTGCTGGAGCTTAAGAAAAAGTACGGCGCTCGTACCTTGGCCACCTGGACAGGCTCGGTCGGTGTGGAACACTTTGAGATGGCAGCTTTTAACCAACGCTTTGCCAAAGCTTTCGGCAGCCCGAACTTTTTCAACCCGGAAGGTATTTGTTTCCGCACCCGCATCCTTGCCCGTCAGATTACCTTCGGCCGCTATCCTG
>Ga0209537_1000899_pt1 | contig 35243 bp, 33 predicted proteins | sample BioPla4DNA1_FD_187698 | JGI IMG/M metagenome (GOLD analysis project Ga0209537, IMG submission 187698) | Biogas fermentation microbial communities from Germany - Plant 4 DNA1 (SPAdes) (version 2) | ecosystem: Engineered > Bioreactor > Anaerobic > Digestate | place: Bielefeld, North...
CAGACATTGGCTTCACTGATTAGTTTCTACCAGGCCATGCGCCGGTTGGGTGCATAATGCTTGGGGAAACCGTATGTAAGCCAATGGATGCTCCACCCATAACGACAGTTTGGGTGGTGAGGTTCACGCTGCAGCATTACAATATATCCTTTGCATACACGAAAGGATAGGCAAAAAAATGCCTATCCTTTCCTATTTTTAAGCTTCCAGTTCTTTGATAACAGCCCTTGCGATGAGCGCATGGCCTGCAGGACTTGGGTGCACGCCGTCCGGTGCCCAAAACTCCGGCTCCCGGAAAGCTGCGGCACTGGCGAAAAGACCATCTGTGGGAATAAGCCTGGTCTTAAACTCCCGGGCCAGCTTGCGGACAACGTGTATTTTCGGATCCAGGTCCTCCCGCCAACTGATCCGATCCTGAGGGTGGGGCAGGACGAAAGGCTCCAGGAGAATGATCTCCGCCTGGGTGTGCTCCCGCGTCTGGGAGAGGATGAACCTGTAATCTTCCTCGAACTTTTCGGCAGATGTAGGATCGTTTCTGTCGTAGCGCCGCCAGGTGTCGTTGATCCCGATCATAATCGTGAGGAAATCTGGTTTGAGATCCAGACAATCTTCCTGCCAGCGAGCTTTGAGATCCCTGACCCTGTTGCCGCTGATCCCCCTGTTGAGAAAGCGCAGGCGCTTTTGGGGGTGTGCTGCACTGAGCCAAGAGGCGACAAACATGGCATAGCCAGAGCCCAGTTCTGCATCATTTTCCCTGCTGCGACCTGCATCTGTGATGCTGTCGCCTTGGAAAAGAATCGTTGCTCCATCTTTTATCATCTCAGCCACCTCACTGTTTCAAATGTAATTCTCGCAGCTGTTTTGCTGCCACAGGTGAAGGTGCGCCAGTCAAAAGGCAGGTGGCGCTTTGGGTCTTGGGAAAAGCGATCACATCTCGGATGGAGGATGCGCCTGCCAAAAGCATGATCAGTCGGTCTAATCCGATGGCGATTCCACCGTGAGGCGGCGTTCCGTAGGAGAGGGCTTCCAGGAGAAAGCCGAACTTTGCCTCAGCCTCTTCTGGTGAAATGTTCAGGGCAGCAAACATTCTCTCCTGCACATCCCGGCGGTGGTTTCTGATGCTGCCGCCGCCAAGCTCAATACCGTTGAGGACGATGTCGTATGCAAGCGATCGGACCTTGCCAGGGTCTGATTCTAAAAGGTGCATGTCCTCTGGATGGGGCGAGGTGAAGGGATGGTGCACTGCTGAATAGCGCTTCTCTTCCTCGTCGTACTCCAGAAGGGGGAAGTCCACCACCCATAAAAGCTCCCAGCGCTCTTCGTCGATGAGCTTTAACTCTCTGCCCAGGTGAAGGCGAAGCCTGCCTAAGACCTCCATGGTCAGCTGGGGTTTGTCTGCAACGAAAATCAAAAGGTCTCCTGGTCTGCCGCCCATGCGGCTTCTGAGGCTATCCAGCTCCCCTTCTGTGAAGAATTTGCAGATCGGCGAGCGGAAGCCGTCCTCATCGATGGCGATCCAAGCCAGTCCCTTGGCGCCGAAGTCTTGGGCAGTGGCGACCAGTTCATCCAGCTGGCGCCTGGTGAAAGAGGCGGCACCTGGGACGCACAGCCCCCGCACCTGGCCTTTTCCTGCAACAGTTTTCGAGAAAACTGCAAAACCGCAGGTTTCAGCTATGTCTGTAACATCGACGAGCTCCATGCCGAAGCGCAGGTCCGGGCTGTCTGAGCCGAACCGCTCCATAGCTTCTCTGTATGTGAGCCTGGGCAGAGGAAGAGTCACTTCTCTGCCCACTACCTTCCAAACATCTGCGATGAGGCGCTCTGTGAGCTCTATGACATCGTCCCGCTCGACAAAGGAAAGTTCCATGTCAACCTGGGTGAATTCAGGCTGTCTGTCAGCCCTGAGGTCTTCATCCCTGAAGCAGCGGGCTACCTGGAAATACTTTTCCATGCCGCTTACCATAAGGAGCTGCTTGAAAAGCTGCGGCGATTGGGGAAGAGCGTAAAATTCCCCAGGGTTTACCCTGCTGGGCACAAGATAGTCCCTGGCCCCTTCTGGTGTGCTGCGGGTGAGCATGGGCGTTTCGATTTCCAAAAAGCCTTCTCTGTCCAGAAAATCCCGGATGGTTTTCACAACTCTATGCCGCAGGATTATGTTTTTCTGCATGGGCCCTCTGCGCAGGTCCAGATAGCGGTAGCGCAGGCGCAGGTTTTCGTCGATTCTTTCTTCATCCAACTGAAAGGGCGGTGTTTCGCTGTCTGCGAGGAGCTCAAGCTGCGTGACTGCAAGCTCTATTTGTCCGGTAGCAAGCTTGGAGTTTTCTGTGCCCTCAGGCCTTCTGCGGACCTCCCCTTCGGCTGCGATCACGTACTCTGAGCGCAGCCTCTCTGCCAGCTGAAAGATTTCTTCATGTTCGGGATCCACTACCAACTGAACAATGCCGCTGCGGTCCCGCAGATCGATGAATATCAGGCCGCCGTGGTCCCGGCGCCTGTGTACCCAGCCCATCACTTTTACTGTTTTGCCGACTGCCGCCAGGGAAAGTTCTCCTGCGGGGGTGCGTTTTTCCATTATTTCCTGCTCCCTTCCTCTCGGTAAAGTTCAGCAATTGCTTCCACAATCTTTGCTGTCTGGATTTGCTGTTGGCTGCCGAGGACCATGTTCTTCAAAAGGGCCTGGCCGCTCTTCAGCTCCTCTTCCCCTACAATCAGCGTCCAACTGGCGCCGCACCTGTCAGCTGCCTTCATCTGTGCTTTGAGACTTTTCTCTTCCAGAGGCAGGTAGACGGGGATTCCCTGGCGGCGCAGTTGGGTGCCTGTTTTGAATAGGTAGAGGAGAGCCTCTTTCCCCAAGGGTGCGAGGTAGATAAAAGGCTTTTCCTCCTCTTTCAGCTTGATCCCGTACTTTTCCAGGACCAAGAGGATCCGCTCTATCCCAGCAGCAAAACCCACTGCTGGCACAGATGGTCCGCCCAGATCCTGGACCAGGTTGTTGTAGCGGCCACCGCCGCCCACAGCATCCTGTGCACCCAGGCCCTCAGCCACTATTTCAAAGACTGTGCGGGTGTAGTAATCAAAGCCGCGGACCAGCTGGGGATCTTCAACTGCAGGAATGCCAAGGGCCGAGAGGCCCTCTTTTACCTGCTGAAAGTGCTCTTTGCATTCAGGGCAGAGGTATGTAGAAAGCTCCGGGAGCTCTGTTAAAGCTCCTTGACACTGCGGGCTTTTGCAGTCTAAAATCCGCAAGGGATTGCGCTCGTAGCGCCCCTGGCAGTGCCCGCACAGCTCAGACAGGCGGGGTGCAAGGCGCCTTTTCAGCTCTTGTCGGTAAGCAGCGCGGCACTCCTCGCAGCCCAGGGAATTGAGCTTGATTTCCAGATCGCTAATCCCCAGCTCCCGATAGGCTGTCCAGGCCAGTTCTATCACCTCTACATCAGCAAGGGGCCCTGGGGCGCCGAAAAGTTCGATCCCGAACTGATGAAATTGGCGCATTCTGCCTGCCTGGGGCCGCTCATAGCGGAACATGGGTCCGAGGTAGAAGAAGCGGGCAGGCAGAGATTGATTGAGCTTATGTTCCAAAAAGGCCCTCACCACTGGCGCGGTCCCTTCAGGCCGTAGGGTGAGGCTTCTGCCCCCTCTGTCTGTAAAGGTGTACATTTCTTTGTCCACAATATCTGTGCCTTCGCCCACGCCCCGGGCGAAGAGCTCTGTAGCTTCGAAAATGGGAGTGCGAAGCTCTCCGTAGCCGTAGGCTGTGCACAGCTTGCGCAGGCGTCCTTCCAACTCCTGCCACTGAGAAGATGCAGCAGGCAGGATGTCGCTTGTTCCCCGTGGTGCTTTGATCATGTCCAATCTCCTTCTGCTTTGATCCTGAAAGAGGGAAGGCGCGCCTTCCCTCTTCAGTGATCCTACTTCTTATCTTCCTTTGGCTTCTCTGCCTCTTTTTCCTTTTCAGCGGCTTCTTTGGCTGCCTTTTCTGCTTCTTCCTGGGCTTTTCGTGCCGCCTCCTGCCGCTGCATATATTCTTCTTGGATTTTCATGAGGATTTCCTCTTCGGCTTTTGCTTTATCCTCAAGTTTCAGCTCATTGTAGATATTATAAAGGGTCATGTGGGTCTGCCAGTCTCGTGGCCAAACTTCGCTGGCTTTGGCGAAGTGAGTTAAGGCCTCTTCTTGATTGTTCTGCTCTTTGAGGGCCATGCCCAGGCTCAGCTGCAGAGATCCATCACTGGGATTGTATTTTACAGCCTCTTTCAGGTGGGCAAGCTCTTTTGCCTGGTTCTTTTCTCTTTTGTACACCTGAGCCAGACCATAGTGCAGGTAAGGCAGCTGCGAGCTGTTTGCATATGCTTCAATAGCCTCCTGGTACTTGGCAATGGCTTCTTTAGGCTTGCCATCCTGGGCCAGACGATAAGCTAAAAGTCCCAGATCCCTGATCTCGATTTTCCCTTTGGCCTTGAGATCCTTGAGCAGCTGCTGGTAGGCTTCGTTGCCCTTTCTCTCTTTTACTTGGCTTTCCAGATCCTTTTTCTGCTTTTCGAAATCCTCGCCTTCAGCCTCTTTGCGATCTAATACTTGAATTATATGATAGCCGTAGTCAGTTTTCACAAGATCGCTGATCTCGTTCTTTTTCAGAGCGAAGGCTGCTTTTTCAAACTCAGGCACCATCTGTCCCTGGCCGAAAAAGCCCAAGTCTCCACCGTTGTCCTTGGTACCGGGATCTGCAGAATACTGCTTGGCCAAAGCTGCAAAATCTTCGCCTGCTTTGGCTTTTGCCAATACTTCTTTGGCTTTCTTCTCTGCTTCTTTTTCTTTCCCTTCTTCTATATCGATGAGGATGTGCCTGGCATGGACTTGCACGTAAGCATTGGCCACTTCTTCAGCTGTTACTTTAACATCCCGCACTTTTTCCCCAAACTTGATGAAGAGCTGATCGTTTTCGATGGCAGCGCGCAGTTTGCGCTCGCTCATCCCCATCTGCCTCAGCTGTCTGCGGAACGTTTCTTTGTCTGGGAACTGTTCTGCAATTTCATTAAATTCTTTTTCAAGGTCTTTTTTGGGTACCTTGAATTTCTGCCGCTTTGCTTCCTGGGTAATGAGTTTGTATTCGATGAGCGAATCTAACACGTTATTTTCAAGCATGAGCCTTTGCTCTGCGCTGACATGAGTTCCATATTGCTCCTGCTGGCGAAGATAGTTAATCAGGGTGTTGTTGAATTCTTCCCGCGTGATGTTTTCCTTGTTAACTTTCGCCACCACAGAAGGAGGGCCCTCAGGGCCTCTGGGTATGCTGAAACCCGCGTACAGAAGGGTGGCAGCAAAAGCTACACAAACAATTATTACGATCGGTTTAACGCTTTTTCGCATCCGGTAGAGCAGCACAAGCACTCCTCCTCTTATTTACCTTTCCGCCGTTACCACGACAAAGTTATTTTACTCCTTTTCAGGGATGAAAGTCAACTGGCATCTGCTAGCCAAGGAAGGGATTAACTGCCAGTTCCTGACCTATGGTGCTTGAAGGGCCATGCCCTGGCAGCACCTGAAGGTTCTCTGGCAAAGAAGCGAGCCTGCGCAGAGACTCCTGCAGCATGCTCATTGAGCCGCCGGGCAGATCTGTTCTTCCGCACGAGCCTGCAAACAGAGTATCGCCTGTGAACAGGACATCGCCCCCTAAAAGGCAGATGCTGCCCGGGGTGTGTCCCGGGGTGTGGAGAACAGTGAACTCTAAAGCGCCTATCTCCACCTTTTGCCCTTCTGCGAGCAGTTCGTCTGCCTTAAGAGGCTGTTTGCAGTCGCCGAAAAAGCCCGCTAAATTCAAACCGGGATCTTCCAGCCCCCTGCCATCAGCTTCACCGATCAGAAGGGGCACATTGTATTGGGCCAAGATCTCTGCTGCTGCCCCGAAGTGATCGAAGTGGGCGTGGGTGAGGACAACCTTCTTCAATTCCCAGCCGCACAAGGCGAGCTCTGCCAGGATCTTGCCTGCCTCTGCTCCTGGATCCATCACCAGGGCCTCGCTTTTTTCTTCGCAGCCTACTAGGTAGCAATTGGTGGCGAATTCTCCTACAGTCAATCGTTTAATGAACATTTTGCCTTCCTCCGGAAAAGTGGCGGTGTGCAGAGAGCACGCCTTCCACGTTCTGCAGCTGTGCGATGATGGCCTGCATGTGATCCAGATCCTTTATATCTACCACAAGATCGATTTGCGCCTGCTTGTTTTTCAAAGTCCTGCCGTGAACCGCCACAATGTTGGTTTTCATTTCAGACACTGCCAGCATGATGTTGGAGAGGAGATTGACCCTGTCCTCTGCCAGCACTTCCAGCTCCACTGGATAACTGCTCTGGCCTGTACCTTCCCAGAACACTTCAATGATCCTGCCCTCTTCCGTAGAGAGGGTGCCCAGATTCGGGCAGTCTTTCCTGTGGACGCTGACGCCTCTGCCCCTGGTGATGTAGCCGACAATATCGTCGCCTGGCACTGGATTGCAGCAGCGGGAAAAGCGGATGAGCAGGTTGTCAAGGCCGGGAGCCCTCACTCCCTGGGATGGCCTTGCTTTTCTCTTGAGCCCCAGCCGTTTCTGCCTCTCCAATTGCCGTTCCTGCCGCAGGCTCTGCTTCTGTTTTTTTAGTTTTTCAGAGCCCACGAGTTTCTCTAAAGTCTGGTTTGCAGTCAGCCGGCCAAAACCTATTGCTGCGTACAGATCGTCTGTGTCTGCATAGCCGTGCTTGCGGGCAAGCTCTGCGAGCTTCTCAGCCAGCAAAACCTCCCGGGGCTCGAAATTGTACTTCCTGGCCTCTTTTTCCAAAAGCTCCCTGCCGTCTTCTGTTGCCTGCTGTTTCTGCGTTTCCCGGACATACTGGCGGACCTTGCTCCTGGCTTTGGAAGTCTTGATGAAGCTCAGCCAATCTCCTGATGGCTTGCTGTTTTTAGAGGTGATGATTTCCACAATATCGCCGTTTTTGAGCTTGGTGTTCAAAGGTACAAGTTTTCCGTTTACCTTTGCCCCTGTACAGCGGTGGCCGATGTCAGAGTGGACGCTGTAGGCGAAATCCACCGGAGTGGAGCCGGCAGGCAGGCTTTTCACATCACCTTTGGGAGTGAAGACGAAAACCTCGTCCTCGAAAAGATCGATTTTCAAGGTTTCGAGAAAATCCTGGGCGTCTTTCATCTCCCGCTGCCATTCGAGGAGCTGTCTGAGCCAGCTTATTTTATCCTCGAACTTGTCCTCGCCGCCCCCTTCTTTGTAGCGCCAGTGGGCAGCAACACCGTACTCTGCTGTGTGGTGCATTTCCCAGGTGCGGATCTGGATTTCGAAAGGCTCGCCCCCTGGACCTATCACTGTTGTGTGCAGCGATTGATACTGATTGGACTTGGGCATGGCAATATAGTCCTTAAAGCGGCCTGGAACAGGCTTCCAAAGGGTGTGGACTATGCCCAGGACTGCATAGCAGTCTTTCACAGACTCTACGATCACCCGGATGGCGATGAGGTCGTAAATCTCTGTGAACTCTCTTCCCTTCTCCACCATTTTTTGGTAGATGCTGTAGAAGTGTTTGGGCCTGCCCTCGATTTTAGCCTGAATTTTTAGTTCTTTCAGCTGGCTCTGGAGGGTATCCATCACCTCATTGATGTACCGCTCCCGCTCCTGGCGCTTCTTTTTCACAAGCTGCACGAGGTTATAATATTCCTTCGGCTCTAGGTAGCGCAAAGCCAGGTCTTCCAGCTCCCACTTCAGCTTGTACATCCCCAGCCTGTGGGTGAGGGGAGCGTAGATTTCCAAAGTTTCCCGGGCGATCTTCTTCTGCCTTTCAACAGGCAGATTGCGCAGGGTGCGCATGTTGTGAAGTCTGTCTGCAAGTTTAATGATGATAACCCTGATGTCCCGGGCCATGGCCAGGAACATTTTCCGCAGGCTTTCTGCTTGCTGTTCCTGCTTGGATTGGAAAGGCAGGCGGCTGAGCTTGGTCACGCCGTCCACAAGGGCAGCCACCTCGGGGCCAAAGCGCTCCTGGATCTCCTCTAAGGTAACCTCTGTATCTTCCACTACATCGTGCAGTAGAGAGGCTGCCACAGTTATATCGTCCATTTGGAGGGATACTAAAATTTCGGCAACCCCTAGCGGATGCGAGACAAAAGGCTCCCCACTCTCACGTTTTTGTTCTCCGTGAGCTTCCTGCGCAAAAGCAAAAGCATCCGCAATGAGCCTGGTATCGGCATCAGGGCGGGATTGTGTCAATTTTTGCAGCAGCTTCTCCAAGCGCCTTTGCACTTACCCCATTCCTTTACCTAATCGTAATACTTCACCAGAGACACCAAATCATACTTGGCAAGCCTTTCCCTGCCTTTCAGTTCCACCAGTTCAATCAAAAAAGCCAGACCCTCGATTTTTCCGCCAAGCTGCTCCACCATGTTGGCAGCAGCGGATACTGTGCCGCCTGTGGCCAAAACATCATCTACAATCAGCACGCGCTGTCCTGGCTGGATTGCATCTTCATGGATCTCCAAAGTGTCTGTGCCGTATTCAAGCTCATACTCGTAACTCAAGGTTTTCCCAGGCAGCTTTCCTGGTTTGCGGACCAGGATAAAGCCAGCGCCTAGGTTGCAAGCAACTGGGGCGCCGATGGCAAACCCCCGCGCCTCTACTGCCACCACCAGATCTATGTCTTTCTCCTTGAATGGTTCGGCTAGAGCCGCAGTTACGTATTGCAGGGCCTTGCCATCCTTGAGCAAAGTGGTGATGTCTTTAAAGCTGATTCCAGGTTTAGGGAAATCCGGGATCTCCCGGATCATGCTGCGTAAGTCCACTTAACTCTCCTCCTCAGTTGCTAGAAAATAAAATGCGTCTACTATTATATTATAACGAAAAAGGTGGACCACGTCCACCCTGGGCTCAATTTAATTTTTGACAATTGTCGCAAATCTACTGTACTTTCCCTCTCGCTGCCACAAACCACAGATCAACAACCTCGCCAGCTTGGACAACGCACACATCTGAGGCGAGGTTCACCACAGGACAAGCATGATTGGGGATGATCTCCAGCACCTGGCCAATCTCAAGTTCCACCTCAGGGGGAAAGCTCAAGATGCCGTGTTCTTCGCTGAGGCGCTCTATCACCACACTGGGATACCCCTTGACCATCCCAAAGCCTTGAACGAGGCTCGTGCCGTGGGCACCTTTATCCAAAGCCAGGACTTTGCTGCCTGCATCGATAATGGCCCTGCCCCGTTGGGGAGTGCTGATCACAGTGGATAAGACGCTTAAAGCGCAGTCTTTCTCCTCTGCAACACCCAAGGCAACCTGAATTGCATCGTTAAATACGTAGTTGCCCGGCCTGATCTCTGTGACGCCTGGAACTTGCCCTGCGATTTTGGCAGTTGGCGTAGAGCCAACGCTGACAGTCTCCACCCTGTGACCTGCCTCCTGGAGAAACCCCACAAGTTCCACCATGGCTTCCCCTTCATAACGGCCGATTTTTTCCACCTCCTGGAAGCTGGTGGCGCTGTAGGCGTGGCCTGCATGGGTGAGGATGCCTGCAAACTCAAGGGAGGGCACCCTTTTGATCTCTTCCACCAAAGCCAAAAGCTCCTCTCGGGTTCGCACTCCTGCGCGGCCGAGGCCTGTGTCCACTTCCACAAGCACAGGCAGTTTCCTTCCCCGGCTGGCTGCTGCTAAAACCTCAACCCCCTTTGAGCTGTCCACAAGGGTACTTATTTTAGGGAATTGGAAGAGCCGCTTTGCCTTTCCAGGATCCACAAGCTGATAAGCCAGGAGAAAGTCCGCATCTGGAAGATCCAGGGCCTCAGTCTCTGAAAGCTTGCTCGTGGTGAGCCCGCAGGCGCCGTACTCCAGCTGGAGCTCTGCGATCTGGGTGATTTTGTGGGCCTTGATGTGCGGCCTGAGCTTTAGCCCGTGAACCCGGGCAAAATCCGCCATCTTCGCAATGTTGGCTTTGAGAATATCCAAATCAACTACTAAAGCCGGGGTTTCCAATTCCACTGCCAGCATACTATTCCTCCTAACTCGCAGCTTCTCTGCCGCTAGCAATAATTTTGGCGAGCTTTTGCAGGTTCCAGGGATCTGCTTCAAGCCATGGGGTGGTCTTCTCTTGGCGCAGGCGGTAGATGGAAGATGCTGCAAGGTTGAGCTTGCCTTCTGGTTCTGAAAACCGGAATCCGCCTGCCTCCCGCTTCAAAATTCCCAGCTGGCAGAAAATCTCGATCCCGAAAATCAGCTTGGATAAAGGCCACTTTCTCTGCCAGACCATGTCCGCCCCCCGCTGGATCCTCTGGATTAACGTTGCCTCTGGCAGAAAGGGATTGGTCTGGGCCATCTGTCTGAGGAGCAAAAAGAGCTTGCCTAAGGCATCACGATTTGGGATCTGAGCCCTGCTGTTTTCCGTTTCCTGGAGGTCTTCCCTGCCAAACAGCAAATGGATAAAGGAAGGCTGGCCGAAGGCAGCAAGCTCAGAAAATGCTTGGGGATCCACAGGCGGAAGGAAAAAAATCAAATGCTCCAAAAAACGGATCTGCCTTTCCAAGTCTTCCGTCCACAGGGGCAGAGGCCAAACAGCCAGGGACCACTGGCCTTGGGCCAGCCGCCTGAAGCTTTCCGGCTCCCCTAAAAGCAAGATCCTGGCCGCAAGTTTCGGCAGCAGCTCCTGCATCCGGGATCGGATCTTTTGGGCTTCCTCAAAGCTTGGACAATACAAAAGGGGACGGGCTCCATCTGTGAGGAGGCTGGCAATGTATTCGTCTTTTGCTTTCACGTCTCTAGCATCTAAAATGGTGTAGCCTTCCTGTTCCAATACAGGAATGGCCGGCAGGACAGCTTTTGCCCTTTCAGGTCCATGGTGGAGGCGCAGCGCTTTCACATCCATGGTAATCTTTCTGGTGCCGCCCCAGTCATCAAGCAGAGGTCTGTAGGCTACATCAATGCGCTGCCTGCTCTGTAGGTATTCTTCCATTCTCGCCGCCAGATCTCCCATGCGATAGCCAATTCCCCCTAAAGAGCAGCCGGTGTAGTCTGCAAGGCTCAACCGCAGATGCTGCGCACCTTCCCCTACCCAGCTCCAGTGCTGGACTGTAATCCCTGACGCCAAAAAGAGGGGGTTGGGGTTTTGTTCCCCAAAAGGCTCCAAAAGTTCCAGCTCCCCTAAAAGCTCAAAGGAGAGCTCGCTTGGCAAAAGCTCTCCGTCCAGCTCCAGCACCGGCTCTTCAAGCTGGAAGTCTGGTTCTTTTGCCAGTTCAATCAAAGCCTCCCGCAGCTGCCCCAGCTTGTCCCTGCTGATGGTAAGGCCGGCTGCCTGGGCGTGGCCTCCGTAGCGGATGAGGAGATCCTGACAGCGGCTGAGGGCATCAAACAAGTGGAAGCCCGGCAGGCTCCTGCCTGAGCCGCGGCCCTCTTCTCCTTCCCAAGCGATGAGGATTGTGGGCTTGCGGTAGCTTTCTGCAATCCGCGAGGCTACAATCCCTATGATCCCATGGTGCCAGCCGTCCCCTCCCACCACGATCACAGGGGCATCCTTCTGCCCTTCGCGAGCGATTGCCTCGTGGACGGCTTCAGTGAGATCGTCGCACATCCTCTGCCGCTGGCTGTTCAGCTCATTGAGGGTTTGGGCCAGGGTTTGGGCTTCTTGTGGATCGTCTGTAAGGAGCAGCTGCACTGCCTCTTCTGCATCTCCCAATCTCCCTACAGCGTTTAGACGGGGGCCCAGGACAAAGCCCAGGTGATAAGTGGAGATGGGCTTGCCATTAATTCTTGCAGCTGCTACAAGGGCGGCAAGTCCTGGATTCTGGGTGCGAGCAAGAAGCTCCATGCCAGCTTTGACCATGATCCTGTTCTCACCTAGAAGGGGAACCACGTCTGCAACTGTCCCCAAAGCCACCAGATCCAAATATTCGTGGCAGAGCTCCTGGGGCTTTAAGGGACTTGCTGTGGCCAGCTTACTCACTGCCTGGCAGAGCTTGAACGCAACTCCAACGCCGGCCAGTTCACGAAAAAGGGTCTCTCCCAGCTTGGGGTTGAGAATAGCGCAGGCAGCTGGCAGCTCTGCTTGCGGCTCGTGGTGGTCTGTGATAATCACGTCCATGCCCAGCTCCCCAGCCAGCTCCACTTCCTCGCAGGCGGAAATGCCCGAGTCTACTGTCACAAGCAAGGTTACTTTCTTCTCAGCCAGGGCTTTGATCCCCTCAAGGTTGAGGCCGTAGCCTTCTGTGAACCTGTTTGGGAGGTAGTAGCAGACATCTCCGCCAAGTTTACGCAAAACCCGCACCAGAAGGGCTGTAGCTGTCACGCCGTCAGCGTCGTAGTCACCCCAGACAGCTATTTTCTCCCGGCTCTCTATGGCCTCAAGGAGGCGCTCTGCAGCCTTATCCATTCCCGGCAGAAGAAAAGGGTCTTTGAGATCATTTGTGGAAGCCCGCAGGAAGGTGATCCCCTCTTCAGGAGTGGTGATCCCTCTGTTTACCAATACTTGTGCCACGATCTCGCTGATTCCCAGAGCTTCCCGAAGGACTGAAACGTGTCCTGGGTGAGCTTTTTTCAGTTGCCATTTCTCTTGTTTCAAAGTTTACAACCTCCAAAGATAATTCCCTACATTAATTTCTGCCTGCATCTTCCATAATCCTGCCTAACGGCGGAGAAGCTTTCGCAGCTGGGGGAGGGCTTTTCTCGCTGCTGCCTGGCCCCGCTCAATACAATAGGAAAGCTTGCCAAGCTCCAGGTGCCCTACGTCGAAAATCTGGGGGCGAATGTACAGGTGCGCGTACTGATCCACTCTCAGCTGCGTCATTTCGCTGCTCTGTATTTCAATGGATTCGGTGAGCACCTCAAAGATATTGCTCACCGGCGCAAGCTTTCTGCCGATATGCTCCACTCCTGCCGCCACAACCACGTCTGCTCCCATGTACCTTACCACCTCAACTGGCAGGTTGTCGATTACCACCCCATCCACCAGATACCTTTCGCCGATGATTTTTGGGGCAAAGACCCCTGGGATGGAGCAGCTGGCGCGGATGGCCGCAGCCAAGCTGCTTTCTACCCTGACAGAACGAGGTGGCAGGGGACCTGGCAGATAACGGGGGGCGGCAAAGATCACCCTTCTGTGGGTGTTCAGGTCAGCTGCCACTGCTGCAAAAGGCAGATCGAGGTCTGAAAAGCTTTTCCCTCTCAGCAGTCCGTCTAGAATATTCTCGAAGGTCCTGCCGCTGATGAGGCCCAAAGGAGCGCACCAAGCGCTCCCTTCCAGTTTGCTTTTGAAAAAGCTCTTCAAAATGTAGAGCAACCTGCGAAAGGTGAAGGGGCTAGAGAACAGCCTGATAAACCTTTCATCTTCCAGGAGAAAGTTTTCAATTTCCTTCGCACCAAGGCCTGCAGCGTACAAGCCGCCGATGAGGCTTCCCATGCTGGTGCCGGCAAGATAATCCGGCCTGAGGCCTGCTTCTTCCAGGACCTGCAGGACGCCAATATGTGTGGTGGCTCTCAGGCCGCCGCCGCTTAAGGCCAAACCCCAGTAGCGCCTCACCCCTCTCCCCCCTTGGAAACCTCCTCAAGGTCTTTTTGTGTACACTTTTCTGCGGCCAAAAGCAGCAGCAGGAGGAAGCTTAAAAGGAGCAGGAAGACTGCTTCTTCCACAGCAGCCACCCCCTTTATCTGCCCACTCGCGCCCAACCGCTGACAGGGCGGGGTTCCTTTTCCTCTTTCTGTTCTGCCGCATCCACAGCAGGCCCTTCTACCTCCTTGGGAGGTTCTGGCCTTTCTGCTGTTTGCTGATTGCTTTTCAGAGCATTTCCCAGCATGGAAACCAGAGGCATCAGCTTGGACAGATCACCACTTCCCAGCATTCCCATTAAGTTGTTCAAAAGGGCTGCCTTGTCAGAGCCAGGGGGAATCAATTCCGCTGCCTTTTGCGCTGCCCCGTCAGCCTGTGGGCTGGGCAGCATCAGCGCTTTCTGCCCGCTGCCCTGGGCGATGAGCTCTAAGATGTTGGTCAGGTTCACCAAGCTAAGTAGCGCCAGCATTGTGTTGGTATCAAGCTGCTCGTGCTGGCCGATGCTTTTCAGGCAAAATTCCAAAAGTTGTCCTCCTGCAGTGGGAACCCTAACTTCAGCTTCCATCGGTGTCCCTCCTTAAAAAAAGTTAGCGCCGCCTAAAAAGTCGCTGACCATCCCAGACAAGCCGTCAGTTGCCTTGTTGAGGAGAGCTGCTGCTGCCTCCCGCGACTCCAAAAGCGCCTGGTTGATCGCTTCGATAAGCATGCCCTCAAGCTCGCCAAGGTCCTCGAGTTCGACGATCCTGGAGTCCAAAATCACTTCCTTGATCTCACCCAAACCATTTGCCACTACCCTCACTGCACCATTCCCTGCTGCTCCCTCAACGCTGAGGCGTGCCATTTCCTCCTGAACCTGGCCCATCTGTTCCTGCAGCTTGCCGAACTTGGCATAAAGCCCCCCCAAGTCTTTGTTCATAGCCCAACCTCCTTATGTTTTCGCTGTTGGTATTCTATGCGGGGACAAAAAAAAGGGTGCCAGCTAATTTGCTGACACCCTGGAAAATGCTGAATTTATTCTGCTGCTCCTACCTCCCCTGAGCGGGTGATGGCATATTTGGCGACCACCGGCCCCACCAGCTCGTAGATGACGGTAGCCGCAACAATAACTGTAGCTATGCTCTGTCCTATTTGGGGAAACTGTTCCCGCACCAGGAGGCTGAGGCCTAAGGCCACCCCTGCCTGGGGCACAAGGCCCAGGCCAAGGTATTTCCTTACAACTTCCGGTGCCTTGGTGATGGATGCGCCGAGATATGCGCCCAACATTTTGCCCATCACCCTAAAGACAACATAACCCACGCCCAAAAGCCCCACCCTGGCCAAGATCTCCAGCTTGAGGCTGGCGCCTGAAAGGACGAAAAAGATGAGGTACAGGGGGTTTTCAATGCCCTGCAGAGAGCGGAAAACCAGCTCCCTGCGCCGGGAATAGTTGCCCACAACAGAACCCAAGGCCATGCACACCAAAATGTTGGAGAGGTTCCAGGCCAAGGCGAGACCTGCAGCCAGAAGCACCAACCCCAAAGTGACCAGCTGCAGATCCTGCTCGCTTTTCACTTTTCTTGCAAGGTACACAACAGCAAAGCCAATGGCAGCTCCCAAAGCGACAGCTGCTGCAATTTCCCCAATGGGCTTCAGCACTGTTGTGAAGAAGGAAAACGCCTGGCCTTGAGATAAGACTGCAGCAAATCCTCCCACAACGCCGAAGAGGATCACGCAAATGGGATCGTCGATGGCCACTGTGGCCAGCAGGGTGTCTGTGAAGATTCCCTTGGCCTTCAGCTCTCTGATCACCATAATGGTGGCAGCGGGAGCTGTGGCAGCGGAAATTCCTCCGAAAAGCAGAGATACAGCCATACTCTGTTTGAATAACAAAGACATGGCAAGAACCACAACAACAAAAGCGCCTAAGGCTTCCAAAAGGGCGATTAAAAAAATTCCCTTGCCTAACCTGCGCAGATTGTGAAGTGTGAATTGGGAGCCAATGCCAAAGGCGATGAGGGCCAGGGCAAAGTTATTGAGCCACCCGGAGGCATCGAGGATCTCTGGAGATAGCAGATTGAGGCAGGAGGGCCCCACCAGGATCCCTGCCACAAGGTACCCTGTTACTTTAGGAAAATGCAAGCGTCCGCCGAGCTTGCCCATGAAAAAGCCAACTAAAATCAAAAAGCCGAGACCTAAGATCAAGTTCCTATCACTTCCTCAACAATTGCTATTTTTTTCTGGGCAGACCAACTATCCGGTCTACAGGAACCACCATCACAAATCCTGTATCTGGTTTTTCAAGTCCGCCCAAACACTCATCAATTGCTTCAATGACGGAGTCCACCATTTCTTCATCCATGGCCGCAAAGATGGTGTAGCTGTAGGGTCTGCTTTCGTGAAGGGCAAACCCCAAACTCGCAAAGAGGGGGATTTCATCTGCCAGCATTTTACCCATGCCTGTGCTGTTGAGAATTGTAGCGCCCTGGACGCCGCAATCCAAAAAGGTTTTCAGCACTTCATCCAACTTTTCCGTTTTGTTTAGAACCAGAAACAATGCCTTCATTCCAAAGGACACCTCCTTTTTTGAGCAAAAATCATCTGCGCTTCTGTCACAAAAAAAGCCACTCCTCTATATTATAGAGAGAAACCACTGGAAATTGCAAGGAGAAAACAGGAGGTGACTTTAATGGCCGAGGCAACAGTCCAGCAGAACCAGCGCAGAGAACGGAAAATCGACAAGGAACTGTGGATCGTGATGCTGATCCTCTTCTTGATCTTTTTCGTCGATTAACTTGCGAGGGGCTGCGCCCCTCAGTTCTTGAGCTTTCTGCGGACAACCTCCCCTAAATAAACGGCAACTAGAGCTTTTAGAAAATCTCCTAAGAGAAAAGGGACCATGCCCGCCATAAATAGTCCCTTGAGGGTCAGGGGTTTGTGGAGCACTTTTGCCATGATCAGGGCCAAATGAGGAAGCCCAAGCAAGTATGGTGATAGCGCAGCTGCCAACGCCACAATGAACCCCTTTGTTTTTTTCTGCAAAAGGAGGCCTGTGAAATAGGCTGCCAGTGCCATGCCGGGCAGATAGCCGAAGGTTGGATTGAGCACGTACAGGGGGCCGCCGTAGGGGGGAGCTGCAAAAATCGGGATGCCTAAAAGGCCTAAGAGGATGTAAACCAGGACTGCAATTGCCCCTGACTTAGGCCCCAAGGCTGCGCCAGCCAAAGTGGCGGCAAAGGGAACCAAGCTGAAGGGCACAAGGCTGCTGCCGAAGCGTACCAGAAGGGCAGTGGCAGCGCACAGGGCAGTGAAAATGCTGATCCGGGTCAAGTTTCTTGTGTTGTTCATTGGAGCACCTCTCCCATCCGTTAACCTAAATAGCGTCTTCGGTTGACGATTTCTGTAAAAAAACTATTCCTGCCGCAGCGAAACTTCTCCGCTTGTGACAGGAGTCAAGCTGCCTTCTTTGGAGCGGACAAGCAGGTTGCCGCCAGAGTCGATGTCCTCGGCAAGCCCAGCTGCCACCAGTTCCCCGCGGCTGTAGACAGAAACCTGTTGACCGACTGTGGCGCAAAAAGTCCGGTAATGGGCCAAAAGTTTCTCTGGTCCTTCAGCTAAAAAGAGCTGGTATTCCTGCTCTAGGGCCGCGAGGAGCCTCTGCAGGAGGGGCACTCTCCGCACCCTGCCGGTAAATTGAGCAATGGAGGTTGCCCGCTTTTGCACCTCCTCTGGTGCATCCCGGAAAGTATCGTTGACGTTCAGCCCTATCCCCACGATTACGTAGTGGATCCGCTCAAGCTCTGCGCTGAGCTCGATGAGAATGCCTCCCAGCTTCCGTCCAGCTGCCACGAGGTCATTGGGCCACTTCAAGCTGCACGGTATGTTGTACGGTTCGCCTGTCAAAACCTTGTGGCAGGCCACCCCTACCAAAGGTGCGAGCAGCCCTGCCCTGCGCGGCTCTATGTCTGGCCGGAGCAGAATGGAAAAGGTCAGGTTTTGGCCTGGCGAAGCAAACCAGGATCTGCCCCACCTGCCTTTGCCTTTGAGCTGGGAATCGGCAATTACAACTGCCCCCTCCCCTGCCCCTTCTCTAGCCAAAACCCGCAGCTGCTCATTGGTTGAGGCGAGGGTTTCATAATAGTGGACCTCGCGCCCCAACTGCTTGGTCTTAAGGCCCCTGGATACTTCTGCAGGATAGGGAATGTCTATCTGGCTTCTAAGCTGGTAGCCGCGGTTGGGGGTAGCGTCGATTTCGTAGCCTGCTGCCCGCAGCTTGCCGATGGCTTTCCAGACGGCAGTTCTGCTGACTCCCAGCTGCTGGGCCAGCTCCTGGCCTGAGATGGCACTTTCTGCCTGGTATAATGCTGCGAGTACTCTCTGCACCAAATCTCTGTCCATATGTTTCACCTGTACTTATTTTACACTTTTGCCACAAAATCGTCAACCAAAAATCTTTTTTTCGCAGACAATTGGGTTTTACTTTTTCGCCGCAACAATGTATAATTGAACTGTGGACAGGGAATCCTGGCCAGATAAAATTTGAAAGAAAGGTTGGTGAAGTCCTGGTCACAGACCAGCACAAGCGATGAAGAAAAAATGGCAAAAAATTCAACCTCAACACATTATTCTCACTTTAATTTTAATTATCGCCTTTCTTGCAGGGGCTTTGGTGGTTTCTCTGACGCCTCGGGAAACCTACGCTACCCCCAAGATTGCCGCCAACAATCCTTACATTATCGCTGACATTGCTGAGGAAGTTGGGCCTGCGGTGGTCTACATTGAAACTACCTACAAAGCATCAAGTCAGCAAAGCCGCAGAAGGACCTTCGGCGATTCCTTTTTCGATTTCTTTTTTGACGATTTCTTCTTCCCCTTCCAGCAGCCACCTCAGCCTGGACAAAGTGTGGGAAGCGGATTTATTATAAGCGAGGACGGCTACACCATCACCAATTACCACGTAGTGGACAATGCAGACAAAATCACTGTCACTTTAAGGGGCAAGGACAAATACGAGGCTGAGATCAAGTGGGCTGACGCGAATCTAGATCTGGCAATTATAAAAATCAAAGACGCAAAGAACCTGCCAGTGGCGAAAATGGGCGATTCAGACGAAACCAGGGTTGGCGAGTGGGTCATTGCCATCGGCAATCCCTACCAGCTTGACCACACTGTAACCACAGGCGTCTTAAGCGCCAAAGGCAGAGAGATCAGGATCCCAGACAGCCAGGGCAGAGTCAGAACCTATCCGAACCTCATGCAGACAGATGCGGCAATCAACCCCGGCAACAGCGGCGGGCCCCTCTTGAATTTGAAAGGCGAAGTGATCGGCATTAATACCGCTGTTAACGCACAAGCCCAGGGAATCGGGTTTGCCATTCCCATTAACGCAATCAAAGATATTGTCGCAGAACTTTTAGACACAGGGAAAGTAAGCAGGCCTTATCTGGGAATCTATTATCAGGCTATTGATAAAGAGTTAGCAGATTATCTCGAGCTGGGCGACACAAAAGGCGTACTCATCCGTTCTGTAATCAAAGACACTGCTGCCGATGAAGCAGGCCTTGAAGCTGGCGACGTTATCCTGGAAATCAATCGGCAGAAGATCGAAAAACTTGACGACGTGCAGAAGATTATCAGCGGCCTGAAGGTCGGCGAAGAAGCCACCTTCCTGGTCCAGCGCAAAGGCAAGCTGATGACTGTGAAGGTCAAAATCGGTGAGAAACCGCAGATAATCAATTAAGGACCAAAAGGGCGGCTCCGGCCGCCCTTTTTTTTGTGCGCTGCTTCTGACCACGAATTTTTCCGAAAACGATCACTATTCCCATTCCAGGAGAATTATGATACTATTAAGATAAAATCCTTCAGCTGATGCCAAATTGTGCCACCTTTTTGCAGCATATAAACCCTTCCCTTGATGAAAAATAACCTCGAGGGGGCTAGAAAATGACCAGGCACCTTGCCGCTGGAACGCTCTTCACAGCTTGCCTTTTGATGAGTACAGCCGCTTTTGCGCAAACAGGAACCGTCAGCCTGGGCGCAGGCATTGCCGGCTTTGTTGCAGGAGAAAACCCAGCCTTTGGAGCTCCAAGCTACAGAGAGGTGCGCAGCAGAGCTTGGCTGGAGGGTCTTCCGCAGCTTGCTTTGAGTTTCCGCTACTGCGAGCTCACGTGGAGCGATGGGCCTTTGGAAGCTGGCGACCAGACTGAATTGGCCCTTTTCGGTGAGTACACCTTCTTCAGGAAAGTCAGCAGCTTCTCTGTAAGCGGAGGCTGGCTCAAGGTGAGCGAGAGAAAGGTTTCAGTGGAAGATGAAGAAAAAGTAACGAGGAATTATTTGGCAGTAGGAGGCAGCGGCAAATACGCTGCAGCAGCGGACCTGTATGTTTTCGGGAGCGCAAACTATGGCTTGAACACGAAAAAAGAACCTAAGGCAACCATCCTGAAAATTGAACTTGGCGCAGAATACCAATTCCAGCACATGCCCGGCTTTTCGACCCGCGCCTCCATTTTCAGCATCCAAACAGCTGAAAGAGAGAGAAATGCCCAATGGGGTTACACATTGGTGGCCAGCTACGAAGTAGGTTTTTAGGCATAAAAAAGCCCTGCACCTGCAGGGTTTTTTTATTGGAAATTCAAGCTGATGTCGATGGCCTTCACAGAGTGGGTGAGACTCCCTACGGAAATGTAATCTACACCGGTTTTGGCCACTTCAACTATGTTCTTTTCCGTGATCCCGCCTGAGGCCTCAACTATGGCCCGGCCGGCAATAAACTCCACCATTTTCGCCATTTCCTCAGGTGCCATATTGTCCAGCATGATGATGTCTGCACCTGCCTCTAAGGCCTCTGCAACTTGTGCGGGAGTTTCCGCCTCCACCTCTATCTTCATGGTGTGGGGAATGGCTGCGCGAGCTTTGGCAACAGCTGTTTTGATGTCCACTAAAGTCAGGTGGTTGTCTTTGATCAGCACTGCATCATCCAGCCCGAAACGGTGGTTTTTGCCGCCGCCTACCCTCACAGCGTATTTTTCCAAATTTCGCAACAGGGGGGTGGTTTTTCTGGTGTCAGTGAGTTTCGCCTTGTAAGGGGCAATGAGCTCTGCCCAGCGCCTGGTGCGGGTGGCTATGCCGCTGAGGTGCTGCATTATGTTCAAGGCAACCCGCTCCCCTGCGAGCAAGGCACGGGCTGGGCCCGATACCACAGCCACCACAGTTCCTGCAGAAACCTGAACTCCGTCAGAGTGGAGCACTTCAAAATCATCTGCACCCAAGAGGCTGAAGATCTCTTGCGCATACGGCAGCCCGCAGACAACTCCTTCCTCCTTGAAAAGAAAGCTGGCTTTAGCTTTGAGAACTCTTGGTAGCAGGATTTCGCTTGTCACATCCCCTCGTCCAATGTCTTCAGCTAATGCAGCTTTGAGAAAATCTCTAATTTGCCAGTTCATGTCCTTTCACCTATCTAAACTTATGATAATATGTCCCTGCCATTTTACATCATCTCGCTCGGGAAAATCAAGGCGTTCGTGAGCTCCGCGGCTTTCCCTGCGGTGCGCTGCAGCAGAAGTCAGCGCCATGGCTACCGTGAGCATATCCTCGTCCTCCACCCAGCGGTGGGTTATGGAGGGATGTGCTCTGTTTTCAGCCAAAAGGCTGCTCAGGATTTCTGAGGCTTTGGCAAGGAGGGAGGCTTCCCGTTCCATTCCCACATAACAGGTCATGGTTTTCTGTAGCTGCTTTTCTATTTCAAGCTGCAGGCCAGTTGTGGTTATATTGTGAGCTCCTTGAATTTCCTGACAGCTTCCTCTCAGCTCCGCAAGCTCTTCAGAAGTTATGCTTTCCCTTTGGGCGCTGAGGGCAGCCCGCCTGCCGAAAACTATCCCCTCGAGGAGGGAATTGGAAGCGAGACGGTTTGCGCCGTGAACGCCTGTGCAGGCAGCCTCGCCTGCAGCATAAAGCCCTCCCACTCCTGTCCTCCCGTGGAGGTCTGTGGCAACTCCGCCCATCAAGTAATGGGCAGCAGGAGCTACTGGGATCATCTCGACAGTTATGTCCAATCCCCACCGCAGGCAGCGGTGGTAAATTGTTGGAAAACGTTCCTTGATTAATTCGGCAGAGAGGGCTGAGAGGTCCAGATACACGCAGCTCGTGCCTGTTGCCTTCATCTCCCGCATAATTGCTTTTGAAACCACGTCCCTTGGTGCAAGCTCTGCCAGCTCGTGATATTTGGCCATAAACCTTTCGCCGTGCAAATTGCGCAGCACTGCTCCTTCCCCGCGTACTGCCTCTGAAATCAAAAAACGCGGTGCTGGCGGCAGATAGAGGGCTGTGGGATGAAACTGGAAAAATTCCAAATCTGCCAGGCTTGCGCCTGACCTAAGGGCTGCGGCAAGGCCGGTGCCAGTGGCAGACTCAGGGTTTGTGGTGTATTCGTAAAGCTGCCCTGCACCTCCTGTGGCCAGAATCACAGCCCGTGCCCAGACAACCGCAAGCTCTCCCTCTGCATTGAGAAAGACCCCTCCCAGGCACCGCCTGGAGCTGGGCCGGGGAGTTATCCCCCTGCTAAAGCTTAACTTGAGCTTTCCCCCTTCCCCTTGGGGGTGGGTGATGAGATCCACTAAAAACATCCCAGGCCACAAAGTGAGGTTGGGCCGTTCCTGAGCCCGCTTAAGAAGGGTCTTCAGGATCGCCCTGCCTGTGGCGTCGCCGTTGGCATGCCAAATTCTCCTTCTGCTGTGGGCGCCTTCTTTGGTCAGGGCGATGCTGCCGTCCTCTTTGTCAAAGGGAACCCCGTAGGCGAGAAGCTCCTTGACAAGCTCTGGGCCTTCCTCCACTAAAGCCCGGACAGGCTCCGGCTCGCAAAGGCCTGCTCCAGCTTCCAGGGTATCTGCAAAATGCAGATCCGCAGAATCATCTTCATCTAAGACAGCAGCGATTCCGCCCTGGGCGTGATAGGTGTTCCCGTCTTCCAGCTTCTGTTTGCTCACAACCAGCACCTTTTGGCTGGGGGAAAAAGAAAGGGCAGAGAAAAGGCCTGCAATCCCTGCGCCGATGACGAGGTAGTCAAAGGTATACTGTGGGAGCTGGGCAAGCTCCAGCGAAAAAAGGTAGCGGGGAATTGTCGGCCCGCCTTTCATATAGCCAGCATCCTGTCTAAGGCTTCTTTTGCCCGGAGGCGGATGTCCTCTGGCACCTCAATTTGGGGAGTGAGGGTCTCCAGGGATTGGGCAAGCTTGTCCAAGGTAGTCATTTTCATGTTGGGGCAGATTAAGCCTGGATGGATCAGGTAGAAGTTTTTCTCAGGCACCTCCCGTTTGAGGCGGTGGATCATGCCCATTTCAGTGCCAATCAGGATGTCATCTGCCTCAGTTTGCTTGGCAAACCGCACCATGCCTTCTGTGCTGGTGACCACATCTGCAATGTCCACTACCTCAGGCCGGCACTCTGGATGAACCACCACTGGCGCTTCGGGATGGGCAGCTTTTGCAGCCTCCACGTCTTCTGGCCGCAGGCGGTGGTGGGTCAGGCAGAATCCGTCCCAGAGGATCAGCTCCCTGCCGACCTGCTTGGCCGCCCAGCTGCCGAGGTTGCGGTCTGGAACGAAAATGATTTCCCCAGGCCCCATGGCCTTGATCACATCAACAACATTGGCTGAGGTGCAGCAGCAGTCGCTTTCCGCTTTTACTTCAGCCGAGGAATTAACGTAGCAGACAACTTTTGCTTTAGGATGCCTGGCTTTCAGCTCCCGCAGCTGGTTTGCATCGATCATGTCTGCCATAGGGCAGCCTGCCATTTTCTCCGGCAGAAGCACTATCTTCTCAGGCGAGAGGATTTTGGCAGTTTCCGCCATGAAGCTGACTCCGCAGAAGACGATCACATCTGCATCTGTTTCTGCTGCCTGCCGGCTCAGCCCCAGAGAGTCGCCGCAGAAGTCTGCTACATCCTGAACTTCCGGATTTTGATAGTTGTGAGCGAGAATCACAGCGTTGCGCTGTTTTTTCAGCTCTTTTATTCTAGCAACAATATCCACTTCGTAAATCCCACCTTCCCCAGACCGGGAAATTTGAACTTATTTTAGCATAATTGCCCGTTCTTATCAATCTAATGCGTCCAGATCCACTTCCACACATTCTTTGATCCGGTTTTTCTCGTCAACAAAGACCACCCGGGGACGAAGCTCGGCAATTTCTTCATCACTGTATAAGCCGTAAGAGATGATGATCACAAGGTCCCCTGGGGCTGCCCAGCGGGCAGCTGCTCCGTTGAGGCAGATTGTGCCCTCGCCTCGCTTGCCGGGCAGAACATATGTTTCCACCCTGGTTCCATTATTAATATTGACAATTTGCACTCGTTCATAAGGCAAAATCTGCGCTTGATCCATCAGCTCCCGATCAATTGTGATGCTGCCGACGTAGTTCAGGTTGGCCTCTGTGACTGTAGCCCGATGGATCTTGCTTTTACACATTGTCCTGAGCATAGTCATCCTCCTCCCACTCCACAAGCCCGCTTCCCAGCATCAGGTTGTCGATCAGCCTCACTTTGCCGATTCTAACAGCTAAGGCCAGGAGGGCCTGCTTTTCTACTCTCTCAACCTCTTCCAGTGTCAAAGGATGGACTAAAGAAAGGTATTCCACCTGGGTTTTGGGTTCTTCGGCAAGCACCTTTTCTGCTGCTGCCAAAAGCGCCTCCCTCCTCCTTTCCCCCTGCAGGAAAAGGGCTCTTGCAGCCTGCAGACTCCTGAAGAGAACAGGCGCTGCTTTCCTCTCGTCAGGCCTCAGGTACGTATTGCGGGAGCTGAGGGCTAAGCCGTCTGCTTCCCGTACTGTGGGTACGGTCCTGATTTCCACGGGAAAGTTCAAATCGGAGGTCATGGCCATGATCACTAAAGCCTGCTGGGCATCTTTTTGGCCGAAATATGCCCGCTTTGGCCTTGTGATGTTGAAAAGCTTGCTGACCACCGTAGTTACGCCTCGAAAGTGGGAAGGCCTGGATGCGCCGCAGAGTTTTTCAGTGATCTCTTCTACATTTACATATGTGCGGTATCCAGCTGGATACATCTCTTCTGCAGAGGGTGCGAAGAGGAAATCGCAGCCTGCTTCGCGAGCAAGTTCTGCGTCCCGCTCCAGATCCCTTGGGTATATATCGTAGTCCTCGTTGGGCGCAAATTGAGTCGGGTTGACGAAAACGCTCACAACCACTATCTCGTTTTCCTGCCTTGCTTTTCTGATCAGGCTGAGGTGGCCTTCGTGGAGGTATCCCATGGTGGGGACCAGACCAACTTCTCCTCCCTGATAAGCTTCCCGCACCTCAGCGACTGTCCTGAGGATCTTCATCCTGCATTCCCCCTAAAAGCTGCAGCTGCTCTTCCTTCATGGCAAAAGAGTGTTCCAGTGTCGGGAAGCTGCCGCTCTCAACGTCTTGTTTGTATTGTGCAAGGGCCTTGCCAATTACCTCCCTGAGGTTGGCGTACTGCTTCACGAATTTCGGGGTGAAGCGGTCAAAGAGCCCTAAAGTATCGTGGAGCACTAAAACCTGTCCGCTACAGTTGGGGCCAGCGCCAATGCCCACTGTGGGGATGGTGAGGTTTTCTGTAACAAGTTTTGCCAGCTGCCAGGGGATTCCTTCCAGGACGATGGAGAAAGCGCCTGCTTTCTCAATTGCTTTTGCTTCTTCTATGATCCTTTTCGCATCTTGCGCTTGTCTGCCCTGGATGGCGAATCCTCCCAGCTGATTTACTGCCTGCGGCGTGAGGCCAATGTGACCCATCACAGGAATGCCGCTGTCTACAAGGCGCTGGATTGTCGGCACCATAGAAAGACCGCCCTCTAATTTTACCGCCTGCGCTCCTCCCTCTTTCAAGAGCCTGCCTCCGTTTTTCACAGCCTCCTCAATGCTGGTCTGATAGGAGAGAAAGGGCAGATCCGCCACTATAAAGGCTTTTTTGGCGCCCCGCACCACAGCTTGGGTATGGCGCACCATATCGTCCATAGTGACCGGAAGGGTATCTTCGTAGCCTAAAACCACCATGCCCAGGGAATCGCCAACAAGGATCATGTCTATGCCAGCTTCGTCCACAAGTTGTGCAGTTGGATAGTCGTAGGCTGTGAGCATGGTAAGTTTACCACCCTGCTCCGCTTTTTTTAACAGCTGCCGGATTGTAAGCCGTCCGCTCATTGAAAAGTCTCCTTTCTAAGTAGCAAAGCCATTTTCTGCTTTTGCTCTTCTGTGAGATCTTCACTCAGATCCAGAGCCACAAGCCCCAGCTGACAGTAAAGCTCGAGGGCACGAGGCCTTTTTGCCAGAGCCTCCTTGTGGAGGGCAACTGTTTCCAAATCGCCGCGCTTCACAGGCCCTGTGAGGCTGTGAAAAATACCGTCGTTTCGGATGTTAGCCAGCGTTCCCTCCGCTAACTGCCACAGCCCCTCATCTGGCTCAAGGCCCAGGTCCTCCCAGATTTCGGCTGCTACAGCCAACAGGCTCACTAGGTAATTGGAGGCAAAGACTGCAGCGAGATGATACAAGGGCTTCTTTTCTTTGCTGAGCTGCCTGAATTTGGCACCAAGCCGGGTCAGCACCCTCTCAGCCCAGAACAGTCCCCTCTCGTTGCCCTCAATTGTAAACCAGCACTGGGGCAGAAGTTTTCGAGCCTGCTGGAAGTCTGTAAAGCTGCCCAAGGGATGAATGGAGGCTGCGCCAAGGCCTGCTTTTTCTGCAGGTGCTAAAGCTAGAGAGCTCAGGGCACCGCTGAGGTGAAAGACTGCCTGGCAATTGCCGAAGCCGTGGCGGGCTATGTTCCCACAGACCTCGGAGATGGCGTCGTCGCTGGTAGTGATGAACAGGAGGTGTGATGCTGCAGCAACTTGTTCTGGCGGCAGGCTTTTTGCGCCCAGCTGAGTCGCAAACTTTTCGGCGCTGGTGCGATTGCGGCTGCTTACAGCCTTAACCTGAAACCCGCTGTCTGCCAGCCAGCTGGCAAGGGCTCTGCCTACAGTTCCCAGGCCAACGAGTCCGACGTTCATCGCCACATCCCTCTCACGAACACAAACGCCTTCCGGCAGCAAGCCTGAAGGCGTTTGGTTTCACCATTACTGCCACTGTCTCGGTCGGATATGATCCGAGCAGTATTAGGCACTTTAGTTTGTAGTTCTTGTTATTTCCACCTCTATGCTGTCCAAGAGGCCTCCTAGAGGAGGATTGGGCTTTCGCACCCTCACCAAAACCTCTTCCACATCAAAGGCGGAGAGAATTTGGCTGGCGATTTCCTCTGCCAGGGCTTCTGGCAGATGAAATTCCTGCTCTTCCACAATCTCTTTGACCAGCGTATATAAATCCACTGTGTTGAGGCTCAGTTCAGGATCGTCGGTGAGAGCGCTGCTCTTCAAGTCCATTTTCAGCTCCAAATCAACTTCGTAGCGCTGGCCTAGTTCCTCTTCTGAAGCAAAGGGACCGTGGTAGCCGTAGAGGGTGATGTTCCTTAAAACAAGTTTGTCACGAGCCATTTGCCAATACCTCCTCAAGCAGGACTTGGTTGCATGTTTTTTCCCCAACAGTGTTCTCATCCTGAAACAAGGCTTCAAACTCATCACGATTCAGCGTCTCCCGTTCTAGAAGCGCCTCTACGATCTTTTCCAGTTTGTCCCATTCCCGCTTCAAGATCCCTTTGGCACGCTCATAGGCACCTTCAACCAAAGCCCTGACTTCCTTGTCGATGAGCGCTGCCACCTCTTCACTGTAGTTCCTCTCCCGGGAAATGTCTCTGCCCAGGAAGACTTTGTCTTCATGTCCGTGGCCGAATGTTAACGGGCCGAGGTTCTCGCTCATGCCGTACTCTGTGATCATCTTACGGGCTAGCTTGGTTGCCCTCTCCAAATCGTTTTGGTCTCCTGTGCTGACCTCATTGAACGCTAATTCCTCAGCTGCCCGTCCGCCTAAAGCGTAGGCCAGATAGTCTTTCAACTCGGATCGGGTAGTTACGTGTTTGTCTTCCAAAGGCAGCACCATGGTGTAGCCGCCTGCCATTCCCCTGGAAACAATACTGACTTTATGCACAGGGTCTATTCTCGGCAGTTCTCTAGCCACCAAAGCGTGCCCTGCTTCATGATAGGCGAAGACCTTCCTGTCCTGCTCGCTGATCACCCTGCTTTTCCGCTCAGGTCCCATGAGCACTCGGTCGATGGCTTCTTCGCACTCGCTCATCTCAATTGTTTTTTTGCCCTTGCGGGCTGTTAAAATGGCTGCTTCGTTCATCAAGTTCTCCAGATCTGCACCTGTAAATCCAGGTGTGCGCCGGGCCAAGACCGCCAGATCCACGTCAGGTGCCAGAGGCTTGTTGCGGGCGTGAATCTTGAGAATAGCTTCCCTGCCGGCAACATCGGGGTTGTCGACGACAACTTGTCTGTCAAACCTGCCAGGCCGCAAAAGTGCCGGGTCCAATACGTCAGGTCTGTTAGTAGCGGCGAGAATAATGATCCCCACATTGGGGTCAAAGCCGTCCATTTCCACCAAGAGCTGGTTCAATGTCTGTTCCCGCTCGTCGTGTCCGCCGCCGAGACCTGCTCCCCGCTGACGGCCGACAGCATCTATTTCATCGATGAAGACGATGCAAGGGGAATTTTTCTTGGCAGTTTCAAACAAGTCCCGCACCCTTGCTGCGCCGACGCCCACGAACATTTCCACAAAATCAGAACCGCTGATGCTGAAAAAAGGAACGCCTGCTTCCCCAGCTACAGCCCGGGCCAAAAGGGTTTTCCCTGTTCCAGGCGGTCCCACTAAAAGTATGCCCTTGGGGATCTTCGCTCCCAAGTCTACAAATTTTTTCGGCTGCCGCAGAAACTCAACAACTTCTTGCAATTCCTGCTTTGCCTCGTCTAAACCTGCCACATCGTTGAAGGAAATCTTGTTTCTGTCGTCACTGTGGAGTCTGGCTCTGCTTTTCCCGAAACTCAAAGCCCTGTTGTTTCCGCCCTGCATTTGCTGAACGAAAAACACCCACAGTCCCACAAAAAGGAGAAGCGAAATAAGGAGATTAGGAATCACAGACAACCACCATGGTGGAGGAGGCTCTGGTTCAGCCACCACTGAAACTCCCTCTGCTAGAAGCCTGTCTACAAGCTGCGGATCTTCCGGCGCATAAGTTGAAAATTTGACACCGTTTTTCAAATTACCTTCAATGGTCCGGTCGCCAATAATCCTAACGCTCTCTACCTTCTCAGCCTCCAGTTGAGCGCGAAATTCGCTGTAACTTAATTCAGTCCTGCCTTTATCTTGTGGATTGATGGAACTTATAACAGTAATAACCAAAATGGCTATTACAAAATATAATGCCAATCCCTTTAAGAATCCACCCAAAAGCTGGTTCCTCCTTCCCCGGCAACCCCCGTAAATGATCTCTGCTATTATACCACATGCTTCCAACGATTACAACAAAACCGAGCTTTTTTTGAGGAACGCCCTGAACATGGGACGCCTCAGTGGACCTGTGCGCAACTCCTTTTAGAGAATATTCCTTATAATTTTCGGGCTCCCCCAAGCTTGCGGTTGATTTTTCTCCACTCTGACGGCGAGCAGCCGGTGATCCCGTGAAATGTGCGGCCGAAATGCTGAACGCTGCCGTAGCCCACTTGAAAGGCCACGTCGGTAATGCTGTAGCTTTCGTCCAGAAGGAGCCTTTTGGCTTCCTCAATTCGCAATTCGTTGAGGTAGGCAGTTATGCTTTTGCCCATATCCAGCTTGAATCTGCGGCTGAGATAGCTTGCTGAGGTGCCGATTTCCCTGGCCAGCTCCTCAAGGGAAAACTCTTCCTTTGCATGCTTCTTGATGTAGCTCTTTGCCCTCTGGACAACGTCTGTTCCCTGCCGAAAACAAACCTGCCAGACTTTTTCCGAAAACTCTCTGGCTGCTCTCACCAAAATTCCCTGCAAACGTTCATAGTCATACTGTGCCCCTACTTCTGTTAAGTAATTCTGCAAAGACATAAAGATTTCTTCCGGCGCCACACCGCTGTCGATGGCGCTGCGGCCCATCCTTAAGATAACCTCCTGCAGGCGAATGCGCAAAAGCGACAGCGGTTGATATTGTTCAAACAGCTTCCTGTCTAAAGAGCTGGCGCATTCTTCTGCTAGCTGTTTTTCGCCGGTGCGGATAGAGGCGCACAGCTGCTCTTCGTGAGCATAGTGGGCGAGGTAATCGAAGGAGCGTTTTTCGTCCCCGCTCTGCCACAGATAAACTTTGCCCCGGCCGGTTTTCGCCTTGCTCCTTTGGGCAACAACTGCCCTTTGGGCTGCCCAGCGCAGGGCAGAAAGAGTGTTGTTGAAAGAAAAGGCAACGCCGATGGTATTAGGTATATCGGCAGCCTCCAAGCTTTTTTGCAGGTTCTCTATTTTCAAAAGGACGTGATCTCTACAGCCGAAGCCTGCAGCATACAAGCAGTTTGTGTGGGCAAAGCCCAGAAGCATTCTCATCTGCTGTGGGAGGGCTGCTTCAATAATCTTTTCTGCTTCCCCCACCATTTGGGACTTTTGAGAGGTGAAGTCATCTAAAGCCAGGGAAAAGACAAACTCTGGAAACCGGCCGCCGAGCTCAGCTAGAGCCTGGGACAATAGTGAAGCTGGATCAGCTATCTGCGAGCTGTTCTCTGGGTAAATCAGCCAATCCCAAAATGCACCTGTCCAAATTTCCATGCTGCTGCTCCTTTGGATGATCTTGACAACAGTAGTCCGGATTTGATAGCCTAAAATAGCACTATTTTACATAAAGGAGGATAATATCTTTGCCTAAAGTTGGCCTTCTAACAGGAGGGGGAGATTCCTCTGCCATTAATGCAGCCATCGAAGCAGCGACAATCGCCCTTGAGCAATATGGTTTTCAGGTAACTGGCTTCAAAAACGGGTGGGATGGGCTGGTTCACAACCAATCCATTCCCTTGAAAAGCGAGGAAATAGCAAATATCCGACAGCTGCCAGGAACTTACCTCGGCACCTCCCGCTTCAATCCCATCCGCCAGGGGAAAATCGAAGAGATCCTTAACAATCTTTCTGATTTCGCAGGTCTTGTTGTCATCGGTGGCGACGATACCCTGAGTGTCGCTGCAGAGCTTGCGAAAAGCGGGCTGCCGGTGGTTGGCATTCCGCAGACAATAGACAACGATGTCTGGGGTACAGAGCGCTGTTTAGGTTTTGAAACAGCTGTGACTCGGATTGTGGAGGCCATTGCTGAATTAGTTTCCACAAACGTTTCCCACCAAAAAGATATGCTGGTGGAAGTGATGGGCCGCGACAGCGGCTGGTTGGCAGTGTATGGAGCGATGCTCTCTGGTGCCCACGAGTTTCTGATTCCAGAAGAACCTTTCTCTTTGGAAAACCTCAAAGAGCGGATAGAGCAGCTGCGGACAAAAAATCAGCCTGCCATGATCATCGTTGCCGAAGGCGTGGATTTGCCTAACAGAAAACCTGCAGAAATCCAAGACAGCTTTGGCAACCAGGCTTTTGCAGGGGTAAGTTTTCAGCTGGCTGAAGAACTTGCTGAAGCAGGTCTATCAAAACCACGAACTGTTGTTTTGAGTTATCTGCAGCGCGGCGGCAAGCCTGCGGTAAGCGATGAGCTGCTGGCCCTGCGCATGGGCAGAAAAGCAGCTGAGTTAATCCACCGCTCTCAAGGGGGAGTGATGGTAGCGTTAAAGCAGAACCAGCTAACTAGCATCCCCCTTGCTGATGTTATTGGCAGAAGGCAGCGGGTACCGCAGGAGATAATAGACTTTGCCCGCGGGCTGCTTGTCATGCGTTAAATTGAGAAAAACTGCAAAAAGGAAAAAAAGATTTCAGGGCGAATTATAAAAGAGCCATCAGGAAGATGGCGCAAACCCAGGAGGGTTTTAAATGTTGATTGCAGTAATCGACGGGCAGGGCGGGGGCGTTGGCAAGAGCATAATTGAAGCTCTCCTCCCCAAGCTCGGCGCCCAGCACACCATCATCGCTTTGGGAACGAATTCCCTGGCAACTGCAGCCATGCTCAAAGCAGGCGCACATCTAGGTGCGAGCGGCGAAAATGCCATCATTTACAACGTCATGCGGGCGGACCTGATTGTTGGGCCTTTAGGGATCCTCACTGCCGATGCCCTTTTAGGAGAGGTCTCAGAAAAAATGGCAGTGGCCATAGGCCGCAGCCCAGCGCAGAAGATCCTCATCCCAACATCCCGCTGCGGGGTTAACGTGGTGGGGTTGGCTGAGAAATCTTTCTCAGAACTGATCTCCCTTGCCGTCCAGAAGACGGCAGAACTTCTCGGTTAATTAATCTTTACAAAGAGGCTAGGAAGGTCTCGTATACACCCCAAGGGTGGTGCCTTCTTGGCCTTTTTTTATTTTTTGAAAGGAGTGTTGACCATGAAAACACACAAGTTGATTTCCACTGCCCTGCTGTTGGCTTTAGGCGTTCTCCTGCCCAGGATTTTCCACTCTGTAAGACTGGGCAGAGCCTTTCTGCCCATGCATTTGCCTGCCCTTTTGGCTGGACTGCTCCTGGGCCCTGGCAGCGGGCTAATCGTAGGAGTTTTAACTCCGCTTCTCAGCACCCTTTTTACCGGCTCTCCTCCCCCTGAAATTGCCGTTCCCATGCTTGTTGAGCTGGGAGCTTATGGATTGGCTGGAGGGCTTCTCTATCAAAAACGCCGCTTGAACGTGTACCTTTCCTTGGTCCTCGCAATCGTCTGCGGCAGGCTTGTTTACGGACTTTTCGGTGCAACTCTTCTTCCCTTGTTGGGCTTTGACCCTATCCCGGTTTTCTACCTGTTTACCGCAGGGCTTTTAGAGGCGATACCGGGCCTCGTTCTGCAGTTGGTTGTGATTCCCCTGATCGTAAAGCTTGTGGAGCGCAGCCCTGCTTTTAAAAAAGAGGAGAGTGCTTAAATTGTGCAAGATTTTAGTGGCAGGCAGCCTCTGCGTCGATTACTACTATCCAGCCGGCAGGGATATTCCCCTTATCTTTCCCGGCGGCAAGGGGGGTAATCAGGCAGTGGCTGCCAAACGTCTAGGTGCAGACGTTTGGCTTTTTGCTGTAGTTGGAGCAGATGAAGGCGGGGCCTTCCTGCTCCAACACCTGAAGAAGGAAGGGATCTCAACTGACACAGTTTTTCAAAAACCTCACCTTAACACCGGATACTGCTTGATAAGGCTGTCTGCAGACGGGGAAGGAAATATTCAAGGCTACCCTGGCGCCAATCTCCACTGGGGGCAAGCAGAGTGGGAAAAGGTCCTGCCTCTGCTGAAGAAAGCTGACTGCCTCCTTTTACAATTGGAGATCCCTCTTCCTTTTGTCTGGAAACTTCTGCATGCTGCAGAGGCCTTGGGCAAAATGGTGATCCTTAATTTAGGCCCTCCCAGAAGGACTGAGCTTCCCCAGCTGGGAGAGAAAACTTTTCTGGTGCTAAACGCCCAAGAAGCTGGGTTCCACACCCAAATCTTTCCCGAAGATTTCGCGTCTGCCAAAAAGGCTGCTTCCATTCTCAGAAAGAAAGCACACCATGTGGTGATTACCTTAGGCAGCAGGGGAGCCCTTTTGGCCACAGAGGGGGACTATTGGCACTTGGAAGCTCCGAAAAAGGAAGTAGTTGACACTACAGGCGCAGGGGATGCCTTCTGCGCAGCTTTGGCAGTAGCGCTGCTGCGGGAAGAAACCCTGCAGGAGGCGGCGAGTTTCGCCTGCAGGGCTGCAGCTGAGGCAACTACGGTTTTAGGTACCCAAGGCAGCACTAATCTATGACATCTAAAAACATTTCTTTCACTTCGTTGAGGAACCTGAACTCAGAAACTTGATTTAGTGGAATATCTACCTGCCGACAGAATTCTTTTAACAAATGATATGTTTCTTCTTTGCGCACTAAAATTTGGGCAGGTTTGCTGCCTCCCTCTTGAATCATTTCAATTATTCTTTCAAGACACTGGTATCCTCCGGTTTCGAGATCTTGAAAATTTTCATAGCCGAGGATAAAGCCGCTTTCGTTTTCAACCACAAGGCATATTTGGCTGAAATGGGGCCTGTCCCCTCTTTTCTCAGCAATGGGTACAGGGCAGTAAAAAGTCTCTACCTCCCAACCCACCGCTGAATGCTTGCAGTTTTTTAACTTTCTGGCTAACACTTCGTTTCTCAGAGCGAGAGACAAATGACCTTTTTGTATACGTACCTCGCGGTAAGTGTCTTTCCATTTCAAGCCGGAGCTGGTCTTGACAGGCACCCTGAACAGAAGCTTTGGAGTATAGGGATAGTCTGTAAGGATTTCCTTAGATTCTCTGCATCTGTAGGCGATATCAAGGGCCTGCCGGATGACATGGGTGAGGAAGCTACAGCTTTCAGCATCCAAAAACCAAGGGTACATACCGGGAGAGTAATCGCGAAACTGGGGCCATTCCCCTCTACCACGAAATTTCAACCCTAAGGCTTTGATGATCTCGCGATCCTCTTTTTCCAGCTCATCTCTATCTCCATAGGTGAAAGCTAGACATTTTTGTTCGTAGTGAAAATCTTCATCGTTCACACCCAATAGCAATTCCGTTAGATTCAGCAATCCCTGCTGGCCGGTATATGCCAAAACTCCCACTAATTGTCCTGCATTACCTATTATGCTGCAATATGCCATCTCGCCTGTGTCAGGATCCACCACAGCAAAATTATCGTCATCGTACATCCAGCGCCAGCACTCTGACTGCTTAAACTCGCTTGCTGCATTGTAAAGTTGTTCCCATTGCTCTAAAGTTGGCTTTTTCAATATTTTCCTCCCCCCCAGCAACCTTTTTTGTGTCGTGCCGTCACCTATTAAATTCGTTGAAAACATTCTATTTCCTTTTCAAGAATCGAAGATTGCGGCTAGATACCGGGTACATATGGAGCACACCTGAGAACCTAGCAGCACTTATTACGGTACATAATCCCAATTTGCTTCCGATTCTGTTGGGGGGTCGATACGTTTAGCTACTTCGTCACCGCCGGACGTATGTACCGGTTTGTCCCCAGACTCTTATCCTCACGAGCTGCTTACCTCGGTCGGATTTTATTCCCACTTTGGTTCCGATTGCACTGCAAGTCACGAGCCTTTAGTCTATGCTTGCCACCCATACTCTGATGGATGTCCCGTATCTTTTCTCCTCACAACCGCTAACGTCGTTCATCGGGTAGGGTTCATCTGCAGCCTTCCACCGCTTCGATTCGGTCTCGCTTCTCCGCTCGTACCTCTTCTTGTCTGTGTCCTTCTGCACAAGACAATGAAGGAGCCTTCCATTGGTGAGTTTGCCGTGCCGGACATGAATCCTTCCATTCAAACGCTGCATGTTGTTCAGCTTTTGTGCTTCCCAATATTTCGCAAAGTTACCCTTCTGTACCTCTTTTCGTTACTCCCTTAGGCTTCATCCAGACCTCGCTGATGCAGGCGATGCACTGCCTGCAAGTTATCTTTACGCTGGATGACGGTTGGTTTTTTGGCAAACATATAGGCTCAGAAAAAGGCAATGAGGCTGTCCCAAAAGGGGCAGCTCTCTTTTATACTTAAGATTATCAGAAAATTATATTTTAAAGGAATTTCTCTCTCCGTATCGAATTATATTATCATAGGCTTTATTATCACAAACGTCCGGGAGGTAATGATATGTCTGTTAATCAACACCATTATTCTCAAAGGAAATTGTTTGATCCCACACCTTATAAAAACACCAACCAGGAAAAATACCTTACGGGCAAAAA
>Ga0209537_1000901_pt1 | contig 35194 bp, 30 predicted proteins | sample BioPla4DNA1_FD_187698 | JGI IMG/M metagenome (GOLD analysis project Ga0209537, IMG submission 187698) | Biogas fermentation microbial communities from Germany - Plant 4 DNA1 (SPAdes) (version 2) | ecosystem: Engineered > Bioreactor > Anaerobic > Digestate | place: Bielefeld, North...
CTAAGTCGGGAAGGGATAAACGCTGAAAGCATCTAAGCGTGAAGCCCCCCTCAAGATGAGATTTCCCATAGCATAAGCTAGTAAGACCCCTTGAAGAACACAAGGTTGATAGGTTAGAGGTGTAAGTATGGTAACATATTTAGCTGACTAATACTAATAGGTCGAGGGCTTGACCAAAATAATAATGGCTATATTCATGTGCAATTTTCAGAGAACAAATTTTTCTGAAAAATAATATTCCGCGGTAGCTCAATGGTGGAGCACTCGGCTGTTAACCGATAGGTTGGAGGTTCGAGCCCTCTCCGCGGAGCCATTTTTTATTTAAGAGCTTTATAAGAATAGATTAATTTATCTATTGTTATAAGGCTCTTTTTATTTGTATAATATTAAACTATTCTTCTTTATATTAAGTTTATAATGAATTGTAAATACTTTGTAATGTTTTGTTGGAATTAAAAATATATAATAAAAATATGAAGAATATGTAAGAAAGAATGATGACTATGAAAGATAAAACATTAAAGATTATTTTATTTATATTAATTGTATTCTTAATAATAGATATGGTGTTAATAATAAAACTAGGTGGTTTCAAATATATAACTAAAAAAGTTTCTGAAATGAAATATACTATTTCGAATAAGGACAAGCATTATAATGATTTTGAGGATAATAAAGCTTTAAATAATAAAACAGAGGATAAATTAATAGATAATGAAGAAAAGTTAAAAGAAGAAAATAAAAGTTCTAATATTAAAGAGATAAATACAGCATCAAATAACTATATAGATGATGTCTCAAAGGTATTACCTGAAACACTTTACCAATGGAAATTCTATCGTGAAGATCATAAAAAAATAGCTTATTTAACTTTTGATGATGGTCCATCAAGAGAAGCTACAAGCAAAATATTAGATATTTTAGCAGCAAATAATATTAAGGCAACTTTTTTTGTATTAGGAACTTCAATAGAAAGAAATGAAAAAGCTGATGAATTATTAAAAAGGATGTATAATGAAGGACATACAATTGCTAACCATGGTTATTCTCATAATTATAGTCTTTTATATCCTAATGGGATAATAGATGTACAAGCTGTTATAGAAGATATGAATAAGAATACTAGTATATTAAAAGGAATTTTAGGAAATGATTTCTACAGCAGAATAATTAGATTACCTGGAGGATATTATAGCTGGAAGGGCAGAGAAGAATTGGATATAAAATTAAAAGAGTTAGGCCTATATCAAATGGATTGGAATGCTTTAAATGGAGATGCAGATGGCAAGAGTCATGGAAAAGAACAGTTTATGAATAATTTAATTAATACAGTTGGGGATAAGGATATTATTTTTGTTCTTATGCATGATACTGATGATAAAAAAGATACCGTTAATGGCCTCCAAGAATATATAAACTTTTTAAAATCGAAAGGTTTTGAATTTAGAACTTTAAAATAGGGAATATTAATATAAATTAAGATATAATTAGCTAAAGGGCTTTTTTATATCTTAATTTATTTTGATATAATAATAATTTTTATAATTGCTTTAAGGAGAGAATATGAACAAGATATTATTAATTGAAGATGAAGAAAGTATTAGAGGGTTTTTAAAGATAAATTTAAAAAGAAATAATTTTGAAGTTATAGAAGCAGTTAATGGAGAAGAAGGGTTGAATCTTGTAAGAAAAGAAAAACCAGATATAGTTATATTAGATATAATGCTTCCAGGAATTGATGGCTTTAGAGTATGCAGAATTATTAGGGAAGAAAATAGAGATATTGGAATAATTATGCTTACTGCAAAAGGACAAGATATGGATAAAATAATGGGCTTAGAATATGGAGCAGATGATTATATAGTAAAACCTTTTAATCCCTTGGAAGTTGTTCTTAGAATAAAGGCTATATTAAGAAGATTAAAGGAGGATAATTCTGCTGTTATAAAGATCGATAAATATAAGTTAGATCCCTATTCTAAGAAATTTTATAAAGATGGAAAGGAAATATATTTAACACCAAAGGAATATTTAATAGTAAAAACTTTTATGGAAAATCCTAATCGTGCTTTTAGCAGGGATGAACTATTAGATTCAGCTTGGGGGAAGGACTATTTTGGAGATAGTAAAATTATTGATGTTAATATAAGAAGAATAAGAGCAAAGATTGAAGATAATCCTTCTGAGCCAAAATATATAGAAACAATATGGGGAATGGGATATAGATGGAAGCAATAACTAGGAAAAGTATTAAAGTACAAGTAGTTAGAATAATTTTAATTACTATTTCTTTAATAATATTAATATTAAATATTTTATTAATGATATTTTTAACAAAATACTATTATGATAATACTGAAGATTTGTTGAGAAGCAGAATTAATGTTTCTTTAAGTATATATGAGAAGTATTTTTATAATAGTAATTTAAATGAAATAATTAATGATGATGTAGATATATTTTGGAAGGATAATAATGTTCAGGTTGAAATTTTTGATAAGAATAGAGAACTTATAATGGATTCAATTGGTGCAAAAGATGAAGATTTTATAAAAAAAGAAGATGTAATAAAAGCTTCTAAGGGTGAAATATCAAGATGGATTGGAAAAGTTAATTATACAAAAAGTAAGGTTATGGCTGTATCAGCTCCAATTATTATAGATGGAGAAATAATTGGTATAATTAGATTAATAACATCGCTTGATGATGTAAATAAAATAATTACTAATGTTATTTTAAGATTTTCATTAATATCTATTATTGCTTTTGTAATTGGAATACTACTTAGTATATTATTAGCTGATAAAATAATTAAACCTATAAAATATTTAACAGAAGTAGCAAAGGAAATGGCTGGTGGTAATCTTAAAATAAGGAGTAGTATTAAAAGTCAAAATGAAATTGGACAGCTGTCTAATGCTCTTAACTTCATGGCAGGAGAGGTAGAGAGCAGGGAACAACTTAAGAATGAGTTTATTTCATCTGTATCCCACGAACTTAGAACTCCTTTAACAGCAATAAAAGGATGGAGCATAACCTTAAGGGATGATGAAACTGATAAAGAAACATTAGAACTTGGACTAAATATTATTGAAAAAGAAGCAGATAGGCTGACAGTAATGGTTGAAGAGCTTCTTAATTTTTCAAATCTATTAAATGAAAATATGAGGTTAAATATAGAAACTATATCGATATCAAAATTGCTTAATGAAGTAAAGGCAATAATGGAAAGAAGGGCATTAAGTGAAAAAATAAATTTTACAGTTAATTGTAACATTGAGACTACTATAGATATTGATGTTAACAGAATAAAACAGGTATTTATTAATTTATTAGACAATGCTTTTAATTTCACTGGTGAAAATGGAGAAGTTAAAGTGGATGTTTCTGAGGAAGATAAAAATATAATCTTCTTAATAAAAGATAACGGATGCGGTATAAGAAAAGAAGATCTACCTAGGGTTAAAGAAAAATTCTTTAAGGGAAAAAATTCAAAATCTAAGAATGGTATAGGACTTTCAATTTGTGATGAAATTATTAGACTTCATAATGGAGAATTAAAAATCTTAAGTGAAGAAGGAGTAGGCACAGAAGTTTATGTTATATTAAATAAAACCAAGGAGGATAAAAAATGAGAAAAATTATAATATTCCTTCTTATAGGATTATTTACATTGAACAGTGGATGTAGTAAAGTAAATTCAAGGGAAATTCAATCTATAAATGCTCCTTCAAATGATAGTTTAATTATAGAAGGCAATTGGAAAATAATTGATATTAATCTTATCGATGATAATATAGAAAATAAATCTGAAATATTAGCATTAAAAAATGAAACTATAAATATCACTAATAATAGTATTGATATAGCAAATAAAATTTATAAAGATACATCCTATAAACTCAAGCTAGTAAATGCGTCATATAATGTTTCCTATGAATTTAAATTAAAAATAAGTGATATAATCAAAGATAAAGAAAAAATTGCAGTAATTACTATAATATATCAAAATAATATAATAGGTGAATTCATAATTGATAATGATAATAAGGGTTATTTATATTATCAAGGAATATTGTTTTATTTAAATAAAACAGAAAGTGAGGCTGTTGAAATTCAGGTAAATAAGGAAAGTTTTGAGAAGACAAATGAAGATGAAGTTATAGAGCCTGAATTTATTTTAGAAGATTATAATAGTCCTGTTGGAGTTATGCTTGTTTTAAAGAAAAATAGGGAATTAAATGATAAGGGAAATTATAGTAATGAAAGTTATAGAACATTATGGATATCTATGTATAATGGGAATATTCAGCCTGTTTTAGAAAAGAACTATATAGTTTTTCCTAGAATGAATGGAATTTGGGAAATAAATAATAAAGTTTTAGATGAAAATGGAATTCATTATGAATATTTTAATGCAAGAAAAATAGATGGTGATCTTTATAAAATAGATGAAATATATAACTTTGAAAGCAGTATTTATAAAAATATAACTTTTATATCAAATGATTATATATCAATGGAAGTTTATGAAGGAGATAATTTTCAAAATAAATTTCAACGATATCAAACAATACCTATAGATAATATTAATTCTAATGAAGGATTAAAGATTGGAGATATATATTCAGAAGGGGAAGTAAATCAATACGAAATTGATTATAAAGTAGCTTTGACGGAATACCTTAAAGATAAAACTATAAGTGCTTATAAAATTGATTATAGTAATTTTAAATTAGATAGAGTAAAAGGCAAGTGGGTATTGATAGGGAATATAAAATTACAAAATTCAGATAGTTTAGATTATCGAATTAATATTAATCCATTAAAAAAACTATTGAATTATGATACTTTGTTAATATCTTGGAAGGAGCTTAAGGCACAAACCCCATTTCTTAAAGATGCTTTTACTTCTCCTAATGGAAGAATTGCGATAGTTCAATTAGAGGATAAATTATTGGCTTATGAAATTAAAGATAGAACTATAAATTCAACTCCTATCTTAACTATAGAAATAGAAGAAAATGAAGAAATAATAATGGCAGAATGGGCAAATGGAGATTACGTAAAATATTGGGAAAGTGCATTTAAAAATTTAAAATAGGGAGGATAAATTATGTTATCAAAGGATATATTATCTAGCGTTCTAGCTAGATGTTTAATAACAGGCGGTGATTTTGCAGAAATATTTGAAGAAGATACTTTAAATACTTCAATTAATCTATTAAATGGAGTTGTAGAAAATACAATATCAGGAAGAATCCATGGTATTGGAATTAGAATATTTAAGGGATTAAAGAGTGTATATGCTTATACAAATAATACTAATTTACAATCATTATTAGATACTGCTGAAAAGGCAGCATTAGCCCTTGGAGATTTAAAAGAAGACATAAGCATTGTTTTAAATGATAAAATTTCTTATAATAATCATCCTATTTTATATCTTCCTTCATCAGTTTCAACAAATAAGAAAATTGAGATAATGAAAAGAGGCTATAAATCAGCAAAAGAATATAGTGATGATATCAAACAAGTTTCAGTAACTTATTTAGATAAAGTACAAAATGTTTTAATTGCAAATACAGAAGGTCTTTTAACTGAGGATAGAAGAGTTAGGACAAGATTAGCTATTAGTTCAGTAGCTTCAGCTAATGGTGAAAATCAAACAGGTTTTGAGGGACCAGGAGCTCATAAAGGCTTTGAATTATTTGAAACTGTTGATCCTGAGTATTATGGAAGAGAAGCTTCAAGGGTTGCTCATACTATGCTTCATGCAAGACCTTGTCCGGCAGGGAAGATGACAGTTGCCATTGATAATGGTTTTGGAGGGGTAATCTTTCATGAAGCTTGCGGACATTCTCTAGAAGCAACTGCTGTAGCAAAGGGAAATTCAGTATTTACAAATATGATAGGAAAGCAGATAGCATCTACTAAAGTTACAGCTATTGATGATGGAACTATACCAAATGCCTGGGGATCATTAAATATTGATGATGAAGGAAATAAAACAAGAAAAAATGTTTTGATAAAAGATGGAATATTACAAGGATATTTAATAGATAAATTAAATGGAAGAAGAATGGGGATGGAGCCTACAGGAAGTGGGAGAAGAGAAAGCTATAAATTTGCTCCTACTTCAAGAATGACTAATACCTATATTGCAGCAGGAACTGATAAAGAAGAAGATATAATAAAATCAATTGATAATGGACTATATGCGAAAAAGATGGGTGGAGGATCAGTTAATCCAGTAACAGGAGAATTTAATTTCGCAGTTTCTGAGGGATATATTGTTAAGAACGGAGCTATTCAGGAACCAGTTAGAGGGGCCAGTTTAATAGGAAAAGGAAGCGAAATATTAATGAATATAGATATGGTAGGTACAAATTTGGCACAAGGACAAGGAATGTGTGGTTCTATATCAGGAAGTATTCCAACTAATGTAGGTCAACCTATGATAAGAGTAAAAGAAATAACAGTAGGTGGAAGATAGGAGGGATATATATGGAAGTGAAGGTTTTTATAGATAAGCTATTTGAAAAAGCAAAAAGAGCTGGTTTTGAGGAATATGAAGTTTACTATGTAGATAAAGAAAGTTTAAGTATTAATGTTTATAAGGAAGAAGTAGAAAAATATAATTTAACAAGCTCCTACGGATTATCCTTTAGAGGAAAAGTTAATGGTAAAATAGGATATTCTTATACAGAAATATTAGATGAAGATGCAATTGATATGTTAGTTAAGAATTCTATGGAAAGTGCCTTAGCAATAGAAAATAATGATCTTCAGTTTATTTATGAAGGAGATAGGGAATATGCCAATGTTAATACTTATCATAAGGAATTAGAAAATGTAAATCCGAATAAATTAATAGATTTAGCATTAGCTATGGAAAAAGAAGCCAAAAATTTAGATGATAGAGTAGTTAGCTTCCAAGGATGTGGTATAGGTTATTCAAATGCTAAGTATGGAATAGTAAATTCTAAAGGACTTAATCTTGAAAATAAATCTAATCTTTTGAGTGCTTATGTTATACCTATTATAAAAGCTGAAGAAAATATGCTAGATGGTATGGGTTATACTGTGGCAAAATCAGTTAATGAAATAAATCCTAAGAGACTTGCTGAAGACGGAGTAAAGGAAGCTATATCAAAAATTGGAGCAAGGTCAATAGCTTCAGGTAAATATAAAATTGTTATAAATAATGAAGCTATGGTTTCTCTTTTAGGAACTTTTTGTGGAGTATTTAGTGGAGATGCAGCCCAAAAGGGATTAAGTTTATTGAAAGATAAAGAAGGAGAAATAATCGCAAGTGGAAAAGTTACTATTATAGATGATCCACATCTTGAAGATGGATTGGCATCAGTTCCTTTTGATGATGAGGGAGTTGCCACAAGAAAGAAAGATATAATAAAAGAAGGTAAATTAATAACCTTATTACACAATTTAAAAACAGCCCATAAAGGAAATACAAGGACAACAGGAAATGGATTTAAATCTTCCTATGCCTCTTCTGTGGGAGTATCTCCAACTAATTTTTATTTAAAACCAGGAGATAAAGCCTTTAAGGAATTATTAGAAGAAGTAGGTGAAGGTGTTATAATAACTGAATTTGCAGGACTACATTCAGGAGCGAATTCTATAACAGGAGATTTTTCTTTAGCAGCCAAGGGTTTCTGTATAAAAGATGGTAAGCAAGATTTTCCTGTAGAACAAATAACGGTAGCTGGTAACTTCTTTGATTTATTAAAAAATATTGAAGAGGTGGGTAATGACTTAAAATTTCCAATGAGCAGTGTAGGAAGTCCATCGGTAATAGTTAAGGAATTATCTATTGCAGGAAAGTAGAGTTTTTAGTTAGTAGTTAGGAGTTTGGAGTTAAGGAGTGGAAAAGAGCCTATTTGTGATTTCACAAATAGGCTCTAATTTTATAGATTAAAGTTAAAGTATAAATTATCAAATTTTACTTATCAAGATAGTTGCTTCTAATCATTTTATCCGACATTTCAACCATATTTTTATATAATTCTTTTTCTTCTTCTGTAAGGTTTTCTCCTATGACAGTAAGATCTGTTAAAACAGCAAAGGATTTATTTGTATTAAGAAGATTTCTTCCTAAAGCAGTATTTATATATTTTTCATTATCTATACCCATCAAATATAAGATTGTAGGCATAATATCTATTTGTCCACCAATTGTTTCAAAGCTTTTTGCTTTGTTCATTCCCTTAGACCAAATAATAAAAGGTACTGTATGATGACCATTATCTAAATACCAGTCTTCTGGATTAGCCAAGGTTTCTATAGCGCTATTATAATATTTATGAACACCGGTATGATCACCTTCAATTACAACTACTGTATTATCAAGTAAACCTTCTTTATCTAATTGGGAAAGGAAGTTCCCTATCTGTCTATCTGTGTAGTTTACGCTTTGGAAGTATCCGCCTAGTATATTTTCATCTAAAGTTTTATCTATTTCTAATGTTCTTTTCTCTGCTGGTAAATCAAAAGGACCATGGTTGGTTAAGGTTACTGTAAAAGCATAAAATGGATTATTTAAATCTTTAAGTATTGGAGTAACTTGTTTAAAATAGCTTTCATCCGATAAGCCAAGTCCAATTTCTTCATCTATATTAAAAGAATAATAGTCAATAAAATTATTAAAGCCTATACCTCTTAAACCAGCAGCATAGTTCCAAAAGGAACCCTTATCTGGATGTATTGCCACTGTATTGTATCCTTCTTCTTCTAGTAAATTTGGAAGAGAGTTATAGTTTGTAGCTGGATATCTAAAGAAGGTACTTCCTCTTCTTAAGGGATACATAGAAGTATTTATCATAAGATCTGCATCAGAGCTTGTCCCTTCATTTACTTGTTCATATATATTAGGAAAATATAATCCTTCTTTAATTAAACTATTCATAGTAGGAGTAATTTCTTGTCCATTAACTTCCTTATTTATAACAAAGCTTTCTAAGGATTCAACTTGAATAATAATAAGATTTTTACCTTTAAATATTCCTGCATATTCATTGTTTTCTAGTTTTTCTTTTTCATTAAAAAACTGATTTATTTGATTTTTATCATCATCTGTTAACTTATAAGGTTTTGAATCTTTATAGGTATTAATAAGATCAAATATATGATATCCTACTGATGAAAAATATCTAGCAGTATCAGTTGGATCGTAATTTGAAAATAAATATCCATTCTTTACATCTTCATTATTAAATACATAAATATTAATTGGAACATATTGTATGTAAAAAACACTTAATATAAAAATTACTGCAAAGGAGATAGGAGCTCTTCTTTTTACTTTTCTATAAGAATTTCTTGTAAAGAATACAAATAATCCTAGCAAAATGAAATCAATGAATAGTAAAAAATCTTTATTACTAAACATTGAGGATATTGTCCCACCCATATTATCTAAGTTTGCCATTTGTGTTATCAATAATATTGAAGGAAGGGTCTGAAAACCTCTAAAGTAAGCTAAATCTAATAGTATTAAGGCTGTAATAAAGGCATCAATAATAAATAAATATATTATTCTACCTTTAGCTTTAAACAATAAGGAAAAGCTAAGAAATACCAGAATGAAGGAAAAATAATACCCTATAAAAGGTTTTACCTTATTGAAACCTAATAATAAATTTAATGAATAGGGATTCTCATTTGATATAAAGCCTTGAAAGATTATTGTTTTAAGAAATATACCTAATAAAGGAATTAAAAATAATATTATTTTTATTAAACTATTATATGTAAGAATATTTTCGTAATGGCTTTTAAACTTACTATAAATTCTTTTCATTGTTTCACCTCAGTCAATGCATGAAATAATTATATTAATTGTAGGTCTTAATTATAATATAGCATATTATATAAATCAAATTATAAAATATAAATTAATTCTTAAGATTAGAAGCTTTTTCTATATGATATAATATTTATAGATTTTCAAAAATTATGGAGGATAAATTATGCTTCAATATGATTTAGTAATAGTTGGAGGTGGAGCTTCCGGCCTCTCAGCAGGAGTTTCAGCCTTAAGAAATGGAATAAAAAATGTATTGATTTTAGATAGAAATAATGAATTAGGTGGTAATTTAAACATATTTATTCATAATGGTTTTGGAAGGTATTTTCTAGGAACAGAAGTTACTGGCCCGGAATTATCTAGTGAATTAATAAGAGAATATAGAGCTTTAAAAGGGAGTTTTAAATTAAATACAGAGCTTTTAGAAATAAGCAAAAATAAAGTGTTAACTTATGTAAATCCAGAAGAGGGAATACAAGAAATAAAAGCTAGTTCAATAATTCTTGCTTCAGGATGTAGAGAAAAATTCACAGGCAATATTAATATTCCTATTCATAGATATACAGGAATATTTACTTTACTTTCAGCCCATAAGCTTGTTAATCTTCAAGGGTATCTTCCAGGAAAGAAGGTTGTGGTAGTTGGAAATAATAAATGGTCTTTAATTTTTGCAAGAAGATTAGAAATTGAAGGAGCAGAAATTCAAGCTTTTTTAGATACTTCTAAAAATGGCTTAGAGGAATATTTAGATATAATAGAAGGCTTTAACATAAACATAATAAAAAAACATAGAGTTATTGAACTCTATGGAAATGAAAGAATAAAAAGCGTTGATATTAGAAATTTAGAAGATAATACAGTAAAAAATATAGAGTGTGATTCATTAGTTCTGAAAATAGGTTATTATCCAGAAACTTTCTTAATAAGAAAAGTAAATATGATTTTAGATGATAAAGGTCATCCTGTTGTAAATAAAGATTTCCAAACATCAGAAAAAGGAATTTTTGCTACAGGCACTTTAGTATTAGGAGAAGAAAGTGTATTTAGCAGCGGAGAAAATGGATATATAGTAGGTAAAAATGCTTCAGAATATATTAAGAAATATATCTACTAAAAAGCGATTATCAATTTTTAATGTCCAATTTAGAATGTAGAATGAAGGAGGATTTTCAGCAGCTGAAAATCCTCCTTCATTCTACATTATTGTAGTTAGTATTTTTTCGTATATTAAATTATTTCCTAAAGCATTTAAGTGAACTCCATCAATGAAAATATCATTATAATATTCACTTAAACTAGTTTCTGTAAAGAAATCTATATAGCTTACTTTAAGTTCTTCGCATAAATTTATTAAATTTAAGCGTAATTTTTTTAGATTTTCAAAGACATAGTCATAAGTTTCAAAGCTTATGAAATATGAGTTATTTGTTTTATAAACAGTTGGTGGAATTCCAATAATAATATTCTTTGTTATTGTTAATCCTTCCTTAATCATAAGCTTTATATTATTTATTGCAAAGGATAAATTCTTATTAGATAAAACATCATTTGTTCCACCCATAATAAATATTATATCAGGATTTAAATTAATAACATCTTTTGTAAATCTATTTAACATATCTGTAGTAGTGCTTCCATTAACACCTTTATTTATTACATTAAGATTTTCAATGTAATTCAACTTATAAGCCCAGCTTTCTTTTTTATGGACACCATATCCATAAGTTAAACTATCACCTAGTAGTACTATAGTTTTCTTACTCAAAACATCCTCCTAAAACAATTTCTGCAAAAAATAGTTTTTCCATTATCAGCGCTAAGTAAATCTTCCTTAGAGAATTCTTTTTGGCAGAAATGGCAAGTGTTATTTTTGCTGCCTATATTTAAATCCTCAGAGTCAGCCTTTTTCTTAGGGATTTTTTTAGCAGAAGAATTTATTTTATTTTTAATATTCTTTTTTAAAGAAGTATACATTTTTTTATTAGTTGGAATATCCTTTTTTATAATTGAATAGGAAAGAGTAAATTCACTTTCTGCAAAAAATTCCAATTCAAATCTTGGGTTTTTTGAATCGTAATATTCTTCTGTAATAATTTTAGTAATTTGAGCATCATTTACTATTAAACCACTTTTTTCAATTCCATCAAAAATACTCTTTGTTATGTTAGCAGTATCAGGATGCCTTTTTTCGCTTTTATAGTAGACTTTTAAAACAGCTATTAATGCCTCTTGTAAAACTACATTTGGATTTTGTATTCTTGCATGATAAGCAATCTCCTCCTCATAAAGAGCGTATTTGTCATAGGACTTACCCGTATTATATGGTAGAATAGCTCTGCCATCTTTATTATGTAATTTAAAATTAGATTTAGAAATTGGTGATCCAGGTACTATAACTTTTGCGTAAATATTCATTAAAAACTCCTTTAGAAACCTTAGTAAATCCTTAATAATCCATTAATTCTAATAAAATATAATGAATATTTTTTTCATTCATTATATAATAACAAATAGACTAATAATAAATAATTTTTTATATTGTATTATAGATATTTTATCAAAAAAATATAAAATAAAAAATAGTTATATGGAAGAGGAGAATTATGGAAGATAAATTAATATTATCAATAGAATCTAGTTGTGATGAAACTGCTGCAGCTGTAGTAAAGAACGGAAGAGAAGTATTATCTAATATAATTGCAACTCAAATAGAAACACATAAAGTATATGGGGGAGTTGTACCAGAAGTAGCTTCAAGAATTCATATTGAAGTAATTGATAAGGTAGTTAAGGAAGCATTAGAAAAAGCAGGAGTTAGTTTAAAAGATATAGATGCAATTGGAGTTACATATGGCCCAGGATTAGTTGGTGCCCTTTTGGTTGGTCTGCAATATGGGAAAGGACTTGCATATTCATCAAAGAAGCCTTTAGTTGGAGTAAATCATATTGAAGGACACATATCAGCTAATTATATAGAACATAAAGATTTAAAACCACCTTTTGTATCACTTGTAGTATCAGGGGGGCATACTTTTATTGTCTATGTTAAGGATTATGGAGAATATGAAGTTATAGGTCAAACTAGAGATGATGCAGCAGGTGAAGCTTATGATAAGGTAGCTAGAGCTATTGGTCTTGGATATCCAGGAGGACCCAAAATAGATAAGTTGGCTAAAGAAGGAAATGAAGATGCAATTAAATTTCCAAGGGCAAATTTTCATGATGATTCTTTAGATTTTTCTTTTAGTGGACTTAAGTCTTCAGTTCTAAATTATTTGAATCAATGTAAGATGAAGGATATAGAAATAAATAAAGCTGATGTAGCAGCTTCTTTCCAAAAGGCTGTGATTGATGTTTTAACACAAAATGTATTAAAAACTTGTAAAGAAAAAGGCGTTAATAAAATAGCAATAGCAGGTGGTGTAGCTTCTAATTCGTCATTAAGAAAAACATTAATAGATGTAGCAGGAAAAGAAGGAATAAAGGTACTTTTTCCTTCACCAGTATTATGTACAGACAATGCTGCAATGATAGGAAGTGCTGCATATTTTAATTTAATGAAGGGTAAAGTGACTCCTTTTAATCTTAACGCAAAGCCTAATTTAAAACTTTAGGTTAGTGGGGGGGATAGATTAAATGAAACTTTTACCATATTCAAATGGAGTACATAAGGTTAATATGAGAAGTAAAAAAAGCTCAAAAGAAGTTTTTAAACAGGTATTGACTATATTTATTATCTTACTTCTCATAGGTTTTGTTTATCAAAGAATAACTAATTTTATTTCAAAGGAAACTCTTAAAGAAAGAGTAGATTATATTAGAGTTGATGATAAAAGATTAGATTATTTGATAGATGGAGATGGAGGGGATTATACAGTAATTTTTGATGGGAATATAGGAGCCAATTTAAATCAATGGGATTTAGTAATTGAAGATTTAACTACAAATTATGATGATGTTTCAACCTTTGTGTATAACCGAAGAGGTTATGGATTTAGTGATGGAGGATCAAATAGAACTATTAAGGAGCAAGCAGAAGATTTAAGAGTATTACTAAGAAAAGCAGCAGCACCTTATCCATATATATTAGTAGGAGAAGAGTATGGCAGTCTTGTTTTAACTGAATTTGCAAAAGCTTATCCAGATTTAGTTGCTGGAGTAGTATTAATAAATCCCTTGGTTGAAAATGAAATAAATTCTGAAGACTTTTTAAAGGAAATGACTTTAGAAAAGATTAGAAGAGGTATAGAAAAGGCTGGATCTTATATTGGATTAACTTCTATAATTGATAAACTAGATATTGATTGTAAGGTAGAGGAATTTGAAAATTCTTTAGAAGAAGAGGATTTAAAAGAGTTTAAAGCTCATAGGACAAAGACAAGTTATACAAAGGCAGTATATAATGAAATAAGCAATATTACAAGTGGTAACAACAGCAGTCAGGAAGCTGGAGTTTTTAGCGGAAAACCTTATTATTTAATAGCAAAAAATAATCAGGTAGAATTAAAATCCTTAGGGGATGAGGAATTAACGAAGCTTTATGAAGTTAATACAGAAAGCAATTTTCTATCAATTACTGAAAAAGATTCAGTAATAAATGGAATAAGACAAGTTATTAAAAAAGCAAATGAAATAGAAAGAATGAAAAAATAAAATATATATTTTAAATGTGTCATATAATTGTCATAATGAGGTGCTATATTAAATTATAGAAATAATATGCAAATTATTTGGAGGTATTTAATATGGATGATGACAAGGTATATGATGTTAATTTTGTAATGAAAGATAGCAATAATAATGAGTATATTTATCAAAATGGCAATAAAAATAGGAAAAGAAGAAGAGGAATATTTGGAGCAGTAGCAATTATGCTGATTGGAGCAATTATTGGTGGTGCTATTGGTGGCTATGGTACTTATTATTTATTGAAGGAGAAAGGTATTAATCAAACTACAACTATTACTTTAAATCCTCAAAGTTTCAGAGAAACAGAAGGAGCCCTTACAGCAAGTGAGGCATTTCAAAAAGTAGCTCCTGCAGTTGTTGTTGTATCTGTAAATGGAGTTATTGATTATAGTGGAATTCTTCCTAAAGAAGTTTCTGGAATTGGCTCAGGATTTATCATCAATGAAGAAGGGTATATATTAACTAATTATCATGTTGTTGAAGGAGCCCAAGAAGTTGTGGTTACTTTATCAGATGGTAGAGATGTAGCCGCAAAAGTTGTAAATTATGACCAAAATCAAGATGTTGCAATGCTTAAAATAAAGGACGATACAGTAGAGGTTCCTGGAGTTGTAGAGCTAGGAGATTCATCAGTATTGCAGCCAGGAGAAGAAGTATTAGCAATAGGAACACCTTTATCAAAAGAATTTAATCAAACTGTAACAGGTGGTATGGTAAGTGCAGTGAACAGAAAGGTAGAAACAAGTACAGGAGTAAAGGTTAATTTAATTCAAACAGATGCAGCAATTAACCCTGGTAATAGCGGAGGACCTCTTATTAATACAAAGGGAGAAGTTGTAGGAATTAACACCTTAAAAATTGCTGATAGTGAAGTGGAAGGAATTGGATTTGCGATTCCGATCAATGAAGTTAAAGATAGAATTGAATCTTTATCAAAGCCTATTTTAAAGCTAGGAATCACAATAAGAGAAATTAATGAAGATTTAGCTAAACAATTTGACATGGAAGAAGGACTTTATATAGTTTCAGTGTCAGAATTTTCACCTGCAGAAAAAGCAGGAATACAAAATGGTGATTTAATAATAAAATTTGATAATAAAAGAGTGAAAACTTTTGATGAATTAAGAGAGATTAGGGATTCAAAATCGGCAGGTGATACTGTATCTATAGAATTAATAAGGAATGGTGAAAAGAAGACAGTAAATCTTCAATTAGAGGAGTAAAATAATCAATATGACAAAACTAAAAGAAGCTAGAAAATTTCTAGCTTCTTTTAGTTTTGTCATAAACTTCATATTCCAAACTACTAACTGAGTTATTAGTTTGCTATTGTAAAGTCTTCATTACTTAATTCAAAATTATCTTTAATTCCATCACTTAAATAAATCTTATTATCTGTAGTTACAAAGATTGCATCTATGTCATCTCTTGAATTTACAAATTTTAAGCCTTCTTCTATTCCCATTGCAAAAACAGAAGTTGATAAAGCATCACCATCGATAGATTTATCACTTACTATAGTTATACCGGCAATGTTATTTTCATAAGGATAGCCGGTTTTTGGATCTAATAAATGATGATATCTTACTCCATTTTCTTCAAAATATCTTTCGTAAATTCCAGAAGTAACAACAGATTTATTTTCAATTTTTATAATTCCAACTGTATCGCCACGTTCAGAAGTTGGATTTTGTATTCCTATTTTCCAAAGGTTTCCGTTTGTATTCTTTCCTTTTGCAAGAATGTTTCCACCAAGATTTATTATAGCACTATTAACTCCTCTTTCAGATAACATTTCTGAAATTACGTCAGCTGTATAACCCTTTGCAATACCGCCAAGATCAATTATCATTTCTTTTCTCTTAAGAAAGGCTGTTTTTTCTTTATCGTTTAAAATCAAGTCATTATAATTGATAAGTGGAAGTTTTGCATCAATTTCTTCTTGTGTAGGTAATTTTTGACCTTCTAATCCTATACTCCAAAGCTTTACTAATGGTCCTATTGTAATATCAAAACGACCATCAGATATATTACCATATTCTAATCCTTTTTCTAAAAGATAATATGTATCTTCATCAATTTCAACAGGATTTATACCAGAAGCTTCATTTATTTTATCTATTAATGTTCCTTCATCATTGATTGATAATTTGCTTTCTAATTCTCTTACTTTATTAAAAACATCATCTAATATTGCTTCATCATTACTATCATAAATTTTTACACTAATTACTGTACCCATTAAGATTTCACTTTTTTCAATAGGTTCGTTATTTGCTTCACTGGATTGTGAATTATTTGTACAACCACTAAGTAATGCAAAAGAAAAGATTAATGAAATAGTTAAGCAAAAGTAATTTAAGTATTTTTTCATTTTAGCATCCTCCTATAAGATTTACTATTTATATTATAAAGAATAATATGATAAAAATAAAAGACTTTAGGGCAAAAACCTAAAGTCCTAAACTAAATAATGCTATTTAGCAGTTTCTAGCTGGATAAGCTTCCTTTGGGCTGCATCCGCTCTTCTCTTTCATTTTAGTATTATATTTGCATCTTTTCGTAAATGGAATTATTTACAGACTAATTATACACATATAAATTTGTTTTTGATATTCAAAAAACTTATACCTTATAAGAAAAACTTATTGCTGTAAATAATAGAATGTAGGAATAAGTGGCTTTAATAAGCCATTTTCAAACATTTGAAAGAAAAATTGATAAAAAATTATCGTTAAAAAATCGACAAAATAAATAACTATTTTATATGGACATATGATAATATTATATATAGAATAAAATATGCGATTTATGAATTATTTTTTATGAAGGGACGAGGTGTACAACATGTCAAAGAATAAGATAGTTGTTCTTGGAGCTGGATACGGTGGTGTTCAAACTGCTAAAAAATTAGCAAAGAAATATAAGAAGAATAATGATGTGGAAATAACACTTATTGATAAGCATCCATATCATACTTTAATGACAGAATTACATGAAGTTGCGGGAGGAAGAGTTCACCCTGAATCAGTACAAGTAGAATTAGTTAAAATTTTTGGTAAAACAAAAGTTAATGTAGTTATAGATTATATAGAAAAAGTTGATACTGATAAGAAATTAATTACTACAACTAATGGAAAATATGATTATGATTACCTAGTTATAGGTACAGGTAGTGAACCAGCATTCTTCGGCGTTCCAGGGGTAAAAGAAAATGGATTTACTCTATGGTCTTTTGAAGATGCAATAAGAATAAGAGAACATATTCAAGAAATGTTTGCTAAAGCAAGCATAGAAAAAGATGCTAATAAGAGAAAAGAAATGCTAACATTTATAGTAGCAGGTTCAGGTTTTACTGGTATAGAAATGGCTGGAGAACTTTTAGAGTGGAAAACTGTATTAGCAAGAAAGTACAATGTTGATGAAAGCGAAGTAACTTTAAAAGTTGTTGAAGCTATGGGAACAATACTAAACATGTTAGACAGAGATCAAGCTGATAAGGCTGAAAGATACATGGCTAAACATGGAATGGAAATTTTAAAGAATTCTCCTATAGTTGAAGTTACTAAGAATGAAGTAATTTTAAAAGATGGAACTAGAATAAAAACTAATACATTAATATGGACTTGTGGTATCCAAGCTAACCAAGAATCAAAAGAATATGGTTTAGAAACAGCAAGAGCAGGAAGATTACAAACAAACGAATATATGCAAGCTGTTGGTAAGGAAAATGTATTTGTAGTTGGAGATATGGCTTATTTTGAAGAAGAAAAAGGTAAGGGAACTCCTCAAATAGTTGAAGCTGCTATTCAAACTGCAGATACAGTTGTTGAGAATATAATTGCTTCAATAGAAAATAAAGAAATGGTTAAATTCCAAGGAAAATATCATGGATTTATGGTTTCTATTGGAGGAAGATACTGCGTTGCTAACTTAATGGGAGTGAAGTTATCAGGTTTCTTTGCAATGTTAATGAAACATTTAGTTAATTTACACTACCTATGGGGAGTAAACAATATAAATGCATGCTATAACTATTTACAACATGAATTCTTTAATATGGAACATAAGAGATCCTTTGTAAGAGGTCATTTATCATCTAAGGCTAACAGATTATGGTTAGTACCACTTAGAATTTATATAGGTGTTCTATGGTTAATTGAAGGATTAGAAAAATTAGTAGGCACTACTGTTTGGGAATCAATGTGGAATTTTGACGGTACAGGTTTCTTTAGTAAAATTAAGATTGGTGCTGATAGCTGGATTAAGGCTGGTAATGTAAAAATGCCATTTGAATGGTTACAAAACGGAACTTCAGGTGCAAGTGCAGCAGCAGATGCAGCATCAAGTGCTTCACAAGCAGCAGAAACAGCAACTGAATGGGCAACTCCAATTATTAGCAAAATGCCAGGTTGGTATTCTGCAATAATGGAATTTATGATGCCAAATCCAGAAGTAGCAGTATGGTTCCAAAGAATAGTTGTATGTATTGAAATAGGAATGGGTCTTGCTTTAATAGCTGGATTATTTACATTCATAGCAAGTGCTGTATCGGCTGGAATGGTTGTTAACTTTATATTATGTGCAATGGCTGGTTGGGACATACTATGGTACTTCTTCGGAGCAATTGCTTTAATGGGTGGAGCAGGAAGAACTTTAGGATTAGATTATTGGGTAATTCCATGGATTACTAAGCTTGCAGATAATTTCTGGCATGGTAAAAGAAAACCAGTATATAAATAAATTACAATTGAGAAGAATATAGTGATAATGTTAAAATATAAGGTAGAGTAGTTTACTCTACCTTATAAAATATTAAAATAACATCATGGAGATAAAAATGTTTAAAAAATTAGATTTTGTTATTATAGGTGTGTTAATGTTACTTTCCTTTTTACCGGAAATAATACTTGGTGCTTCAGTAGGAAAGGGATTAAAAAATACATATGCAGAAATAACAATAGCAGGAGAGCTCTATAAAACTATACCTTTATCAGAACATAAAGGTGAAGAAATAATAAATATAGAAACGGAACATGGATATAATACTGTACTTATTAAAGATAATACAATTGGAATAATAGATGCAGATTGTCCGGATAAGGTATGTATGAACCCTCCATATATTGAAAAAGCGGGTGAAAGTCTAGTATGTCTTCCACATAAAGTTATGATAGAAATAAAAGGAATTAGTGATGATGATATTATATTATCATATTAAGGGGGATTCATGAGGAAAACTAGCAGAATTGTATACATTGGATTATTAGTGGCACAAGCATTAGTACTCCATATAATTGAAAGAATGATACCCGTTCCATTTTTCACTCCTGGAGCAAAGCTTGGATTAGCAAATTTAATTACTGTAATTGCATTGTACACATTGGATAAAAAGAGAGATGCATTTTTAGTTATATTATTAAGGATTACTTTGGCAACTATGTTTGGAGGAAGTATATCTGCATTTATGTATAGTGCAGCTGGGGGAATATTAAGTTTTATTTCTATGATATTAGTAAAAGATATATTTAAGGAAAAGGTAAGCATTGTAGGAGTCAGCTCAGCAGGTGCTATATTTCATAATGTTGGACAGTTAGCGGTTGCATCATTAATTGTTAAGAATATAGGAGTGATGTTGTATTTACCTATATTATCATTTATAGGAATAGGAACAGGAATTTTTGTAGGTATAGCTGCAAATTTTGCAGTAAATCATTTAACAAAATTACCTATGTTTAAAGAGTATTAAAAGTGTTAAAGCACAATTTAGAGTATCACTAAGAAGGTGGAATATAATGAATAAGATTTGGAACAACTATCCTGAAATAAAAAATGAGCTTAAAGAAGTAGTTGCTCTTATGAAAAAATATACTAAATGTAAGGATAAAAAAATTGAAAATTCTATCTTAGATTTAATAGAATCAGGAGGAAAACTATTAAGACCTGCCTTTGTTTTAATAGGATCAAAGTTTGGAGATGGAGATAGAGAAAAATCAGTACCAACTGCTGCTGTTATAGAAATGCTACATATGGCAACTTTAGTTCATGATGATGTAATTGATGAATCTAAGCTTAGAAGAGGAAAGTTAACAATTCAATCCAAGTATGGAAAGGACTATGCAGTTTATATTGGAGATTATTTGTTTTGCTGCTGTTTTAAAATTTTAGCTACTCACTCATCTTTAAGAGCTTTAGAAATTGATTCTAACGCTATGACAAGAATTTGTATAGGAGAAGTTGATCAGTTAAATTCAAGATTTTCAACTAAGCTGTCAGTTAAAGATTATTTAACTAGAATATCTGGAAAGACTGCAGAATTATTTTCAATTTCATTATTTTTAGGTGCAGCAGAATGTAATGCTGATAAGAAAGTAAGTAGGGAACTAAAAAATATTGGACATAATTTAGGGATGGCTTTTCAAATAATTGATGATATATTAGATTATGAAGGTAATGATGAAAGTATAAAAAAATCAGCTGCTAATGATTTAAAGCAAGGAATTTATACAATACCTTTTATATATGCTTATAGAAATAATAAAAATGCTTTTTCAGAGATAATGGAAAAGGAATTTTATACTGATGAAGATGTAGAAAAAATAATAAAAATAGTTGAAGAAAATAAAGGAATTGAAATGGCTAAAGAATTAGCTAATAAATATATAGAAAAATGTTTTAAAGGAATAAATAGATTACCAGAGAATAAATACAAGAAGGTTTTAAAAGAATTAGCAGAGTGGATCTTGATAAGAACATATTAAATAGTTTTCAAGTGTCATTTAAGTAAGATTTTCATTATAAATTAAAATCATAAAGGTAGTTGATAAAATTAACTACCTTTATTTTTATTTGAAATCTGAAAATTGATATCTGACCTTCGCTCCAAATTCCAAACTTCACACTAGTTATTAAGGTGTTTTTTTATTGTATTTTTAAAGGATTTCACAAAATCTGAATTTATTTGATAATAAGACTCTAAATAACTAATATATACTGGCAATGAAGCAGAAAAGTTTTCTATTTTTATTTTCTTTATCAAGGGCTCGTTAAAGTCCTTATAAATAGTTTTTGGTATAAAAGTTAAAGCATCACTATTTATTACGCCGTTAACTGCAGCCAAAAAGGAATTAGTTGAAAATATTATATTGAATTTTTTGAAATCATTTGCCGTAGAATTTAATCTATCTAAAATAGTATTATCTAGAGTGTTTTTATCATCAATTAATATTAGAGGTAATTCAAATAATTCTTCAATGCTGATAGAATCTTTATTAAAGTTTATATTAGCAATTAATATAATTTCATCATAGCCAATTAATTTTGTAATTATTCCTTCTTCTTTTAAAGGTTTTTTATAGCCTAATGAAATATCTCCCTTATTAATATGAGAATCTGATATTATATTTAAGTTCATTTTATATGTGGGAAATTTATTTTTTAATTTAGGTAATGTACTAGATAATATTTTATAACTTAATGGTTCAATACAATCTATATTTACTGATTTTTTTTCGTTAATAGAATTATATAGTTCTTGACGCATCCTGTTTAAAATGCTAATAATTGTTTCTGAATATTTAAATAAGATTTCACCTTCACTAGTTAAGGTAACACCTTTATTATTTCTGTTAAACAATTTGATACCTAAGTAATTTTCAAGTTTTGCAATCTGTTGGCTTAAAGCAGACTGAGATATATGAAAATTCTTAGCAACATTTGAAATGCTTTTAGCTTTAGCAACTTCATAAAAATAATTTAAGCTATCTAAATTCATTTAATCACCTTTTTTGAAATAATATTTTAGTACTCCATTAAAAAAGTTATATTCTAATTTCAATAAAAAATCAAAAACAATTAATTAATAATCAATATTGTAAAATAATAACTTATAAAATAAAAAGGATTTTCAGAAAATCTGAAAATCCATTACATCTGTGATATTTTTATATAGGCATCTAAAGTCTTTCTTGCTGTTTCTTTCCATGAAAATTCTAAACTTCTTTTATAGCCCTTGTCAGCAAGTTCTAATTTTAAATCCTCATTATTTAATAAATTTACAAGTTGATTTTTTAATTCTTCTCTATTATATGGATTAATTAAAATACAAGCATCTCCTGTTACTTCTGGAATGGAAGTAGCATTAGAAGTGATGACAGGTGTTTTGCAGCTCATAGCTTCTAATGGTGGAAGTCCAAATCCTTCATAAAGAGAGGGATAAACAAAGGCTTCTGAGCCGTTATATAAAATAGGAAGCAAAGAATCTTCTATAAAGCCAGTAAAGATGATACTATCCTTTGAAGGTAGAGTTTCTTTCAATTCAACAAGTTTTGCTCCTTCATCTTTAATTGAACCTGCTAACACTAGAGTATAAGGTTCTTTTAAATCTTTATAAATATCATTAAAAGCTAAGATTAATTCCCTAGCATTTTTACGAGGACTAAAACCACCTATGTATAATATATAGGGATTATTGAAATTAAATCTATCATGTATTAGCTTTTGACAATGATTTTTATTCATAGGTTTAAAGGTAGAATTTGCAGCTAAAGGAGTAACAAAAATTTTGTCTTCAGGAATATGATTGAAGAATTTAAGAATATCTTTTTTTGAGTATTCAGATACTGTTAGAATCCCTTTAGCATTAGAAACTATAGAAGGCATTTTTCTTAAGAATTTTTCCAAATAACCTCTTCCAGTAGTTTCAGGTAAAACATAAGGAATTAAATCATGTATAGTAACAACACAATTATTACTATAATTTTCGCAGTAGCCAATTCCGTTTTGAGGTATATGATGTAAATCAATATTATATTTATTTATAAAGTTTGGAAAATAATAATTTTCATAAAATCCGCCATGTTTTCTTGCAGTTAATATTATTTTGCTATTTGGTCTTTTAAATTTTTCATAATTATCACCAACCCAAAATAATAAATAACTATTATTTTTGTCTATTTCTAATAATTCTCGAATTAGATTTTCAGTATAAGTTCCTATACCAGTTCCATTATATAAATTTGCTCCTCTAGCATCAATTGATATCTTCATTTTAATCCTCCTAAAAATATCCTATATATTATAAATATTATATTTTGAAATATATATAACAAATTATTATTAATATTTATTTTCTAACATAAACAAAATATAAGTTTTTTTCATATAATGGCATAGAACAAGTCATTAGGAGAAATACATGAATACAGAATATATAAAAGAAGAAATTGAAAAAAACTATTCTTTAGGTATATATAACATAGAAAAAATTAAAAATAGCTATAAAATTGAAACAAAAGAGGGGAATTATGGTATTAAAATTATTAAATATCAATTTCCTCATTTTTATTTTATTTTTTCTGCTATAAGCCATTTAAATAAAAAATCCTTTAGAAATATACCAGAAATAATAAAATCAAAAAATGGTGAAGGATATATAAAACTTGGAGATAAATATGCCTATATAAATAGATGGATAGATTCAAGAACATGTAATTATAAAAATTTAGATGATCTTGCAATGGCAGCAAGAAAATTAGCTGAATTACATGAGTGTAGTAAAGGTTTTATTTTAAATAAACATATGAAAGCAAGAATATATTGGTACACTTGGATAAGAACCTTTGAAACAAGATGTGAGGAGATACTAGATTTTAAAAAAAGAATATTTCAAAAGGCTTATAGATCAGAATTTGATGAAATATATTTAAGTGCAATAAATGAAGAGTTAGAAAGGGGAAAAAAATCTATAAGTGAATTAAAAGAGAATAATTATTTCAAAGTTATGGATAAGGAAGTTTTCAAAAGAGGATTTTGCCATCATGATTTTGCTCATCATAACTTATTAATAGATAAAAATGGAGAAATTAATGTAATTGATTTTGATTATTGTATATTAGATAGTCATATACATGATCTTGCTTCTTTATTAATTAGAAGTATGAAGGATGGAAATTGGAATAGAGAAATATCAGATTTAGTAATTGATAATTATCAAAAAATTTACCCAGTAAGGGACGAGGAATTAAGATTAATAATTGCATTTATGAGATTTCCTCAAGGATTTTGGCAAATAGGACTTCAATATTATTGGGAGCAACAGCCTTGGGGAGAAGATTTTTTTGTTAAGAAAATTAAAAAGTATTTGAATGATAGAAACAATAGAGAAATATTTTTAGATAACTTTTTTTAATAGAGGTGATTAAAATTAATGTTTTTGAGTTAAAAGAATATCTTGAAAGAAAAAATATAATTGTTAAAGAGTGTAAGTTAACTTCTTATAAAATAGAAAATAAAGAAGATGTTTTTAGGCAAATAGATAATATAATTTATTTTCAAAGAAGTGTTGGAGCTTATAAAGAAAATTTATTGCCTAGAATTAGAGCCTCTATTGGAAAAGAATTAGAGGAGTATAAATCTCAAGTAATATTAGTTGAGAGATATATAAAAAATCTTCAAAATAAGAAAAACTCAAATAAGATAGATGATTATATAAAAAGCAAAGAAAAAGAAATTTTATATAAGGCTCAAATTTCGTTAAAGCATATTGCATTAAAAGATTATAGAGAAATAATTGAAAGAAGTATGAGTAATTATGAAATTTGCTTAGGCAGGGTTGATGAAAGTAACTTAGTGCTAGAAGATAATAAAATTATAGTTGGAACAATAAAATATATGACATATAACATAAAGGAGCATGATATATATTCTCTTATAAAAAGAATAAAAAGAAAGGATATAGATATTTCTTTTCAAGAAATAATAGATTATTACATTGTAAAGGAAGGATTAAAAGAAACTAGTAGAAAATACTTAGAGGGACTTAGTAATTATCCGAATGAACAGTTGAAGGTTTTTAAAAGGTATATAGAGGGGAAATATGATTTGAGAGAAGAGGATATATTAGAGCTTATTTATAAGGCTGAAATTTTAGATAATAAATATTCAATTACTAATGGGAGGGGATATAATGAATAAATTTAGATATATAGACAGGGAAACATTATGTAAATATGATTTAAGCGAAGAATTTTTAAAAACATTATCAATTGAGATTAAAGAGATAATACCATTAAGAAAAGTTTTTGTTTTAATAACAAGTAATGGAAAGAAAATTCTTAAGATGACAGATTCTAAAGAAAAGAGAATTAATTTTATTGATGATGCTTTAAAATATATACAAAAAAATTACGAAGATGTATTGAACTATCATAGAGGCAAAGATGGAAAAATTGCTCATTATTTTCATGAAAATACTTATGTTATATTAGATATGATAGAAGGTAGAGAAGCAACCTTTACAAATCCTTTAGAAATTGAAATATGCTCTAAAGCTATTGCAAATATGCATAAGGCATCAAAAGGAATAGGTGAAAATTTAAGTATAGATTTAGTTAAAGAAAATATAGGAGATAATTTAGCAGAGGCCTATAAAAAAGCAGAGGAGGAATTAAAAAATATAAAAATCTTTGTTAAAAGATTTAGGTATAGAAATAGATTTGATGAGCTTTTTATTGAAAATGCGGACAAGTATATAGATCAAATAAAAAAGACACAAGAACTATTAGCTTTAACTAATTATAGTTCATTATTAAAGGATATTGATAAAATAGTGTTATGTCATAATGATTTAGCTAATCATAATTTTATAATTGATGGAGACAAAGTAAAAATAATAGATTTTGATTATTGTAAAATTGATACTAGAGCTATTGATATTGCTAATTTTTCATTAAAGGCAATAAAAAATAACTGCTATGAAATGAAAAAATTTAAGTCTATTATAGATGCTTATAACTCAGTAAATGAATTAGATAAAGAAGAAATAAAGTTAATTTATACCATTTTTAATTTTCCAAGGGACTTTTATAATATATCTATTGGTTATTATTATAAAGAAAAGCTTTGGGATTATGAAGTTTTTGAAAGCAGATTAGAAGATAAACTTAATAAAGATGTTTATAGAGCAGAGTTTTTAAAAGATTTTATTAAAGAAATGAAGGACTATTTTTATTAATAATAAATAAAAATATAGGGAAGAATTAAAAACTTCCCTATATTTTTTTATTTAGTATTTTATAATATTTTTGTAAGCTTCTAAAGTTCCTTTTGCAGTAATATTCCAGGAATAGCTTGAGCTTTTCTCCAAGCCTTTTAATATTAATTTATCTCTTAGATTTTGATCAACTAAAACCTTCTCTATTGAATTAGATAATTCATTAATATTATGGGGATCAATCAATAAAGCAGAGTCACCACAAATTTCAGGTAAAGAGGTAACATTAGAAGCTATTACTGGAGTTCCACAGGCCATTGCTTCTAGAGGTGGAAGCCCAAACCCCTCATAAAAGGAAGGATAAGCTAACAAACTTGAAGCATTATAGAAAATTGGTAATTTTTCAAGAGGGATAAAATCTGTAAAGATTACATCATTTTCAACATTAAGTCTTATTGCACGATTTTTGTATATTTCATAAGAAATACCCTTTCTTCCTGTTATAATAAGCTTTAAATTTTTACGTCTATTTTTAGAAAGTAATGAATAGGCTTCAATAAGACCTGTTATATTCTTTCTTGGACTAAAACCGCCAACATACAGAATAAACTCTTCTTTAATACCATATTCTTTTTTTATGATTTCTTTACATTTTTTCTTATTTAAAGGCCTATATATATCTTCAGCAGCAAGATGGGTTACAAAAATTTTATTTAAAGGAAAATTAAAACCCTTTGCAATATCTTGTTTAGAAAATTCAGAAACAGTTATAATTCCATCACAATTATCTAATATTTTAGGTATTTCATTATTAAATATATTCAGATAACTATTGCTAACAGTTTCAGGCATCCTCAAGGGAATTATATCATGTAATGTAATAGTTTTATAGCAGTCTAAGTTTTTTGAAAGTCCAACTCCATTTTGAGGAACATGATATATATCTAAATTTTTATTATAAAAACTATTTTCAACTTTAACTTCATCCCAAAAATTTGAATCTGAATTGGCCTTTACTGATTGAATATGGAAGTTATCTCCTAAATCTAGAGCTGTATTTTCAGGCAAAAAAACAAGGTAATCATTTATTCTATCAATTTTATTTAGACTATTGATAAGCTGATAAGTATAAGTTCCAATACCTGTGCCTCTATACCATTTTGCAGCCCTACCATCTATTCCTATTTTCATGACGCATCCTTTCACATCATTTTTAATTTATTATATTAAATTGAGGAATAAAATGTTAATAAAAGAATAGATATAATCATATAAATATAAAGGGAGGTGGGCATTATGATGAGAGAATTTGAAATAGAAAGACAATTTAATATTAAAATTGAAACTATAAAACCAAGTAAAGGCATATACTATGTAAAAAGTAATAAGGGAGAGAGGTGTTTAAAAAAGATAAATTATGGGCCACAGAAATTATTATTTGTTTATGGAGCTAAAGAACATTTAATAAAAAATGGTTTCAAGAATGTGGACAGGTATTTTTTAAACATAGATGGTGAACCATATGCTATGGTAAATGAAGATTTATATACACTTTCTGAATGGATAGAAGGAAGAGAGTGTGATTTTCATAATCTTGATGAGGTTAAAGTGGCAGCAAGGACTCTTGCAGAATTACATGAGGCTTCAAAGGGATACGATCCACCAGAAAATTCAAAGCTGAAGAGTGATTTAGGAAGATGGACTCACCTTATGAATAAAAGAATAAAGTCTCTCGACAAAATGAGAGATATGGTTAGAAAGAAAAATAATAAGAGTAATTTTGATTTGCTTTATATAAAATCTATGGAATTTTATAAGGAGTTAGGTAGAAAGGCATTAGAAACTTTAGAAGGGTCCAAATATGAAGAATTATGTGTATTAGCAGAAAAAGAAAAAAGCTTTTGCCATCACGATTATACTTACCATAATATTGTGATAGATAAAGATAATAACTATCATATTATAGATTTTGATTATTGTAAGCGAGAAATAAGAACTTTTGATATATCTAACTTTATGATAAAGGTTTTAAAAAGAGTTGAGTGGAATCCTGAATTTGCAGATACTATATTAGAATCTTATAATGAAGTCTCTCCTTTATTAGATTGTGAATATAAGGTATTATATGCTTTTTTACAATTTCCACAAAGATATTGGAGACTTGCAAATAGATATTACTATAATGAGGTTAATTGGGGACAAAATGCCTTTGGTAATAAAATAGAGACAATAATTGCAGAACAAGATAATATGCTAAAATTTTTAGATTACTTCAAAAATAAATATAATATAGATTAAAAAAAGTGCTATAGGCACTTTTTTTATGTACAAATATTAAAAATAAAACATAATATGAAATAAACAATAAACTAGAGGGGAAAAATGGAGATAGGCGATTTAGTAGTTAGAAAATCTTATGATAAAGATATTACATTTAAAATAATAGATATTAAAAAAGACGAGGATGGTAATGATATTTATGTATTAAAAGGAATTAGTATAAGAATTATAGCTGATTCTAGAAGTGATGATTTAGAAAAAGTAAGTGATAGATATGTTGGTAAAAAAGAAAAAATATTAAATAGCAGAGTTAATGCTGCCATAAAAAGAGCAATTTCTTTAAGAGGAGATAGCTTAGCTAGTGAAGTTGTAGATAATGCATCTCGTGGGAGTAAAAGCCAAAAATTAAAGGAAAATAAGGATTTAATTTTTGGCAGACCAGGAAAAATACTTCATGTAGATGGAGATAGCGAATATTTAGAAATGTGTCTTAAAGTTTATAAGCAATTATCTCTAGATGCAGTTGGTTTTGCTATAGAAGAGAAGAAGCAGCCAGAGATTATAGTGGATCTAGTCAGGGAGATAAAGCCTGATATTGTAGTTTTAACGGGACATGATAGTATACAAAGGAATACAAATGATTATTTAGATTTAAATAATTATAGAAATTCAAGGTATTATATAGAAGCTGTTAGAGCTTTAAGAGACTACAATTCCAGTTATGATGAATTAGTAATTTTTGCTGGAGCATGTCAAAGTTGTTATGAATGCATGTTAGATGCAGGAGCAAATTTTGCTAGTTCTCCAAGTAGAGTACTAATACATTGCTTAGATCCAGTTTTAGTATGCGAAAAAATAGCTTATACAAGAATAGATAAGATTATATCTATTACTGATGTAATAAACAATACAATTACTGGTATAAAGGGAATAGGAGGTCTTCAAACCAGAGGAAAATATAGAGAAGGATATCCAAGATCACCATATATATAAGTAATTTTAATAGATTTCAAAGAAATCATACAATGGACAATTAAGGAAAAAGTTCAGCTAAAGTTGAATTAGTTTCTTAATTGTCTATTTTAGATTGTTGATTAAAATTGTTTCATGCTTTTTATTATTACTAAAGATTTATATTTATTAGAAAATTATATATAAGTAAAAAATGCATAAAAAAAATTAAAATAGATATAATAACAAATGTGTGTAATTGAGAAAAATTAAAAAATATATTGACAACCCATTCCTGTAGTGATAAAATATTTGTTTCATTTGACGGAAGGCGGAAAATAGTGTATAATAAAATCAAGAAAGAAGGTGCTTATGTGGAAAATATGAAAACTATCGCAAGCATAAAGAGAAACATACAAGACCATGTAGGAGACAAAGTTACTTTAAAGGCAAATGGCGGAAGAAAGAAAGTACTAATAAATAATGGAATTATTGAAAGTGCACATCCAAGCATTTTTGTAGTAAGATTAGACAGTGAAGATCAAAGAACAGTATCATACAGTTATTCAGACGTTTTAACTAAGACAGTGCAGTTAGATTTTTCTTTATAAAAAGAGCTTCAGGTAAGAAGCTCTTTTTTAATTTAAAAAATAATAAAAAAAGAAAGATGGTGGGTTTCCATCTTTCAACTATGGTATAAAAGGGTATTGAGAATTTATGAGAGGTTATATGGTCAATAACCATAATTATAATACGACATATTTTTATTGTTGTCAACATTAATTTTAAAAAAATATATAAAAATTTTAGAAAAATATTTATAATTCGACAAAACTTTATTATTTAGAAGAAGTTTGACGATTATATTGAAGAAACTTTCTCACAATAGATGAATAAATGTATACAGTTAGAATATATTTAATAGTAGGTTAATATGTGGGAGGGATTATATGTCACAAATAGATACAATTAAAGAGATAGTTCACTATGAACAATTACTTAGGGAAAATTCAACAAATCATGTACTAAAGGGAGAGTATTTAATAAGAGATTCACAATATCCTGATATGAAAGAAGTATTGGGGGTAGATGCTACAGCAAATATCACTAATAAAGAAATACTTGGTGATAAAGTAATGGTGGAAGGGAATTTAAATTATATTGTTTTTTACCTTCCAAAAGATGATGCAGTTTTAGAACACCCTACAAATAAAATACAGTCTGTTATATTTACAGATAAGTTTGCAAATTATTTAGATCTTAATAATGATGAAAATAATACATGGGTCGATGTTGAGTGCGAAATAGAACATATTGAAGCTAATTGGATGAATGAGAGAAAAGTTGGAATTAATGGTGTGATTACATTAAAGTGGCAAGTATTTAAAAATGGAGAATTTGAATGTGTTAAGGATATTGAAGGAAAAGAAGATATTCAAACATTAAAAAAAGAAGAAGAATTAACAGGTATAAAAGGTGAAAAGGACGTAGATTTATTAGGTAAAACTATGTTGAAAGTAACTATGGACAAGCCAGAAATAGATGAGATATTAAAATGTGATATGAATATTCATAAGAAAGAAATAAAATTAGTAGAAGATAAGTTTTATGTAGGATGTTATTGCAAAATTATAGTACTGTATAAATCTAGAGAAAATAATGAGTTAGTACATTTAGAGGATGATATTTATCTTTCAAAGGAAGAAGAAATGCCTGGAACAACTCAAGATATGATACCTTCTATAGATTTAAAAGTAAGAGATTATAATTATAATGTAGAACTAGATGATTTAGGAGAAAGCAGGGTAATAAATATTGAATTTATGATTAGAGGAAAAGTTAAGGTATATACAAATGAAAAAGTTGAAATGATAAAAGATGCATATTCTCCAACTTCTAACATTGAGATAAAGAGAGAAGAAAAGAATTTTGGAGATATCCTTTCAATTATGAATACAGATATAATGGTTAAAGATAATATTAAGCTAAATAATGAGGAAGGAAGAATAGAAGAAATTGTATGTACTTCAGCTCATCCTTATATTTTAGATAAAAATATAGAAGATGATAGATTAAAAATTGAAGGATTAATAAAAATCTGTATTATTTATAAGGTTTTAGATGAAGAATTAAATTATGGAATATTAAATACAGAAGTACCATTTTCTACATATGTAGATATAAAAGATTCAAATAATAAATTAAAATCTGTTGTAAAAAGTTCTTTAGAAAATTTAGATACAGTTATAGAAGGAAACTCTATATCAGTTAGAGCAACAGTTGGATTAACAATTAAGATATATTGCAATAAAACAATAGAAACAGTAGCAGATGTAGTAGGGGGAGAAAGCGAGGAAAAAGAAAAGAAAGCATCAATCACAATATATGTAGTAGGAGAAAATGATACTCTTTGGGAATTAGCAAAGGAATATAATACTACAGTTGCAGACCTTATAAAGCTTAATGATTTAGATGAGGATGTAGAAATTAAAGAAGGTATGAAATTAATAATTCCTGGAAGAGCAATTTTTTAACAGTTCACAGTTTAGGAGGATTTTCAGGGGGCTGAAAATCTTGGAATATGTTTTTATAAGAAAAGTGCTGGGCACTTTTCTTTTTTTATTGAAGTTGTTCAAATAAAGGCGGACAGCTTCTTTTTTGATTTTTAATTAAAAAGTGTCTTACTTTAAGCAGGTAAGTTATCTATTAATGTTTTTAGGAGTTACAGTTTTTGAATAATATAAGAAAAGTATGGTTAAAATAAAAAATGCATGATTAAGAGGTGATTTTATGTCGGAAAAGATTAAAGGCGATTTAATAATCATTGGAGGGGCAGAAGATAAAAAAGGAGATAAAGAAATATTAAAAATAGTATGTAATTCTATAAATAAGAAAGAGGATATTATTTTAATTGCAACAATAGCAACAGAATATCCTAAAGAAGCTTTTGCAAGATATTCTAAAATTTTCAGGGAATTAGGAGTTAATAATATAAAAGGCCTTAATATTGAGAAACGAGAGGATTCTTTTAATGATTATAATATAAATCTTATTAAAGAAGCTTCATTAATTTTCTTTACTGGAGGAGATCAGCTTAGAATAACCAGTTTAGTAGGAGGGACTTTGATTAATAAGGCTTTAAAAGATGCTGTTGAGAATGGATGTATAATGGTTGGAACTTCAGCAGGAGCCTCTGTTATGAGTGATACAATGATAGTTATGGGGCCAGATGAAGAATCACCAAGAAAATGTACACTAAAAATGGCTCCAGGCCTTGGTTTTGTTAAGGGTATAATGATAGATCAGCATTTTGCTCAAAGGGGAAGAATAGGGAGATTACTTACAGGTATAGCCCAGAATCCTGAAGTATTAGGAATGGGCATAGATGAAGATACAGCTATAGTTGTTAAGGATACGGGAGAAGCAGAGGTTATAGGAAGTGGGGCTGTGTACTTTTTAGATGCTAGAGATATTACTTATAATAATGTATCTGAACAAAATTTTGATGAAGTATTAAGTATGTTTAATGTTAAATTGCATGTCTTAAAAGAAGGGAATAAATTTAATTTATTGACTAAGTTACCTTTTGAGGAGGAAAATTATCAAAATGAAAATAACAGAGACTAAGGTCTTTAAAGGAAAGAATATTTATTCACTAAAGAAATGTATTAGACTGGAGGTAGATTTAGAAGGATATAGTGAAACTCCAAGTTCAGCTATAGAAGATTTTAGTAATAATCTTGTTAATATGCTTCCAGAATTAAAAACTCACAGATGCGGAATAGATGAAGAGGGAGGTTTTGTAAAAAGATTATACGAAGGAACTTACCTAGCTCATATTTGTGAACATATTATTATAGCATTGCAAAACAAACTTGGCGTAGATGTTAGTTATGGAAAGGCTAGGGAAATAGAAGGAGATAGATATTATGTTATTTTTCAATATGTTTATGAGAAGTTTGCTTTAGAAGCTGCAAATTTAGCTATAGATATAATAAATGCATTAATAAATAAAGTCCCAATAAATTATGATGAAAGATTAAAATTATTAGATAAAATTTTAAAAGATGAAATGATGGGACCTAGTACAAAATCAATATGTAAATATGCAGAAAAGATTGGTTTACCAGTAATTAAACTTGGTAAGGGAGATTTTTATCAAATAGGGTACGGAAAGCAGGGAAGAATAATTGAAGCTTCGATAGGAAGTAATACTAATTGTGTTGGCGTTGATATATCCTGTGATAAGCTTTTAACAAAAGAACTTCTTAAAATTCAAAATATACCAGTAGCAAAAGGAAGTAAAGTTAATAATATAATAGATTTATTACAAGCAGCTGAAAAAATAGGTTATCCAGTTGTTTTAAAGCCTCAATTTGGAAATAAAGGTAAGGGTGTAATTTTAAATATAAAAAATGAAAAAGAATTATTAAATGCATATAGTAATTTAATAAAAAAATATAAGGATATAATTATTGAAAAATATCATAAAGGCAAAGATTATAGAGTCTGTATGATAAATTATGAAGTAGTAGCAGTATCTTTAAGAATACCTCCATATGTTGTTGGCAATGGAAAAAATACTATTAAAGAGCTAATAGATATATTAAACAGCAATCCAGAAAGAGGAAAAGATCATGAAAATAATTTAACAAAAATAAAGATAGATAGTGAAGTTATTAATTATATACAAGAACAAGGTAAGTCTTTAAATGAAGTTTTAGAAAAAAGCAAAAAGATCTTTTTAAGAAAAAATGCTAATCTTTCAACTGGAGGAGAAGCTATAGACTGTACAGATATTATATGTGAGGAAAATAAAAAAATATGTATTAGAGCAGCAAAAGCATTAAAATTAGATATTTGTGGGATAGACATATGTACAGAGGATATTTCAAAACCAATAATAGATAAGGGATATATAAATGGAATAATAATGGAGATAAATGCAGCACCTGGACTTAGAATGCATTTAAATCCAAGTAAAGGTAAAGCAAGAGATATAGGTAAACATATAGTAAATATGTTATATAATAATAATCCTGTTAATATACCGGTAGTTTCAATAACAGGAACTAATGGAAAAACTACCACTACAAGATTAATAAGTCATACTCTTCAAAAAATGGGTTATTGTACAGGTATGACTAGTACAGATGGTATTTTTATAAATAACGAAGCAATTGATATTGGGGATGATACAGGCTTTGAAAGTGCTAGGGCAGTGCTTTTAAATCCTGATGTTGATGTAGCAGTTTTAGAAACTGCTAGAGGAGGAATCATTAGAAATGGCTTAGCATATGATACAGCTGATGTTGCTGTAATTACTAATATAAGAGAAGATCATTTGGGTGTAGATGGTATAAATACAATGGAAGACTTATGTTTTGTTAAGTCTTTAGTAGGAGAAGCTGTAAAAGAAGATGGATATGTTGTCATAAATGCAGAAGATTATT
>Ga0209537_1000903_pt1 | contig 35154 bp, 19 predicted proteins | sample BioPla4DNA1_FD_187698 | JGI IMG/M metagenome (GOLD analysis project Ga0209537, IMG submission 187698) | Biogas fermentation microbial communities from Germany - Plant 4 DNA1 (SPAdes) (version 2) | ecosystem: Engineered > Bioreactor > Anaerobic > Digestate | place: Bielefeld, North...
AAGAAACTTGGGGAAATGGATCTCTTCTGCATTATATCGTTTAATGTAGTGGGGTTGTGATTTAGAATCAATTCTATTATTTATAAACTCTATAATTGATTCGTCTGGATATTCATCAGACCTCTCAACATATAAAGTATAATACGAACAATCTTGATCAACCTCTTCTACTAATCTGCTCTTTAAATTAAATCTTTCTAAAATCCCATCTACTAAATCCGTTGCAAGGTTATGTTTATCAGCTTCTGTATTGGATAGTACTTCATTGTATATTGACTTAATTGTTTGGTATCCTAATATATCATGAACTTTAATGAAAATATTACATTTCTCCATCTCAAGAGTGATTCTTAATGCCTTTAATGAATCACCTCCTAATTCAAAAAAATTGTCTGTGATTCCTACCGTTTCAACATTAAGTACTCTACTCCACACCTTTGCTATTTGCTCCTCAACAAGATTCCCAGGAGGCTCATAATCATTTTCTCTTATTAATTCACCTTCTGGATCCGGCAGTGCATTTCTGTTTATTTTTCCACTCTGAGATAAAGGAAAGCTTTCTAACCGCATAAAATGGGCAGGAACCATATATGAAGGAAGCCTTTTTATTAAGTACTCCCTTATTTGGGATAAACTCAAGCCATCTTTATGGATAATATATGCACATAAAGCTTTGTCACCCTCAGGATTATCTTTTACTGTAACAACTGCATCATCAATTAACTCATGTTTTTTAAGTTGTGCCTCAATTTCTCCAATTTCTATTCTATATCCTCTAATTTTAATCTGCTGATCTGCCCTGCCCATATATTCAATATTGCCATCAGGCAGCCATCTGGCTATGTCTCCCGTTTTATACATTACTTTGCCCTGATTGAATGGACCAGGTACAAATCTCTCATTTGTCAATTCAGGTTTATTAAGATACCCTCGGGCAACCCCAACCCCTGAGATGCATAATTCGCCGGGTATACCTATCGGACATAATTTATTATGCCGGTCCACGATGTACACACAAATATTACTAAGCGGTTTGCCAATCGGTACGTTAACAATATTTTTAAGCGGCTTTAAATTATAGCTTGTTGCATAAATTGTAGCCTCAGTAGGTCCATACAGATTCACATATGAAATCTGTGAAGAAAGATTCATAAGTTCATTCACAAGATCTGACGGTATCGCTTCACCTGCTGAGAAGAGATATTTTAGTGTATTCATTTTGAATCTTTCATCTTGCTTAACAGTTCTTACAAAAAAGCTTAGCATAGAGGGTACAAAGTTAATATGCGTTATATTATATTTATTAATGGTTTCTAATATGTACCTTGGATCCTTTTCAAACCCGTTTTCAAGAATGACAAGCCTCCCGCCCCCTAAAAACCATCCAAAAATTTCAGTTATCGATACATCAAATGTATATGATGTTTTAAATAAATATGAATCTTGATTCCCAAGCGCGAATTTTTCCTGCAAATACAACAAGACATTCACAGCACTTCTATGTTCTATCATTACACCTTTAGGATTTCCGGTTGAGCCTGAGGTATATAGAACATATGCCAAATCGTTTGGTGAAGATATTAAAGTTAAATTTGAATCGTCTTCATTATAAATATCTGTACTATCGATATCAATTATCTCAATATTTGAGTTTGTTTTGTAATGACACTTCTGATGGGTTAACATGATGCGCATTCCGCTGTCTTCTACTAAGTATTTCTTTCTTTCTTCAGGAAAATCAGGATCAACAGGCATATACGCTCCGCCAGATTTTAGAATTCCTAATATACCAATTATCATATCGAAAGATCTTTCCATCGTAATCCCAATTATATCGTCTGGCTTAACACCTTTCTTCCTTAAATACCTGCCTACCCGGTTAGACGCTTTATTGAGTTCCTCATAGGTCATACGGCTTTCATTGCATATCAATGCTGTCTGTGAACTAAAACGCTCTGCTGCTTTTTCAAACAAACCATGAAGTGTAACCTCATTTAGAGTATTTTTAACAGGTTTGTTAAAAGAGTTCAAAATCATATCTCTTTCTGTTTCGCTCATTATATCAACATGTGAAATACACATATTGGCTTTTATCTTTTCAGATATATTAATTAACAAAGATTTAAAATGGCTGGCAAATATCTTCATGGTCTTTCTGGAAAACAATGCTGTACAGTACTCAAAATTAAGTATGAATGTATTATCATATTCAATTGCCTCAAGTGTAATATCAAATTTTGAGGTTGGATTATCAAAATTATATTGCGTAACCGAGAAATCTTCACAATTAACTTTTGGCAAACCATAGTTTTGCATAACAAACATGGTATCAAATATGGGATTCCTGCTTAAATCACGAGGTACATTTAATTTGTCTACTAAATCTTCAAAAGGGTAATCTTGGTTTTGCATTCCCTCAATTATACTCATTCTCACTTCACGAAGATATTCGATAAGAGCAGACTTTGCTTTTGGGAAGGTGCGAATAGCAATAGTATTTATAAACATACCTACAACACCTTCCATCTCTATAATAGATCTATTTGCCATTGGTGTCCCAATAATAATATCTTCCTGCCCGGTATATTTATGCAACAGTATTGAGTAAGCCGCCAACATTAAAGTATACATGGAAATATCCTGCTGTTTGCAAATGTCTTGTAATTTTGAAACCAGCTCTTCCTCTAATGTAAGAGATAACGTATCTCCACAATATTGCTGAATTGTAGGTCTTGGATAATCGGTTGTTAAGTTTAATACAGGCAGTTTATTCTGAAGTTTTTCGGTCCAGTATTCAGCCTGTTTTAAAAGTTTTTCAGATTCCTTCAGGCTATGCTGCCACACTGAAAAATCCTTATACTGTAATGATAACGGCGGTAATACTTCCCCCCTATATAATGCAATAAGATCATTTATAAGAATATTAATTGACATGCCGTCTGCAATAATGTGGTGTATATCAAAAAACAATACAAACCGGTTGCTGTTAATCTCGATTAGGATAAATTTAAACAATGGAGCAATGCTTAGGTTAAAAGGTGTTATATTTTCCATAATAATAGAATTCAGTTGTTCCTCGTCAGCTTTAATGTGTTTAAATGGAATTTCAACATGCTCTTGTATTTTTTGAACAGGCTCATTATCCATAATATGAAATTCTGTTCTTAAAGCTTCATGTCTTTGTACAAGCTTTTCAAGTGCATCTTTTAACCGATGAACTTCAAGCCTGCCATCTAAAAACACGGCAAATGGTATATTATATTGTGTACCTGTTTCACCTATTTTGTTTAAAATAAATAGTCTTTTTTGTGAAGCGGATAGCGGGTAATAATCCCGTTTCTCTGCAGGAATAATATTCCTGAGGTCATTTCTGTTTTTCAAACTTATTAATTTTGCAAGTTCTCTGGCTGTTGGATGCTGATATATTTCTTTTAGCCGAACCTCAACCTGAAATTCTTTATAAATTCTGGACGATAGCATGACTGTATTTAATGAATGCCCGCCCAGTTCATAAAAATTATCAGTCACTCCCATATCTTTGATATTTAGTATATTTCTCATAATAGATATTATTTTTTCTTCATTTTCATCTTGCGGTGGTATATATTGCTGTTTTCCCTTCAATATACTTGTAGGAGCAGGTAATGCTTTTTTATTTATTTTTCCATTCGGCAGTGTAGGAATATTATCTATTTCAACAAAATAGGAAGGAATCATATAATCCGGAAGCATTTTGGCTAACGACTTCTTTAGGTCGGTAATATTCAGTTTGCTGCTACCCACTAAATATGCGCATAAATAATTGCTTCCATGGGGGTCTGTTTTAGCAATTACTACAGCTTTACTAACTTCTGCACATTTCATTATTTGAGCTTCTATTTCACCGGTTTCTATTCTGTAGCCTCTTACTTTAACTTGATCATCAAGTCTCCCCTGACACTCAATTCTACCATCTTCTAACCATTTAGCCATATCACCGGTTTTATACAAACGTTCTCCTTTTTTAAACGGATTAGCAATAAATTTTTCATATGTTAGTTTTTGATCTTTATAATACCCTTCTGCTAAGCCGTAACCTGCTATACACAGCTCACCGGAAACTCCAATAGGTTGAAGCTTATTATTTCTATCCAATATATATATTTGCGTATTTCGAATAGGTCTTCCTATACTTATTACAGAACAATCCTTTATTTCATCCATAGTTGACCAAACAGTCGTTTCTGTCGGACCATACATATTATAGATTTTTCCCTTCGTATATCTGGTCAGTGTATGATATAGATTTTCCGGGAACGGCTCTCCTCCAATCATGATATCAGTAAGCTGCGCCATACATTCTGCAGCTTCATTATCTTGAAGAAACAGTTGCATTCTTGAGGGTGTAGTTTGTATCATATTTATGTTTTCTCTTAAAACTATATTTTTAAACGCTTTAGGGTCATTCTGTTCTTCTTTGGAAGCAATAACTACTTTTAATCCTTTTGTCAATGGAATAAGAGTCTCCAATACGAATATGTCGAAGGAAATTGTTGTCAGAGACAGTATTGTTTTTTCAGAAGAAAATGATATGTTGTCAGTTATGCCAAGAATTAAATTAATTACTGCCCTATGTGAGATCATAACGCCCTTAGGTTTACCAGTTGACCCTGAAGTATATATTAAATACGCTAAGTCATCAGATTCACCTATAATATCCAGATTAGGCGTTACTTCACAATAACTGCATGGATCATCCAAGTCCAGGACTTCTCCGGAAAAAGCTATGTTTTTATTAACCATCCCTTTTTTTAAAAGGATTTTAGCTCCACTATTATCCAACATGTATTTTATTCTATCAACGGGATAATCAATATCAATAGGTAAATATGCACCACCGGCTTTTAAAACTCCTAATATCCCAATTATTATTTCCAAAGAACGTTCGGCCATTATTCCCACAATGGTATTATGAGTAACACCTAGATTTATAAGTTTTCCTGCCAATTGATTAGACTTTTCATTTAGCTCTCTATAAGTTAACGATTTATCACCATATACTACAGCAATTTTATCAGGGTTCTTATATGCCCTTCCCATAAACAGTTCATGTATGGTTTTTTTACTTCCATTATCTACGGAAGTTTGATTAAACTGTTGAAGTAAAGCCTTTTCTTCTTTAGTTAAGATTTCAATATCCATTATTTTTATGTTAGGATTATCTATTGCGGTCAATAGAGCTTGTTTAAAATGCTCAGAAATCCTTTTTACAAATGTGCTATCACAAACTGATTTATTGTAGCAAAACTTTACCACTATCTGATCATCAGGAAGAACCACGATATTAAAATCATAATTTGTATGTGAAAATAGAGAAACATCATTTATTGAAAATCCAAGCGTTATAGTATTTTCCCTCACATCTTTCGGAATCGGATAGTTTTCAAATATCATGATGTGATCTATCAACTTAATATTCGAACCAAGACTAGCCTGAATTGTGGTGAGGGGTAAATAATCAGACTCTCTGCTTTCTAATGTTTCTTCATTTATTTTTTTTAGAAGCTCATAAAAAGGCATACTCGCATCACATTTTACTCTTACCGGTATAGTATTTATAAAAAGGCCTACCATTTTATCAGCACCTATAAGGTCAACCGGTCTGCCTGAAACGACACTGCCGAATACCACATCATCAGTATTACTGTACTTTTGTAATAATATCCCCCAAATGCTTTGAAATACAGTATTAGTGGTGGTCTGATTTTTAGCAGAAAAACTTATTATCTTCTCAGTTGTTTCTTTATCAAATATTAAGCTATACTCTTCTGGGATATAATAAGCATTACCTTCTTTACGCGAAAATGGAATAACCGCTTTACCTTCATATCCGCAAAGATATTTTTCCCAATAGCGCTTTGCCTTCTCCTTGTCTTGTTTATCCAGCCACAGAACATAATCACTATAAGGCATGGCAGGCTCAAACTTTATAGATTTGTTCGAAATAATAGTATGGTAGATTGAAAAGAATTCACTTATAATAATCGAGAGACACCAGCCATCAATTATTATATGATGATGTGTCCATATTATTTTATAACTATTGGCAGCAGTTTTTATTAAAGCAAGCCTCATCAAAAGATCTTTTGATAAATCAAAGCCTCTTTTAATATCCATAGTTTTGAATTCTTCAACAAACTTCTCTGCATCATTCAAGTCAAGACTGGATACATCCTTGATTGTGACCGATGCTTTTCTGTTTTTTAAAACAATTTGTAAAGGTTTGTCCACATTTTTATAGTAAAATACTGTCCTTAAAGAGTCATGTCTCTCAATAAGCATGTTAAAACTTTTTTCTATGGCCTCAATATTAATATTACCTTCTACACTAAACACCATTTGTTCTACATAGGTAGTCGTATCTGGTTCCAATAAATAATGGAAAAGCATACCTTCCTGTAAGGGTGTAAGATTATAAATATTTTTTATTTCAGGTTTTTCTTTCATTTGACTATCCTCCATAACATTAATCATCCCATGAATTGATTTCTTCTGTTATTGCTGCCAATTCTTCAATTGAAAAATCCTTATATGAGAAGTCGCTTGGTGTCATTTCTGTTTCTTTCTTTCTCGCACAATGCTCAATAATATCCAGTAAAAATCTCTTATAATAATCCAAAAAAATCTTTATCTCAATCTCTTGATGCATTAATTTGTTGTACTGAAGACTAAGAGTAAATTCTCCTTCCTTAATGCCACAATTGATCTCGAGTAAATATTCTCTATGCTCATCAGGGCTCATGTTTAATGACGTTTCCAATAAAGAAATGCCTGTCCCTTCAAAATGACGGTTTTCATCAAACTGACCCAAATAATTAAAACTAATGTCGGGCACAATTTCAGAGTCTAAAAATTTAGTTTGCAGTATATCCGATGAGAGGTATTTTAAGATACCGTACCCTATCCCCTTATTAGGGACAGATCTCAGGCTCTCTTTAATGTATTTGATTAAGTATGAAAGATCGACATCCTTGGACATATCTAAAACAACAGGGAACATTGAAGTAAACCATCCAACAGTTCTGGATATGTCAATATCTTCAAACAGACTCTCTCTTCCGTGCCCCTCTAACATAACCGCATATTTGCCGTTGCCACACCACTTTTTTAAAGATAAACCTAAAGCTATTAAAAGAATTTCGTTTATCTCGGTATTATAGGCCTTAGGTACTTCTTTAAGAAGTTTCAACGTGTCCCCCTTTGATAATTTAAACGCCAATGTATGGGCATCCTTTATCAAATCATATTCAATAAGTTTGCTTACTGGGACCCTCTTTAATCCCTCATGGAATATATTGTTCCAATATGAGCTTTCCTTTATAATAGCTTCATCGATCGCATATTCATTCAGTTTAGCTGTCCACTCCTTAAAGGAATTTGTTTTCTCTGACAATTTTACTTCAAGATTATTCTTGAGTTGATAGTAGACATTTATCAAGTCCTCAAGAATAATTCTCCAGGAAACACCATCTACAACCATGTGGTGAATTGTCATAAAAAGAAAATCGCCTTCAGGTGTTTTAAATAAACCTGCTACTAATAAAGGGCCCTGTTCAAGGTCTATTTTTTGCTGCATTTTGGTGCAATTCTTTTCAATGATATCTTTGATTATCCGGGCATCAGCCGTATCGCTTATCTCGTGGGTTTCAAGTATAAAGTCACGTTCACCAAGTCCTTTATTAATTTGCTTTGGATATCCCTCTGTATACTCATATCTCATCCTCAAAGCATCATGATGCCTAACTATCACTTCCAAAGCTTCCTTTAGTATTATAAACTCAAACCCTACCATATTTTTTAACAGTACCGACTGATTATAATAATTATTATTGATAAAGCCCTGTTGAAAAAAACATTTTTGGATTGGTGATAGCAAAACCTCGCCTTCAATAATTCCTTGATCTGCTTTTGTATCAAGAACTGTTGCATGGACTGCTAATTCACGAATAGTTGGATAAAGAAATAAGTCCCTTATATTAAGCTTTAATTTATACTGTTGCAACTGAGAAATTACTTGTAGTGCTTTTATCGAGTCTCCGCCCAAAGCAAAGAAATTATGTGAAGTACCAATATTTTTGACCTCAAGTACTTTTTCCCATATTTGAACAAGTTTTTTCTCTACTTCGTTGGTTGGCTCCTGGTAGCCCTCGTGGCTTAATACTGTTTTATGATAAGGAAGTGCCTTTTTATCAATTTTCCCGTTCGAATTTACTGGAATGCTCTCTATCCTTATAATATAGGATGGAATCATATAATCTGGTAAATGCTTCGCTAAATATTCTCTAACACTGAGAACATCAACATCCCAGTCAGAAATAATATAAGCGTACAGTTGTTTGTTCCCAGAATCGTCCTCTCTATCCACGGCAATTGCAGTTTTAATACCGTCAAAACCCTTTAAATGAGCTTCTATCTCGCCTAACTCTATCCTGTATCCTTTTATATTAACCTGACTGTCCATTCTGCCCAGGAATTCGATATTCCCATCGGGAAGCCATTTTGCTAAATCACCGGTTCTATATAATCTCTCTCCTGGGAAATAGGGATCCTTATTAAATTTCTGAGATGTCAGCTCATCAAGATTTAAGTATCCTCTTGTTACACCATCCCCTGAGATACACAACTCTCCAGGAACATTTATTGGCAATAACATATTATCTCTATCCATAATATAAATTCTATAATTCGTAATAGGCTTTCCTATCGGAATACTCTCGTAATCAGTACTTGGAACGCATCTGAAATAACTTGCACACACAGTAGCTTCTGTTGGTCCATAAGTATTATATACGTTAGCATACTCTAATAAATTATCTATATACTCTGGCTTCAAAACATCCCCGCCACTGATGAATGTATGTACACTCTCTAAAATAGGGTATTTGTTCAGCTCATTTAGCAATAAGGGCGAGCAGCTAATCACTGAAATTTTCCATCTGTTTATAATGCTGATTAATTTTTCAATATCAATCACATCATTTTTATGGACCAATACAACTGAGGCTCCTCTCACGAGTGCCGGATAGAGCTCTTCAACAAATGTATCAAAAGTATATGAGGCTTGTTGCAGGATGACATCGCTCTCATTAATATCGAATTCTTCTAAAAAGGCATAAACATACGAGCTTAAGTTTCCATGCTCTACCATAACTCCCTTTGGATATCCAGTTGTTCCAGATGTGTAGATGATGTATGCCAAATCAGAGAGGTTATTGCTAAAACTAATCCCTGTATTATTAATTCCTCTAATGCTTAATTGGATATTAATTATTTCCCCGTCAAAGTCTATCTCCGGCCTCAATTCCTCATCTGTCAGCAATATGGCTATGCCACTATCTTTTATAATATAATTGATACGTTCAGACGGGAACTCCTTGTCAACGGGAACGTAAGCCCCACCAGACTTTAATATGGCAAGAATACCAGCTATCCGATTAAGGCTTACCTCTGTCATTATGCCCACTATATCCCCAGGTTTTACACCTTTTGATCGGAGTATAAAAGAAATTTCATTTGCTCTCTCATTTAGCTCACGATATGTAAGTTTATCTTCTCCACAGATAATCGCAGTATTTTCTGGTGTTTTTAACACCTGCTCTTCAAAAAGCGCAGGTATACTTTTCTTGCATGAAAAAATCTTCCTCGAAGCATTAAAATCATATAGAATCTCATTTTTCTCTCTGCGCGATAAGATATCAATGTCTTTAATCAAAGTCTCGGGGTTCTCTGTCACGATTCTAAGAATATTAACAAAATGAATGGCTAATTTTTCAATCGTTTTCCTCTTAAATAGCTTAGTACTATACTCAAAGTTTAATTCCAGGCTGTTCTTTCTTTCGAAAGCCTCCAATGTTAAATCAAACATAGAGGTTTTTGAACGCAACAGGTATTGAACGATTTTTAGATTTTCTATTGATAATTCAGGTATATCCATATTTTGATATACAAGCATGGTATCAAATAATGCATTTCTGCTCGTATCTCTTTGTACCTCCAGTTTACGAATTAATTCTTCAAAAGGAAAATCCTGATTTTCAAAAGATTTTAATGTCGTCTGCTTTACTTCCTTAAGAAATTCGGTGTAGTTTTTTTTTCCTTCAGGATAACACCTGATAGCAAGCGTATTAACAAACATACCGACAATGTTTTCTAAGTCCGCATGATTTCTGCCGGCAGTTACAGTTCCAACAACAATGTCATCAGATTGTGAATACTTATGCAGTAGTATATTATATGCGGCCATAAAAACCATAAACATAGTAGCATTCTGGTTAAGAGCATGCTTTTTGAGCTCCTGATAAAGGCCATCATCTAATTTTATACTGAAGCAGTCTCCTTCGGAATCTTGTATTATTGGTCGGGGAAAATCTGTCGGCAAATTTAACACAGGAATCTCACCTGAAAAACTATTAAGCCAAAAATCAGCCTGGAGTTTCATCTCATCTGTATCCATCAGCCTTTTTTGCCAGGATGCGAAATCTTTGTATGTAATAGGAATATCACAAAGTTCTTCATTATTATAAATCTTAATGAAATCATTAATAATAATCGATATAGATATACCATCCGAAATAATATGATGAAGATCCAGCACTAATATATGTTTATCTTTTGAAACCTCTAACAGCAGAACTCGGAATAATGGAGCCTTTTCCAAATCGAATGGAGTTATCTGATGCCTAATAACATTATCAACATCTTTTAAATCTGTTTTTATATATATAATTTCAAAGGGCACTTCCTCATATACAATCTGCACGGGTATTCCCTTAATCATTTTGAAAGCTGTTCTTAGGGATTCATGCCTTTGTATAAGCTTTCTAAATGTTTCTGCCACCTTCTTGTTAGAAATACCACCCTCAATCATGACAGCTCTTGATATATGGTAGGTAGTAGAATCAGGGTCAAACTGATTTAACGCAAAAAGTCTGCTCTGGCCAAATGACACATCATAGTATGTTTTATTTCCTTGCTTCTCAATAACAGATTGGTTACTTTTGGATATTTCTTTAATATAATTACCAATATTTTCAATGGTAGATAAATGGAAAATCTGGCTCAAAGCTATATCAACATTAAACTCTTGACGTATCTTTGCGGCAAGGAGGGAGGCTTTTAAGGAGTGACCGCCTAACTCGAAAAAATCCTCTTGAACTCCTACAGTTGAAAGATTTAGAATCTCGCACCAAATAGCAGCTAGTTTTTTCTCTATATCGTTCCCTGGCAGCAACCTTTCCAGTTTGTCATTAATATAAGTTATTGGATCGGGCAGTGATTCTTTATCTATTTTTCCACTTGATGTTACAGGTATTGATGTAACAGGAACATAATAATTAGGAATCATATAATCAGGCAAGTACTGAGATAGATAGCTTCTTAATTGAGTTACATTCAAGGCCTTCTCACTAATTATATATGCGACAAGGTATTTTTCACCAGAAGCGTCCTCCCTGTCAATAACAATAGCCTTTGTCACACCACTCATTCTCATAAGAACAGATTCAATTTCTCCAAGTTCAATACGAAAGCCTCGAATATTTACCTGTTGATCAATTCTCCCTAAAAACTCAATATTACCATCAGGTAGCCATTTAGCCAAATCACCAGTTCTATATATAAGCTTTTCTTTGGTATACATAGTCTGAACAAACTTTTCGTTCGTTAAAGCTGGATTGTTTAAATAACCTTTTGACACCCCAATACCACCAATGCATAATTCTCCTGGTACGCCAGTAGGACAGAGCTTATCGTCGTTAAGAATAAGAACATTATAATTTGCAATTGGTTTTCCGATGGGTATATTTTTATTCTTATCGCTTGGTTTACACTGATAATACGTGGCACAAACTGTAGTTTCAGTTGGTCCATAGGTATTATAAACCTTTGCTTTTTGTATTAGATTATCAATATATTCAAATTTTAATACATCTCCGCCACTAATGTATGTATGTACATCGCAAATGCAGTTTGCTTTATTTAATTCACTAATAATAAGAGGTGATGCTGATATTATTGTGACCTTCTCATCCTTGATTTTCTGTACTAAAGCCTGTGCATCGGTAACCTCTTCACTTCTACATATACTTATGCTGCCGCCAACGGTTAAAATTGGGAAAATTTCCTCAACAGAGGCATCAAAAGCATAAGATGCCTGCTGCAAAAATTTATCCTTTTGGGTTAGAGAGAACTCATTAAGAAATGAGTAAATATAGCCCGACAAATTCTGTTGCTGGACTAAAACCCCTTTCGGCTTTCCTGTTGAACCAGACGTATATATGATATATGCAATATCACTTGGTTGTATTATAGTTGCAGGATTATTGTGTATGTTCTCTACATAGTTTTTCTTTACTCTAATTGTGTGTCCATTGAAATTAATTTTTTCAGGTAATTCTTTATCAGTAATCAGAATTGACGCCTCACTATCCATAAGCATATAATTAATACGCTCAATAGGCTGAGATGGCTCTATAGGTAAATAAGCATGACCTGATTTCAGGCACGCAATTAATGAAATTACTCTATTAAAACCTCTATCGCATAGAATTGCGCACAATTTCCTGCTACTATTAAGTTGGATTATCTCACTCGCTAACCCGTTAGCCTTCTCGTTCAATTCCTTGTAATTTAAGCATTCATTATCAAAATACACTGCCGGGTTATATGGAAAAGCATTGACTTGATTTTCAAAGACAGACTTAAAAGAAACAAATTGAAAATCCTTTCTTGTATCGTTAAAATTATATAAAATCTGCTTTTTTTCATTCTCGTCTATTATTTCAATATCCTTAATTAATTGATCATCATTACCTAAAATATTATCAATCAAGCATAAATATTTCTCTATAAAACTTATTATGGTTTTTTCCTCAAACAAATCTGTCATATACTCGAAAACCACAGAATAACAATCTTTATTTGGCATTATTTCTACTGTTAAATCGACTTTACTTGTTTCAGAGCGAATCACTACTTCACTTAAGCACTTACCGTCAAGTACTAGCTCAGGTATATTCATATTCTGCATATTAAAGACGACATCATAAAGAGGGTTTCTATTACATAAAGGTTTAATATTCAAATCTTCAATTAATTCTTCGCTATAATAACCACAATTCGCGATATCACTATAAATGCTTTTACCAAAGCTATATATGTAATCCTTAACTTTCATGTCAGGATTTATTTCGATTTTAACCGGGAGTGTATTTGTTAACATGCCAATAATCTTCTCTGTATCCTTTAAATCTCTTGCTGCGATTGGGGCACCAATAACAAACTCTCTTTGCGTTGTTAACTTGTGTAATAGTATATTGAATATTGAAAATAAAACTATATATTCTGATGTGCAATTTGATTCTGCATACTTTTTAATCTTTGCTCTTTGTTCAGAATCTATAATTTTTTGAGTACTCATCCCCTTATAGCTTAAACTTTTGGGTCTTTTAAAGTCATATGGAAGATCTAAAACTGGTATGTTACCTTGATACTTATTTAACCAATATTCTTTTTGCTTTCTATAATTCTCTCCTAAGTTAAATTTATTTTTCCAGCTGACATATTCTTTCTGTGAGAACATTGGATACTCAAGTGCAGAACCTTCATACAGAGAAATAAAATCCCCGAATAACAGGCCTAAAGATGTGCCATCGATAATTATATGATGAAAACAAATAACCAGTTTGTATTCGCCATCTACATTTAATACCGCCATTCTGAATAAAACATCACATTCAAGATTAAACGGGGAATTAAAATTTTTAATATATGCATCCAGTTCATGTCTTCTGATAGAATCTGTAACAAAGAATATTCTGGCATCATCATTTATTTTTTGCACTACACTATCGTTATACAGAAAATAATTGGTTCTCAATGCTTCATGAATTTTAGTCAGATTCGTAAGAACAGTCTTTATTCTTTCAGTACTTACTTCATCATCAAGATCAAAGACTTTTATTATATTAAAAATCCTGTTAGTGCTATGATGACTATTAAGTATAAATAATCTCTTTTGAGCAGGCAGAACATCATAAAAATCTTTCTTTGACACCTTTTTTAAATGCATATCTTCAGACTTGGCTCTATTTTGCACAGCCTTCGCTACACCTTTAACCGTAAAGTCCTCAAATATGTCCTTAATATCCAATTTAATATGATAATAGTCTTCAATTTTATAAAATAAACATGATGCTTTTATTGAGTCTCCGCCCATTTCAAAAAAATTTCTGTTTAGAGGAACGGTTTCAATTGCTAAAGTATCTTGAAAATATTGTCTTATTTTATCTTCGTATTCATTAACAGGTGTTTTCAACAAATACCCATCTGTATCTGCATGTATATGTTTTATATAAGCTTGAACATAATCTTTATAATCGCCTCGAAGAAAATTTTCAACCAGCTTATATCTTTGTTTTTTCCCGCTCGTCGTTTTCGGTATCTGCCTAACAGGAATCACATATTTAATTTCATTCTCAATTTTACTACTGATGTAGCTTTTGACTTCATCAGCCAAATCTAAGAATCCATTATTACGACAAACTGATGATATAAAAACTATAATCTCATCTTCATTTTCCTTGTTTGGCACTCCGCAAACAACACTTTCTTTAATTTTTGGGTTACCCAAATTTTCAATTAACAATTCAATATCATGAGGATAGTAGTTCTGTCCGTTAGCAAAAATAATATCTTTTTTTCTCCCGGTTATTACTAATTGGTCATCGCATAAGAATCCTAAATCTCCCGTATATAACCACCCATCTTTGTAAACTTCTTCGTATGCTTTTTCATTCCGGTAATAACCTTTTGTTACATTTCTTCCTCGAATAAGGATATTTCCAATTATAGTTTCATTCAATTTATTCCCTGAATCATCACAAATAATGATCTCGCAATCATTTACCGGCTTACCTACTTTTACAAATGAGATGACATTTTCATGTTCTGTATCAGCAAAGACTACTTTTTCTCCAATCCTTATATTGCTTCTGTCAATTCTAACTGCTTGCATAAGTTCTCCTGGTTCTGGAAATGTTACTGCTAAGCTGGCCTCTGCCATTCCATATACAGGGAACATTGTGTTTTCTTTAAGGTTACAGTATTTCATTCTTTCAATGAATCTCTGGCATAAATCATAAGAGATTGGTTCTGCCCCATTAAATATGAGCCTTATATTGGATAAATCCCCATTAAATCCATTTGACTCAACATATTTCAATAGGTGTTTAATCCCGAAGTTGGGTGAACATAGTATTGATGCATTGTGTTCTATTGCTTTTTCCAGATATAACAATGGTCTTCTTATAAATAACCACGGTGACATAAGGATTTGATGAATATTGGCATATACAGGTGCCAAATGGAATCCGATAAGACCCATATCATGAGTTAGTGGCATCCAACTAATTGTTTTATCTTTATTATTCGTTTTACAGCCTATGTTTATCGCTTTTAAATTAGTAATAATATTATCATGGCTCAAAACAACTCCTTTGGGTTCGCTAGTCGAACCCGAAGAAAACTGAATGAATGCAATATCACTGGGGAGAATAGTTTCAGGGATTCCATCCTTACCTGCGAAGTCTATATTTTTATATAGTAAGACATCTATTTTATCTTCTGATTCAATTACGTCTAAATCTTCTGCCAGAATTTTAGGATGCTTAAGTGTATTTAATACTTTATCCAACTTTCCTTTAATTAGATGAGTTTTGCCAATAGTTAAAGGAACAGGAATTATTCCTCCCAGCAGGCACCCCCAAAAGCTATAAATGAAGTGCTCTATACTGTCAATAAATATTACTACTTCATCACCCTTTTTTATATTATTACCCTGTAAATAATTAAGAACCTTAAGTGCTCCAGCATAAATCTGTTTATATGTAACAAAGGTTTCTTCTTTCTCTCCGTTAATAAATAATACCCCTTTATTGTCAGAAGAAACTAAGCCCAGTATCTCAACCAATGTTTCAACATTCATTCCTTGCTAATCCCCCTAACTATGATAACTTATAGAACTATTCCTTAGAAATCTTTGTGAAGTTAGGTAAATGCACTCTTAAAAATACAAGTAGGTTTAGACGATTAGTTAAGCCTAATACAACGATAAATCTATATATTTTCCTTCTTTAATAATATGAAAAGCAGCATTGTATAAATAGTATCCTTCAGTTGTCTTTTCATTGATTATCTCATTTTGATACAAAACTTTTCCGGTGTTAGCATCAATTACGACAATTTCATATATATGTCGACCATCAACTTGCATTAATCCATAAAGCCTATCTTCATAAAGCGAAAAATATGAGCCGCAATAGCCTGCGGTAACATTTCCTTTCTCAGAAGAAATATCAATAAATTCAGTTCTTATTAAATTGAAATCTTTATCGTAGTACTTAAGTAATGGGCGAAATGTATCCTTTTCATTACATAATGCCATATAACCATTCTCTGTTTGGAACACTTTTTCAATCATATCTACTTCAAAAATTGTGTTCACAGTATTGATACCAATATCATATTTTAAGAAAACACCTGTATATTTTTTGTCGCTGTTTTCTTTACTTTCAAAATCAGAGGTTCCTTTAACATAAATATTATCGCTAATAAACACTTGCCCAAGATTAGTTGATGCATGGCTAACGTTGAATTGATCATGTGGTAACTTTATAATTTCAACTTTACAATCTGGAAGAGAAATTTTGTAAATGTCATAGGAAAAAATATAGATTGCTTGTTCTGTTATTTGATAAGAATAGATATTGCAATCAATTTCATGGGTTATTTCAATTTCCTTTACATCATCATCATATAAAATAAATATTTTCCAATTGTATGTATCATATGATTCATAAAGGAAAAGCTCGAATTGTTCAATACAACCATAATAAATTAATTGTCCGTATTCTTCTGACAATAAATCCTTCATGCCAAGCATATTAACTAATCTTTCTTCTGATTGTACCGGATACTTATTATCATAAGTTCTAGCGTACTCAATCTCGCTCCTGGTAATTCCAAAATCATTAAATATATATGTTATAACATCATTAGACATAAATTTTCCATATAAAATAGTGGCTGCAATATTAGAGTTAATATCATTCAATTGATTCACTTTTACGCTACTAATAATATCTGAACTGTTGCAACTCTGAAGCAAAAACAATGCTAAAAGAAGAAGCAATATAGCCACTGTCTTTTTTTTCCTGTATGTCATACTATCCTCCACATTTTATAATGTGGTACCCGATTCATCTCAAATCGGGTACCTGTATTAGCTGTTTACCATTTATCTGATGCACCACTCCAATTTATTGACTTTCTCATGGTCGTATTGGAACACTCAACAAAATCAACCGGATAGCACGTATTATAAGGAACCCAAATACCAGTAGTAGTACCAGGTATCGGAACATATTTTAACATAATAGATGTATCTAATGATATTCCTTGATTTTTATAAGCTTTCCATACGATAGTAGCACAGTTCGCTTCCGATGAACTCTCTACATCAGCAAATGCATCATAATCAATATTTGTTAGATTAGCTGAATAACTCCCTGCCTTTGTCCTTTGGGATGATGTAGCTGATGTTGGGTAGTATATGCGCGCAGTATAGCATGAAGCCCAGGAATCTATTTTTTCTCTTCTACTTTTTTCACCAGGTCCTATTGCTTGGACAATGTACTTATCCCCATTTACATTATCACTCTCAACAATTGCAGCATGTCCATGATTTACAAACAAAGTCCATGAGTCCTTTGTTACCAGAATATCACCTGTTTTTGCTGCGTTTTTAAATTCTGTAAATTGTGCCTTTGTCATTGGGTCATCGGAACCACCACCTGAACTGCTCGATAATGTTATATTTCTACTATTTCCTAATCTATTAACATCAACTTTTATCCCCATATATTGCGTCAACTCACCATATTTTTTTTCCAGTTTCTTAAGCTCGTTGACTGGTATTCCCGTATATGATGATAATTGCTCATAGTAACCGCTGATTTTAGTAATGTCACTTACTTTTACTCTTTCATTAGCAAATGAATAACTCGTCACATTAAGCATCATAGATACAACCAGAACAAATCCAAGCAGTATGGTTTTCATTTTTTTCATATTACATACTTCCTTTCTAAATATTTTTTAAATCCCATAGTGTTTAAATGCAGTAGATATACAGCTGTATTTTTTATATATGTCCGAAAATTTTTGATTATGAAACTTAAGTAGCAGACAGGAAAGATAAATCAGAGAGTTTCGCATCACCTTCTTTCAATGGATTTACAATCCATACAAAGAAGAATATAATAAAATAAAGTCTTCTTTGAGGATTGCATTATTTAGGTAAAAGGTTTGGTAAAGGTGCTTGTTTTACAGGACGTACATTTTGTTACACCTTTTTCCTCTCTTGTTAGACTTTTGTATTTGGTTGATATTACCAATGACATTGTATATGCATAACATTTGGCTTGTCAATATAATTTCATCGACAATTATATAATTATGCTCATAGGAATTTTTTCTATTAAAGGTAATATTTAAACATAAAAAGTCAAATATACTCTGATAAAAAAGAGTCCTGTTTCAAGGCGGGTTATATAATATTGCTTCAGCTTCATTCTAGTATACAATGTATATTTCACCAGGATACGATGAGTAGGCAGTTATAATATATTTAAGCCCTCAGGATTAAGTTTCTGATCATTGGCAAGAAGTAAGGAATCCAGAAAAGTAAAATATTCAATTTCGTACACTGCATCTATTTTCACAAATGATTGGCATTTAAAACATCCTTAATTGCTCATATGGTGACTGGCTCTTATTGTCAGCAATGGAATTTCGGATGTTTTCGCTGTTAAAGGGCACATCGCCGTAATATTTCCCTTTGCAGGTAATAAAATACCTGGCACGTTTTAAAACCACCCTGAACTGTTTCAGGTCGTCGTACGATAAACTGCCAAGCCTTCTTGCCCTTACTATTTTTAAAGCCGATTTTTTCCCTATACCCGGTACCCTCAGCAGTATTTCATAAGGGGCTTTATTTATTTCCACCGGGAAGAGCTGAAGATTTCTAAGAGCCCAGCTACACTTTGGGTCAACATTCATATCGAGATTCTGGTGAAATTCATCAATCAGTTCGTTAGCTTTAAAACCGTAAAACCTTAATAGCCAGTCAGCCTGATAGATCCTGTGCTCACGAAGCAAAGGGGGTTCCGTATAAATAGCAGGCAGGTTAGGATGCTGGTTTACCGGTATATATGCCGAGTAGTATACACGTTTTAATGAGAAATTACGATACAGGTATTCAGCCAGGTGTAATATTCTTGCGTCCGAATCAGGTGTTGCCCCAACAATCAGCTGTGTGGACTGGCCTGCAGGTACAAAAGCAGGGGTGTTGCGTATTTTTTTCTTATCAGCATTATACTCAAGAATTCGTTCACGGATGTACGACATTGGGGTTATAATCTGCTCATGCTGTTTATGCGGAGCCAGTAACTTTAAGCTTCGCCTTGATGGAAGCTCAATGTTTACACTCATACGATCGGCATACAGCCCTGCCTGTTCAATAAGCACAGGATCTGAGCCCGGAATAGCTTTAATATGAATGTATCCGTTAAACCTGTAATTAACTCTTAAGAGTTTAAGAGTTTTTATCATTAATTCCATGGTGTAATCGGGAGATTTTAGAACTGCCGAGCTTAAAAACAAACCTTCAATATAATTTCTTCGGTAAAACTGAATTGTCAATTCGCATAACTCCTCGGGAGTAAAGCTTGCCCTCGGAATATCGTTGGTAATGCGGTTAACACAGTACGCACAGTCATAAACGCATACGTTCGAAAACAGAACCTTTAACAGAGAAATACAGCGCCCGTCTTCAGCCCATGAATGGCATATACCTGAAGCATATGCATTTCCTATGCCACCCGGTGTATTTTTTCTGCTGCTGCCGCTTGAAGAGCACGACACATCGTATTTTGCTGAATCGGCCAGTATCTTCAACTTCTCCATTAAATCCACAGAATCACCCGAACATATGTTTGGTATCATTTTATCAAAATTTAAAACAGGAATCAATTATTATTTACGTTTATAATGACGGCATTTTTAGCATATGTATTATTTAACACAATATCAATTAACGCAAATAACATATTTTGAGGTATGTGGAATATAATGTATTGGAGGTTTTTAAATGAGCTTTATGGATCTGGAGCCATTTCGCCAGATGGAGGATTTGGCCTGTGAAGTTAATGATTTTATTGGTAACTTTCCAATGTCGGTTATTAATCGTTATGTCACTCCCAGAACAGATATATATCAAACCGACAAGGTAATCATTATCAAATCCGAGGTTCCCGGACTTTCAAGAGATGATATGGAGGTAATAGTGGAAAATACATATGTTAAGCTGGCAGGCCAGAAAAAACGCATTCAGACTATGAATAATGAGGAAATTTATCGCTCAGAACAGTTTTACGGCAGATTCTCAAGGATCGTTCCCCTTCCGTGTGAGGTTCAACCCGACAAGGCAGTTGCTGAATATAAGGACGGAATACTTACCATTATAATTCCCAAGTCCGACAGTAAAACCACCCACGGAAGAAAAATTGATATTACCTGAAGGATGCAGGTTTTTTATCTGTCATCCCAAACCAATACCGAATGGCCTCCACAATCCTGTCTGAAGCATGTCCATCGCCATAAGGATTAACACTGTGTGCCATTCTCCTGTATTCTGATTCATCGTCTAAAAGCTTTAAAGTTTCATTAATAACTGTGTTCTTATCGGTTCCAACAACTTTAACCGTCCCGGCTTCAACTGCTTCGGGACGCTCAGTTTCATTTCTCAATACAAGCACAGGCTTGCCAAGGGATGGCGCTTCTTCCTGAAGCCCGCCCGAGTCTGTCAGAACTAAATATGATTTTGATAAAAGGTTATGCATATCCAGAACCTGAAGCGGATCAATCAGATGTACACCCGGTAACTCACCAAGAATTTCCTTTACAGGCTCTTGAACCTGTGGGTTTAAGTGAACCGGATAAATTATTTCAATATCATCATATTTTTGTACAATTTCTTTTAATGCAAGGCATATATTCTTCAGAGGCTGTCCCAGATTTTCCCGTCTATGTGCCGTAACGGTTATTATTCTTTTGTTATTAAAATTAATCCTTTTTAAAGATTCATTTTCAAATTCATAACTGACCGAAACAGTAGACTTCAATGCATCTATTGCGGTGTTTCCGGTAATATATATAATTTCAGGGCTGACCCCTTCCCTTACAAGGTTATTAAAGTTAGTTTCAGTAGGTGAAAAATGAATATCTGCGATACACCCGGTAAGCTTTCTGTTCATTTCTTCAGGAAAAGGAAAATATTTGTCGTAAGTTCTAAGGCCGGCCTCCACATGTCCAACAGAAACTTTACAGTAAAATGCCGCCAATGCCGCGGCAAAAGTGGTGGTGGTATCGCCATGAACCAGAACCATGTCGGGCTTTAGCTGCATAAGCACCTTTTCAACACCCTCAAGTACAAGGGTTGTAATACCCGATAAAGACTGCCCTCCCCTCATAATATTCAAATCATAATCCGGGGTTATATTAAAAATATCAAGAACCTGGTCCAGCATTTGCCTGTGCTGGGCGGTTACACATACCTTTGATACAAGATCTCCTGAATTTTCAATTGCCTGAACAAGAGGAGCCATTTTAATGGCTTCTGGTCTTGTTCCGAATATTGTAAGTATTACGGGTTTTTTCATGTCAGCACACTCCATTAAGGTTTTTCGGTCTGTCCGTGGGTGTATGTTGTTGCCTTTTCTGTAGTTTTATTTTTCGCAGAATCTTCTTCAGGTGTGTTTTCAGCTATTTTTTCTACCTGCTTGTCTCCGATAATTCCTGCCAGGTACCGAGCCCCTCCGACAACAAAAACAGATATGATAACTACAAGGATAATTGCAGGAAGAAGACCCTTATTGGCTAACAGTATTGATACAAGGCCTAAAGCACCGCTTACAACGTACAGTATTGTGACAGAAAACTTTGGCGAAATGCCCATATCAACCAGTCGATGATGTATATGCCCCCTGTCACCCTGACCGATTGGCTTATTATTCAGCACCCTCCTTATTATTGCAAAAGCAGTATCAAATATAGGAAGACCTAAGGCAATAAGTGAAACAACCATGGTTAATGCAGTATATGCTTTGGTTGCACCTTCAATTGATATAACAGACATCATAAAGCCAAGAAAATACGCACCGGTGGATCCTATGAATATTTTTGCGGGATTGAAATTGTAAGGTAAAAACCCCAGAATGGCACCTGCCAGAGCCACATATAAAACGGCAAATACAACAGGAATGTCGGGAACCATCATAACCGCTACAACAAACAAAGACAGGGAAGCTATTCCTGTAACTCCGGCTGCAAGCCCATCCAGACCATCAATTAAATTTATTGCATTCGTAATTCCAACAATCCATAAAATTGATAAAACTGTGGATAATGCATCATCAATGCTTACATATCTTATGTCTTTTATTGATATGGTAAAATATTTAATCTTTGTCCCGGTAAAAACAACTATTGCAGCAGCAATCAGCTGTATTGGAAATTTTACCTTTGCCGACAGTGGATATATGTCATCAATAATGCCCATGGCTATAATAATTACCAGTGCAGTAAAAAAACCTATCATTTTAGCCGGTGAAACTTCCTTTATCCAGACTATCAAGTCATCGGGCCGGTATACCAAAAAAACATAGAAAATGGAAACAAGGAAACCGGCAATAACAGCAAGCCCACCCATAAGGGCAACAGGTTTTGTATGCATTCTTCTGTCATCTTTCGGAACATCGATTGCATTAAAACGTACTGCCACTTTTTTAGCTATAGGGCTTGCAAAAAAGGAAACAATTAAGGCTACTGCAAAAGGTATAATGTATTCATACTCAATCATTTATCTTTTGACACCTCTTTTGTATAAACAAAAATAAGAGATTTTAATTTATTCTTTCCAATTATAAGACAATATAACCTCCTGATATGTTCCGGTTTTGTCAGATAAAAAAACATTTTACAGAACATTTTGGAAGTCATTCATATTATATCATTATATGTTTAATGGGTTTTACATTTTTTTAAATGAATATTAAGCCTTGATTACACGGTTGTCAATATTGCCTTCATATTTTACAACTCTTACCCCTGCTTCCTGTAAAAGCTCCATTGCAAGGCTGTCGGGGTAATCGCCTTTAAAAATAATTTTCTTTATACCTGCATTAATTATAAGCTTGGCACAAAGAACACAAGGTTGTGTTGTTACATACATGGTGCTTCCATTTACACTGGTGCCCGAATACGCTGCCTGTACAATTGCGTTTTGCTCAGCATGGGCGGCCCGGCATATTTCATGCCGTTGACCCGACGGTATTCCCAACTCCTCTCTGATGCAACCCACCTCATCACAGTGTTTGCATCCCGTTGGTGCACCATTATAGCCAGTTGCAAGAATTCGTTTATCCTTAACTATCAGTGCCCCCACCTGGCGGCGTAAACATGTAGAACGTTTTTTAACCAGTTCAACAATATCCATGAAATATTCATCCCAAGATGGCCTCACACAAATTCACCCCTTAAGCAATTCCTGAGCCGAGTAAAGGTTATTTCGTTCCAAAAAGCCTGTCTCCGGCATCACCTAACCCTGGAACGATATAACCCAGGTCATTTAATTCTTCGTCCACAGCCGCACAATAGATGGACACATCCGGGTGGTCACTGTGCAGACGGCGAATTCCTTCTTTTGACGCAATTAAACACATAAATTTTATATTCTTTACATTACGCTTTTTTATGAAATCCACCGCACCACTGGCTGATCCCCCTGTTGCCAGCATCGGATCTACAAGTACCACATCCCGTTCTTCAATATCTGACGGGAGTTTACAATAGTATTCTATTGGTTTAAGGGTTTCATGATCCCTGTAAATTCCTATATGACCCACACGAGCCATTGGTACAAGCTTTAAAAAGCCGTCGGCCATGCCAAGGCCAGCCCTCAAAATGGGCACAACGGCCAGTTTTTTTCCGGATATAACCTTTGTTTTCGCAACACCTACCGGTGTTTCAACTTCAACTTCCATCAGCGGAATATCCCTTGTTACTTCATACCCCATTAAAACCGATATCTCTGACACTAATTCTCTGAATTCTTTAGAACTTGTATTTTTATCCCTTAATAAAGAAACTTTGTGTTGAATAAGCGGATGATCAAATATAAAAACATTGTCGTTATTTTGCATGTAAAGAACCTGCCCTTTCATACTGTATTTTTCTATTTTTTTCTGTGTTAATTACTCTTAAAAAATGGAATGCCTTTGAAAGACATTCCACTTATCCTCTATATTGTTCTTCAATAGTTTTAATTTTATCAATTCTGTTTTGGTGACGGTTTTCCTGTGAAAAAGGAGTATCAATAAAGGTTTTTACAATCTCAAGAGCCAATCCCGCACCAAGAACACGGCCGCCTAATGCCAACACATTAGCATTATTGTGTTCTTTAGCCATTCGGGCCATATATGAATCGGTGCACAGAGCCGCCCTAATGCCCGGAACTTTGTTTGCTGCAATAGAAATGCCTATACCTGTTCCACATATAATAATACCTAAATGGCATTCTCCTGATGTCACAGCTTTTGCAACCAAAACACCAATGTCTGAATAGTCTACAGATTCAACACTGTAAGTACCTAAATCCTTATAAGGTATTTTTTCACTGTCAAGATAGCTTTTTATTACTTCTTTTAATTCATAACCACCGTGATCACTTCCTATCGCTATCATAAAAAAATAAGTCTCCCCTCTTATGCACAAAAATGTATTATTTTAACTTGGAACATTTATTAACGTCTCAATTCTATAGTTCATTTTATAACAATCGCAGTAATTGTGCAAGCAATTGAAGCATACTGTTATACCCAGCATGTTATCAAAGCCTGTCCAGGATTTTCAAAAGCACTGTTTCAATCTCTTCCGCACAAGCCTCATAAACTTCTAAGTTATATCCGAAAGGATCGGATATATCCCAGTCATCTTCGGTATAACCTGCATATTCTTTCAGCGTAAAAACCTTATCGGCCGATTCGGGATATACATCAAGTATCATCCTTTTGTGGTTCCTGGTCATGGTTAAGATAATATAGGCGTTTTTGATCATCTCAAAATTAAGGGTCCTGGCATAATGCTCTGAAATATCAATACCGAATTTTGTCATAGCCTGTATTGCTTCATAAGTTGCATTATCTCCTTCAAAGGCATAAACACCGGCTGAAGAGCACGTAAATTTACCGTCATAGCCTTCTGCTTCAAGAATGCTTTTAAACAGTGCCTCTGCCATTGGACTTCTACAAGTGTTACCAGTGCAGACAAAAACTATGTTTTTCATAATCAAAACTACTCCATATCATTATTACTCTTTCTTAATATAATATACTGAATGTTATTCTCCTGCCTGTATAATTTTACCTCCTGCAGCTTTTTCAATGCGGTTCATCACTGCAAGGCCTATACCTTCCTTTGGTATTGCTTCAACATATATTTTTTCCGCTCCAATTCTGTCGCATTCCCTGAAAAGTCGGAAAATGTTGGAAGCCACCTCAGATGCGTCATTTATACTTCCAAAGGATATTGCATTGTTTAAACCGTATTCCTGTATATGTTCTTTCGCTGCAAGAACTACAGATTTTATACCCGATTTTTTATCTTCTGAAACTGCCTTACTTAACCAGTTTACTATATCATTATAGTCTCCTGAAACAACAAACACCTCTGCCTTTGGTGCATAGTGTTTATATTTCATTCCGGGTGATTTTGGTTTGCCAATGTCCGCCTTTTCAATAAGGCTTCTGTCTAACTCAACGCTGCCCAAAACCTGCTTTATCATTAAGGGAGTGATGCCTCCGGGTCTTAAAATAACAGCAGGCTCAACCGTCATATCAACAACAGTTGATTCAACTCCTACTTTGCACTGTCCTCCGTCTATAATATAGGATATTTTCCCGTTAAGATCCTCCAATACATGTTTTGCCATTGTAGGACTTGGTCTGCCTGAGCGATTAGCGCTTGGAGCTGCAACCGGAACCCCTGCCTTCCTAATTAATTCAAGTGCGACAGGGTTGTCGGGCATCCTTACAGCTACCGTATCAAGACCGCCTGTTGTTATATCGGGAACAACGCTGGTTTTCTTCATAATAATTGTAAGAGGCCCAGGCCAATATGCTGATATAAGTTTTAATACATCCGGCTTTATCTCGGTCACAAGGGGTTTCAACATTTCCAGGTCAGATATGTGCACAATCAAAGGATTATCCACCGGACGCCCCTTCGCAACATAAATTGACCGGACGGCTTTTCTGTCTAATGCGTTTGCACCAAGGCCATAAACTGTTTCGGTTGGGAAAGCCACAAGCCGGCCTTCCTTAAGCGCCCTGGCTGCATCTAAGAAGCCTGGTGCATCGCAGGACGTAAATTCAATATATTTGGTCTGCATTATATTCTCCGCTTTCAATGGTTCGATATATTTATCTTCTGTAATCAAAATAGATTATAGCACAACCAAATAATGCTGCAAGATACAAAAAAACCGAATTAAAGCTAATATATCAGCTTTCACTGTAGAATTTTAATATTTTATATATCCTACCTTGTAGCCAGTTCTATGATTCTTTCCACCGTAATATCCTTTGTAGAAACATTACACGCCAGAGTACGGCTGGACAGAACGGCAACACGATCACAAATTCCCAGGATTTCTTCTATGTCTGAAGAGATAAAAATTACGCCGACATCCTTTTTGACCAGATCATTAATAAAATTGTAAATATCAATTTTACTGGCAATATCTAATCCCCGGGTAGGTTCGTCAAGTATAAAGATTTTTGCGCGGTTCATGATCCATTTTGCAAAAATTGCTTTTTGCTGGTTACCACTTGAGTATTCCAAAATATTCTCTCTTGGATCCTGAGTTATGTTCAGTTTTTTAATATATTCTTTGACCGAATGCCTTAATATTGGAATGTTAATTTTTATTATATGAGTAAATCTTTTCAGAGCCGATACCGAAATATTATCACTAACGGTCAGGTAACTGAAAATGGAGTAGTTAATTCTATCTTCGGGAATCAAAGCAATTCCGTTTGAAATGGCGGTATAAGGGTCTCTGATTTTAACTTCCGAACCATTTATAAATATTTTGCCACTAACGTTATCTACCGCACCAAACAGGCATTTTGCCAAAAGAGTTCTGCCAGATCCTGCAAGACCTGTTACCCCTAATATTTCACCTTTTCGTAGATCAAAATTAATATTTTGCAGTTTATCTTCAAAACACAGATCTTTTACCGATAATACTACTTTCCCGGTTTTTACCTCAATTTTCGGGTACCTGTTTTGTATGTACTGACCGCTCATTAATTTAATAATCTCTTCCCGTGTACAATCCGAAACCTTTCTTGTATCAATAATCCTGCCATCTTTAATTATGGTGATTCTGTCTCCCAGAAGAAATACATCCTCCAGGCTGTGGGTAATATAGAAAATCCCTGCACCTCTTTCACGGATGCCTTTTACAACTCTGATTAAAAGCTCCCGTTCATTCTGTGTAAGCGCAGCAAAGGGTTCATCCAGGATAACAATTCGGGCGTTTGATACATAAGCCCTTAAAAACCCGCAAATTTGCCTCTGCGCCAACCCCAGTGAAGAAACTTTATCATTTATTGATATGGGAAGATTGAGCTCATTCAGCAACTCCTGACACATGTAATTGAGCCTGTCATGATCTATGGTTTTTAAAAATTTATTTTTGTATGGTAAATTGTCGAAAAACAGATTTTCAGCAATGGTTAGATTGGTCAGCATTTCAGAGTCTTGTCGTACATAGGAAATATCATTTCTTATATCGGAAGAGAATTCGCCGTATTTAAGTTCCTTACCCCCTAAAAAAAACCGTCCAGAATCGGGAGGTAACATTCCGCTAACAACCTGCATAAGTAAACTTTTACCCGATCTGTTCTCACCCATTATTATATGAATCTCCTTTCGGAACAAATCAAGGTTAATGTTCGATAAAGCAAAATTATCAATTTTTAAATTGATATTCTCCAGCTTTAAAATCGGCGTATTCAACACGCATTCTCCCTGATATCAAATTTTCAATATCTATTCTTCATATATGTCAACAGATGTATAGACCTGAATATTTAAACCAAATAAATAGTCCTTATATGAATCATCCAATTCAGAGTTTGTAATAATCTTATCAGCTATATCAACACTGCCAACACGATACAGGGATTTCTCACCAAAATAGTTTGCCAGGCATACAACAGAAACTACCTCTGCCGAGCGTATGGCTTTTTGTATCAGCGAAGCCTTACTTATACTGGACACCATCATTCCGGCCTGTTTACTGATAGCATCAACTTCAACAAATATATGATTTACCGAGAAATATTGCATATTGTTTTCTGTTAACTGGCCGTAAACAGCATATTCCTTCAAATCCCCACCCAATAAGATCAGATTATTGCCGGGAGAATTGGCAAACTCCATGGCAACTCTCATATCATTTGTAAGAACGGTCAGGTTATTTTTCAGCGCTAATTTTTTCGCAATATAAACATTAGTAAGCCCTTCTGTAATCATAATCATATCATTGTCGGACACCAAGTGAAAAGCAGTCTCTGCAATTTCCTGCCGTTGCGTTTTATATATATCAACAAATTCCTCAACCCAGTCTTCTTCATTTTTATTTTCTTTCAGTACCGCTCCGCCGTGAGTACGCTCTAAAAAACCTTCCTTCTCCAGCTTTTCCAGATCCCTTCTGATAGTAACTTCGGTAACATTCAGAAGTTCACTCAGCTTCGCAACCGATACTTTATTCTCTTTTAACAAATAGTTTTTAATTATTTTGATTCGTTCTATAGCAAACATATCTTCACTATCCAGTCAATTTAATCGCTTGATACAAATATTTTATATTACTTTTATGAATATTACAACGCCTAAAACGAACACATTAGTTAACAAACGTAACAATGCGAACAAATTGTGTTGGAAATATAGCATTTATCGTTAATATTTCTTAAAAACCGAACATAAAAATAAACTGTAAAAAAATAAACAAAAGCTTTTTAGCTATAGGTAACCTATAGTAAAAATAATTTTAGGAGGACTTGTTATGAAGAGTATGAAAAAAGTATTAGCATGCCTGGCAGTATTGGCATTAATCCTTTCACTATCAGCCTGCAACAGTTCACCTGCCGGCAAAACTCAAAGTAAAAAAGCGTACATAGGCATTTCTATGCCCACTCAATCTTCTGAACGCTGGATTAAAGACGGAGGAACAATGAAAGAAATCCTGGAGAAAAGAGGCTACACCGTCGATTTACAGTTTGCAGAAGATGATATCCCCACCCAAAAGGCACAGATTGAAAACATGATCACAAAAGGTGCGGCAGTTCTTGTAATAGCTGCAATCGACGGATCCACTCTTTCTGAAACTCTGGATCAGGCCGGAAAAGACGGTGTAAAAATTATTTCTTATGACCGTCTGTTGGTAAATACCGAAGCGGTATCCTACTATGCAACTTTTGATAACAGAAGGGTTGGCCAGCTGCAAGCTGAATCACTGGTGGAAGGCCTGAAAAAACTAAAGGGGGATGGCCCGTACAACATTGAACTTTTTGCAGGTTCACCCGACGATACAAATTCATACTATTTCTATCAGGGAGCAATGGACATACTGCAGCCATTAATCGACAATGGGACTATTCATATTCCTTCGGGTCAGACCAAACAGGATGAGATTGGAACTTTACGTTGGGACGGAGCCGTTGCCCAGGCTCGCATGGATGCTCTTTTGGCAGCGCATTATACGGATGGCACCATACTCCATGGTGTTTTATCCCCTTATGATGGTCTTTCAAGAGGAATTCTGTCAGCACTGATATCTTTCGGTTATGTACCCGGTGAAGACCTTCCTGTTGTTACAGGTCAGGATGCAGAAGCGGCGTCCATAAAGCTTATTATATCCGGAGAGCAATATTCAACTATCCTGAAGGATACCAGAGACCTGGCGGAAGTTGCAGCAAATATGGTAGAGGCAGTCCTTGCCGGGGAAGATCCGGAAATTAATGATACCGAAACATATGATAACAATGTAAAGATAGTTCCGTCTTACCTGCTTGAACCATATATCGTAACCAAGGAAAACTATAAAGAACTGGTGATTGACTCCGGTTACCTGACAGAAGATGATATTAAATAATAAAACAGACAGGTTGGTTCCGATCGGTTAGCAGTAATTTGCTGCTGACCGATTACAATATTATTCTTAAAATTCTTTTATCCATATCGCAAAAAAGGAGTTAACCATGGAAAAATATATTTTGGAAATGAGAAATATAACAAAAAAGTTTCCGGGGGTCAAGGCTCTTGATAATGTTAACTTTAAAATCAAGCCAGGACACATTCACGCTCTGGTTGGTGAAAACGGGGCGGGAAAGTCCACTTTAATGAATATATTAAGCGGTGTATACCCATACGGAACCTACGAGGGTGACATAATCGTTGAAGGAGAAGTCTGTAGATTCAAGGATATAAAGGAAAGCGAAGCCAAGGGTATTACCATTATTCACCAGGAACTGGCACTCATACCAACACTCTCCATAGCCGAGAATGTATTTCTGGGAAACGAGCAGACTGGAAAAGGCTGTATTATTGACTGGCACAAAACACGCCAAAAAGCAACTGAAATGCTGGAGAAAGTAGGTCTGAATGAAAACATAAATACAAGAGTAATGGATATAGGTATGGGTAAGCAACAACTGGTCGAAATCATTAAAGCACTGGCAAAGGATGTTAAAATTTTAATACTGGATGAGCCTACTGCCGCATTGAATGATGAGGATTCCAAGCATTTGCTTAAACTTCTTGTTGAATTAAAAAATCAGGGATTAACATGCATAATTATATCACATAAAATAAGTGAAGTTGTTGAAGTAGCAGATGAAATAACAATTCTTCGGGATGGAGCAACCATTGAAACACTGGTCAGAGATACTGATGATTTTTCCGAAGACAGGATTATAAAAGGTATGGTGGGTCGTGAACTTAAGAACAGGTTCCCTAAAAGAAATCACACAATCGGGGAAATTCGGTTTGAAGTTCTGAATTGGAATGTATATGACCCTAAGGATACTTCAAAGCAAGTAATAAAGAATGTCTCGATTTATGCCAGAAAGGGAGAAGTTGTCGGTATTGCAGGTTTGATGGGCTCAGGCAGAACAGAATTTGCAATGAGCGTATTTGGAAAAGCTTATGGCAGGAATATATCGGGAATCATCAAAAAAGACGGAAAAGAAGTTGTTTTGAATGAAGAAAGTGATGCAATTGCAAACGGTATTGCTTATGCTACCGAAGATAGAAAGTCTGCGGGGTTAATACTGATTGACGATATAAAAAGGAACATAGTATTGCCATGTCTTTCGAAAGTAAGCAAGGGTCTTATCATTAACCAAAACGAAGAAATTAAAGTCGGAGAAGAGTACAGAGAAAAACTCAGAATAAAATCTTCCAGCATACTGCAAAAAACCGGACAGCTTTCAGGAGGCAATCAGCAAAAAGTTGTTTTCAGCAAGTGGATATTTGCAGAACCCGATGTATTGCTGCTGGATGAGCCAACAAGGGGAATTGATGTGGGTGCGAAATATGAAATCTACTGCATAATTAACGAACTGGCCGAAAAGGGCAAAACAATCATTATGATATCCTCGGAATTACCGGAAATTATCGGAATGTGCGACAGAATATATATAATGAATGAAGGTAGGATAGTTGGTGAATTGACAGCCCAGGAAGCTTCCCAGGAAAAAGTTATGCAATGCATTATGAGAAGCAACAAGGAGGTATTAAAATGAAAAGGTTGGACGTACTGCTCAGGGGTAACCTTCGACAATATGTAATGATAATTGCATTAGTTGTAGTAATTATATTTTTCCAGATTATAACAGGCGGAATTTTGCTAAAACCTCTGAACATCTCAAATCTTATTCAACAGAATGCCTATATTTTAATTCTTGCAACCGGCATGCTCCTGTGCATCTTAACCTGCGGAAATATTGATCTTTCGGTCGGGTCGGTTGCAGGATTTATTGGTGCAATATCAGCAGTGTTCATTTTGAAATTGAACATGCCGGTTTTCCCTGCCATATTAATATCCCTTCTAATTGGTGTTCTGATAGGCGTATGGCACGGTTTCTGGATTGCATATGTAGGTGTTCCTGCGTTTATTACAACATTGGCAGGAATGCTTATTTTCAGAGGGCTCACAATGGTCATTCTGCAGGGAATGAGCCTTGCGCCCCTTCCAAAAGCATATACATTCATATCAGCAGGTTTTATTCCCGACATTGCAGATATTGACGGGATAAATCTGTTGGCAATTCTTGCAGGAATCATAGCCTCGGTCCTGTACATACTGAGCGAATTAAACGACAGGTCGAGTAAGAAAAGGTATAACTTTGAGGTTTCATCCCTGGGTGCATTTTTGGCAAAGGTTATTTCCATTGTTGCTGTTATCAATGCGTTTACATATGCTATGGCAAGGTATAAAGGAATCCCGGCAGTGCTTGTTATAGTAGTTTCATTGGTTTTAATATATTCTTTCATAACAAATAAAACCATACCCGGAAGGCATATCTATGCATATGGCGGAAATCCGAAAGCTGCTAAGCTGTCGGGGGTTAAAACCAGAAAAGTCCTGTTTTGGGTATATGTAAACATGGGATTTCTTGCTGCTCTTGCAGGAATTGTTTTCACAGGGAGGCTTAATTCTGCCACTCCTAAGGCCGGAAACGGCTTTGAGCTTGATGCCATTGCTTCCTGTTTCATAGGAGGCGCGTCTACAACCGGTGGTATTGGTACTGTTGTAGGTGCTATTGTAGGCGGTCTTTTAATGGGTGTATTAAATAACGGTATGTCCATTTTGGGTGTAAGTATAGACTGGCAGCAGGCCATTAAGGGTATAGTTCTGTTGGCTGCTGTGGCCTTTGATGTCTATTCAAAGTCGAAATCACGGGTACTTTAATTTATATTGAATTTAAATGCTTTATAACTTCCTTGAAATATTTACAGGTGCTCTGCTATAATGAGAAGCTCCTTTATTGCAGCAGGTTATACCCGTATGGTATAATGTTGCAGAAATTATAGCAAAATATTTTAAGGAAGTGCTTTTTATGACAGAATTAACCAGAGATAGCCTAAAAAACGCAAAACGCATCGTAATTAAGGTTGGTACTTCAACACTAACTCATGAAACGGGCAGAATGAATCTGCTCAGAATGGACAGGCTTTCTATGGCCATATCAGAGTTAATGAATCGTGGGCACGAAGTGGTTCTTGTTTCTTCAGGTGCAATAGGTGTTGGCATGGGAAAACTGAATATGAAGGAACGTCCGCAGGTAATGGGCATGAAGCAGGCTCTGGCGGCTATAGGGCAATGCGAATTAATGAATATATACAGTAAAATGTTCTCATCGTATAACCAGGTAGTTGCACAGGTTCTGCTTACCAGAAATGATGTGGAAGATGATATAAAAAGAAAAAACATTGAAAATACCTTTGAACACCTTCTGGAAAGGCATGTGCTTCCAATTGTAAATGAAAACGATACTGTTTCAACCGATGAAATAAAGTCAATGGAGCATTTTGGCGACAATGACACGCTGTCTGCTGTTGTTGCAAGGCTCGTTCATGCAGATCTGTTGATCATTCTTTCGGATATCGACGGGTTTTATGACTCGGATCCAAGAGAGAATAAGGACTCAAAGCTTATAGATACCGTTACGGAATTAAATGATAACATATGGAATTGTGCTGGCGGTGAAGGATCAAAGCTTGGTACCGGAGGTATGGTTACAAAACTGAATGCTGCCAACATTGTAATAAATTCCGGAATACATATGGTACTTGCAAATGGTGGTGACCCTTTTATTATTTTTAGTATTCTGAACGGTGAAAAGGTTGGTACTTTATTTGTTGCGAAAAAATAATTCGCTAACTTTCACCAAATACCGATATTATTTTCATATATTTTTTTTATTAGAATAACCTGGAATGCTTGTATTTGGCTCAATCTACCAGTTGAAGCAAAATTTTATTGGAAAAATTTTTAATTTTTTTTAGAAAAAATAGCCTCAAATACTTGACTTTGGTGGGTTTTCATTATAAAATGATGTCGAAATTAAGTGCGGGAGGTTATCTTGTATGAACAAATCAGAATTAGTTAATGCAATTGCTGCAAAATCAGGCTTAAGCAAGAAGAATAGCGAAGCTGCCTTAAATGCGATGATCTCTTCTGTAGAAGAAGCTCTGGTTGCTGGCGAAAAAGTAGTTCTTGTTGGTTTCGGTACATTTGAAGTTAAGCAAAGAGCTGAAAGAAAAGGAAGAAATCCTCAGACTAAGGAAGAAATCATAATTCCTGCTTCAAAAGCACCTGTTTTCAAGGCAGGCAAAGGGCTGAAAGATAAGGTTAATGGTTAACAAAATTGTTAAATAAAATGCTCTGCTTATGGCAGAGCATTTTATTTCTGTCTTTATCCTAAAACAGATATAAGTGCCCCTGTGAGAATGCCTGCCATATTGCCCAGAAGGGGGAACCTTCCCCTGTATATTGAACGGGATTCGTTAATTAATTCACCAAGGCTCACATAAAGCATAGCCCCGCCTGCAATTCCAAGGCATATGGAAGAAAACATATCCGATATGCCTCCAATGGCTGCACCCAGAAATGCTCCAATTCCCATTGGAATGCCCGAAAGTATCGTTATAAGAAATACCTTTAAAGGCTTTACCTTGCCAATTCTCAGCGGAATAGCCATTGCCATTCCTTCAGGAATATCATGTAACAGTATTGCTACAGATAAAGTTATACCTATACCTGTTCCCGACTGAAAACCGGCTCCTACTGCAAACCCTTCGGGCAGGTTATGAAGTGCTACTGCAAGAACCATCATCCAGCCCGAAATCAGGACCGGGTTTTTG
>Ga0209537_1000904_pt1 | contig 35099 bp, 24 predicted proteins | sample BioPla4DNA1_FD_187698 | JGI IMG/M metagenome (GOLD analysis project Ga0209537, IMG submission 187698) | Biogas fermentation microbial communities from Germany - Plant 4 DNA1 (SPAdes) (version 2) | ecosystem: Engineered > Bioreactor > Anaerobic > Digestate | place: Bielefeld, North...
GTTCTTTCCTGCTGCAGCTTCTTTGTGTCAACAGTCATTGTACTCACCTGCTTTCTTTGCTGTTATTTATTTTTCTAGTTCTACATCCTGCCTGCAAATCCTTTTGCAGCCTGTGCTGAAAAAGACAGCCCGAAGCCCGTAATTGCCAAAAGCATAACTGCCTGGGAAACAAAAACCTGATACTGTCCCGGCTGCCGGGCTGTCAAGCTGAAAACAACACTGCATTTTCCCCTTGACAATATTTGCTGTTTGAAGTATTATTTGGGCACAGTTGATTTAGTCATATAGCCTTTTTGTCAAGCAGACTTTGAGTATTTCCCCCAATTTGCCTGAACGGCAAGACCGGACAGGTTTTTTTTTGCTCCCCTGCCAATAAATTGTTATGATTTCTATATTTGGTAAATTTTTCTTAACAAGATAATGACAGTAATCCTTAATTGTGCTAAAATTAATTACCGAACCATAGTCATAAAACCACCGGAGGTACAAGATGCCCGTAAAGTTCACATTTTCCAGTCCCCTGATGAAGTCATGGCTTTTAATCCACCAGTCCCACAGGCTGTTGGAAAAGAACGAGAAAAAAGTATTTGCACAGTTTGGCATAACTCCGCGGAAACATGCCGTTTTAATGGCTGTAAAAAGCCTGCCCGCACCTCTTAAAGTTACGGATGTAGCCAAGTGGCTTGATCGCAACCCCAACGGCATCAGTATGCTTGTCGACCGGATGGAAAAAGACGGCCTGATAAGAAAGCTGCCGGATAAAAACGACCGCCGGGCCATAAAGCTGGAAATAACGTTAAAGGGAGAAACTATCTACAAAGAATCCACCAAGGCTATCCGCAAGTTATATGATGATATTTTCCGCCGGAATTTCAGCGAGGAAGAACTGCAGACGCTGTGCAGCCTTCTTGGAAAAGTACAGCGCATCAACTTAAAAATATACGATCCCGAAAGGGTTAACGAGGAACTGCAAATACTGGATGTTTGACACAAGGTTACCCGGATTGGGCATAGTGACGGCTATGCCTATTTTTGTGCAATGAAAAAGATTTATAAACAGAAGGGCTTGTTATATAATTTAAGCAAATATTTAATTCAATTCTGCGGGAGGATGAGCTATGGAAAAATACAAGTATCAATATATCGACGGCCGGTGGAGAGAAGGAACGGGCGCTTATGTGCTGGAAAACCGCAACCCCTATACGGGCGAACTCCTCTATGAGTACCGTTCAGCATCCCGGGCTGACATTGACGATGCCTATGCCGCCGCGTCGCGGGCGCAAAAAGAATGGGCAAAAACTTCGCCGCAGCATAAGCAGCAAATGCTGGAAAGGCTTGCCGCCGCAATAAACGAGTTGCGGGAAGAAGCCTACGACTGCCTTATTGCTGAAAGCGGTTCTACAATTCCCAAGGCGGACTTTGAGATATCCACCTCTCTCGAATTTGTCAAGCTGGCAATGGCTTTCCCGCTGCTGATGAACGGAAAAATAATGCCGTCCAACATTCCGGGCAAAGAGAATTATGTCTACAGGGAACCAAAAGGAGTAATTTGTGTTATTGTACCCTGGAATGTTCCCATACTCCTGGCCATGCGTTCGGTCGTGCCGGCAGTGGCAACGGGCAATGCCGTTGTGATCAAGCCGGCTTCAGATACTCCCGGGTCGGCTTTCTTAATTGCGAAGATGTTTGAAAAAGCGGGCTTTCCGGCCGGTCTTGTCAATGTTGTCGCAGGGCGCGGCTGCGATATAGGAGACTATATTGTTGAACACCCTGTCCCGTCCCTTATTTCCTTTACCGGTTCTACCGAGGTCGGCAAGCGCGTCGGCGCACTGGCGGGTGGGCAGATCAAAGATGTTTCCCTTGAGCTGGGCGGCAACAATGTCATGATAGTTCTACCCGGCGCAGATATAAAGGAAGCGGCAAAAGCGGCGGTTTTCGGTGCATTTTTCCACCAGGGGCAGGTCTGCATGGCCCTGAACCGCATAATAGCCTGCCGGGAGGTATATGATGAATTTGCCCGCGAGCTTGTAAGTATTGTCAGCACTCTGAAAGTCGGAGATCCCGCGGACCCCGAAACCTTTATCGGACCTATTATTAATAGCGGGCAGGCCGATAAAATAGAAAATATCGTCAGGCAAACCCTGGCGGCCGGAGCTGTCGCAGCCCTTGAAGGCAAGCGGGAGGGCAACCTTATTTACCCGTGGATTCTTGCGGGCTGCACCAACGATATGCCGGTAGCCAAAACAGAAATATTCGGCCCTGTAGTATGCCTGATTAAAGCCGCTGACGAAGCTGAAGCCATCCGCATTGCCAATGACACAGAGTACGGCCTGAGCGGAAGCGTGTTTACCCGGGACCTTTACCACGGCATTCAGGTTGCCAGGCAAATACGGACAGGCATGATCCATGTAAACGACCAGTCAATCAATGACGAGCCCCACGTCATGTTCGGAGGCGAAAAGCATTCCGGAATTGGTCGTTTTAACGGCCGGTGGGTTGTTGACAAGTTTACAACTGAAAAATGGGTAAGCGTTCAGACCGGTTACAGAGATTTTTAATCATTCTTTGCATTGCCGCAAGAGAAAGTCAAAAACACCAATCCTGCAAGGTTGGTGTTTTTGCATTAATTTGCCGGATAGCCTAAAACCGGATTATAATTGGGCAGCATTGTCTTGACAAAGGTATAAGTTAAATTATTTTTCCTTCCGGAACCAATTGATTGCTTGCCGGGAAGTAAAGAAACAGTTGAATATCTAATTACTACACACCAAATAATAATTAGAAAAAGAATATTTGATAGAAAAGGCAAAATTAAGCCAATGAAAGGCGGTGCTGCCAAGATGTCAACCAAACAAGCCAACAGACTGATTTATGAAAAATCCCCATATTTATTGCAGCATGCCTACAATCCTGTTGACTGGCATCCCTGGGGTGACGAAACTTTTGACAGGGCAAGGCGGGAAGACAAGCCCGTTTTTCTTTCCATCGGCTATTCTACCTGCCACTGGTGCCATGTTATGGAGAGGGAATCCTTTGAGGACCGGGAAGTTGCAGATGTCTTAAACCGGGTTTTTGTCTGTATTAAAGTTGACAGGGAAGAACGCCCTGATTTGGATCACCTGTATATGTCGGTCTGTCAGACCCTGACAGGCAGCGGAGGCTGGCCGCTGACAGTCCTTTTAACGCCCGACAGGCGGCCGTTTTTTGCCGGGACTTATTTTCCTCCCAAAACGGCACGCGGGCGTTTAGGCCTTATTGAACTGGCCGGGCGGGTGGAGGAACTGTGGAAAAGAAAACGCTCTGCTTTGCTGGATACGGCAGATAAAATACTCTCCGACCTGCAAAAAATCTCCGCCGCAGCGCCCGGCGACATGCCGGGAGAAGAATTATTGCACCAGGCCTATGAAGAATTGTCCGGGCGCTTTGACGCAAAACACGGGGGCTTTGGCATAGCCCCCAAATTCCCCACGCCCCATAACCTTACTTTTTTGCTCCGCTACTATCGGCGGACGGGCAGCCGGGAGGCGCTGCAGATGGCGGAGAAAACACTTTCCGCCATGGCGGACGGCGGCATTTATGACCATATCGGCTTCGGTTTTCACCGCTATTCCACCGACCGCTTCTGGCTTTTGCCCCACTTTGAAAAGATGCTCTATGACCAGGCCATGCTGGCCATAGCCTATCTGGAAGCATACCAGGCAACAGGCAACGGCAAGTATGCAAAAGTAGCTGAACAAATCTTCCATTATGTCGAGCGGCAAATGACTTCTCCTGAAGGAGGCTTCTATTCGGCTGAAGATGCGGACAGTGAAGGGGAGGAAGGAAAATTCTATGTCTGGTCGTTGTGGGAAATTGAGGAAATCCTCGGTAAAGAAGATGCCGCCCTTTTTTCTGCCGTCTACAACATCCGCCGGCGGGGAAATTTTCATGATGAAGCAACAGGTGCCCCAACGGGGCTGAATATTCCCCATATAACTAAACCCCTTGCTGAACTGGCAAGGGGACTTGGCCTGCCGGCCGCAGAACTACAGGCAAGACTCGCCGCCATGCGGGAAAAACTGTTTGCTGTGCGCAAAAAAAGAGTTCACCCGCACCTTGACGATAAAATACTGACGGACTGGAACGGTTTAATGATAGCAGCCCTTGCCCTGGCCGGCAGGGTTTTGCAAAACAGCCGGTATACCCAAACAGCGTCCCGGGCTGCAGGCTTTATCCTGGCAAGACTGAAAAAAGACGGGCGGCTGCTAAAGCGCTACCGCGACGGGGAAGCTGCCTTGCCCGCACATTTGGACGACTATGCATTTTTCATCTGGGGATTAATTGAACTCTACGAAAGCAGCTTTGAGGCAGGCTGCCTGGCTGAAGCGCTTTCTCTCAACCAGACAATGATTAAACACTTTTGGGACCGAAAAAGCGGCGGCTTTTTCTTCACAGCCGATGATGCAGAAGACCTTATTATCCGCCACCGGGAAGCTTATGACGGGGCCATTCCATCCGGCAATTCCGTGGCGGCCTTAAATAACCTGCGCCTGGCCCGCCTGACCGGCAACTTGCGGCTGGAGGAAATTGCCGCAAAAACCATCCGCGCCTTTTCTTCCGGCCTGCGCCAAACACCGCATGCCTATACACAGTTGCTTGCCGCCCTTGACTTTTTGCTTGGCCCCGCCTTTGAAATTGTAATTGCCGGGGACCCCAATGCGGAAGATACACAGGGGATGCTGGCAAAGCTTTATCAGGTTTTTCTCCCCGGCAAAGCTGTCCTTCTGCGTCCCACAAGAGACAGCGGACCTATTTTTGAACTGGCCCCCCATATCCGTAATTATCAGAGCCTCCAGGGAAAGGCAACGGCCTATGTCTGCCGCAATTTTTCCTGTCAGTCTCCGGTGACGGATGCTGAAAGCTTGTTGGAACTGCTTAAAGACTAAAGAATGGGCTCCCGGAATAAAGCTGTTTTCGCATTTTAGGCAGAAATTAATTTGCGGTCCGCCCGGTATGCGGCAGTTTCAGTGTCCCAGGGGCTGCTTCAGTGGAAATTTTCTGGATATATTCAATCACCATATCGCTTAAAGAGCCGAATTCTCCTAAAAGACGGCTTTTTGCCAGCATGGTGTAGCCGTCCCCGCCGGCGGCGTTAAAGTCATTAAGCGCAAGCTTGTACATTCTTTCCGGATCCAGTTCTTGGCCTGCCACCTTAACTTCCCCCACTCTGCTCCCGGGCTCTTTTTCCGGCGCAAAAGTAAATTCAATTCCCGCCACTTGCGGATACCTGCCGCCGGGTTCCGGGTATAACGAGACACCGTGTTCCAGCGCTTGAACAATATCGGAGCCTTCTACTTCTTTTACAACGACATAATTGTTAAACGGCAGCACATTTAAAATATCCCTCTTGGTAATTTCCCCTTCTTTAATGGAGGTTCGGATGCCGCCGCCGTTTGTCAGGGCTGCATCGGCCCCGGTTGCTCTAACCATAGCCTCAGCTACAAGTTTCCCCAGGTTTGTTTCCCTAGTACGCACATGTTCTCTCTCGCCGTCCAGAAAAATCTCTGTCCGGCCAATTACCTCTGATAAATATAATTCGCTCTCCTGCTCTATGCCGGCAATAAGCATTTCGATTTCCCCGTCTCTTTTAAGGCCTGCTTCCGTCCATGCGGGCAAATAAAGTGAAGGGTTTATTTCCCGGGCTATTTTGTTTTCAAAGACAATATCCACCAGGCCGAGGCAGCCACCATACTCTCCGGCCTGCACGATATATACGTCGTTTACAACCATGCCCCCATCCAGGGGGACATGGTAATGGCCTGAGACAATCAGATCGATTCCATCAACTTCGTCAGCCAGCCTGGCACAGGAATCCTCTGTATCCGTCAGGGGAAGATGGGCCAGAGCAATCAGAAAATCACAGTCGTCGCGGAGTTCCTCCACAATTTCCCTGGCGCTTTGTACAGGGTCGTCAAAAAGCAGCCCCTCAACATTGCGGGGATGGGTTTTATGCAAAGTTTCCAGTGTTGTTAAGCCGAATATGCCAACCCTAATGCCGTTCAACTCCTTTACAGTTGAAGGCTCAAGCAGCATGTTTCCCCGGCTTTCGCGAACATTGGCGGCAAGTACGGGAAAACCGGCGAGTCCTGAGAGTTCGCGCAGCCTTTGCCAGCCATAGCCGAAATCATGGTTGCCCGGCACCATGGCATCATAGCCCATGCCGTTCATAATCTTCACAATGCTTTCACCAAGGGAAAGGCTTGCTGCGCTGCTGCCATGGAAAGTATCCCCGGCATCGAGCAAAAGCACATTTTCATTTGTCTCTCTGGCTTCTTTCACTTTTGCGGCCATGTGCATATAGCCCATTGCCGCCTGCTCCTCTTCCCATATTCTGCCGTGAACATCGTTGGTATGGATAATTGTAAGAGAAACCGTCTCACTATGTGCGGGCACTGCTTCTTCATTTAGCGGCAGCGCAATTAGTGCCAGTGCCAGGAGCGCAAGAAAACCAATCAAAAGGAATATATATCTCTTCTTAAAATTAACAAACCCCATTTTAACAACCCCCGTTGCAACAAAGCCGTACCTGCCGTCGCCGTTTAAATCAACGCGGCAGGTACGGCTGCTTTAATATTTACATCCTTATTTAATATGCAGCTCTCTCAATTTCTAAATCAAAGGTCTCCCCATTGCGTTTTATAGTCAGCTTTACCCTGCTGCCGGCTTTGCCCATTAATCTGTACATGGCTTCAACGCCCTTATAATCCATATCCAGAACATTTATGCCATCAACAGCCGCTATGATGTCTCCCGGCTTCAGACCGGCCTTTTCCGCGGGCATTCCCGGCATGCATGCCGATATTACAGGCTCGCCGGCATCGCCTTCATATGCAAAAACGCCTATGTTACCCTCGTTCAGTTTATCGTAAAGAACTTCGTCTTCCCTGCTCCACAGGAATTCGATATAGCTGATTTTCTTATCTGCCATAAAAAACCTGGCGGTATAGCTTATTCCGTCAAAGCCGGAGTCCGGGTTTAATCCGGCTGTAAGTGTAGTGAAATAGTCGCTTGCTTTTCCTTCTACCTGCCAGACATTTTCTGCGATTTTCCTCAGCGTGTTCACATCAGTTGCCAGTTTTGCACCATAATACTCGATCATGTATTCAATCTCTTCGGCAATATCTTCCATGGAAGCATACAGGTCAAAATACCCGTCCATATAGTTGTCTATATAAAGCGCATCTTCTGCCAGGAATCCTATTACCGTTTCTGAATCTCCCCCATTTATCGCCTTAATAAAGCTGCTGATCAGGTCCTTTTCCCCAATGGCATCCTCGGCGACCTGGGAATAGGCAAAGAAAGGCACAAACTCACTTCCGGCCCCCGGCGTTGCCGGTTTTGCAGCTCCTTCACCGTCGGCATCTGCCTTTACCGCAAATAAGTAGGGACCGGTTTCAGGTATTGTTTTATCATAAATGATAAGCGCTACCGTATCGCCTTTTTGAGCGTTTATTCCGCTTAAAGTCACCACTCTCCCGTCGCCGCTTATGATATCCCCGGCCAGCGGTTCTTCTGTATCTCCTATCTTAATCTTGTCTTTTCCCGCCGTGGCTGTAATTTCCGCCGGCAACTTAAATTGAATCCAGCCTTCAGTAAAGTCATCACCCAGGGTATAGGTGAGCGTAAAAGTTTGCTCGCTGCCCGACTTGGCACTTGCCGGGCTCACTTCCAGGATTCCCATGTATTCGGAAGGCACCCTGGCAAAAAGCTCTGCTGTTTCATAAATCTCATCTTCCGTCGGCTGTTTTTCTCCTGCGCCGTCCGCATCAGCGGTGATGCTGAAATAATAGTAGTCCGGTTTCGAGACGTCTTTATTTTCAAGAATCAGCAGCAATACACCGTTTTCCGCTGCCGTAATGCCGCTCAGGCGTACTTCTTTACCGCCATCTGCTATGTGCCGGGGGCCCAGCGCAAAAACTTCGCTTTTCCCTCTGCTGTCTGAAATAACTATTCTGTCCTGATATTCAGTGGCCGTAATTTCCGGCGGGAGATGAAAAATTACCGAGCCATCCGTAAAATTCTCGCCGAGAAAATAGTAAACAACGATTTTTTTAATTATTCCGCTCTCGGCTACGGAAGGTTCAATACCCAGGTAGCCGGTGCCGGTGATGTTTGCCGCCCCCAGAATACCCAGGGCATTGTCAAGAACGGTAATTGCTTCTGCCCTGGTCATGATTTGCTGCGGCTTTAGTGAACCGTCCGGGTAGCCGTTCACCAGCCCGCAGGCGATAACAGCCCCCGTGGAAGCTCTAGCCCATTCGGGGACATCTTCACTGTCGGTGAATCCGGACAAAACAGCAGAATCCTCAGGCCGGGGCAATTCTGCAATTCTGGCTACTATAGTAAATGCCTCCAGGCGGCTGAGCTGTTCATCAGGGCGAATCGTGCCGTCTTCAAAACCTGAGATATATCCTGCAGCTACCGCTCTGGCGATTTCTTCCGCATACCGGTGATCTTCCGGCAAATCGGAGAAATTTACCCGGGTGCTCTCAGTAAAACCGAACGCCCTGTTTGCCAGGGCAATAAACTCTCCCCTGGTGATTTTTTCATCGGGGCTAAAGGTGCCGTCCTCACAGAGTTCCGCCCACCCTTTTTCCAGCCACTTAAAAATTTGCTCCTGCGCCCAATGTCCTTCCACATCGTCCGGCCCGGCAAGCACTTTACCTGCCTGCAATAAAAACAGCGCAATTATTGCCATAATAAACGCAATTCTTTTGCATCTAAACATCCTTGTCAACCTCCCTGTTTTAGAACTGCAAACCTTGCTTCAGCAGCAGTAAAAAGTTTACACCTCCAATCAAAAAACTGAAAAACACTGCGCCTACTCCCATACATCCGGGAATTCGCCTTCTACTGCTACGCAGTAGATCATGTTGTCCGGCGATTTTTTTTGCAGATCCGGCAACTTGAAATTCTGTTTTCCGTCACCGCCGAACCTGGTGCCAATAAGCATATAAAGCCTCGGGTATGCAGTGATATACAATGTTTGACCTGCACAGGCGAGCCAGCCGGCTGGTATTTTACCGTAAGGGAAAAGTCGCACTTCTCCTATAAGTGGACACATAACCGGACCTCCCGCGGTTTTTTCACTTTTTATTGTACAAAAACAGTTTTTATTTACCTCCACCAAATGGATGATTTTTGCGAAAAAATAACCCCGCATATTAGCGGGGCTGTTAATTTTTAACTATATCAACCCTAAGGTCTTTGCCTTTGCTACTGCCTGCACTCTGCTGTTTACCTCCAGCTTGCCGTACAGGTTCACGGTATGTGTCTTGACCGTACTGGCGGAGATGCAGAGTTTTTTCCCGATTTCTTTGTTAGTCATCCCCAGTGCCATATAGTAAAGCACTTCCATTTCCCGCTCAGTCAGTTGCTCTTTCACTTGTTGATTGATAAACGATTTGCCGCTGCCGCCCTTCTCGCTTTCCAGCGCCCGCCTGGCGACAAGATAAAAGGACTGCCGCTTTATATATTCCACTGTCGATGAACTAAAGCAATTGTTTTTCCGGCTTTCAAGATAGACCAAACCGGTAAAAATATCATTATATTTCAGCGGCAGGCAAATGATTGAGATTGCCGGCCTTTTTTTGATATAGTCATCGCCGGCAAAGGGGCCATCCTCCGGTTTGGCGTTAATAACAACTTCCTCGAATGTTCTGCCGGCATAACGAATGACTTTCTTGGGCAAGTGCTCGGACTGTTCCGGGTCAAGACCGGCGGGATATTTTATTGCGGCCCGGCCGGCCCGGCTTTCATAGACCGTTTTTAGCATATCGTCTTCTTCCAGCAGAATGGCACAATAGTCCGCCCCGGTTTCCCGGCAAATCGTGTCCAGAAAATATTTATGAGCATCTTCCAGTGTCAGTGTTTCCAGCTTTTTCTGGTGGTCTTTTACCCTTGCTTCAAAGATTTTTTCCGCTTGCCTGTTATTTTCAGGAGCTTTTGCCTCTTCCTCCACGCTATTTGCTTTGCCTGCAGCATAATCGCTGTCAATCTTGAACTGCCTGCAAACCCGTTTAACTATTCGAACAGCGCCCCATTTGGCAAACAGGCGGAAGGCATCCAGGGCAAAAACACCGGCTATTTTCGGGTTGCCGCTGAAATAACCGGCTGCAAGATAATTAGCCAGCGCCTCCAGTAAAAGGTTGTTTCGCCTTTTTGCGTGTTCAATTGCTTCATTATACAGCCTGGCGGCATCCTGCTGCCGTTCGTGTAAACTTGCAAGAAGTGCCTGTATAAGCAGGTGTTTCCCGAGATGGTTTTCGGGATTTGTCTGCGCCCACTTCTCCAGTGCCTTCCTGTATTTCCGGCAAGCTTTCATCGTCTGCCGCGATACTTCTTTTCCCCTGTCCTTCAAATATTCCAGGCAGACAAGCAGATAGAAAAACACAAAATCCACCTGGGTAATACTGCCCATTACAGATCCTAAATGCCCAATAGACTTTTGCGCCAGTTTATAAGCTTCTTCTGTCTTGCCTGCCAGGTACAGCCTTTGCATCTTCAGCAGACAATAGATCATAGCTTCATTTGTACCCAGGCTTTCAATCTCCTTATCTTTGACCAGCCTGTCCCCGGGTGAAAAGCCCGGCTGCGACAAGATATTTATATGGTCCTTAAACATGGCAAAGGAACGCTTCAGAATGTCATTGTTTATTCTTTGCACATATTTTTCATGCAATTTAAGGAATTTCTCCAGTTCATTTAGGGACTCGCCCGATAAGTATTTCATCTCTGCCAGCATAATCAAAGTGTAGCTGCAGTACAAGTAGTCCCCTGACCGTATTCCGCAATCAAAGGCTCTATAGAGGCAGCTTAAGCTTTCCTCTACGGGAGAAAGCCAGTGAACCACGAATGTGCCAAGGCAAAAATAAGTAGCCGTTCCAAACTGATCATCAGCAAACAGTTCCGCCAGGTTCAGAGAAATATCCTTAAGTTTTTGGGCATTTTTAAAATCGCCCATCACCGTCCCCAGCACCAGGCTGTACGCGGCGTAACCCAGCGGTGAATAGGGAGAATTGCCATATTTCGCCGATAAATTGCCAATCTTAAGCACAATCAAGGCAAATAATTTTTCGTCCGTCATATTGGCTGCAGCAGCCATTATGGTTAATATCTCCAGGGCGGTGGCTATTCTTTTATCTGTAATAAGAGGAGCATTTTTTATAAATTCGAGCCGGCTGCTGCGAAAGAGAATTTTTCCATGCAAGACTTCCCTGGCAATCTGATAGGGAAGCATTTGGCCGTTAATATTAAACCCCAGGAGTTTCAGCGCTTGAAAGCCCAATTCGATTACCTTGCCATGGCTGCCCGCAGAGGAGCACAGGGTCAGGTAGCGTTTAATGATTTCCGTCCGGTCTTCTTTGCTTAGTGCATGCTTTTGCAGTTCTTTAAAACAGTTCTTGGCGGCTTCATAGTTTCCGCAAATAAACTCGCACTCCGCCAGTTCAAGCTTTATTTTCAGGGCATGCTCATAATTTTTTGTCCAGCAGGCTTTTCCCAGCAGTTCCTCGCCCAGCTTAAAAAGCTTCCGGGCATGCTCAAAGGCTGCGGACCGCCGGGCTTTGATGCCTGCAAAATACAAGTCAACAACCAGCCTTTCCCCCGGCCCCCTTTTTTTGATGACATTTTTACATTCCAACAAATGCGCTGTTATCGACAGTAGATTTTCTTCAACATAGACTTTGTCCGGATGGTTCAGAAGTTCCATGGCAATGGCAAAATGCAGCCGTTCTTTTCTCTCAGCTTCTATATGATCATAAACATACTGGTAAATCCGGTCATGAAAAAATTCAAATTCCCCGGCATCTCCTCTTCCGGAATGGTCAAAAGCCTCAACAATCAAACCCGCACGGCACAGGTTTTCCAGGCTGTCTTCCCATTTCTCAATTTTATTCTTGATAATTCTGTCTAAAAGCTGCCGGCTGAAGCGGCTTCCTATACATGAAGCAATCTCCAGAAGCTGCCTTTCTTTGGAACTCAAACATTCTATTTTGCTGCTGATAATATCGGCATTGGCATCCGGGAGCATAACTTCTCTTGCCTTCCCGGAATCCAAACACCAGCTGTTTTTATTGGAATCATGATAAACAGCTTTATTGTCCAGAAGCAGGTTAATCAACTGTTTTATGTACAAGGGGTTGCCTGTGGTCTTTCTGTAAACCAGCCGCGCCAGTTTATAGAGGTCTTGAAAAGACCCGCTGAAAACCTTCCTCAGAATTATTTTCACTTCCTCATAAGAAAGGGGCTGCAGGTTTATTTCCAGCAGGTGCTTTTTGCCGTACAGTTCAGCCAGCATTAATTTTACTTTGTCCCTGTATTTTTCAAGATTATTCCTGCAAGCCAGGATAAGGTACAGGTCATGTTCGTTTAGAGGGGCACTTGCCGCTCTGATAATATTCCAGGAAGGCGCATCGGCCCATTGAATATCATCAACAGCAATGACAAGAGGGTACAATTCCCTTGCGGCAATTGTGATGAATATTTGAAAAGCCTTTTCCAGTCTTCTTTGCAATTTTTGATAATCGCTGTCCTTAATTCCTCCCGAACCGCGCATAATTCTTTGAGTTTGCGGAACAATGCCGGTGATTAATGCGCTGTCTTTTCCCAGTTCTTTGTTTAGTTTCTTTACAAGCCGGTCAAGTTTTTCTCCGGGAAGTGTCAGCATGTGATTTGTAATCTGCTCAATGATTTGAATCACCGGGATATAAGGGCCTTTATCCTTGTACTGTTCAAATTTGCCGTAAACACACACACCGTTTAGTTTTAGCAGGTCCCGGAGAACTCTTTTTAAAAGTGCCGTTTTCCCGATTCCGGCCTCTCCCGCCAATACAGTCACGGCAGAATTGCCTTCCAATACCCTGTCGAATTGCATTTTAACTGCTTCTATTTCATTATCCCTGCCAACCAGAATATTCTGCAGCCGTAATTTCAGTGAATACTCATTTTCCTGCATTCTATCATCTGCCATTCTCATATGCTCAATCCCTTAAACAAAATCCGGCATATTTCTACACATAAGCATTATATCATACTTTCCCCCGCTGGAAAGACGGTGACAGGCGTTAACAAAAACGCCGGGGCCTTTGCCCGGCGTTTTTTACATTTCAACAATCACTTTAGTTTTTCCCGCAGGAGTTTATTTGCCAGCTGCGGGTTGGCCTTTCCTTTGGAAAGTTTCATTACCTGGCCGACCAAATAACCAAGGGCCTTTTCCTTGCCGCTGCGGTAATCGGAGACAGGTCCGGGGTTTTCCGCTATCACCTGCTCCACAATGGCGGCAATGGCTCCTTCATCGCTGATTTGCACCAAACCCTTTTCTTCCACTATCTGCGCCGGCATTTTCCCGCTGGCAAACATTTCTCTAAAAACAGTTTTGGCGATTTTACCGCTGATGGTCCCTTTATCTTGAAGCTTTAAAAGCTCCGCCAGGTGGGACGGCGTCAGTTTTGTCCGGTCAATTTCCACTCCTTCAGCATTAAGCTGCCTGGAAATATCGCCCATCAGCCAGTTTGCCACCGCCTTGGCATCATTGTATTCCTGCAGGGTGGCTTCAAAGAAATCGGCCATGGATTTTGTAGCCGTAATAACTTCGGCATCGTAGGCGGAAAGATTATAATCCTCCATATAGCGTTTTCTTCTGGAATCGGGCATTTCCGGCAGGCTCTGCCGAATTTCTTCCACCCATTCCTTTTCTATCTGCAGCGGCAGCAGGTCCGGGTCGGGGAAATAGCGGTAATCCTCCGCCTCTTCCTTGGAGCGCATTGAGTAGGTTTTCCCGCTGTTTTCGTCCCAGCGCCTTGTTTCCTGGATAATCTCACCACCGGCATCCAGCTCTGCGGCCTGGCGCCTGACTTCGTACTCCAGGGCGCTTTGTACAGCTTTAAAGGAATTCATGTTTTTTATTTCCACTTTGGTGCCTAATTTGCTGCTGCCGGCAGGACGCAGGGAAATATTGGCATCGCAGCGCAGGCTCCCCTCTTCCATTTTCACATCGGAAACACCGGCATACAACATGATGCTTCTTAATTTTTCCAGGTATGCCTTGGCTTCCGCCGGTGAACTTATATCCGGCTCCGAGACAATTTCAATCAACGGAACTCCCGCCCTGTTATAATCAGCCAGTGAGTAAGCGCCGCTTTCGGCATGCACCAGTTTGCCCGCATCTTCTTCCATGTGCACCCTGTTGATGCCGATGCGCTTCTTCTTCCCCTCCGCCTCAATTTCCAGGTAGCCACCGGAAGCAAGGGGCCGGTCAAACTGCGAGATCTGGTAGGCTTTTGGAAGATCAGGATAAAAATAATTTTTGCGGTCAAACTTGGTATAGGAGCCAATGCTGCAGTTCAGCGCCAGGGCGGCCTTTATGGCATATTCCACTGCCTTTTTGTTTAAGACGGGCAGTGTACCGGGCAGGCCAAGGCAAACCGGGCAAATATTGGTATTGGGCGCTTTGCCGAATTCAGTGGGACAGGAACAGAATATTTTAGTTTTGGTGGCCAGTTCGACATGAACTTCCAGGCCGATAACAGTTTCATATTTACTCATGCAGCGCACCCCCCGCTTCTTTTACTGCCGGTTTGCTTTTGGGCAAACCGCTGTTTTGTTCATAGGCATAGGCCGCCTGGAGAACGGTCCCCTCGGCAAAGGGCTTGCCAATTAGCTGCAAACCTACAGGCAGACCGTCCGCAAAGCCGCAAGGAAGGGAAATTGCAGGCAGCCCTGCCAGGTTGGCGGCAACGGTGCAGCTGTCATTAAAGTACATCTGCAGCCGGTCCTCTACGGAACCGGCTTTAAAGGCCGTTGTCGGAGCCGCAGGTGTGAGGATCAAGTCATATCCGGCAAAGGCACGCTCAAAATCTTCCTTGACAAGCGTCCTAACCTTCATGGCCTTCAGGTAGTAATGGTCATAATTCCCGGAGCTTAAGATATATGTGCCGAAGATAATGCGCCGCTTTACCTCGCTGCCGAAACCCTCGCTGCGATTTTTTTTGTAAAAATCATCCAGGTTGGCAGCTGCCATGTGCAATCCGTACTGCACACCGTCATAGCGGGCCAGGTTGCTGGAGGCTTCCGCCGCGGCCAGAATATAAAAGGCCGGCAGCGCGTATTGGGTATGGGGCAAGGATATTTCTTCCGCTTCCGCTCCCAGGGAAACAAAAACATCTATTGCTTTCCGGACAGCCTTTTTCACTCCGTCTTCAATATCAGCGTTAAAGTATTCAACAGGAACGCCTATTCTCAGGCCTTTAATCTCTCTGCCTAAAAAGGAGGTATAGTCGGGCGCTGCAAGTTCTGCGGAAGTACTGTCATTTTTGTCATGGCCGGCAATGACATTCATAATCAAAGCGCAGTCACGAACATCTTTGGTCAGCGGGCCCACATGGTCCAAAGAGGAGGCAAGGGCAACCACCCCAAAGCGGGAAACCCGCCCGTATGTAGGTTTCAGTCCTACAATTCCGCAAAAAGCGGCGGGCTGCCTTATGGAGCCGCCTGTATCGGTACCCAGGGAAAAAAGGGTTTCATCAGCGGCCACGGCAGCTGCAGAACCGCCGGAAGAACCGCCGGGTACCCGGGTCAGATCCCAGGGATTGCGGCTTGTAAAGAAGGCGGAACTCTCCGTAGATGAACCCATGGCAAATTCATCAAGATTGGTTTTCCCCACCAGTATGGCGCCCGCTTCCTGCAGCAGCAAAGCTACCGTGGCGTCATAAGGCGGGATAAAGTTTGCCAACATTTTGGAAGCGCAGCTGGTCAGCACGCCGCCGGTACAAATGTTGTCTTTTAGCGCCACCGGCACCCCGGCAAGCGGCCCCGTGTTTTCACCCTTAGCCCGTTTTTCATCAATCTTTTCCGCCGCTTGCAGGGCTCTTTCCCCTGTTACGGTAATATATGCCCTGACAGATTTATCCACGTCGTCAATGCGGGTCAACACCGCCTCCGTCAACTCCCGGGCGCTTATTTCCCTATTGGCAAGCTTTTCCAGAGCTGCGGCAACAGTTAATTGTTCAAGCATATCTTCTTCCCCCTATTCAATTACACTCGGCACCCGGAACATGCCGTCTTCCACTTCCGGCGCATGGGCCAAAGCCGCCTCCCGGGGCAGGCACGGACGAGGCTTGTCTTCCTGGAAAACATTTTTCTCAGATGAAAGATAAGCGGCAGGCGAAACATTTTCCGTCACGGCACTTCTGATTTTTTCCGTATATTGCAGCATTACTTGCAGGTGTTCCGCAAATTCCTTTATTTCGTTCTCTGTTAATTCCAGCTTGATCTGTTCTGCTATCCGGACAATTTCCTCACTTGTAATACCCATTCTCTTAACCTCCCTCGCTGCAATTCCATGGGCAAATTATACCATAACCGCCCGGAACACGGCAACTTTGAACAGTAACAAGCCGCTGCCCAGGCAGCGGCTTGTTTTTCAGGCAGAATTTAACCGGCAGGTTCGTGACAACTCAGACAGTCATCGTAGTTGCCGGCGCCGAATTTATCATCGTGAGAGTCCGTTATGTCGCTATGACAGTCCAGGCAGTCGCTATAGGCGCCCTCAGTGCTGTGGGGAGTCGGCGGGCCTTTTGCTCCGTTTTCGCTATTATCCGCCCGCTCTCTCTCCGACCACACATAATATGCAAGTCCGGCCAGGATCACAATGGCCACAATAATAAAGACAGTGCGGCTCATAACCACCCTCCGTATTTTTGCTTTATTATTCTCCTCCGGAGGGTGTATTATCCGCAGCGGAAAGCATTTTCAGCAAATCTGCTTCACTAAGAACGGGAATGCCCAAGTTCCTTGCCTTCTCAAGCTTGCTGCCGGCCTTTTCCCCTGCAAGGACAAAGTCGGTTTTTTTGCTGACGCTGCCTGTGACCTTGCCGCCGGCTTCCTCAATCAACCTTGTGGCTTCCTCGCGGGTATAGTTCGGCAGCGTTCCTGTCAGGACAAAAGTTTTTCCCCGCAGAAGCTGTTCACGCCCATCCGCCTTTTCAGCGGCGGTAAAGTTAAGGCCGGCGCTGCGCAGCCGCGCAAGCAAATCACGGCTTTCTTCCAGAGCGGCGAATTCCGCTATGCTCTCTGCTATTTTTGGCCCTATTTCCGGCACTTCTTCCAGTTCGGCGCTGTCCGCCGCGAGTATCCTGTCCAGGCTGCCGAAATGTCCGGCCAGGATTTTTGCCGTTCTGGCGCCGACATAGCGGATTCCCAGGGCGTACAGCAGTCGCCAAAGGGGCTGCTGCTTGCTTTTTTCTATAGCCAAAATAAGATTGTCCACGGATTTTTCCCCCTGGCGTTCAAGCTGCAGCAGCTCATCCCTTCGCCCGGCAAGGCTGTAAATATCGGCGGCATCCCTGATCAGGCCGGCTTCCAAAAGCTGCCTTGCAGTTGCCTCCCCCAGGCCTTCTATGTCCATGGCATCACGGGAAGCAAAGTGAATAATGCGCTCCAGCACCTGGGCGGGACAGGAGGGATTAAAGCAGCGCAGGGCTACTTCCCCGGCAAGGCGCCTGACGGTAGAACCGCAGGCCGGGCAGGATTCAGGCATCGAGAATTTCTCCTCGTTGCCTGTTCTTTTGCTTTTAACAACTTCCACGACTTCAGGAATAATATCCCCGGCTTTTTGGACAATTACATGGTCACCGACACGGACATCCTTGGCCAGCAGGATATCTTCGTTATGCAGGCTGGCGCGCTTAACCACAGTTCCGGCCAGCCGAACCGGCTCCAGCTCGGCAATAGGCGTCAGGGTGCCAATCCGGCCTACCTGGACCGTAATGCCCAGCACCCTGGTTTCTGCCTGCTCTGCCGGGAATTTATAGGCAATTGCCCAGCGCGGGCTTTTGGCTGTAGTGCCCAGGCGCTCCTGCAATTCCAGGCTGTTGATTTTAATTACCAGACCGTCAATATCAAAGGGCAGGTCATATCTTCTTTCCCGCCAGCTTTCGCAGTAGGCAATGACTTCATCAAGGGATTTTGTTATCTTCAGGTAGGGGTTTATCCGCAGGCCCAGATCTTTTAAAGCCAGCAAAGCTTCATAATGGGTGGCAAAGACCAGTTCAGGCGAATATCCCAACGCATATGTAATCATCTCCAACCGGCGCTCTGCCGCCACTCTGGGGTCCAGCTGGCGCAGGCTGCCGGCCGCCGCATTGCGGGGATTGGCAAAAAGGGGCTGCCCCGTGCGTTTCCTCTCTTCGTTCAGCTTCAGGAAAGCTTCCCGGGGCATATAAACTTCACCCCTGACTTCAACGGTAACCGGCCGCCTCAAACGAAGCGGTATGCTTTTAACCGTCCGCAGGTTATGGGTTATATCTTCCCCCACATTCCCGTCGCCGCGGGTGGCGCCCCGTACCAGGAGCCCTCTTTCGTACTGCAGGGAGACAGCCAGCCCGTCCACTTTCAGTTCAATAACAAATTCCAGTTCCGCTCCGGCGGCCAGGTTTTTTGCTCTCCGCGTAAAATCACGTAAATCGGCAATGTTTTCGGCATTATCCAGGGAAAGCATGAGCACCCGGTGGACAACTGTGTCAAAGCCTGCCTTGACCTGACCGCCTACCCGCTGGGTGGGCGAGTCAGGGGTTACGATTTCCGGAAACTTTTCTTCCAGCTGCCGCAGGCGGCGCATTAAGTCATCGAATTCCGCGTCGGATATCTGCGGATCGTCCAGCACATGGTAGCGGTAATTATGCTCATTTATCTCCTGCCGCAATTTTTCTGCAAGCTTTTGGGCTTCCTTGCTCTCCATAAAAACACCTCACTTTATTTTGCGCAGGGGCGCATAGCGGGCAATAACTTTCTTTAATCCCAGGGAAGGAAAGAAAATTGTCAAAACCCGGTCACCGTCGCTTAAAGAATCAACGCTTCTTACCTCGCCGACTCCCCACCTGGCGTGCTCGACCCGGTCTCCGGCCTCCACATCCCCAGCTTCGCCCGGGACGGGTAAGTCAGGCGGAGCCTTCACTTCATCATCTCCTGAAAGTACGGTTTCCGGGATTTCACCGATAAAACGGGAAGGCGGAGCGGTAAAATACGAACCGAAAATATTGCGGTACCGGGCATAAGTCAGGTAAAGTACTTCTTGCGCCCGCGTAATACCCACATAGCAGAGGCGCCGCTCCTCCTCAATGCCGTCGGCAGTATCAAGAGAACGCTTGTGAGGAAAGAGACCCTCTTCCAGTCCGGCAATAAACACCACGGGAAATTCAAGGCCTTTGGCGCTGTGCAGGGTCATTAGAAGAACATCCGGCCCCTCATCTTCCAGTGTATCCAAATCACTGAGCAGGGAAAGCTGCGCAAGAAAAGCGTCCAGCGTCTGCTCCTCACTTTTCCGCAGAAATTCCCTGGCAACGGTCAGGAATTCATACAGGTTTTCCTCCCGGCTGCGGGCCTCTTCCGTATTTTCCGCCCGCAAGTCATCCAGGTAGCCGCTTCTGACCATTACCTGCTCCGCCAGTTCATCTACAGCCAAGTATTCCCCCATTTTCCGCAAATCTGCAAGCAAGGCGGCAAATTCCTGCACTTTTTTCACATGGCCGGAACCCAGGTTGGACTTGGGAGCTATGGACAAAGCAGTGCTGAGGGGAACATTTTTTTCAGCCGCCAGCTTGCGCAGGCGCTCCAGTGTCACGGCACCGATGCCGCGCCGCGGCACATTTATTATTCGCTGCAGGCTCAGATCATCGGCGGGATTTGCCAGAACCCGCAGGTAAGCAATAATGTCTTTAATTTCCTTCCTCTCCCAGAACCTCACGCCGCCCACTATCTGGTAGGAAATATTTTCCCATAGCATGGCATCTTCCAGCACACGGGACTGGGCATTTGTCCTGTACAGTACGGCAAACTTATTATATCTTGCTGCCAGGCGACGTATCTCCCTGGCAATAAAGCGGGCTTCCTGCTTTTCATCTTCGGCGGCAAAGACGGTCACAGGCTCGCCCCTTTCCTTTCTTGTCCAAAGTTTTTTCTCCTTGCGGCCGGCATTGTTTTTCACCACATGATTGGCGGCTTCTAAAATGTTGCCCGTAGAACGGTAATTTTCCTCCAATTTGACCACCACGGCCTCGGGCCAGTCCCGTTCAAAATTCAGGATATTGCCAATATCGGCGCCGCGAAACTGGTAAATGGACTGGTCATCGTCGCCCACCACACAGATATTGCGGTGCTTCTCCGCCAGCAGGCGGACTATTTCGTACTGCACCCGGTTGGTATCCTGGTACTCATCCACCAGGATATAGCGGAATTTTTCCCGGTAATGAGCCAGCACGTCCGGGTTTTCCTTAAACAGCCTGATATTATAAAGCAGCAGGTCATCAAAATCCAGGGCATTGTTTTTATGCAGCCACTCCTGGTAGTGCCGGTAAATGCGGGACACCTGCCGCGTATAATAATCAGCGGCCGCCAGGGCATAACTTTCCTCGTCAGTCAACTCATTTTTTGCCCGGCTGATAACGGCAAGCACTCCCCGCGGCTTAATTCTGCTGTCCTCTATCATTAAGTCATTGATAATACTTCTCACCAGAGTCAGCTGGTCATACTCGTCGTAGATTGTAAAGGCGGAAGTCAGCCCCAGCCGCCCGGCATTTTCACGGAGAATGCGAACCGCTGCGGAGTGGAATGTCGATACCCACATCCCCGGAATATTGCCGACCAGTTCGGAAACGCGCACCCGCATTTCTTCGGCAGCCTTATTGGTAAAGGTCAGGGCCAGTATTTCCCACGGGCGGGCAAGCCCCTGTTCAATCAGATAAGCTATCCGGCAGGTAATTACTCTGGTTTTCCCGCTGCCCGCGCCTGCCAGAACCAGCAGGGGGCCCTCCGTGCATTCCACCGCTTTGCGCTGGTTTTCATTAAGGTCATCCAGATAAAAAGACATTTTTGCCTCCCCAAAAGAAAGAAAAAGCAGTGTTTACTGCTCTTTTTTTTGCTTCTGTCACGAGCTGTCACGGTCCAGGCGCTCCAGAACCAGATTGTAGCCACCTGCTCCGTAATGCAGGTAGCGCTTAACGCGGCTGATCGTCGCCGTGCTGGCTCCGGTATCCTTTTCAATCTGCTGGTATGTTTTGCCGTCCCGCAGCATTTTGGCTACCTGGAGGCGCTGTGCCAGAGCCTTTATCTCGCTTACCGTACAAACATCCTCAAAAAATTGATAACATTCTTCCACCGTTTCCAGAAGCAAAATAGCTTCAAAAAGCATGTCCGTGCTTTTATCCTTCAGTTTATGGTTTGCCACAGTCTCACCTCCGGCAGCACTTTTTACTTCGTGACCAGGCAATGATTATCCTTCCTGCAGCTATTCATTTCCCAAACAGGCACAAGTTAATCAACAAGCCGGGCCTGAACCGCTTCAGCAACACGGCGGAAATCCGTCACCATAACATGGGCTTTGACCGTCCCGCGCAGCACAGCCGCCGGGTGATAGGTGGGATAAATCTTATAACTCGGTCCGTCGAACCAGCGTCCGCGCACATCGGCAAGACGGGCTCTCCTGTCAAGCAGGTTATGAACGGCAACAAGCCCCATGCAGACCACCACCCGGGGCTTAATAATCTCTATCTGCCGCTCCAGAAGAGGCCGGCAGGCCGCAAGCTCTTTCCGGTAAGGGTTGCGGTTTTTGGGAGGCCGGCACTTGCACGAACCGGTAATATAGACGTCCTGCCGGTCAATTCCGGCCAGAGCCAGGAGTTCCGTCAAGAGTTCTCCGGCCCGGCCCACAAAGGGCCTGCCCGTTTCATCCTCCTTCGCCCCGGGGGCTTCACCCAGTAAAAATATACGGGACCGGGGATTGCCCTCCCCGAAAACCAGCTTTTTTCTTCCTCTTCCCAGGCCGCATTTGAGACAGTTTTCATTGTCTGCCAAGAGTTTGGCAAGCAGTTCTTTTTCTGTCATTATTCATTCCTTTCCCGGTCTTAATTCGCCGCCCGCTTTTCTTTTCCCTTTTCCGGCAAAAGGACAAGGGGCACGGCATCCTCCACCGCCAGGGAATCGCTTTCCTTTGTTTTTTTGCCTTTTAAAAGCAGCATATTTTCCTGCAGCTGCCGCAACAGCCTCCTGTGCTCCCGCGGATAAACAACGGCTTCAGCAAAACCGCTCTCATCGGACAGAAACAGGGTTAACATTATGCCCCCTCTCGGCAGGCGGCGGCGTGAACGGGCAAGAACTATGGCCGCCACTGTTGCCTCTTCTCCCGCTTTCTTCCGCGGCAGCTCCGCAAGCGGCAGGCGGGAAATCCCGGACAGGCGGCCGGCAAACCGGGCCAGAGGGTGACGGGAAAGGGTCATGCCCAGCACTTCCGCTTCCGCGGCCAGTATTTCCTCCTCATTGTATTCGGCCAGTTCAGGAAGACTGCAGCCTGCAAGCGGCGGCCAGAGCGTCATCTGCCCCGGGAACCTGTCCGTGCGCTTGAGAATATAATCCAGGCAAGCCAGGGCCTGTCGCCGGTTAAGCCCCAGGCCGTCAAAGGCTCCGACCTTGATCAGGTTGACCAGGGCGCTGCGCCGCAGCGCACCGCGCCCGAGGCGGCGGCAGAAATCGGACAGGGACCGGAAGGGACCGGTTTGGCGAGCCTGCAGTATGGCGGCGGCACCCCGGCCGCCCAAATCCCGGACCAGGGGCAGAGGGGCGCGGATCGCAGTGCCTTCCGGCAGGTAAAGGAGGCCGCTGCGGTTAATATGGGGAGGCAGGACCTGTATGCCCCGCCTCCCGGCCTCATGTACGTAAACGGCGGTGCCGTAGTAGCCATAGCCCGTTGAAAGCAGGGCGGCATAATATTCCACCGGATAGTGTCTTTTCAGATAGGCCGTCCAGTAAGAGACAAGAGCATAAGCGGCGGAATGCGCCTTGTTGAAGCTGTAGCCGGCAAAACGCGAGAGCAGCTCGAAAATTTCCAGGGCCTCTTCCCCGGTCAGGCCCTTTCTTGCCGCCCCGGCAAGAAACTTTTGCCGCCAGTGCTCCCGCAGCAGAGAAGAACGGCCTGCCAGTTCCCGGCGCAGGCGATCGGCCTCCCCGGGAGTAAACCCGCCGATTTCGCAGGCAATGCGCATCAGCTGTTCCTGGTACAAAATCACGCCGTAGGTTTCCGAGAGAACACCGGCCAGCTGCGGGTGGGGGTAAACGGTCTTTTCTGCTCCCCGGCGGCGGTCTATAAAGGTTTTCACAGTGCCGCTTTCCCAGGGGCCCGGCCGGTAGAGAGAAAGCAGGTGGATTAAGTCTGTAATCTTTTCCGGCGCCAGAAGACGCAGCACCCGGCGCATGCCGGTGCTTTCCAGTTGAAAGCAGCCCAGGCTTTCAGCGCGCCGCAGCATGGCATATGTTTCTTCATCTGCAAGAGGGAGTTCTTCCACGGCCGGGGCCCCTCCCTGCCGCCGGCGGATAAATGCCAGGGTATCATTGATAATAGTCAGGTTGCGGGAACCCAGAATGTCAATCTTTAAAAAACCCATGGCCTCAACATCATCTTTGTCCCACTGGCTAAGGACTTCCCCGGAGGGTCCCCGGCAAAGCGGCAACCGGCCGGTCAGGTCCGCCACTCCCAGGATTATTCCGGCGGCATGGGTGGAAAGATGGCGGCACATGCCTTCCAGCCTGCGGGCATTTTCCAGTATCCACCGCACATCCCTGTCCAAGAGCGGCTGCAGTTCCGGAGAATGGCGGGAAGCTTCGTCTATACTGCCGCGAAAGGAATAGCCGGGCATGGCCTCGGCCACGGCAGCCACTTTCGCGCTGCTTATCTCCAGCAGTTTGCCTACTTCCCGCACTGCCGCCCGGGCCCCCAAGGTGCTGAAAATACTGACCTGGGCTATACGTCCTTCGCCATAGCGGCTGCGCAGGTAAGCCAGCAGTTCATCCCGCCGGCGGTGGCAGACATCCAGATCTATGTCGGGGAAACCTTCCCGGTCGGCGCTGAGAAAGCGCTCAAAGTACAGGCCGTGGCGCAAAGGATCCACCCTTGTAATACCCAACAGGTAAGCCACCAGGCTCCCGCCGGCGGAACCGCGGCCGGGGCCAACCGGGATCCCTTCCCGGCGAGCCTTTTCCACCAGGTCCCGGACAATCAAAAAATAGGAAGCCAGCCCTTTGGCAAAAATGACGGACAGCTCACTTTCCAGCCGCCGCAGATACCCGGCATACTGCAGCCCTTTGTCCGCCAGGCTTTCCCGGCAGAGGCGCTGCAGCACCTGCTCCGCCGTCTCGCCCGGGAAAACAAGCTTTGGCAGGTGCATTCCTTCCCGCTGCAAAACAAAAGAGCAGCTTTCAGCCACCCGCAGGGTATTTTCGCAGGCCTGCGGGTAAGCGGCAAAGCGCCGCCGCATTACCTCCGGCGGCAGCAGGTAATAGCCAGTGCCGGGCAGGAAAAAATGAGCCGCTCCGGCCAGGGGTTTGCCGGTACGAATGCAGTTGAGCATCCGGTAAATTATATCATCGCCGGGCAGGGTATAATGCACGTTGTGGGTTGCAAGCAGCGGGACCCCTCTGCTTGCGGCAAGTTCAGCCAAAAGCCTGTTGCGCTTTTCCGTTCCCGGCAAGCCGGCATTTTCTATGGCCAGGTACAGTTCCTCGCAGCAGGGCAAGAGTCTTGCGAGCGCTTCCCCGGCCATTCCGGCACAGCTTGCGGGTTTCAAGGGATCAATTTCTCCTGCAGGATGCAGGATAACTGTCAGCCCCGGGCTGAAATCCGCCAGTTCCTGCGGCTGCAGCTGTTTTTGGCCCGGCCCGGCCAAGGCGAGCAGGTTCACCAAACGCACCAGATTGCTCCAGCCCCGGCGATTGCGCACCAAAAGGACAGCAGGCAGGCCGCACAATTTTGTTTCCACGCCCAAAAGCGGAATAATTCCGTGCCGCAGGGCTGCCTGCGTAAAACGGACCGCCCCGTGCAGTGTATTGTAATCCGTCAGCGCCACGGCCGGCATGCCCAGTTTCTTGGCCTGCAGCACCAGTTCTTCCAGGCGGCAGGCGCCGCGCAAAAAACTGTATTCGCTGTGAACCCGCAGATGGACAAAGGACAAAAAAACCGCCTCCGGTTTAATCAAACGTATGTTCGATATGTATTATATCCCACCGGAGACAGTTTCTCAACCGGAAAATTTTTGTCCTTTAATATTCCACCCCGGCCTGCGCCTCGATTCCCGCCTGATAGTGATGCTTTACTTCCTTTACTTCACTTACCATATCGGCGGCAGCAATTATTTCCGCCGCAGCATTGCGGCCGGTAAGGACCACATTAACATGACCGGGGCGTTCCTGCAGCATCTGCAGGATATCTTCAACTTTAACAAGATTGTTGTCGGCGGCAAAATTGATTTCATCAAAGATAACAAGGTCATACTCTCCGGAAAGCACGGCGTCCCGTCCGGACCGGAACACTTCTTCCGCCGCAGCAAAATCTTCAGGTTCAAATTCGCCTTTTCTCCGGAAACGGCAGAAAGGCGACTGGACAACGTCCATGGTGGGCAAAAACTTGCGAATAGCCTTTACTTCACCGTAGGCCGGGTCGCTTTTGCAAAACTGGACCAGCAATATTTTCTCCCCATGCCCGCTTGCCCGAAGGGCAAGGCCTAAAGCCGCCGTTGTCTTTCCTTTGCCGTCACCGGTATAAACCATAACAATCCCTTTTCTTCCTTTCACTTCTATCCTCCTGACTCAAAGGGGATTTGTCAAGCAGGCGCCTTCTATATTCTGCGTAAAAAAACAACAATCTTCCTTGCAGATTTATAAATATGTTTTTCAACATCTTTTTGCCTTTCCCCTTTATTCTCACCGTCAAACCATTAAATCAAGCAGGCTTTCCCCTCGGCAAACCGCACGTGCTCCATCAACACCTGTGGCTTGCCCGTGTGATTGAATTTGTTTAATCAGTTGCCGGCCTTTGGGCATAAAGTATTTTACTTCTGCTTTTTTTTCATGTAATATACATATTGCTCAACTGTTGTCTTTTGTTCAGGGGGAAGGAATACCGCGGAATTATGTTGAATAGTAATTACTTATTATTACTGTAAACCCGTTTTTGATATATAATATTTTAATAAATTTTAATGCTCGTCATGGCTTTTTTTTTGATATACTTTTAGCAATGCAGCTTATTTTGTCGTTTTGAGGAGGCCGAGAAAATGATTATTGGTGTTGTCAAAGAACGAAAAGAACAAGAAAACCGTGTAGCCATGACTCCCGCCGGTGTAGATGCGCTGACATCCTGTGGACACCGGGTACTTATCGAAAAGGGTGCCGGCCTTGGCTCAGGTTTTTCCGATTATAGCTATGAATCCGCGGGGGCGGAGATTATAGATGATGCCTCTTATGTATGGAAAAATTGCGAACTCATGGTAAAGGTTAAGGAACCGCATGAATCTGAATACAAGAATTTAAGACCCGATCTGATCTTTTTTGCCTACCTGCACCTGGCAGCAGATGCAAAGCTCACGCAAATTCTAATGGAGTCCGGAGTGACGGCCATGGCTTATGAAACAGTCCAGCGCTCCGACCGCAGCCTGCCCCTTCTGACTCCCATGAGTGAAGTGGCGGGTCGCATGGCCATCCAGGAGGGAGCCATCTACCTGGAAAAAACGCGCGGCGGCAAGGGCATCCTCTTGGAAGGAGTTCCGGGAGTAACACCGGGTTCGGTGGTGGTGGTAGGCGCCGGAACTGTCGGTACAGGGGCCATCAGGCGGGCGATGGGACTTGGGGCCCGCGTCACCGTGATTGATATCAATGTGGACAGACTGCGCTACCTTGAAGATATTTTTCAAGGCAGGATTGAAACTTTATATTCCAATCGCTACAACCTGACCAAAGCGGTTAGAAACGCGGATTTAGTAGTAGGTGCCGTTCTCGTACCGGGTGCAAAAACACCTAAACTTATTACGGAAGATATGGTAAAAAAGATGCAGCCGGGCAGTGTAATTGTGGACGTGGCCATAGACCAGGGAGGCTGCGTCGAAACCATTAAAAAACCAACTACCCTTGCCAATCCGGTATTTGTCAAGTATGATGTCATTCATTATGCCGTCTCCAATATTCCCGGGGCGGTTCCCCGGACTTCTACCCTGGCACTCACCAATGCAACCTTGCCGTATCTTTTGGAGATTGCCAAAAAAGGCTGGAAACAAGCAGTGCTTGATGATGAAGCTTTGGCAAAAGGCATTAATATCTATGACGGCAAAGTCACCAATGCCGGTGTTGCGGAAGCCCACGGGCTCCCCTATTATCCGCTTGAGGAAGTGTTAAAATCCCTTTCCTGATAATTCTTTAAAAACAGTTTTAGGATGGAAGAAAGAGACCTTTGTCCCTGACGGCAGCGTCTGTGTTAATGCACAAAGGATGCACCGTCTGTCGCAGAAAAACTGCCGGCCCTTTCCAGGCCGGCAGTCTTATTTATATTTATAATAAAACGTTTTTCTGCCCTTAACACAGCCCTTTGCACAGCGTCAGGCAATGCCGCAGGAGCCGTCGGCGCAGGTAATTGCCACCGGCATCCGCAGCGGCCGGGCATCCTTTTTAATGCCTCCCTTGGGTATCCATTCGTCAACGGGCATCGTGGCGGTGTAAATGAAATCGGATGTGATATAAATGGGGTTCGATTCCCCGCCAACCACGATAAGGTTTACTTTTTCCTTTTGCAAAAACGGCAGGTCACTTTCCTTAACCAGCCATTCTCTGAACTTGTCCGCTGAATCAAAGCCTTCTTTAGCCAGCCCTTTGGCAACCAGCGGGTCGAGAATAGCGGTAAAATTGCCCATCATACCGAAGTTTTTCAGTGAGTTTAAAATTTCGGCTGCCGTGTTGCCGATGTTTAAATTATGAACATTCCAGCCCCGGAACAGGCTGACCGTGCTCTCCCCGGGTTTAAACCCTTTCTGCACATGGAAAGGCTCCCAGGGGCTCTTTTCTTCATTTTCACAGCAGCACATATTTGTAAAACTCAAACCGTTGCCGTGGGTAGCCATATAGGTCTGCCCGGCGCGGGCATTGCCAAAATTAATGCTCATCAGTGTCCAGGCGCGGCCAATGACGGCATTGGAGTAATTAAAGGGGCCGAATGCGGCACCTCCGCCGTTCATTCCCAATTCCTTGGCAACAGGTCCGTTTACTACCGCCATGCAGCCGTAGGAGCCGGTGGAACTGGGAAGTGAAGTAATATTTGAAGCGGCGATGGCCAGAATAACCGGCAGGTGTTCCGGCCTGGCACCGGCCATAACCGCATTGACTGCCACCTTTTCCACCGTATATTCAAGGCGTTCTTCCGTGGGTGTCACAGACATCAGTCCTACGACTTCCTGCGGATCACGGTCCGTTCCCGTCAGCATCTCGGCAACCCTTTCTTCTGTCGGCAGGACTATCGGCAGCCCGTCCGTCCAGCCGTTTTCCAAAAACAGCCTCTGCAGGTTTTCTTCGGTATCAGGCTCAAGCAAGCGCTCACGCCTGGGCCTTCTTTCCGGTTTGAAATTCTTTTCTTCTTCCGTCAGCGGAGCCGTTAGAGCATAAATGATTTCCTCGATCAAAGGCTTGCCGGTTACCGGGTCGTTGCCCTCAATATAGCTGCGGAGAGTTTCCCGGGAAACCCAGCCCACCGGGTACGGAGGGAAGCTCCAGCGCAGCTTCATACCGTGGGTGCGGTTATCGTTTTCCATATATTCCGCAAAGCGTGAGGTGACAATAGGGGCGGTAGGCAATTGATAGGCATGTTCCAGTGTGCGGGCAAAAGCGGCGAGACTCGCCGAACAGCCGTCTCACCCTCCTACGCCGAGGATAACCCCGTCGGCATCCTTTTTAACTTCAGGCCAAAATTCCGGGGCATCGGCAAAGGTGTTTCCCGGCTTGACGCGCAGTTCCGTTTTAACAGACGGCATATTTCTTTTAAACCACTCCTGCAATTCTTCCAGGAATTCACGGCTGCCGAGAAAGCCCGTATCAATAAGCATGATCCTTTTGTTTTCCAGGCTTCCCAGGCGCGGTGCCATCTGCAGGCTTTCCATTTTGTCAAGCGATATTGTAGGCTGTAAATTTGGGTCCGTTATGTTCATCATATCGTCTTCCGGGTTCAACCTGTACCCGAAGATACCGGATGGCTGTCCAACTGGATCCAGTACTCTTAACTTTTCTTTCACAATATTTCCCCCTTTGCTTTAATTCTGGGCCGGGCGGACAACAACTGCCTGTTTCTGCCGTTGCAGACGACAAAACAGCGCCGGGCGCTGCTGTATTTCAATCTTTCCTCCTTTTTATGAATTTAACAGTCAACTGAAAAGCCAACGCTTTTCACAGCTGCAAATACGAAAGTCCAGCTGCAATATCCCCCGGCTTTGGGACTGCGGTGCATAAACTGCCTGAACTACTGCTTTATTAATTATTATAACAATCTTTCCGGCTTTCAGACAAGGGAAAAACTCCGGTGTAAAAAAAACTCTCAGACGGTAAAATCCGAGAGTTTAAACATGATCATAATTATTGTCGTTTCTGCGAAGCGCCTTTTGCCCGATATCACTGCGGAAACGGGCACCGGCAAAACTAATGGCATTTACCGCCCTGTAGGCCCGCTCCAGTGCGCCCTGCAGTGTTTTGTCCCAGGCTGTGACGCCAAGCACCCGGCCGCCGGCAGTAGCTATATATCCGTCTTTTTCTGCCGTTCCGGCATGAAACACATAAACACCGGGCATTTTCTCCGCAGCCTCCAGGCCGCTGATTACTTTCCCCGTTTCATAAGCTCCCGGATAGCCTTCCGAAGCCATCACCACACAGGCTGTGTGGTTGTCATACCAGCTGATTTCCTGCTTTTCCAGCTTGCCGTCAATGACGGCAAGCATTATTTCTGCCAGGTCGCTTTTTAAGCGGGGCAGTATGACCTGGCATTCCGGATCGCCGAAGCGGACGTTATATTCCAGGACTTTCGGGCCTGACGCCGTAATCATCAGACCGGCATAAAGGACACCTCGGTAGACAATCCCTTCCGCTCGCAGTCCTGAGACGGTGGGTAAAAGTATCTCAGTTTTAACCCGTTCCCAAAGATCTTTTGTCAGGACAGGCGCGGGCGAGTAGGCTCCCATACCGCCGGTATTGGGGCCTTGGTCATTATCGTAAGCCGCTTTATGGTCCTGGGAAGAAACCATGGGAATTATAGTCTTGCCGTCAGTAAAGGCCAGGACGGTAACTTCCTCTCCTGCCAGAAATTCTTCAATAAGTATCCGGCTGCCGGCGTCGCCGAACTCCCGGTTGACCATTATCCTCTGTACCGCAGCTTCCGCTTCGGCCAAAGTTTCCGCCACTATTACGCCTTTTCCGGCGGCCAGCCCGTCCGCCTTTACCACAAGCGGCGTCTCCGCCCTTCCGAGATAGGAAAGGGCTTCTTCAGGATCTGTAAAGACGAGGCTTTTTGCCGTGGGTATACCGTATTTTTCCATCAAACGCTTGGCAAAAACCTTGCTTGCCTCAAGTTTCGCCGCCTCTTTTACCGGGCCAAACAGCCGCAGCCCCCGTTCTGCAAAATAGTCGGCAATTCCTGCCGCCAGGGGCGCTTCCGGCCCGGCAACGGTCAAATCTATGTCATTTTCGGCAGCAAATGCCGCCAGTCCGGCAAAATCAAGGGCGTCAATATTTACACACCCGGCAATACTGCCTATGCCGGCGTTGCCCGGTGCGCAGTAAATTTTCTTCACCAGGGGGCTTTGTTTGAGCTTCCAGACCAGGGCATGCTCCCGCCCCCCGCTGCCAACCACCAGTACACGCATTTTTATCCTCCTGAGATTAATGTTTAAAATAACGGATGCCGGTAAACACCATGGCCAGGCCGTATTCGTTGCAGGCGGCTATGGAGTCCTGGTCCCTTACGGAGCCGCCCGGCTGGACAATGGCTGCTACGCCTCCCTTTGCCGCCGCATCCACCGTGTCCCGGAAAGGGAAAAAGGCATCGGATGCCAGGACGGAACCGGCGGCCTTTTCTCCGGCCTGCTTAAGGGCGATTTCGGCCGCTCCTACCCTATTCATCTGACCGGCGCCAATTCCGACTGTCCGGCCGTCTTTAACCAGGACTATGGCGTTTGATTTAACATGCTTGACAACTTTCATGCCGAAAACCATATCTGCAAGTTCTTCTTGCGTGGGCTGCCTTTTGGTTACGTTTTTCCAGCCTTCACCGCTGACGGGGGCCAAGTTTAAGGTCTGCAGCAAGAGCCCGCCTGAAACTTTTTTCAAGTCCAGCCCGTCCCGTTCCGCGGACAGCGGAGCTTCCAGCAGGCGGAGGTCCTTTTTCTTCATCAATATCTTCTTTGCTTCCTCGTCATAAGAAGGAGCAATTATCACTTCCAGAAAAATTTCGCTCATTCTCTCCGCCGTCGGTACGTCTATCTGCCGGTTGACGGCCACTATACCGCCAAAAATAGAAACGGGATCGGCCTCATATGCCCGGCAGAAGGCATGGTAAATGTCTTTGCCCACGGCTACGCCGCAGGGGTTGGTGTGTTTGACTGCCACCGCAACCGGTTCCGTAAATTCCCGGGCCAGTTCCCAGGCGGCATTTAAATCATTTAAATTGTTAAAGGAAAGTTCACGTCCGTGCAACTGCCGGGCGGCTGCCACAGAACCGGGCAGAATGCGCTGTGCTCGGTAAAAGGAGGCTTTCTGCTCCGGGTTTTCCCCGTAGCGGAGGTCCTGCACTTTTTTCAGAGGCAGCACCAGGGTTTCGGGAAAAAGGGAAGCGCCTTCCAGCCTGCCGTAAAGCCAGGATGAAATAATGGCATCATACTCCGCCGTATGGCTGAAAGCTTCCACGGCAAGTCGGAAGCGGGTTTTCTCGCTTATGCCGCCCTTTTCCCTTATTTCCGCAAGCAGCTCACCGTAGCGGCCGGGATTGACAACCACGGCAACATGGCGGTAGTTTTTGGCGGCCGCCCGAATCATGGCGGGTCCGCCGATATCAATGTTTTCAATGGCTTCTTCCAGGGGCACACCCGGCTTCTCCACAGTGCGGGCAAAGGGATAAAGATTGACGGCCACCAGGTCAATGGGAGGGATAGCGTGCTTAAGCATCTCTTCCCTGTGGGAAGGCTGATCCCTTTTTGCCAGGATGCCGCCGTGGATTTTAGGGTGCAGTGTCTTTACCCGCCCGTCCATAATTTCGGGGAAGCCGGTTATTTCCGTTATGCTGCTGACAGGCACCCCGGCCCGGTCAAGCACATCTTTGGTTCCGCCGGTGGAAACAACGGTGTATCCTGTCTCGACCAGGCCGCGGGCAAAATCCACAATGCCCGTTTTATCGGAAACACTTAACAGGGCAAGCTTTTTATTCATCAATCAGGCACCTTCTTCCCAAAATAGTGATTTTATTTTGCAGCCAGAGGCTGATAGCCCGGGGATAAAGGCGGTGCTCCAGTACATGGATGCGCTCCCGCAATGTTTCCGGCGTATCGTCTTCCCTGACGGGCAGCGCCTCCTGCAGGATAATGGGGCCCGTATCCACTCCCTCATCAACAAAATGGACTGTACAGCCCGCTACTTTTACGCCGTATTCCAGGGCATCCTCCACTGCATGTGCTCCCGGAAAGCACGGCAGCAAGGCCGGGTGAATATTCATTATCCGCCGGGGAAAGGAACGGACAAAATACGGAGTAACAACCCGCATAAAACCGGCCAAAACAACCAGGTCCGTCCCTGCCTCCCGCAGGCGGGCCACCGCTTCCCGGTCAAAGTCTTCCCGGGAGGCGTAATTTTTCGGATCAATATGTATAGCGGGAATCCCGTGTTTTTTTGCCCGCTCCAGGGCAAAGGCCTCTTTATTGTCACTGATAACCAGGACAAGCCGGGCTCCCCGGATACGGCCGGACTCAATGGCATCCAAAATAGCCTGCAAATTAGTGCCATTGCCCGAGGCCAGCACGGATATATTTTTCATTATACCGCCTCCTTCCGGAAAACTTTACAGTTTTACTCCCTCACCTTCCCTGACTTCACCGAGGATGCACGGACTTTCCCCCTTTTCAACCAGGTATCTAACTGCATCATCAGTCCTGTTTTTGTCAACAACCAGGACAAAGCCAATCCCCATATTAAAAGTCCTGAACATCTCCTCTTCCGCTATCCCGCCGAGGCGGGCAAGCATCTTAAAGACGGGAGGCACCGTCCAGCTCTTTTTGTCAATAACCGCACCCAGGCCGGCAGGCAGGCAGCGGGGAATGTTTTCATAAAAGCCGCCGCCGGTGATGTGGGCCATGCCGCCGATTTCCGTTTTTGCAAGCAGCCCGAGGACTGTTTTGCTATAAATCCTGGTCGGTGTCAGCATTTCTTCTCCCAGGGTTTTCCCCAGTTCGGGAATAAACTGCTCAGGTCCAAGTCCCGCTTTTTCAAAAAATACTTTGCGGGCAAGGGAATAGCCGTTGCTGTGCAAACCTGAAGACAAAAGCCCGATCAGGATATCCCCTTTTTTTATGGTGCTGCCGTCTACAAGCCGCCGCCTCTCAACCGCCCCGACGGCAAAGCCGGCCAGGTCATATTCCCCTTCACCATAAAAGCCGGGCATCTCCGCCGTTTCGCCGCCGATTAAAGCACAGCCCGCACGGCGGCAGCCTTCCGCCACCCCGCCGACAATTTCCGCCACCTTTGCCGGCTTAATTTTGCCCGTGGCCAGATAATCAAGGAAAAAAAGGGGTTCAGCACCAGAGACAATAATGTCGTTGACGCACATGGCCACGGCATCTATGCCGACAGTATCATGCCTGTCCAGCATAAAGGCAACCTTTAATTTGGTGCCGACACCGTCCGCACCGGCCACCAGAACCGCATCCCGGTACCTGTCTCCCAGGGCGAACAACCCTCCAAAGCCGCCAATATCCTGCAGCACTTCGGGACGGAAAGTGGAGCGGACGTGGCTCTGCATTAAGCGTACCGCCTCTGAACCCGCAGCAATATCCACGCCGGCATCTTTATAGGTAGACACGGCATTCACACCCCTCCGCTGTCTTTGTTGCTTTTCTTTCCTGGAAACATATTATCCTTTTTTCCCCTCTTTCGGCCAGGGAACGGGATACCGGCCGGTAAAACAGGCTGTACAGAAGCTGTCTTTGGGCAGGTCCAGGCACTTAAGCATGCCTTCTTCGCTTAAATAGCCAAGTGAATCTGCCCTGATGGCCCGGGTGATTTCCTCCTTGCTCATCCGGGCCGCAATCAGTTCCCCGGAGGCAGTGGCAATACCGTAGCAGCAGGAAGCAATAATGGGCGGGGAGCTTATCAGGACATGAACTTCCCTGGCGCCGGCCATGCGCAGCATATCCACTATGCGCATGGAAGTCGTCCCCCGGACAAGGGAATCATCCACCATAACCACCCGTTTGCCCTCCACAATCTGACGCACGGGGTTCAGTTTCAACTGCACCCCCAGGGCCCGGATTTCCCGGGAAGGCTCTATAAAAGTCCGGCCGATATAACGGTTTTTGATAAAGCCCATTTCGTAGGGCAAACCCAGTTGCTCCGCCGCACCGGAAGCCGCTGAGAGCGACGAATCGGGCACACCGGTAACTATATCCGCCTCCAGCGGGTGTTCCTCTGCCAGGCGGCGTCCGAAACGCTTCCGCACCATGTGCACGTTGCGCCCGAGGATGTTGCTGTCCGGCCGCGCAAAATAAACATATTCAAAAATGCATAATGCCTGTTTTTCTTCTTCCGCATAGCGCTCGAAATTTAAACCTTTTTTGTCTATGGTCACTATTTCTCCCGGCAAAATGTCACGGACAAATTTCGCGCCCATTGTATCAAAGGCGCAGGTTTCCGACGCCAGGACATAGCCGGTGGAAGTCTCCCCGAGTGAAAGGGGGCGGATACCGTGGGGATCACGGATGCCATAGAGGGCTTCCGGTGTCATTATGACCAGGGAAAAAGCGCCTTTCAACAGGGGCAGCACTTTCAACAGTGCTTCCCTGGTATCGTTGAGCCCGGAGCGGGCTATTAAGTGGGCGATAACTTCGCTGTCAGTTGCTGACTGGAAAATGGAGCCTTCTTCCTCCAGCTGCCTTCTGATGCTGCCCCCGTTAACCAGGTTTCCGTTCTGAGCAATGGCCAGGTGCCCGTTCCGGTAGCGGAAGAGCAAAGGCTGGGCG
>Ga0209537_1000910_pt1 | contig 34984 bp, 29 predicted proteins | sample BioPla4DNA1_FD_187698 | JGI IMG/M metagenome (GOLD analysis project Ga0209537, IMG submission 187698) | Biogas fermentation microbial communities from Germany - Plant 4 DNA1 (SPAdes) (version 2) | ecosystem: Engineered > Bioreactor > Anaerobic > Digestate | place: Bielefeld, North...
CCTTTTCCTGACCCCAAGGACAATGACCGCGACGATGGGGACAAATACGGACAATACTCCCGATATCGCCATACATGCGATAGTAAGTGAACTCACATTGCCGATATCCATAAACATACCTCCAGACTGATTTGGCCCAGGCAGCCTTTACGCAAAAAATGAGCAATGGTCAGCAAGTTTTGATTTGATTTATTGCCTGAAAAAAGTTAGTATCGAATTAAGTATATATGTTAATCCGGGCAAATGGAAGAAAAAAAAGCGAATAAGAGCAAAAAAGCAAAGGAGGCTATCTGATATGGAAACCAAACCTGCTTATCTCGACGAAAGCCTGAGCTTCGAAGAGCGGGCGAAGGACCTCGTATCCCGCATGACTCTCGAGGAAAAAGTGACACAGATGCTGCACGGTTCACCCGCCATCCCGAGGCTGGGGATACCGGCCTACAACTGGTGGAACGAAGCACTCCACGGAGTGGCGAGAGCGGGCGTGGCCACCGTGTTCCCACAGGCAATAGGAATGGCAGCCACCTTTGACGAGGATCTTATCTACAAAACCGCGGACATCATATCCACCGAAGGAAGGGCAAAGTACCACGAGAGTTCCCGCAAGGGCGACCGCGACATCTATAAGGGCCTTACCTTCTGGTCGCCCAACATCAACATATTCAGGGACCCCAGGTGGGGACGCGGCCATGAGACCTACGGCGAAGACCCCTACCTCACCGCGAGGCTTGGAGTGGCTTTTGTAAAGGGTATCCAGGGCAACGACAAAAAGTACCTGAAAGCAGCCGCCTGCGCCAAGCACTATGCCGTCCACAGCGGCCCTGAAAGCGAGAGGCACAGCTTCAATGCGGTGGTGTCGAAGAAGGACCTGCGCGAGACATATCTCCCGGCTTTTAAGGCATTGGTGAAAGAAGCAGGAGTCGAATCCGTCATGGGCGCATACAACAGGACCAACGGCGAGCCGTGCTGCGGCAGCAAGACGCTGCTCACCGACATACTCCGCAACGAATGGGGATTCAAGGGCCATGTGACATCCGACTGCTGGGCGATCAAGGATTTCCATGAAGGCCATATGGTCACGAAGACAGCCCCCGAATCAGTCGCGATGGCTTTGAAGAACGGATGCGACTTAAATTGCGGCAACCTCTATGTGAACCTGCTGATAGCCCACAAGGAAGGCCTTGTCACCGAGGAAGACATCGACCGGGCCGTAACAAGGCTGTTCGTGACACGCATGAAACTCGGCATGTTCGACGATCCGAAAAAAGTGCCGTATACCGACATACCTTACGAAGTCGTAAGCTGCAGGGAACACAGCGACTTCTCCGTGGAAGTGGCGAAGAAGTCCCTGGTATTGCTGAAAAACGAGGGCAACCTCCTGCCGCTGGACAAGAAGAAACTGAAGTCCATTGCCGTCATAGGTCCAAACGCAGACAGCAGGGATGCCCTGGTCGGCAACTATAACGGCACGCCGGACAATTACGTGACCGTGCTCGAAGGTATCAGGAAAGCGGTGGGCGACGATGTGAGGATCTACTACTCCGAAGGCTGCCACCTGTTCAGAGACAGGAGCCAGGGCCTCGCAGCGCCACGCGACAGGTTCGCGGAAGCGCTTGCCTGCGCCGAAAGGGCCGATGTCGTTATCGTGTGTCTCGGCCTTGACGCGACCCTCGAAGGCGAAGAGGGAGATACCGGCAACGAATTCGCCAGCGGCGACAAGCCGGACCTCAACCTCCCCGGCCTGCAGCAGGAACTGCTTGAAAAAGTATATGCCACAGGAAAGCCGATCGTCCTGGTACTCCTGTCAGGCAGCGCCCTGGCTGTCACATGGGCTGACGAGCACATACCGGCGATAGTCCAGGCATGGTACCCGGGCGGCCGCGGCGGCGAAGCTGTCGCAGCGCTGCTGTTCGGCGAGTACAGCCCTTCAGGCAGGCTGCCTGTGACCTTCTACAGGACCACCGAGGAACTGCCGGATTTCCGCGACTACTCGATGAAGAACAGGACATACAGGTACATGGAAAACGAAGCCCTGTACCCGTTCGGGTATGGCCTGAGCTATACCAAATTCGAGTACAGCCCAATAAAAGCTGAAAAGACGGTCATAAATGCCGGTGAAGGATTCACCTGCAGCATCAGGGTCAAAAACATTGGCTCAATGGCTTCTGAGGAGACCGTCCAGCTTTACCTCAAGGACGTCGAGGCCAGCGTGGAAGTGCCGAAGTGGTCTCTCAACGGTATCAGGAAGGTATTCCTCGAGCCCGGCTGCGAGACTGAAGTGACCTTCACGCTGACGCCCAGGCAGATGGCCCTCATCGACAACGAAGGCAGGGCGATCCTTGAGCCCGGCACCTTCGAGGTGTACATCGGCGGCAGCCAGCCGGACGCAAGAAGCATCAAGCTGACAGGCACACCAGTGCAGAAGATCTCCTTCGAGGTCACCGGCGGACCGATGGAACTGGAATATTGATAAGTACCAAATGATCCGGTGGAAAATGCATATCGTGATCTGATCCGAAAACCGGCAGGGCGGCAGGCATGCGTTGGGAGTGCATCGTACCCGACTGCATACCTGCCGCCTTTTTTCGCATTCATTATGGATCATGATGCGAAACAGGGGTGACGGCCAGTCAAATACCAGGGCCGGCGTATAGGTAAGGCCGGATGGTGGCTGGTCGGGCATTGCTGGGTGCAAGTGTTACATATGCGGCAGGGCCATGCAGCTCGAATGAGGCATCAGGAACCACAACCGGCAGCACGGACGCTGCCGGCGCTGGTCCTGAGCCACGGACGGCGAGTGACCTGCGCCCTCATTGGAGCAAATGGGCCTGCACGCAGATGTTCACGAAGCAACCCCAATGCAGACCGGTCACCATTCGGCCTCATTTACTGATACCTGGTACTTGTAGTCCATCATTGTCTTGACTGGCCGTCGCCCCTGTTTCGACTGTACTCAGATCCAATACAGGCCGGCTGGATCCCGACTCATTGCGAACACCACGGGTATCTGCTAATATGATATCGAGGTGCTCTTATGAAACTCGAAGGCCTGCACGAAAAGGAAATATTCACCGGTCCCTATCCCTTCCGCCTGGTGGAAAACACTGCAGACGGGTTCCGGTACCCGATGCACTGGCACAATGCGGCCGAGTTGGTCTACAACGCCGCAGGCACCTGCTGCATCAGTGCCGCAGGATCCGAATACTCGCTGGGAAGCGGCGAACTGTTGCTTATACCCGCGGGAGAGATACACGAGATAATCTCGTGCAGCAAAAACGGGAAAAGGTACTTCATCCAGTTCGACATATCGTCGCTTGACGGTTTCGGCGGCATCAACGACGTCAGGCCTTTCATGGATAAAATCATAAAAATAGGCGCCGGCTACAGTCCGCAGCTGAGAGCTTCAGTCGAAAAGTGTGTTGCAGACCTCATCAGCGAGTACGAAAAGAAGGACTACGCATATGCATTATCTATCAACGCCAGGATATTCGACATCGTAGTGCTGATATCGAGGAGCCAGGCCGGATCTCTCCCGGAGGCCGGAAATGCCCGGAGCAGGACAGTAACCGGACTGAAGCAGATCAACAGGGCATTCGAATACATAGAGAAGAATTATCCCCTGCAAATCACGCTCAAGGACATCTCGCAGGCGGCAGGATTCAGCGAATACTACTTTTCAAGGCTCTTCAAGGAATATACCGGTCAGAGCTTCCTGAACTACCTGAATGCATACAGGGTGAAACAGGCGGCAAAGCTGCTGAAATCCACGGAAAAGACGATACTGGAGATCGCCCTGGATACCGGTTTCAACAGCGTGACCACGTTCAACAGGATATTCAGGAAAATAAAAGGCTGCTCCCCCTCTTACTATCGAAAGGCCGGTATGTGACAGGAGCTTTGCACCATTCTCCTCGATCTTCACAAAATTGTAATATTCCTGTTAAGTAAAATTTACCGTATTGTAACCAAATGCCGCGGCAGTTGTGGGATACTATTAATGGCGGATATTGTGTCTGTTGGGAGGACTCCGTTAAAAGCTGTATTTGCTTCCTCCTCGGGTACAGGCAACAAAGCAGATACAGTGAAGGGGAAGGCCTGTTTGGATGGCTTTCCCCTTATTCATTCGCATTTTTGCAAATCTCCCCGCGCCCTATCCTTTTCTGCAGCAGTTCCGATGCGATCAGCATAACCAGCACACATGCCAGGATGTAATACGGGAACAGCCTTATCCCGATAAACGCTGCAAGCTGGCCGAACAGGGGCGCCGATACAGTACCTCCGATATATGCCACCGCCATCTCAAGCCCTACGATGGCCTGTGACACGTCCCTGCCGAACCTGTTCGGAGTTTCGTGGAGCATTGCAGGAAAAACGGGAGCAGTGCCAAGGCCGATCATTACGATGCCGATGACGGAAAAAACGGCAGGCAGCGGCAGGATGATCAGCAAGGCTCCTGCCACGCACGTGAGCTGGCCCCACCTTATCAGCAGCGGGCTTTTTACCTTCATCGATATGAACCCTGATATGAGCCTTCCTACAGTGATCCCGCCGTAAAAGCACGAAGCGACTGTTGCCGCGTCGGCAGCGGAAAACCCGTGGTACAGTGAAAGGTAGCTGCTGCACCACAGTCCCGTGGTGGATTCGGTGGCGCTGAAGAATATGAAGCCCAGCATCGCAAGCCCGGCATTAGGAAGCCTCAGCGCCTCCCGGTTCGTTATGTATACGGTTTTGCCGTCGTCGGCGGGACTGCTGCTGTCAGCACCATTTTCCCACAGTCCCAGCGTGGCAAAAAGCACGGCCACGAGAACGGCCTGTATGATGGAAATAGTGAGATATCCATATCGCCATCCGTTTTGTGCCGCAATATGATAAGCCATTATCATCGGACCGACGGTGGCGCCTATCCCCCAGAAACTGTGGAGCCAGTTCATATGGCTCGATTCGTAGTGAAGAGCTACGTAGTTGTTCAGTCCCGCATCGATGCTTCCCGCCCCAAGCCCAAGCGGAACGGCCATAAGGAACAGGAACCACACCGACGGGGCATACGCAAAACCAAGCAAAGCGACTGCTGTCATTGCGACGCTGACAACAGTCACCTTCCCCGTTTTGAACCTGGTAATGATCCTGTTAGAGAATAAGCTTGATATTATCGTGCATACACTGATCGTCATGGCGAGCCAGCCGGCTGTCGGCACAGGCGCACCAAGCTCCGCCCTTATCGCAGGCCAGGCGCTCCCGAGCAGCGAATCGGGCAGTCCCAGGCTGATAAAGGCGAGATATATGATCACCAGTAAAATTTTCATTTTATTTACCTGCCGCCCGTCCTGTTGACTCCCGTCCTTATCGCAGCCTCGGCAACGGCTTTTGCTACGGCCTTTGCCACCCTGGGATCGAAGGGAGCAGGGATGACATAATCAGGCGAAAGTTCTTCGTCGGATATGAGACCTGCAATAGCCTGCGCAGCGGCGATCTTCATCTCGTCGTTTATATCCCTTGCCCTCACGTCAAGTGCTCCCCTGAAGATACCGGGGAATGCCAGGACGTTGTTGATCTGGTTCGGGAAATCGGAACGTCCGGTGCCGACGACCGCAGCTCCCGCTTCTTTCGCTTCGTCCGGCATGATTTCAGGCGTCGGGTTGGCCATGGCGAATATGATCGGGTCTCTTGCCATGGACCTTACCATATCCCGGGTCAGAACGCCGGCCACAGACAGGCCGATAAACACGTCTGCACCGACGATGACATCCTCCAGTGTACCCTTTTTCCTTTCGAAATTCGATATCTTCGCCATCTCGGCCTTTTCCGCGTTCAGGTTCTCCCTGCCCTCATAAATGGCTCCCTTTGTGTCGCAAAGGATGACCTTCTTCAGTCCCATCGCCATGAGGAGCCTTGTGACGGCAATACCTGCCGCTCCCGAGCCGTTGATGACGACCTCGATATCCCTGATATCCTTCTTCACGATCTTCAGTGCGTTTATCATCGCAGCCAGCGTGACGACAGCGGTACCATGCTGGTCGTCGTGGAAGATCGGTATATCACATTCCGCCTTGAGCCGCCTTTCTATTTCAAAGCATCTCGGCGCGGATATATCCTCCAGGTTGATGCCGCCAAAGCTGCCCGAGATCAGCTTGATCGTATTAACTATTTCATCCACGTCCTTTGAACGGATGCACAACGGGAAAGCATCTACATCCGCGAAAGACTTGAACAGCACGCACTTACCTTCCATGACGGGCATCCCGGCCTCAGGACCTATATCGCCAAGCCCGAGCACGGCTGTGCCGTCCGTCACCACTGCGACAAGATTCCACCTTCTCGTCAGTTCAAAAGACTTGTCCACATCCTTCTGGATCGCGAGACAGGGTTCGGCTACACCGGGCGTATAAGCCAGCGACAACTCCTGCTTGTTCGTTACGGGCACCTTGCTTATGACTTCGATCTTGCCCCTCCATTCACCATGCAATCTTAAAGATTCCTTCCTGTAATCCATCGATATCTACTCCCCCTGAGAAAGTAAAAAACCCTATTCGATTATTATGCATATACCGGCGACCCTCGGTTCGGCCGGCTTTCCGTTCACTTAAGCCATATTTCGGCACTGACTGCCTGATATAAAATTAACAATATCAAGGATAGCAAAGTTTATATCCTTAATCAAGCCATTTTTGGCAGGATCAAGCTGTTTTCGGCAGACAGCGGCGAAACGTGCCCGTCTGGACAGGCGGCAGAATGGCACAAATCCGTTCGATAGCATGATTGCTGATGCGACAGCCAGAATGTTATGCATCGAGTTCCTTTTTATATATGCGCCACTGAGGCAGAAACCGGTCCATATAGCCATAAAACGTACTGTTATGGTATCGCTCAAGCAAATGTGCCAATTCGTGCACCACTATATATTCAAGGCATTCCGGCGGTTTCTTCGCAAGCTCGAGGTTGATCCAGATCCGCCTGGCTTTTATGTTGCAGGTGCCCCACTTGGTTTTCATTTTTTTGATGCCGAAACCTCCGACACTGACATTCATCTTCTTCGCCCACCTGTCAATGATGACCGGCACTTCCTGCCTGAGATGGTTTCTGTAAAACTCTTCGAGGACGGCACGGCGCTTTTCTTCATCCGCCCCGGGGCGCACGTAAAGCAAAAGCGTATCTCCGTCTGTTTCCACGTGCGGTTTTTCCTCTTTCTCGACTACCTGAAGCCTGTATGGCTTTCCTTTGAAGAAATGGATCCCGCCATCGCAAAAAACCAGGGACACAGCGGCATTTTTCCTGCAGATCCTGTCCTGGTGCTTTCTGATCCAGCTGATTTTAGATGCCACGAATGAACGGATCACTTCATCACCGCAGCGGACCGGAGCAGACACGCGGACATGCCCGTCCGGCGGATATACCCTGAGATGCAGGTTCCTTATCTTCTTCCGTTCGACCTCTACTGTGATATCTTCAACGCGGATCTCATATTTGCTGCAATGTTTGGCGTTGCTCCGGCAACTGACGAGGTTACCCATCTGCATGTCCCCTTTTCCGTCTTTGCTGATAATTATAACACTTCCGGCACACCGGCGCCTTATTTCAGCGAGATTTTCCGGCAAGCCGTCCCGGCGGAACACAAACCGGTTTTGCCCGTCAAAAATAACCGGTAAGGAGATGTTTTGCAATCATGAGGAAACTGTTATGCATGTTGCTTTCAGTCTCACTGTTGGCCGTTTCCGCCGGCTGTTCCGCAGGAGTTGCCATGGACCGAGGAAACGTGGCCTTACCTGGTGCAAATGGTGACCCCAGGTAAGCTTCATCGCAGACAGGCCTTTCATTTTCGCGATAGCCGATGAAGATACGGATACGGTCCTTTTCCTCGGAAAGGTTGTCAGGCTGTAAACCATCAAGGCCGCGGATATGATCCGGAATGCAGTGCATCGGTAGAAATGCGAAATAATAAACCAGGCTGAGCTATAGCATGACAATCGATGATATTTTTAAATAACAGGCCGGTATGACAAAATACCGGCCTGTATTATCTGTAAAGACGGATATATAATTAAATTCCGAACGCATGTTCGGCATAACCAGAGGCAGACAACGGAGGTAACGTTATGAGGTTCAAAGTCACGCTTGGATGCGCCGCATGCGGGTACAGCGATACGATCGATGCCGATGCAATGTTCGACTGTTCAGATCTCATCTGCCCCAAATGCAAAAATGAGGACTGCCTTTCGATAACGGCAGTGTCGGAAATATCCGACGATGCCTTCAAAAGGCAAAACATCCTCAAACGCCTGAAAATGATCCAAAATCTTTGATGCGGATCAGAGGTCCTGCGCCATATGTTTACCTGGCTGCAAAAGATTCTTCGAACGGGATGAAGAAACCGCGGGGATGTTTGCAAACGCTGCACACTTCGGGCGCTTCCCTGCCTATATGGATATGCCCGCAGTTGGTGCAGAACCAGACTGTTTCTTCGTCCTTTTTGAACAATGTCCCGTTTTCAAGTGCATCTGCATACCTTCCGAACCGTTCGGCGTGCACCCTTTCGATTTTGGCTATGTTCTCGAATGCATGGGCGACCCGGGTATAGCCTTCCTCCTTTGCGATAATGGCAAAATTCCTGTAAACGTCCTCCCACTCTTCGTTTTCATTGTGCTGTGCCGCCCTGAGCAGTTTCAGCGTGCTGTCATGGAGATCGACCGGATATGTGCCATCTATTGCGATGGTCTCTCCCGCCGCCTCTTTCAGCAGTTCATAAAACACCTTTGCATGCGCCCTCTCCTGGTCCGCCGTGTAGTTGAAAATAGCCTCGATGATCTGCAGGCCTTCCTTCCTGGCGATCGACGCTGCGATATTATACCTGTTCCTTGCCTGGCTTTCGCCTGCAAAAGCCCTCATCAGATTGACATACGTTCTGCTTTCCCTGAATTCCATTTTCACTGCTCCTTTTGTCAGTTTTGCCTGAAATTGTCCATACAGGACACTATTTTCCCCAAAGTTACAGCTTTTATGAGCATATTATCCGTAAGAAATACGCGATTATTCCTTCACAAGATTTTTGCGTTACTTTTGCAGCTTTGTGTAGTATAATATGCACTAAGACTGCATAACACAGCCAGATTGCATGATGTGAGGTACATATGGACAACTCGGTGACTGTTTTCAACCAGGTGCTCATACTATTCCTGATAATGCTTGTCGGTTTTATCGCCAGGAAAACCGGCATAATCGACGACACCGTCAGCAAAAAGCTGTCGGAACTGCTGCTGAAAATCACAAACCCGCTCCTGGTGCTCTCTTCTTTTCAGATGGACTTTTCGCAGGACATCCTGAGCAATATGGCCGTCATATTCCTGTTTGCCGTAATTGCCAACACAGTTGCGATTTTGCTCGGACAATTGCTGTTTGCGAAGTTTGACAGCGAAAGAAAAAAGGTGATGAAATTCGCAGCCGTATACTCCAACTGCGGCTTCATGGGATTTCCCGTTCTTGAAAGCCTTTTCGGCAGGACCGGCGTGCTGTACGGATCCATATTCGTCGCCGTTTTCAATATTTTCATATGGACCAACGGTGTGGCAGTATTCAGCAGCAAGGGAAAGCTCGATAAGGAATCCCTGAAGAAGATCGCCCTGAATCCCGGCATAATTACAGTAGTGCTGGGTATCATCCTGTTCATCTTCTCCGTCAGGCTGCCCGGCCCCGTTGCCAAAGCAGTTGACCTCGTGGGCTCGATGACCATACCTCTCTCGATGCTGATAGTGGGCGCCACAGTGGCAGGCTGCCGGTTCAGTGAACTGCTCAGGGGATGGGATCTGTATTATATCACGGCTATCCGGCTTATACTGATGCCGCTGCTCGCATACGCGGCACTGAGGCTGATCGGCCTGTCTGAAATGCTGATGACCATCTGCGTTTTGCTGGTCGCCATGCCGGTAGCGGCAACCACGACCATTTTCGCGGAACTGTATGACGGCGATTCTGTGTTTGCGTCCCGCGTCGTCGTTTTCACTACCCTGGCTTCCATAGTGACACTGCCGCTGATGATGATGCTGATCCAGTTGCTGTAAAGATGCTTGAATAAATGCTGTTGCAGGTGATACAATATTAAAAAATTTCAATAATATTTCTGAGACGGTGCGGATAATGAATAACACACTGGTCAACAAGGAAACCAAACTACGGAAGCTTATCGACATTTTGGCATCGGGCACACAGAGGACATTTATCCAAATGCACAACTCCCCTGACCCCGATTCGATAGGCAGTGCCTTCGGTCTTCAGTATCTGCTGCGGAAAGCGGGGATCCATGCGGATATATGCTATAACGGCGAAATAGAAAAAAACAGTACCAGCAGGATGGTCGAACTCCTTGATATATCGCTGAAAAAGATAAAAGACATACATGATATTACTGAAAACGATTATATAGTCCTCGTAGATTCACAGAAGGGCAATTCCAATATAACGGATTTTATCACCGGAAAGATAGCCTCTATAGACCATCATCCAGTATTCCAGAAAGCAGATTATATATTTGAAGATATACGTCCGCAGGTAGGTGCATGTTCATCCATCATCGCAGAGTATTTTGTTGAAAACGGTGCAGAAGTCCCGAAAGACGTCGCCACCGCCCTTCTTTACGGGATAAAGACAGACACCCTTGATTTGTCAAGGGGGGTCAGTGAACTTGACCTGGATATGTTCTACATGCTTTTCAAAGCTGCAGATACTGATCTGCTGAACCTGATCCAGATCAACAAACTCCGGTTCAGCGATCTGTCTGCATACAGCAATGCCATAAATAACATAAAAATACATGGAAACATAGGTATTGCGTTCATCGGAAATGACTGTCCCGATTCTCTCCTTGGTACTATATCGGATTTTATCATGTCGCTCGGGGAAGTCGAACTGTCGATAGTGTATTCCAGGAGAAAAGAAGGCGTCAAGTTTTCAGTCAGAAATGAAACCGACTATTATGATGCCGGAAAGCTGATCGTTGAATTCCTTGATGGATTCGGCAGCGGAGGAGGACACAAATCCATGGCAGGCGGGTTTATTCCTGCTTCTTCGATCAGCGTATCCTGGCCCGATTTTAGTTCCTTTCTTGAAAACAGGATCCTTGAAACCCTGGGCAGATATTCACGATCACAGAACCTTTGACAAAAATTCCTTTGCCCTCGGGTTCTGCGGATTGGTGAAAAACTGGTCAGGTGTGTTCTCTTCAAGTATCTGGCCATCATCCATAAACAGCACTCTTGTTGCTACCTCTCTCGCAAAGCCCATCTCATGGGTCACGATCACCATGGTCATGCCCTCTGCAGCAAGCTGTTTTATCAGGTCCAGCACTTCCTTCACCATTTCCGGATCCAGCGCGGAGGTAGGTTCATCGAAAAGTATCACTTTCGGGTTCATTGCCAGCGCGCGGATTATGGCTATCCTCTGCTTCTGGCCCCCGGAAAGCGTTGACGGGTATGCGTCGGCCTTATCCTCCAGCCCGATCCTCCGCAGCAGGCGAAGGGCATTTTCCCTCACTTCCTGTTTGATCTGCTGCCTTGTCGTTTTTATTTCATAAAGAGGCTTTTTATCTGATGCAAAAAGGTTGTACAGCTTTATGAACACATTCTTCAGTTTCTTCTTACGAAGATCCGTGAGTTTCACATGCAGCGGCGCCAGCATGATGTTTTCCAGCACTGTCTTGTTGTTGAAAAGGTTGAACTGCTGGAAAACCATCCCCATATGACGCCTGTGTATATTTATGTCGACCTTCATGTCCGCAATGTCGACTCCTTCAAATATTATGGAGCCTGAAGTGGGATCTTCCAGGCAGTTCAGGCAGCGCAGGAACGTGCTCTTGCCGCTTCCGGAAGGGCCCACGATGGCGACCTTTTCGCCTTCCCTGATGGTGGTCGTGATACCTTTGAGCACCTCGACCCCGCCAAAACTTTTCCGAAGATCAATTACGTCTATCACTTTTTCTCAGGCTCCTTTCCATTAGTCTGACAAACATTGCGATAATCATGACCATGATGATATATATGAGCGCCATCGCCAGGTAAGGAACCATGAACTCATAGTTGTTCGAGCCGATGTAGCTGAATGCGACATACAGGTCTGCAGCGCCGACGAAGCTTACTACCGAAGTCTCCTTTATCAGAGCTATAAGTTCATTGCCCAGTGTCGGCAGGATATTTTTGACTGCCTGGGGAACGACGATCTTCATCATCGTAACACTGTAACTCAGGCCTACCGCGCGTCCTGCTTCCATCTGGCCCGGGTCGACGGACAGGATGCCTCCCCTCATTATCTCGGATACGTACGCTCCGCTGTTGAGCCCGAATACCAGGATACACACGTTTACAGGAGGCATGTTCACGCCGAGCAGCGGCAGCACCACATAGTAAGTCACCAGCAGCTGGACGACTATCGGCGTGCCCCTGAACAGTCCTACATAAAACCTGCATACCTTGTCGAGTATCCTCGGAAGCCTCCTGTACTTCGGCATCACTTCGATTGCCGCGATCAGCGTTCCGATAACGATGCCTATCGCCAGGCCGACTACGGCTATGATCACCGTATTCTTCAGCCCGGTCAGCACCTTGTTGTAGCCGTTCTGATTTATGAATATTTCCCAGAACCTGGTTACCTTCTTCTCAAAACTACCCATCGCCGTCCCCTTGATCATCCATCATTTTTTTGACCCGTATCCACCAAAAATGCGGTGTCCTGCCGCTGACGGCCGGACACCGCATCCAGGTATCCCGGCACCCGTCCTGATATCGGGTGGTATCAGTTCATTTCATTGAATGCTTCCACTATGCACTTCGCTGGAGCTTCGTCTATGATGACAAGGTCTATATTGCCGTTGAGCATGTCCTGGACAGCCAGCGAACCTGACTTGTAGCCCACGCATTCGACATCGTAACCGGAGAATCCCCACTCCTCATCGCCGCGGACATAGAATTCTCCCGTTGTGCCAGTCTGCACCCCGATCTTCGTTTTGCTGTCGAGGCTGTTCAGCACTGCCTCTACGTCTTCTGCCGTCTTACAGTCGTCGAACCTGGTGTCAGAAGCCTTCACGATCAGCATCTGGGCTGCATCATGATACTTATCGGAGAAAGTGACATATTCCTTTCTTTCTTCCTTGATCGTAAGGCCGGCCATGGCTATGTCCGCCTTGCTCTGACCCACGGAAAGGCATACCGCCTCAAAGTCCATGTTGCTGATCACAAGCTCTTTCCCGAGATGTTCCGCAAGCAGAGCGGCAATTTCCATGTCTATGCCAAGATACTTGTCGCCCGACATATATTCGAACGGCTCAAAGGCAGCATTCGTAGCCACGACCAACTGGTCCTTCGACGGATCCAGCTCCGCCGATGTGACTGGTGTCGGAGTACCGTCGCCAAAGTATTTGTTGAGTATCTCTTCGTATGTACCGTCAGATTTGATCTTCGCAATGAACTTGTTCACTTCTTCCAGGAGTTCCGGCTGGTTCTTGTCCACGCCGAAGGCGTACTCCTCTTCGGTGAGTGCGATATCGATGACCTTCACCACGCCGGCCCCGTCGCCGCTTTTTGCGCCGCCACCGCTTTTTTCGCCACAACCTGTCAGAAAGCCGACCATGAGCAACGATAAAACAGTCAGAAGTGCGATCAGTTTTTTCATGCTATTCTCTCCTTTTTATGTATCTGGATGAATATTTATACGCTTTATGCATATTCGTCTGCATATTTATAAATTTATACTAATAATATATATTTGTCAATACCGATATATATTCCAGCATTATCCTGCATAACACAAGTGTGCATAATCATGCATAAAAATGCATGATTATGCACAGCGTGTCTCCTGTAGCCCTTATTTCTTCAGCATCAGTGTCCCGAAAACGGACGTATCCTGCCAGCCATTGCCGGAAGGGTCGTTCCAGTTTGCAACACTCTGGCGGACTCCGCCCTTCGCATCATTGATCTGGGCATCGAAGCCGATCTCCATGTCGGCTTTCGGGGTTATCGTCCTGAATGGTATCTTCATCTCGACCATGTAACTGGACTTCGTGACCCTGACTGCTGACTCGAACCCCTCGCTGATGCCCTCGGGACTGAATGTAGCCGTATTCTCGAAGTTGACTCTGTACTGTCCGTCGTCTTCCTGGTAGAAGGTAGTCTTCTGGTTGTTTTCATCGATGAATACTTCCACCGAGTCCTGTTCCCACGGGTTGGGGTTGGCCTTGTCAAGATCCGCATCGTTAACGAATATCAGCACATACAGGTTCTTCTCGTCCCACAGCACCCTGGCCGTACCGGTAGCCCCCTGCCAGGCCATCTGGTAACGGCTGATCTGCAGTGCGGGCGCCCTGCTCCAGATATCATCGGTCTCTCCGTCGATCACGGGCGTTCCGTACCTTGCGATGGAACGGTTCGATTCAAGGTATTCGAGCTTGTTCTCGCTCATGAATTTTTCAGGATCTATGACGCCGTAATAGGCCGGCTTGGCCTGCAGGTTCCTGTCGAACAATGTCGGGTTCATCGAAGCTCTCCAACTCGTTCCGTCGTCCATTCCCCAGAATGTCACGCGCACGATGTGGTCAGAGTACTTTTTGAATATCCTGAACAGTTCGGCATACAGGTAACCCTGCTGGATCGCCTCTTTCTCGGTCAGTTCATGGTTGGTCCCCGCCATGATGTCCAGCTCGGTGATGCTTACCTCCACGCCGAGAGATATGAATCTTTCAAGGGATAATTCCACGTTGGTGGGATTCGTGTTAAGCGAATAGTGTCCCTGCATGCCTATGCCGTCGATCAGGAGCTTGCCCGGGTGGCTCTTCTGGTATTTTTCGTTCAGTTCTTTGACCATGCTGTATACGGCACGGGCCTTGTTCTGATTGTCAAGGTTGTAGTCGTTGTAATACAGTTTTATATCCCATTCCGGATGCTCGTCCAGGACTTCCCTTGCCGCAAGGAAGGCCTGCTCAACGTAATCGTCACCGATGGCATAATACCACGGGGATTTGCGCAGCGCTTTCCTCCAGTCCTCCGGGTTGGACGGGTTGTCGTTCATCGCTTCATTCACTACATCCCACGAGATGACCTTGTCCCCGAAATGCTCCATCACTGTCCTGATATGTGTCCTCAGGTTCTCAAGGGCCTCTTCGCGGCCCAGGTACACGTCTTTCGACGACTGGTTCATCCACATCGGTGACTGCTGGTGCCAGACAAGCGTGTGCCCGTGTATCCTGAGGCCCGCCTTCTGCACATTTTCGACCATCCTGTCGGCTGTGCTGAACGTGAACTTCCCCTTTGTACGCTGCAGCGATTCCGGTTTCATCTCGTTGCCGAAAGTGACAACGTCATGGTGCATTTTAAGAAGCTCCAACCTTTTTCCGTACGTATCCTGGAGCGATATGGCGGTTCCTATCAGGAAATCATTTTTATATACATCCTTTATCGGCACCAGGTCTGTCTGGATGCCGCTTACAGCTTTCCCGGTCTGCTCCGCTGTCACATCGTCGATGTAGAACGATGCGTTGGGGCTTGAGCTTTCGACATATATGGTTATGTAGTCGCCCGCCGCGACATAGCGATAGGGACCTTCTAATTTGACCCATCCGGCTGAGGCGCTGACGTTTTGCTGGGCTATATTGAAATAGCTGGCGCTCTCCCCGCTCCCTATCTGCGTGGAAAGAATGATCTGCGTGCTCGCAGGTTCAATAAGCCTGACATATACCGAAAATTTATATTCGGCACCCTCTTCCACGTATTTTTCTATCCTGAGCGACGGTCCGTGCCACGTTTCGGACCTGTTCGTCACTTTCAGCGAGTACCCGCCGCCTGCTGTCACATTAGCCTCATCGGTCACGGTAAGGACCTCGGAACCTCCCCTGCCTGAAAAACCCTGGGTGGTCCTGTCTTCAAAATCGATGGCAAATACCGCATCCTGGCCTCCGGCCTGTCCCTGCGCGCCGTCGTCCGTACCCGCCTGGCCGCTGCTGTCTGCAGGCGTCCCGGTCCCATTGCCTGTTTCGCCGTCACCGGCGTCCTGGCCGCCATCTGCTGATGCCCTGTCAGGATCGCCCTCATTGTCTTTACTTGCAGTATTCTGTCCGCAGGATGTCATGAACGCCATGATCATGCAGACAGCAATGAGAAGTGCGATGCTCTTTCTGATCTTCTTCAGGTTAGTCCCTCCCAAAACCAAACACCTCCGTTGGCCTGATACAACGCCGGATGCGGAACATCCACCCCGGCTGTCAGTATGTGTTTTTTCAACAGTATAAGTATATCATCCGGAAAGAAAAATTTCAGCACCATTGCAGAGGACTGGCCGGCTTCGGCGGCGACATCTGTTTGACAATGCCGTCCGGGGGCCATAAAATAGAATAAGGCGGCACTTTTTCTGATTTGCCGATGCTGCGGGTTCACGGTAATCAGATGTTGCTCTTGATGCTGCACCAATCATCATAATCGTTCAAGGAGGATCTGTATATGAAAACATGGAAAGGGTACATGAGAGGCATCAATATCGGCGGATGGATCTCACAGTGTCCGCGCGAACAGTCCCACTACGACAGTTTCATAGGCGAAGAGGACATAAAAACGATTGCTTCATGGGGACTCGACCATATCCGCCTGCCGATCGACTATGACGTAGTGTCCGATGACGAAGGGAAACTCACAGAAGGCATAAAGTATGTCGACAACTGCGTCGAATGGTGCAGGAACAACGGTCTGAACCTGATACTGGACCTGCACAAGGCACCCGGTTACGCCTTTTACAACGAGGACAACACGCTTTTCACAGAATCGCGTGTACAGGATGTCTTCGTAAACCTCTGGAAGGAATTCGCGGCAAGGTACGGCAAATACAGCGATTTCGTCTCATTTGAGCTGCTCAACGAAGTGGTGGATGCGGACCCCGGCCTTTGGAACGATCTCATACGAAGGGCCATCACCGAGATCCGCAGGACAGCTCCTGAAACAAAGATTGTTGTGGGCGGCATCCGCTGGAACAGCGCCAGCACCCTCGAACTGCTCGATCCGCCGTACGATGAGAATATAATCTTCACATTCCATTTCTATGACCCGTTCCTGTTCACTCACCAGGGGGCAACGTGGGTCAAGCCTCTTACCGACGTATCCATTGAATATCCCGGCAGCATGGATGATTACCGGAGAATTGCAAAAGAACTCAATCAATATGATTCGCAGTTCTCCGCCGTCGCCGAAATGGGCAGGGACTACCTGGTCAAAAGGATGGAACCTGCCATAAAAACAGCAGAAAAACATAATGTGCCGGTTTACTGCGGTGAATACGGAGTCATCCTGAGCGCACCTGCCGAATGCGCCGTTGAATGGTACAGGGATATGCACTCGATTTTCGAAGAGTATGGTATCGGCCGTGCAGCGTGGACATACAAATCCATGAGTTTCGGCGTTATCAACTGGCCGGCGGATTTCCCGGAGCAAATTATCAGATACCTCTGATGCAGTTGCATATATATGCATCTCAATTGCATGAGGCGACTTACATATGAAAACACAGGAGGATATCAGGCTATGATACCAAAATACAAGGATAGATCCCTGTCCGTCGAGGAAAGGGTAGACGACCTTATCGCAAGGATGACCCCGGAAGAAAAAGTAGGCCAGATGATGCAGATCAGCTTCATTTCCGTAAGTAAGGAAGAAGCTGAAGAATGGATCACGGAAAGGTGCGCCGGTTCATTCCTCCATGCCCTCGGTGATGACGCGGTACGCCTGCAGGAAATCGCCATGGGCACACGGCTGGGCATCCCGCTGCTTTTCGGGATTGATGCCGTCCGCGGGCATGCCCTGTACAACGGGGCTACAATTTTCCCGACTCAGCTGGCAATGGCATGCAGCTGGAATCCTGAACTTGTAAAGAAAGCAGGAAGCATCACCGCAAAAGAGGTGGCGGCCGACGGTCTCCACTGGACCTTCTCCCCCATCCTCTGCCTTGGAAGGGACCTCAGGTGGGGCAGGATAAATGAGACTTTCGGCGAAGACCCGTACCTGGCAGGCGAACTGGCTGCTTCGATCATACAGGGATACCAGGGCGATTCGCTGTCTGATCCCGACAGTATACTCGCGTGTGCGAAACATTACATCGCATACGGCGAGGCGACCGGCGGCAGGGACGCTTATGACGCCCAGATCAGCATCAGGAAGGTCAGGGACGTCTTCCTTCCGCCGTTCAGGAAAGCGGTCGAAGCTGGATGTGCGACATTCATGTCAAGTTACCAGTCCATCGACGGTACGCCGGTGACCGCAAATAAAAAGGTCCTGCGAAAACTGCTTAAGGAAGAGCTCGGATTTGACGGCTTCGTCGTAACAGACTGGAACAATGTCGGCAGCCTCATCTGCAACCAGCATGTGGCGGGCGACATGGAAACTGCCGCAAGGAAAGCCATCGAGGCCGGAAATGACATGATAATGACCACCAACGAATTCTATGAAGCCGCTCTCAGCCTCATCAGGAACGGAGTCGTGCCTGGGGAACTTATCGATGAAGCTGTCCGCAGGATACTCAGGATCAAGTTCATGCTCGGGCTGTTCGACGGCAAGGCGCTTCAGGCAACCGGCCGGGCCGGGAAAGTAATAGGATGCAAAGAGCATCTCGATGCAGCGCTTGAAATAACGAGGGAAAGCATAGTCCTTCTCGAAAACAGGAACAACACGCTGCCGCTGGACGGCTCCGTGAAGAGTATAGCAGTCATCGGTCCCAACGCAGACGACATCCAGTCACATTTCGGCGACTGGACTTTCCTGAGCCACCCGCAGCCAAAACCGGACGAGGTACCAAAACTTCCGGTCCACACGATCCTCAGCGGGATCAGGGAGCTCGCGGGAAAGAGAGGCATCAATGTTGCATATCACAAGGGCTGCGATGTCATGGATATGGATGACGAAGACATAAACGGAGCCGTGGAGTGTGCTTCAGGGGCGGACGTGATCATAGCAGTGGTGGGAGACTGCCTCGCCCAGAACGGTGAATTCAAGGACAGGGCAGACCTGGCGCTTTCCGGGAACCAGCAGAAACTGCTGGAGAGCCTCAGGAAATGTGGCAAGCCGCTGATAGTCGTGCTTGTAAACGGCAAGCCTCTGGCCATTCCTTGGATCGCGGAGAACGCGGATGCAGTGCTGGAAGCTTTCAACCCGGGCATGTTCGGTGGAAAGGCGGTTGCAGAGATCATTTTCGGCGAACTGAACCCAAGCGGAAAACTTCCGATATCCTTCCCGTACCATTCAGGCCAGCTGCCGGTATATTACAACCAGCTGCCCGGCTGGCACGGCGGGCGTTACATGGATATGCCGGAAAGGCCCCTGTACAGCTTCGGCTACGGGCTTTCCTTCAGCCGCTATGAATATTCCAACCTGCGGCTGTCGCACACCACCTGCACTGCCGATGACACAGTCACCGTTTACGTCGACGTGACCAACAAGGGTCCGTACGACGGCAGGGAAACCGTACAGCTTTATGTGAACGACGTCGTAAGTTCCGTGGTCACGCCCGTAAGGCAACTCAAGGGCTTCGTGAAAACGGAGATCAGGAGCGGGGAGACCAAAACGGTGGAGATCCGGCTCCCGGTCGGAGAGCTTTATATAGTAGATGAAAATGAAAACCAGGTGGTGGAACCGGGCGAGTTCGAGATACTCGTCGGTCCGGATTCCAGGCCTGAGAGCCTGCTGAAAGCTGTCCTGACTGTTGTATGACGGATGGTACAGACTGCCCGGTAGATCCGGGCTTTTTTCTGTCCTTTTTCACTTGACAGGGCACCTGATTCTGATAATCTGTATGTAGAAACATACACGGACATGGTTAGATCCAATATAGCGTCCTCCGATATATCGTTCCGGATCGTCGGATGGGGATGTTTGCACAGGAGGTTGTTCTATGAGCAGGATAAAAACGATAGGCGTGCTGACGAGCGGCGGGGATGCACCGGGCATGAACGCCGCCATAAGAGCAGTGGTCAGGACCGGTATCTATCACGGTTTAAAGGTGATGGGCATATACAGGGGTTACAACGGCCTTCTCAACGGCGAAATATTCGAAATGGACTTAAGGAGTGTTTCAGATATCATCCACAGGGGCGGGACCATCCTCAAAACCGTCCGCTGCCCGGCGTTCAAAACCGAGGAAGGCTTGCAGAAAGCCATTTCGATGGCACAGGTCTTCGGGCTCGATGCGATCGTGGTGATAGGAGGGGACGGTTCCTTCAGGGGCGCCAGGGACCTGGCAAGGCGCGGTTTAAAGGTGATGGGCATACCCGGCACCATAGACAATGATATCGGCTGCTCCGAGTACACAATAGGCTATGATACCTGCCTCAATACGGTCCAGGACGCCCTCGACAAGATAAGGGACACGGCGTATTCGCACGAACGCTGCAGCGTCCTCGAAGTCATGGGAAGGCATGCAGGATATATAGCCCTGAACGTCGGGATCGCCAGCGGCGCCGAAGTGATCATACTGCCGGAAAGGCCCTTCGATTTCAACAAGGATATCATAAAGCCGATACTTGAAGGCAGGAACAGGGGCAAGAAACATTACATCGTCATAATTGCCGAAGGAGTCGGCGGAGCTGTCAGCCTGGCGGAAAAAATAGAAGAGATCACCGGGATCGAGACAAGGGCCACCATACTTGGGCACATACAGCGCGGCGGGACCCCCACGGTACGTGACCGCGTCATGGCAAGCATCATGGGCGCCAAGGCGACGGAATTGCTGGCCAACGGGATCTGCAACCAGATCATAGCAGTACAGAAGGGCGAAGTCGTCGGCATCGATATAGAAGAAGCGCTTGAGACCAATAAGGAAATACCGAAGGATATGCTGGAACTGAGCACGATACTGTCGCTGTAAGCGCGGCATCGATAAGTACGTTGCTGACCGGGTCAGCCCGTTCACACATCGGGCTGATTTTTATTCAGGCAGTATTTATTATACGATGGTGCTGAACGGACTGATTTCCCACTGACTATATATGAAATCATTCATGAAGTTTTCATCAGTTGTCCAGTTTCAGGTCGCCTTCTTTTATCCAGCCGATTTTCCGGCAGATCCGCCCAAATATCCAGCTTAAGACTGCGGGCAGCACTATGCTTATCATTATCAGCGCGAACCAGTCGAACGCCGTGATCGCAGCTTTTGTACCGGCTGCCATGTCATTTATCCAGCCGGTATATACTCCTATGGGTCCCACAAGGCCGCAAGTCCCCATACCCGACGCCACTGCAGGTCCGTTCATCTCCAGCCTGAATACGACCGTTGAGATCGGCCCCGTGATGGCGCTTGCCGCTATTGCCGGTATCCATATCTTCGGGTTCCGGACTATATTGCCCATCTGGAGCATAGATGTGCCAAGCCCCTGGGAAACGAGGCCACCCCAGCGGTTCTCACGGAATGATACGACTGCGAACCCTACCATGTTGGCACAGCATCCTGCCAGGGCAGCGCCTCCGGCCAGGCCGGTCAGGCCGAGCATGTGGCAGATCGCCGCGCTGCTGATGGGGAGTGTCAGCACCATACCCACTATGACCGAAACCAGTATTCCCATGATGAAAGGCTGCTGTTCCGTCGCCCACATTATTACCTGTCCTACTGATGCGGCTGCCGTTCCGATAGGGGGCGCGATCAGTGCAGAAACGCCGACTCCTGTAAATATGGTCACCAGCGGAGTGACCAGGATATCGATCTTCGTTTCCTTCGAAACCGCCTTGCCTATCTCCGCTGCAATAATCGCTATTATGAGTACTGCCAGCGGGCCTCCCGCGCCTCCGAGCTGGTTTGCCGAATATCCCACGGCTGCGAGTGAAAACAGTACCAGCGGCGGACATTTCAAAGCGAAGCCTATTGCAATGGCCATGGCCGGCCCGGACATATCCGTGGCAAATTTGCCTATTTCATTCAGGAATCCCAGCCCTGTCTGGGTGCCGACCGTATTGATTATCGTCCCTATGAGCAGTGAACAGAACAGGCCCTGCGCCATGGCACTCATGGCATCTATGGCATAGAGGCGGCCCGAAATGATTATTCCTTTCCTGTCGAGAAAAACACGTATTTTATCGATAATACCTCTCATCCTGCTTGTTTTTGCACCGGTATTTCCCATATCGTTCCCCCATATCCCGTTCGTATTGCATGAGATCGCAGCATTACCTGCAGCAAAAAGGCAGATACTGGATCCTGAGCGATCATGTTTGGTACAATTTTAACTGAAATATAGGATTTGTCAATCATGAAGCTTACCATACTTTCGCCCGCTTTTTAACGTTTACTGTCATCCCGGCGGTGTAGCCTCTGCCTCGAGTGCCGCACGTTTCCTGATCCTGTGGCGGGCATAGAAAAAGCTTGCCACCTGGCCGATTCCTGCCAGAGACCAGGTGATGGGGTAGCATATGAACAGCATGAATATCGAACGATACCATGTGAAGAAAGTATTCAGCCACACGATCCTCAGCAGACAGGCGCCTATCAGCGTGCACAGCATGGGAAGCACCGAATATCCCATGCCGCGGGTCAGGCCGGGAAATACATTCATTATCCCGCAGGTGAAAAAAGCAGCCATCATGATATACATCCGCTCCATGCCGAGTTCTATGACCTCAGGATCAGTCGTGTACAGGCTGAGCAGCGGCCTTCCGAAAAGCAGTATCGCCCCGCAGAGAACGATCCATGTGGCAAAGACCAGGGCGGTGCATATCTTTGCGATGGTGTCGATCCTTTCGTACTTTTTGGCACCCATGTTCTGGCCTGTAAAAGTGATGGCAGCATTATAATAGGCATTCATCGTAGTCCCGGCAAGGCCCTCCACGTTGCTGGCCGCCGAACTGGCCGCAACCATCGTGGATCCGAAGGAGTTGACCGCCGACTGTATCAGCGTGTTGGATATGGAAAAAAGCGCGCTCTGCATCCCGGCAGGTATGCCCATCTTCAGCAATGCTTCGAGTTTTTTCCTGTCAATGCACAGTTTCCGCGGTATGAAACGTATCGACAGGCTGCTCCTGTAAAGGCACACCAGGGTGAGTGCCGCTGAAAGATACTGTGAGGTGACCGTTGCCCATGCCACTCCATCGACACTCATGCCAAGCACAACGATGAAAAACAGGTTCAGGAATACATTGACCACACCGGAAATGAAAAGGTAATAGGTAGGATGGCGGCTGTCACCCACGGAACGCAGGATCGCTGCCGCAAAGTTGTACACCATGTTGGCCGGCATGCCCAAAAAGTATATGCGCATGTACAGTACCGATAAATCGATGATGTCCTCGGGAGTACCCATCCAGGTCAGCATAGGCCCACAAAAGGCCAGCCCGACAAACATGACGACCACTCCGCCTATGACACTGACGGCGATCGAAGTGTGGACCGACCGGCTTACTTCTTCAGGCCGGCCGGCTCCGTAATCCCGGGCAACTATGACGCTCGTGCCCACGGACAGGCCCATGAACGTATTGACCAGCAGATTGATGAGAGCACCCGTAGCACCAACAGCCGCAAGCGCCTCTTTGCCTGAAAACTGCCCTACGACGATCATATCGGCAGCGTTGAACAGCAACTGCAGGATGTTCATTGCCATGATCGGCAGAGCGAACATGAGTATCTTGCCGAACAACGGCCCATTGCACATATCGATGTCATGATGCCTTGATACGATCAAAAAACCTCTTCCTTTTCCTGCCTGTTTTCCGGATGCCGGCCGCATCTCATTGATAAATATCATAACATAATACGCATTGCTGTTCCATGCAGTATCCTTCTCAATATATGTAATTTACGCGCAAAAACGGAAACACCGCCCCAATAGGCATGAGGCGGTGTTCCAGGGGTGTCCCGTTATAATGAGTGATCGGATCAGTAATTCTCTTTCCTGACCTCAAAGAAGCTCTTCGGATGTGCGCATACCGGGCAGACCTCGGGAGCCTTCTTCCCCATTACAAGATGCCCGCAGTTGCGGCATTCCCACATGGTCTCTCCGGCCTTTTCGAATACCTGCTGCATCTCCACGTTCTTGAGAAGCTTGCGGTACCTTTCTTCATGAGCCTTCTCGATCTCTGCGACCATCCTGAACTGTTTTGCAAGAGCGGTAAAGCCCTCTTCTTCCGCATCCTTCGCAAAGCGTTCATACATATCGGTCCACTCGTAGTTTTCACCGTTGGCAGCGCTGAGCAGGTTCTCCGCCGTGTTCCCCAGTTCTCCAAGCGCCTTGAACCAGAGCTTTGCATGCTCCTTCTCGTTATTGGCGGTCTCTTCGAATATAGCAGCGATCTGCTCATATCCTTCCTTCCTCGCTACAGAGGCGAAATAGGTGTACTTGTTCCTTGCCATGGATTCGCCGGCTAAGGCTTCTCTGAGATTCTTTTCTGTTTTCGTTCCCTTGATGTTCATGATCCACTCTCCTTTTTTATATGAATTTTGGGATTTGCGCTTTTGGGTCCTGCAAATGTTGGATTTATCGATGTCCCTGTATCGTGTCCTTCCTCCTGCAGTTTTCACAGATGAATCTCAGGTTCAGATCATAACCCGTGATCTCTGCTCCTGTGCTCTGCCGAAGGTACTCCAGCAGGCCGTCGATAAAAACGTCATGGACTTCTCCGCACTCCTGGCAGACCATGTGCTCGTGCGGTTTCACAGACTTGTCGTACCTGTCCGGCGAATCGGGGATCGGGATGCGCCGGATCTCCCCGGCTTCCGTCATCAGCCCCAGGTTCCTGTAGACAGTTCCCATGGCAATGGAAGGCATGACCTTCTTGGCTTTCAGGTATATCTCCTCAGCCGTCATATGTTCATTTGAAGTTTTGATGATTTCCAGGATAGTTTTTCTTTGCCTTGTCACCATCGCACCTCTTGATTAGGAATAATTCCAATTCTTAATTATAATCAAAAAAATCCCCGTGTCAATAGCTGACCCGGGATTTTTCTGAAAATTTTATCTCACAGGTTCAAAATGAGTGAAAACCCATTTCCCGTCTATATACTCCAGCGGGAAGTCATACTGCTCGGTACCTGCCACATTCTGCGTCTCGGGATCGTCGTAGACTTCCACAGTGACCCTGTATATGACCTTCCTGTCCCCTTCCCTGATTATTTCGTAGGTCTCTTCGCCCTTGAAAATATCGCTGCCGCGGCCTACAGGGACCGTATACAATGCACCGTCAAAATCACGGAAGAGCCGGAAGCCCGATCCGTCGCCGCCCAGGAGTCGGTCAATCACCGCATCCGCGAAAATAGTTCCAAGGTACGACCTTAGGGCATCATATGTTTTGATAGTGTCATGGGTCACCCTGTAGTACTCGTACCCGTCCGCTTCCCTGGTGTCTGAATAGTCCGCGGGCATGGTGCCGAATTCGAACCAGCCCAAAGCTTCGAGAGCTTTCTGGTACATCCCGTTTATTTCCTCGTCTGAAAGGGCAGGTATTTCCTCCTCCGCTCCGCCCGCGTCTTCAGCCGCAGCGCCCCCGTTGCCTGCCGGCTGCTCCTGGGCCGGCATGTCTCCATTATCCTGCTCTTCGGCCTTATCTACACTGCTGTCGTCTGTCGTGCCTGTTTCCACACCGTCCCTGCGCCCGATGCTGACGCAGCCGGCTGCCAGCGCAGCGATGAGCAGGATGCTGATCAGCACCGATACAAGTTTGGCGGTTGCTATCTTCCTCCGCATATCCGAATCTCTTCTTCCATGTTCCGTTGCATTATTTGCATAATATTCCATAGACTCTCAATTATTACTATTATATTATTCTAATAAATGCGACGGATCCTTTCAATCTTAAGTTCCACCTGCCGGGCCTGCCGACTCTTTTTCCCGCGGTATGCCCGATATGATGCTGCATAAGTTGCCCCGGGATGGCAATGTTGTTATAATAAAGACAATTTATCAGACTAATGCCGTCTGGTGGAAATAACACTGACAGGAGGGGATATCTATTGAACGTCTGGCATGATATCTCGCCGGATCGTATCAGCGCCGAGGACTTTTACGCGGTGGTGGAGATCCGGAAAGGCTCAAAGACCAAGTATGAACTTGACAAGGAGACAGGGATGCTTGTCCTTGACCGCATACTTTCGACTTCCACGCATTACCCGGCAAATTACGGCTTCATTCCTCGCACATACGGAGACGACAATGATCCGCTGGACGTGCTGATCCTGTGTTCAGAGCCGATCAATCCGATGACGCTCGTACGGTGTTATCCCATCGGGATGTTCACCATGATCGACAACGGCAGAAAGGACAGCAAGATCATCGCTATCCCTTTCAAGGACCCGAGTTACAACTGCTACAGGGATGTTTCAGAACTGCCGAAACACATCTCCCTCGAGATGACGCACTTCTTCAGCGTATACAAGGAACTGGAGCAGTCAGAGACCGAAGTGGCCGAGGTGGAAGGCCGCGAAAAGGCCATTATGACCATACAGAAAGAAATCGACAACTACATCGCGAAATTCGGGGGCAGATCCTGAAATGCCCGGAATAAAAGGATCTTCCAGCTTGATGATCAGCCCCTGAGTGCTGTCGCAGCAGGTTCAGTGCCTGGTTCGCCAGGGCCTGTCCTGTTATACATTTCATTTATCTCTTCTTCACATTCGAGCAATACTTCCACGATCTCCGGGTCGAAGTGGGTCCCGGATTCCTGCTTTATGACTTCAAGGCTTTCCCTGTGGGAAAGGGCGTCCTTGTATACCCTTTTTGACCGCAGGGCATCGTATGTATCTGCTACGGCCATTATCCGCGCCGAAAGCGGGATCCGATCCCCGGACAATCCGTCCGGATACCCGGTGCCGTCCCAGCGCTCATGATGATGCCTGGCGATGTGCACCGCCATTTCCAGGAACTTGTACCCCGAATATCTCTGCTTCACTTCAAGCAGCGTTTCCTCACCGATGACAGTGTGTGTCTTCATTATCTCAAATTCCTCGGGCGTCAGTTTGCCGGGCTTGAGCAGGATGCTGTCAGGTATCCCTACCTTCCCGATATCGTGCAGCGGAGCTGCCTTGAAGATATATTCGATATAGCTGTCGTTTATGTAATCCCTGTATTTCTCCCTGCTGCGCAGCTTGCCCGCCAGCAGCCTGCAGAGTTCGGCCACCCTTACTACATGTTCACCCGTATTGTAATCCCTCGACTCCGCCAGCTTGACCAGGAAATATATCGTGGCCATGTGCGCCTCGAATATCTCGCTGTCCCTTTTCCTGACATTCATGAGTTCCTGCCTGTAATGGTCCGCAAAAAAGCCGATCACGTAGGCGATTATCACATACATGGCCACCCTGACGATCCAGTTGATGGGATCCTGCATGATGCCTTTCTCCACATCCAGCGGCATAAAAGGTCCCAGCAGCAATCCGCCTGCTGTCGCATGTATGATGCCGTGCCGTTTGCCGTTGGTGGACGCGGCGATGGTGATCGGTATATACATGAGGTTGGTGTATACTTTACTGGTACCACCTGCATAATAAACGACGAATGCTGTCGCTGCAGCCAGGATATATGAAAGCAGTAAGATTATACCGCTCCTTATACTTATCTCTTTTGAATTCAACTTTAGACTGAATTGCATTCCGGACACCTGCCAGACTGAATCCATGAATACCCGTTTCCCCTTGTTTACTGTCGGTTCATCAGTCTTATTGCATATATTTGTTATATTTTGCTTCTATTTTTATTTTACCACGTTTTTCGCCCGGTAAAAATTTTATTTGGAAACGGTCCCGTCACGCAATCTGCCAAATAAACTTTCCGGCTGTCATATCCGGCAGCCGAATCCCTTAAGGTTCTTCAGGCTCATGCCGAGGCACTCGAAGGGATCCGCCCGGCAGATGTCCTGTTCGACAGCCGCCCATTTTACACCGGTCTGCCTGCATGCGCTTATGATACCGGGCCAGTTGAGATTTCCCTCGCCGACCTCGGCCATCGCCTGCCTGCCCTGGTACATCACCATGTCTTTGAAGTGGACGACGTCCGTCCGGCCTTCCAGCTTCCTTATCCATTCGATGGGATCGGCGCCTCCGGCCTGTACCCAGTATGTGTCTATCTCAAACCCGAAACATTCCGGGTCCGTTTCATCCAGCAGGATCTCCATCACCGTCATCCCGCCGAACTTGTGGAACTCGAAATCGTGGTTGTGGTAGATGAAGTACAGGCCGTTTTCCTTCAGAACCTTCCCGAACCCGTTCGCTATCGCTGCGAACTCAGAGCAGCCTTCCCTGCTGCCGCGGAAACGTTCCGGCATGGCGCCAAGGCCTGCATACCTGCAGTTCCACATTTTGTGGAGTTCGATCATCCAGTCCATCTCACGTTCCAACTGATCGAAACCGACATGTGTGGCACAGATGACCAGCCCCTGCTCTTCGGCGGCCTTTTTCACCAGTTCGGCCTTTCCCCTGTCGATGTAGCCTATCCCGGACACCTGCACCGCATTATACCCGATCTCTTTTATTTTCCTGAACGTCTCCTCTATGCCCGCGGGAGTCTGCATGGTCTCCCTGACCGTGTACAACTGTGCCGCGATCCTTAATTCATCCATCGTCATTCCTCCTGTCTGTTTTCAACGTTTGCCCGGTTGCGTGCCGCGTTCGATCATGTCATCCCGCCTGGTCTGATCCTGCGGTCCGAATAGCTTATTCTCACGGCCTTCGTGGCTCACTCATTCGATCCTCCGTGATCGCTCTTAAGACCAGGTCCTCAGCAGTCCGCACCGTCATTTGAGACCCCTGAAAAAGTATTCACGGCCGTTTGCAGACGATTCGTATATGCCCATGGCCATTTCAACGGATACGTACGCATCAGGAACGCTTATATAATCCGCCTTATCCTGCAGGATGCATTCGTAGAAATGCCTGATCAGCTTCTCATGGCTAAGCCCCCAGTAGGCTTTCTCGCCTGAAGCAAGCTGGTCGCGTGCAAGGAGTTCCCTTTTGTCGTCCCTGGCCAGGTACAGTTCCCCGTCCCATATGGTCAGCGACCCTTTTTCGCAGTGGATCTCTATCACGACGGGAGAATTGTCCGTGTGGCAGACCGTTGCGTAAAATATTCCCCTGGCTCCGTTTTTGAACCAGATTGTGGCCTCTGCTGTGTCTTCAACTTCGATAACGCTCCTGAAACACCTGTTGTCTGCGTGGCCCATTATCCGTTCCGCTTCCCCGCAGAACCACTGCATCAGGTCCAGCGTGTGGAGGGCCTGGGTGATGAGGACGCCTCCCCCCGCCCTTTCCCTGTCGCCTCTCCAGCCGCTTTTGGTGTAGTATGATCCATCCCTGTACCAAGTGACGATCCCCTTTATTCCCTTTATCCTCCCGAGCATCCCGGAATCGATCACTTCCCTGGCCTTTACGGATGTCTGGTTGAAGCGGTTCTGGAAACATACGGCCAGGTGTTTTCCGCAAGTCCTGGCTGTTTCCACCATTTCTGCAGCATCCGCGGCATCGATGGCAACGGGCTTTTCAGTCAGAACGTGTTTGCCGGCTCTCAACGCATCGATGGCCATGGAGGCGTGCAGATGATGGGGCGTACAGATATGGACCGCCTGTATCGCCGGATTTTTCAGCAACTCCCTGTAATCAGTGAAGAAATCGCAGCCGTACCGGGCAGCCGCTTCTTTCACAGCATCCTCTCTTATGTCGGCTACTGCGGCGAGTTTTGCGATCTCTAATTTTTCAACGGCATCGGCGTGGACCCCAAAAACGGCTCCGCATCCGATAATGCCGACTCCCAGTTTATCCATGTGTTTTCACTTCCGTCCACTGAATCAGTTTTTATCGCTTCTGATCTCTCGGGTTCATTTCTGTCTGCCTGGATCGTATCGGACCGCACCAGGCTCCAGCCGTATCATGCTGCCGGGCCCGCTTCGTTCTGCCGCAGGGCGGGGCCACTTACAGTCAATAGGTCCTGCTGACGTCCAGCGTCACATTTTTTGCATCTTTTTTGAATGTGGACGTCCTGATCCTCTCCTGTAGCTTTTCGTAAAACAGGTCTCCATCTATGGGCAGTTCCACCCAGCCGTCGGTCCATGCCGACAAATGCATGGCATTGGAGATCGTCAGCCCAAGGATCCCTTCTTCTCCGGGAGCCAGCAGCGGCGTCCCCCTGGCGATGGCATCCACCCAGTTGTTCATGATGCCCACGTGGTCTGTCTGCTGCCCATGCACCGGGATCTCGCACTTCCAGCATTCCGGCTCCCCGAAACCGCCCCTGTATTCCCTGTTGAACTGCCTTTCCGGCACACGGAGCCTGTAGAATATGATTTTCCCGTCCTCAACCACGATCTTGCCCCTGTCGCCGGTTATCTCCAGGCGGTTGGTCCCGGGCGTGTCGCAGGTGGACGTGATGAACACCCCTGTGGCGCCGTTCTCATATTCCACGTATGCCGTGACATCATCTTCCACTTCTATGTCATGCATCTTGCCAAAGCCCATGAATGCCCTGACGCGGACAGGCATGCCGCATATCCACTGCCACAGGTCCAGCTGGTGAGGCGCCTGGTTAAGGAGGACACCTCCGCCTTCCCCGCTCCAGGTGGCTCTCCATCCGCCGCTGTCGTAGTAACTCTGGGAACGGTACCACGACGTGATGATCCAGTTCGTCCTGCGGATCTCCCCGAGTTCCCCGCTCTTCACCAGTTCCCTCGCTTTCTGGTAGAGCGGATTGGTCCTCTGGTTGTACATGATACCGAAGACTTTGCCGCTTCCGGCTGCCGCCTCGTTCATCTCCCTTACCTGTTTCGTGTAGACACCGGCCGGTTTTTCTACCAATACATGCAGGCCGTTTTCAAACGCCCGGATCGCGAGAGGCGGATGGTCGTAATGAGGAGTACAGACCATGACGGCGTCGGCGGCTTTTGCCCGGAAGAATCCCTCCGGGTCGGCGAACCTTTGCACCTCGTCTCCCAGCGTTTTTTCAGCCCATTCCAGCCTTCCAGGCCGCAGGTCGCATACTGCCGTCAGCACGGCGTCCGGCACTTTCCCCGCGGCCAGGTTCATCGCATGGGCGCTTCCCATGTTCCCTATACCGATTATCCCAATGCGAACTTTATCCATTGTTTCGCCTCCCTGTTTCTGATCGCGTCAAAACCTGATGTCAGTACATCTGCAAAAGCTCCTCCTGCAAGAATCCGAGCACTTGCGTGCTTCGATACTGATATGCATGTTCCCGGTTATCCTGAAGCCTCATCCGTGATTTCCCTGATCAGTTTCTTCAGTGCATAAGCTGCGATGGCGAATTTCTCGGGGCCTGAATCCTCTGCGCTTGCCTCGACCTTCCTGTTTTCAAGCTCCGCAAACCCGACGAAGTTCCACAGGTGCGGCTCTATTGAAAGGAACCCTTCAAATCCCCTTTTATAAAGGCTCTCCAGTATCTCCTTCACCTTTCCGTCTCCCTGCCCGGCGGGAACGACATGATGATCGCTGTATACAGCATCCTTGATATGCAGGTAGACGATATGGTCCTTAAGCAGTTCATACGCCCCGGGATAAGTCTCCACATCACATTGGACGAAGTTGGCAGGATCGAATATGAGTTTCAGGTTGTCACTGCCCATTTCTTCTGCCAGGTCGAGGCACCGCCCGGGAGTGTCGCCGTAGATGCCCTTTTCATTTTCATGCAGCAGCGTGATGCCTGTCCCTTCCGCCGCCTCCTGGAACCGCTTCCACCGTTCCATGACTTCTCCCCGGTATGCTTCAGGCTTTTCTCCCTCGGGGATATAAAAACTGAACATGCGTATGTACCGCGTCTCCAAAATTTTTGCAATCTCGAGGGTATGCCTGAACAGTTCCATGTGCGGTCCGAAATCATCTGTGATCAATATCTTGCCTATCGGCGAACCGACTGCGGATATCCTGAATCCCCTTTTGTCAAGCTGTTTCTTGATTTCCCTTACTTCATCGAGGGAATGCTGCGTGATGTTTTTGCCGTTCACTCCCCGCATCTCGATATAACTGATGTCGTGCTGTTCCAGGACATCCATCTGCACGTCGAGCCTCGAGTCGATCTCATCTGCAAATGCCGACAAAATAAACCTGCTCATCCTGCTCACCCCATCCGTGTATTTTTACTGAAAATACTGTTGTTGTCATGGAAAACTCTTTTTCGTCACAGGAAACTCCATTCTTATTATAGAAAATACTGCAGTTCATCTCTTTGACTTTGTTGCTTCAAACATTGCAAATATTGCTGTATAATGAATTAGCAGAGATGCAAAATGCTGGCCCGATCCCGGATGCGCCAAGCTGTCCCTGTGCCATGGCACAGTTCTCCCGTGCTGCCGTCCCGGAGCCTGTGTCCGGTGTGCCTACGAAGCCCGGAGCCTGTGTCCAGCTGCCGCCGGATCCCGGAAGTGCCGCCTTAACGGATCGGACCGGAGGAGCGTTGTTTTATGGATCCTCATGTGTTTCAGTATTCATTTGAAGACCAGTTCGACATCTCTCATACAGCCGATCCGCAGGCCCCGGCGGAGTACCCGGTGCACATCCACGACAGGTACGAGATATATTATTTCCTCTCGGGAGATGTGACATATTTCATAGAGGGGCAGAGCTATCCCCTCGGCAAGCATGACCTCCTCGTCATCAACACCGGAGAGCTCCACAAGCCTGTTTTCAACTCCTCCAGGCCCTATGAGCGGATCACGATCCACTTCCGGCCGGAATACATATCTTCATACCAGCAGAAGGACTGCAACCTGCTCTATTGTTTTGAACGGCGCAAACTGGGTCACCACAACCGGATCGACGGTACTGACATCGTTGCGAACCAGGTCAGCCAGTACTTCGACGGTATAAGGAAATACGCCGTTGACAGGATCCGCGGGAGCGACCTGATGATAAAAACCTATTTCCTGCAGATGCTGGTGGCTCTCAACCGGATCTTTGCAGAAAAGAGGACCGCCCCGGGAAACACCATGGCTTATGACGTGAAAATAGTGGAGATCCTCGACTACATCAACAACCACCTGCACGAGCAGATCACGCTGGACTCGCTGGAAGAGAAGTTCTATGTCAGTAAGTACTACCTGTGCCACCTGTTCAGGAAAAATACCGGGGTCACAGTGGGAGAATACATCGCCTATAAGAGGATACTGAAAGCAAAGGAACTGCTGATCAGGGGCACCCCGGTGCTGGAGACATGCCACGCCGTGGGTTTCAGGGACTATTCAAACTTCTATAAAACATTCAGGCGGCTGGAAGGGGTCTCGCCGCGGGAGTATAAGCAGTGAGCATTATTTAGAGCTCAACATCGGAATCGATTTGCATCTAAAACTGCAGATCAGTTTCCCTGACTATTTTGATCGGAAACCCTTTTGATTGAAGTTCCAGGGCTTTCATCACTTTAGTGCCGTAATTGCCGGCACACCAGGCATCGCTCCCTTTATTGCCCACGATAACATAATCAGTTTTCCTCGTTACACCGCTGACCGGTATGCCACCCCTTTTCACAAGCACCGCCTGCACTTCCGACCTTTCTCCGAAATCAAACTCACCTGTAAGGCAGAACGTTTTCCCATTAATGTCGATATCTCCGCAAGCACATGCCTTCGATACCGGGTCAGTGACCTGTTCGAACAAGCAAAGCATGCTTTCACGTTCTTCATTTTCAAGGATTCCATCTGCCAAAGCCTTGCTGACGATTTCAAAAATTTTGTCAAAAGGGAAGTTACCTTTCAGTGATGCATTTTCATCGAGCCATCCCTGCAGGGCCAGTGTTTCTTCGTCGCTTAAAACACCATCGGCAACTATTTCGCTTAAAATACTTTTGAGTTCAATCAACCGTTTTGAATGATAACTGAGCTCTGTCCTAAATCTTTTTTTCGTAGACCGGTAAAAAGATACATTGGTAAAGTCGTAACATCGGATGAAACGATCTACGTCCAAACCGCATTTTATGTAAAACAGGAGCAATTCTGCACATGCCCGGCTGTCACTGCCGGCATTGTGATGATCCAGGCTGACATCCAGGTACCTGCAGATAGTATCAAGTTTATGGTTTGGGAGCTCCGGCAGACATACGCGGCCCATACTGCATGTGCATGCATAATAGGCATAGGGGTGCCAGCTGATTTTATAATGGCAGAGGCATTTTGCCAAAACTCCCATATCAAACTGCGCATTATGGGCAACCAGGAGACCGCTGCTCATGACGGGCTCGATAGTGTTCCAGATTTCGGGGAAAGTGGGCTTGTCCGCAACCATTTCCGGTGTTATGCGAGTCAGCGCTATGTTGAAATCATCAAATCCGGTCTCAGGATCGACCAGCGAGTAAAACTCGTAAGCAATTTTCCCATTTTCAACTACAGTAATACCGATCGCACTTATACGATCATTAGCCAGGTTAGGCGTTTCTACGTCAATCACGATAAACCTGTTTTGCATATCGGCACCTCCGGCACTTTGCGGTCCGTCAGCGACAGGTCCCGGCAATGACGTTGGATCAAGGTCGTATCAGGCCGCCCATACTTGGCGAATTTTCGCGCAAATTCGCCTGCATTCATATTTTATCATAAAAAAAGCGCAGGCGTTTTTTTATACATTCCTTCGCGATCATGGTTTTTAGCTTTTGCTTTCTGTTTTATTCCGTTATTGTATATGTAATCCAATTGGACAATGACCTCTCCCGTGACGTTAGCGGGGCAGAGTCATCCGTCCAAGGCTGCCAGTAAAAATTTATTTTATACTAAAGAATGCTAGCCGCTGATCTTATCGGGGTATTTAACTATGTGAGCTCACTTGATCAACACAAGCGTCAAAGCCACTCCCTGCCCAGGTCTTTCCGGTATCCGGGGCTTTCCGTCCTATGATTTTTTGACAGGCACCCAGATCTCCACGATCGATCCGGCGTCATCATTGCCCGTATAGCGCTCGTCATAGAACTCCACCACGTAGGGGTTGCCGCCGAGCAACCTCTGCGACCAGCCCTTGTCATTATTCGCAAGCCACTCATCCATTGCGCTGTTTTCGCTGCCATAACCCCTGGCAGGATATACGTCGA
>Ga0209537_1000912_pt1 | contig 34939 bp, 32 predicted proteins | sample BioPla4DNA1_FD_187698 | JGI IMG/M metagenome (GOLD analysis project Ga0209537, IMG submission 187698) | Biogas fermentation microbial communities from Germany - Plant 4 DNA1 (SPAdes) (version 2) | ecosystem: Engineered > Bioreactor > Anaerobic > Digestate | place: Bielefeld, North...
AGCAACCCTTTCTTCTTCAGTAAACTTCCTTATAAATCTTGTACTCATTCATATCCCCCTCAATTAAGTTATTTTTATTATAATTACATTGAGTGTATTAGTCCAACTTTCTGAGGGGGCCTATGAGCTACTAACTCCTAACTCCACACTCCACACTCCTAACTTCTAACTCCACACTCCTAACTCCTAACTATATTAAATGTATTAAAAATATTTATTTATCCATACTAAGTTATATTAAAACTTTTATAGGAGGTTTATATGAACAGTAAATATGAGGATATTTTTAATAGATTAGTTAAGGCTTATTATGAAGATAGATTTGAGGAAACTGTTAATGATATAGTAATTAACCATGAAATTTCTCCCCAAGAAACTTTTAAAATAGTATGTACTCTTTGCGGAGTTTCTTTAGATTTTGATAATAATTACCTCTACAAATTAAAAAATGCCATTACAAATTATGAAGTCAATAGACGTTTTATAGAAAAACTTGATAGCTGTAATATTAAATGTAAAGCAAGTGAAGATGTAAAAACTAGCTGTCAATTAGCCTGCCCTTTTGATGCAATCTTATATGATAAGGATAATAACTCTACATATATTGACTATGATTTATGCCTTGGCTGTGGAAACTGCATTGAACATTGTAAAGACGGTAAAATAATGGATGTTGTAGAATTTTTACCTGTCCTAGATTTAATAAAAAATAATAAAAAAGTAATAGCTGCAGTTGCTCCAGCTATTGCAGGTCAATTTGGAGAAAAGGTTACTTTAGACATGTTAAGAGAAGCTTTTATAAAAATTGGCTTTACTGATATGATAGAAGTAGCCTTTACAGCAGATATGCTGACTATTAATGAAGCTGTACAGTTTAATAGATTAGTTAAGGAACCTGATGACTTAATGATAACCTCCTGCTGCTGTCCAATGTGGGTTGGAATGTTAAAAAAGGTTTATAATGACCTAGTTCCTAACTTATCTCCTTCAGTATCTCCTATGATTGCTGCAGGCAGGGTTATTAAGAAACTAGATCCTGAAGCAAAGGTAGTCTTTATTGGTCCATGTATAGCTAAAAAAGCAGAAGCCAAGGAAGAAGATATTGGAGATGCAATAGATTATGTCTTAACCTTCCAGGAACTTGATCAAGTATTTAAGGCCTTTGATTTAAATTTAGAAAGCCTAAAAGGCATTCCATCAAGGGATTATGCATCAAGAGGTGGAAGGCTATATGCAAGAAGCGGTGGAGTTTCTTTAGCTGTTTACCAAGCCATCCAGGAACTTTATCCAGAAAAGGCAAAATTCTTTAAGGCTATAAAGGCTGAAGGAGTAAAAGAATGCAAAGAAGTCCTTAAAAATGCCCTAGCTTCAGATATAGATGCTAACTTCATTGAGGGCATGGGCTGCGTTGGTGGATGTGTTGGAGGACCTAAAGCCATAATAAGCAAGGAAGAAGGCAGAAAATTTGTTGATGATTACGCCTTTAATTCTCCTATCAAGGTTTCTACCCATAGCGTAACCTTTAATGAAGTATTAAAAAGATTAAATATTAACTCCCTAGAAGATTTTGAAAAGGAAGATAAAACAGCAATATTTCATAGAGAATTTTAGAAAAGTCAAAATTCAAGCTGAACTAAAAAAACTATGTACTAAAATACTGGTACATAGTTTTTTCACTTTTAATAAAAGATTAATATTTATTTATAGCTTTCTTTTTAAATTTTTCCTGTTTTTTCTGGTACTTAGCAAAAATTTAAATTATAATTATTTATATATGTTAAAATATTTATTTTTTTCAAATTTTAGGTTAAATATTATGAAAGGAGTTCTTATTTCAAAGGATAAGCTTTTACCACTTTCAATCTTTGCTTTAGCATTCTCAATTCTTATTTCATCATTTATAATTAGCAGATCAATAAATAATAATGGAACTTTCATTTCCCATGAAATGTCCAATGGATTTAATAATCTACCCAGCAATCTTTATAAAAGTTTTAATAATAATACTCAAACAAAAAAGCTTGAAGAAAAAAGTAACTTTAATCTCCGAGAAGCTGCTGAATATTTAAATATCTCAGTAACAGACCTAATTAATACTGTATATAATAAAGAAGCTAAAATAACTTATGTAAAAATACATGAGGAATATATCTTTAATAGAGAAGCTCTAGATAAATGGGTTCAAGAATCAGACTTTAACATGTAGAGTTATATTGAAATAGCTACTATGCTAGGAGTTTTGCTTAATCTTACTACTTTCAGATAAAACAATAACTCTAAAGCATAATAGCTAATCTTTTACAAAAAAAATTCTAATACTTGCTATTGATTTATATTAAAATTTTCCTCTTTATATTTATTTAAGTTTAACAAGTCTTCCTTTCTGTATAAATGATAAGCTGGGTACATGGTATCTACATAAAGCTGAATTCCTAATACTGCTGCCCTTACACAAAAATGCCTGTCTTCTCCCCAGAAGGACAAATTATATATTGGATTAAAATTTACACCCTTTTCAAGAGCACTTCTTGATATTAATGTACAAGCTCCTAAACCGCCTACTTCATAAGTTCCAGGGATTCTTAATTTAGATAAAAATTCACTCATTCTAAGATTAGCTTCCTCATTAGTAATATATTCCCCCGGCTCAATATTATATAAGGTATAAGTATCTTTTAACCAAACTTGAGGATATTCTTCTGAACTAGGATTCCATTTAGTCCAAAATATATTCGATACTATTTCCTTATCTAAAGAAAGTAGCCTTTTTATTGTTTTAGGATTTAATACTATGTCTGAATCAATAAGAAATAAATAATCAAAGTTTTCCTCTAAAGCTTTGTGAATAATCTCATTTTTAAAATTAGTAACCTTTTCTATTAATTTATTAGTCCATCTATGAGTTATCTCATCACAAACATATAAAGATTTACTATCACTATTTATAAGGATAACATTATTAATTTCTTCCTTAAAGTTATTTAATAGATCACTTGATTCCTTGTTTAAATTATCATCTATAAAATAATAACTTACCTCTATATCACTTAAGTCTAATTTCCTTAAAGAAAATAGAAACTCCTTCAATATCTCAGGCTTTTGATTAATGGGGCTTCCTATTAAAAGCTTAATCATATATTCCTCCTTATTACATTTTATAAATTATATTCAATTTAATTTAAGATATGCATATTTTCTAATTTTGTTATTTTATTAGGCATTAGCAGATTCTATTTTTTTTCATATGCTATAATAAGCCAACTTAATTTGGAGGTAATTTTCTTTGACAACTATAAGCGCTTGTATCATTGCTAAAAATGAAGAAAAAAACCTATTGAGGTGTCTTAAAAGTATAACTAATCTTGCTGATGAAATAATACTGGTTGATACCGGTTCTAACGATAATACAATAAATATTGCCAAAAAATTTAATGCTAATATAATAGAATTTCCTTGGAATAATAATTTTAGCGATGCTCGAAATAAGGCCTTAGAACATGCAACTAAAGATTGGATATTAATAATCGACTGTGATGAGGCATTAGATATATCCCAAATAACAGATATCAAAAATACTTTAAGCCAAGCTTCAAATATAGGATTTTCTTTAAAGCTTGTAAATATAATAAATAATTCACCAATAGAAGGTGAATATTTATTTAGAATTTTTAAAAACTACTCTGGCTTTTATTTTAAGGGAAGAATAAACGAAAGAATTTTAAATTCATCTTTAAAAGCAGACTATGAAAAGAACATTATAAGATTAGATTATAAATTATATAATTATGGTTTTGATTTAAACAAAAAAGATATAAACAAAAGATGTTATAGAAATTTATCTATATTTTCAGAATATAAAAATTCTGACACAAGCTATATAAATTATTTTAATATTGGAAATGAATATTTTTTACTAGGTAATTATTCAAAAGCTGTGACTAACTATTCAAAAGCTCTATACTCTTGTGATGATATCTATATTTCCAGCTATATTACTTATGTTATTATAAAAACTTACTACCATGCTCAAAAATATAACTTAGGAATTTCTGTTGGTGAAGGCCTATCTTTAAAATACAATAAGATTAGGGAAATATATTATATTATTTCTTTATGCTATTTAGAGCTTAATGATATAGAAGCTTATAGGGAAAACTTTAAAAAATATTTAGCTTCTAGGGAAAATTCCCATAAATATTGTTTTGATTTAATTTTCCTTGAAAATAAAAGAATAATTCCAGAGATGTTTGGATTTAAATTAAATAATTTTGTTATATAAAAAAATAAAACATATCATTCGTTGACATGTTTTATTTTTTTTTATTTAATATTTTTTCTATTAAATCCAGCCTGCTTTTCCCTAATATTTGCTTAGGTTTCTTAGCTACCTCATTATTCTTATAGAACTTATCTTCATTTCCTTTTATTACTTTAATTATATTTGCTTCTAATTTTTCATCTTCAATATTTCCTTCGAAATAATAATCTATATATTCCCTTAATGCATAGCTAAGATCTTCTTGATTTTTATAGTATAATCTAAGCTCAGATTTATCCACACCTATCCCACCTTATATTATTCATAGATATATTTTATATCATTAAAATAAAACATACAATAACTATATAATTTTATTTACTATTATAAGAATTAATACATTGCTTTTGATATAATAAAATTAATTATAAATATACTTAAATTAGAATGGAGATAATTTATGTTAATAAAAAATAAGGCTATACAAATTTTATTTTTAGTTTCTTTAGGCTGTATAATAATGTCCTTTATAGAAGGAATTATTCAGCCTAGTTATGTTTATAAATCTTTAATAAAACTAATTACCTTTCTTTCTCTAATATTAATATACTGTCTTTATAATAAGGATTTTTCCTTTTTTAAAGTATTAAAGGTTCACGATAAAAAAGATTTATTAATATCTATAACAATTGGACTAGCTGTCTATAGCCTAATAATTCTTTCCTATTTTATTGCTAGAAATTTTATAGATTTAGAGCAAATAGCATCTAATTTAACTGAAAAAGAAAATATCTCAAAAAACAGCTTTATTTTTGTTGCCTTATATATAAGCTTTATTAATTCCTTATTAGAAGAACTATTTTTTAGAGGCTTTGCCTTTATTCATTTAAAGAAACTAATAAAAGAAAAATATGCCTATACATTTAGTTCAATAAGCTTTGCCCTATATCATGTTTTTATTATGTCTGGATGGTTTAGTCCAGCCTTATTTATACTTATACTTTTTTCATTGGTTATCGCAGGTCTTATTTTTGATTATTTTGATAGAAAAACAACTATTTATAACTCATGGCTTATTCATATGAGTGCTAATTTTGCAATAAACACTATTGGCCTTATAGCTTTTAATATAATATGAAGATTGTAAAACAATCTTCATATATTCTATACTCATCTAAATATATCATCACTTTTTTCTTTTAAATTTTCCTAACCATAATAAAATAGATCATTAAAAATTCCCCTAAAAAATATTATAAAAATAAATTTTATTATTAAGAAGGCATAACTTTTTATATCTATGCATTTTTAATAATATTCAATAAATTTTATAAATAATTGTTGCATAATTATACTAAACAGTCTTATAATTATACCTAACAAAAGAATAAAACATTTTGCTTATAAGGAGGAAAAAGATGCTTAAAGTAGGAGTAATTGGGGCCACAGGATATGTAGGAGCAGAACTTATAAGAATCCTTATTAATCATCCAAAAGTAAAATTGGAAGCAATAAGTTCCACAAGTTACATAGGAGAGACTATATCATCAATATATAAAAATTTTTATGGAAAAGTAAATCTTATTTGCACTGATATGGAGGAAGTAATAAAAAAATCTGATTTAGTTTTTGCTGCCCTTCCTCATGGCTTAAGTGAAGAAATAGCTGAACTGACCTTTAAAGAAAATAAAATCTTAATTGATTTAGGAGCAGATTTTCGACTTTCAAAGGAAGAAGATTATAAAAAATGGTATGGTCTTAATTTCTTATTTAAGGATCTTCACAAGAATTCTATATATGCCTTGCCTGAATTTAATAGAAGTAAAATCAAAAACTATAAGATAATAGCAAATCCAGGCTGCTATCCTACTTCCATTGAACTTGGATTAATGCCTGCTCTTAAAAATAATTTTATATCGGTGGATAACATTATATGTGATTCAAAATCAGGAGCAACTGGAGCTGGAAGAACTCTTAGTCTGAAATCTCATTATACAGAAGTTAATGAAAATCTTTCAGCCTATGCCATAGGCAATCATAGGCATACTCCTGAAATCGTAGAATGTTTATCAAAAATTTCTGGTAAGAAGGTAAGTATAACTTTTACTCCTCATCTCCTTCCAATAAATAGGGGCATACTTTCAACGATATATTGCAATTTAAAAAAAGAAATTTGCCTTGAGGAGATTCACAAAAGTTATGCAGAGTTCTATAAAAATGAGCCTTTTATAAATATTATGCCTTTAGGGGAAACTGCACAAATTAAAGATGTAAAATACACAAACAATTGTAATATTTCTCTTCATCAAGATCATAATAAAAATCAGCTCATAATTATAAGCGTTATTGATAATATGCTTAAAGGAGCAGCTGGACAAGCTGTTCAAAACATGAATATATTAATGGATTTTGAAGAAACTGACGGACTTGATTTTATAGCTTTTTCAAATTAAAAATCATTAAGCATAAAAATAAGGGGGTTTATAAATGTATTTATTAGAAAATAAAGGCGTTACTGCTCCAAAAGGCTTCTATGCATCTGGAATTCATTGCGGCCTTAAAAAAAATAATTCAAAACTTGATTTAGCACTTATTTATTCAGAAGTAGCTGGAAATGCAGCTGGAGTTTATACCAAAAATAAAGTAAAAGGAGCTCCTATTTATATTACAAAAGAACATCTTATAAATAAAAAAGCTCAAGCAATAATAGTAAATAGCGGAAATGCAAATACCTGCACTGGAGATGATGGTCTATTAAAGGCAAAGGAAATGGCTGAATTTCAAGCTAAAGCCCTTAATATTAAAACCGATGATGTTCTTGTAGCTTCTACAGGAGTTATTGGAGTTCCCCTTAACATAGATAAAATAAAAAATGCTATTCCTCTTCTAAGCAAAAAACTATCTACTGAAGGAAGCGAAGAGGCTGCCTATGCAATAATGACTACAGATAAAATAAAAAAGCAGCTTGCGATTGAATTTACTATTGGTGATAAAACTGTAACCATAGGAGCAATTGCTAAAGGCTCTGGAATGATAGAACCAAATATGGGAACCATGCTATCTTTCCTAACTACAGATTTAAATATTTCTTCAGAACTTCTTGAAGAAGCATTAAGAGAAAGTACAAAAATAAGTTATAACAGGGTAAGTGTTGATGGTGATACAAGTACAAATGATATGGTATTAATTATTGCAAATGGATTAGCAAATAATGAAAAGATAGTCAGCAAAAATAATGACTATTATAACTTCCTTAATGCATTAAACAAGATAAATGTAAGTCTTGCAAAAATGATTGCTCGTGATGGAGAAGGTGCAACCAAGCTAATTGAATGTATAGTATATAATGCTCCAAACAAGGAAGATGCAGAAGTTCTTTCAAAAAGCGTTATAAATTCTCCATTAGTTAAAACTGCAATATTCGGTAATGATGCTAATTGGGGAAGAATTTTATGTGCTTTAGGCTATTCTGGAATTAATATAAATCCAAACACTATAGATTTATACTTTAAAAGCGAACTTGCTGAAATTAAGGTATGTGAAAATGGAAAGGCTATCTCCTTCGATGAATTAACGGCTAAAAAAATTCTTTCAAAAGAGGAAGTTAAAATTTTAATAGATATGAAATCTGGAACAGAGGCTGCAGTAGCTTGGGGATGTGATTTAAGTTATGATTACGTAAAAATAAATGGAGAATATAGATCTTAAGAAAGGTGATTTACTATGACTTCAGTAAAACGTGCAGAGATAATTATTGAGGCCTTACCATATATACAGGCATTAGCAGGAAAGACCGTTGTTATTAAATATGGTGGCAGTGCAATGATTAATGAAGAATTAAAAGAAAATGTTATTAAAGATATTGTGCTTATGCAATGTATTGGAATTAATCCAATTATTGTTCATGGTGGAGGTCCTCATATAAATGAATACCTAGAAAAACTGGGACAAGAAAGCAAATTTATAGACGGCCTAAGATTTACAGATAAAAATACTATGGATATAGTTCAAATGGTCCTTGGTGGAAAGGTTAATAAAGATTTAGTCAGCCTTATTGAAAAACTTGGAGGGAAAGCTATAGGAATAACAGGAATGGACTCTTCTTTTATAAAAGCCAAAAAACTTGAAAGTGATCAAGATTTAGGCTATGTAGGTGAAATAACAAGTGTGGATAGCAACTTTTTAAATAAGCTTATTGAAACAAAGCATATTCCTGTTATAAGTTCCATTGCTATTAGTGAAGATTTAAAAAGCAGCTATAACATTAATGCTGACCTTTGTGCTTCCAAAATAGCTTCAAGCTTAAAAGCTGAAAAACTTATTCTTCTAACTGATGTTCCAGGAGTTTTAATTGATCCTAAGGATAATAACTCCTTAATTTCCACTCTAAGACCTCATGAAATTAGAAAACTTAAGTCAGATGGAATATTAAAAAGGGGCATGATTCCAAAAATAGACTGCTGTGTAGAAGCGGTAAGACAAGGGGTTAAAAGGGCTCACATTATAGATGGTACCCTTCCTCACTCTATTCTTCTAGAAATTCTTTCAATTGAAGGAATTGGAACTATGATTTACTAAAAAAGGAGGTTAAATTATGATAAATGAAAATTCGCCTTTAATGAACACATATAAATACCTTCCAGTTAATTTAATTAAGGGTAATGGATGTCTTTTATATGATAATAAGGGGAAATCCTACATTGATTTTACAAGTGGAATAGGAGTAAACAGCTTAGGATATAACCATAAAGATTGGGTTTTAGCGGTACAGGAAGCTGCTTCTAGCCTTCAACATTGTTCCAATATCTTTTTAAATAAAACTGTTTATGAACTAGCTGAAAAATTAACAAAATTAAGCGGCATGAGTAAAGTATTTTTTTCAAATTCAGGTGCTGAGGCCAATGAAGGCGCCTTCAAATTAGCCAGAAAATATAGTTTTCTAAAATACGGTAAAGGTAGAAACAAAATTCTTTCCCTAGAAAACTCCTTCCATGGAAGAACCTTAGCCGCTTTAAAAGCAACAGGTCAGGAAAAATTCCACAATTACTTCTTTCCCTTTCCTGAGGGTTTTGAATATATCAAAGCTGATTTAGAAAGCTTAACCAAGGCTTTAACTAATGATGTATGTGCAATCATTGTAGAGGGAATTCAAGGAGAAGGCGGTGTACACCCCCTTGATAAAAATTTTATAACTTCCCTTAAAAAGATCTGTCAAGAAAAAGATATTCTTCTTATTTTTGATGAAATTCAAACTGGCATAGGAAGAACAGGTAAATTATTTTGCTATGAACATTTCAATATAAAACCTGATATTATCAGCTTTGCTAAGGGTCTTGGCGGAGGCCTTCCAATAGGAGGTTTTCTATGCAATAATAAACTTCAAAATGTTTTTAATCCTGGAGATCATGGAACAACATTTGGCGGAAATCCAGTAGCCTCTTCTGCTGCATTAACAGTTTTAAAAAATATAGCTAATGAAAAAGCCTTAAAAGAAATTCAAGAAAAAGGAAGCTATTTGACAAATCTTTTAAAAGATATATCCTCTCCCCATATAAAGGCTATAAGGGGAATAGGATTAATGATTGGAATAGAAGTAGATATCAATCCATCATCTTTTCAGGAAAAGGCTTTAAAAGAAGGTTTATTAGTCCTTACAGCTTCAACTAATGTAATAAGACTTCTTCCTCCACTTATTATTTCAAAAAAAGAAATAAAAAAAGCTGTAAAAATATTAAAGAATATATTAGAAAACTGGGAGGAATAATTTATGAAAAAAGACTTATTAAAGATGGAGGATTTATCTAAAGATGAAATACTGGATATATTAAATACAGCTGATCAGCTGAAATACGAATTAAAACACGGAATAGTCCATGAGCATCTAAAGGGAAAAAGTCTTGGAATGATATTTGAAAAATCTTCTACAAGAACTAGAATATCCTTTGAAGTTGGAATGTACCAGCTTGGAGGAAAAGCCTTATTTTTAAGTTCAAAGGATTTACAGCTTGGCCGTGGAGAACCAATTAAAGATACAGGAAGAGTATTATCTAGATATCTTGATGGAATTATGATTAGAACCTACAAACAAGAGGAAGTAGAAGAGCTGGCAAAATATTCATCAATTCCAGTTATAAATGGACTTACAGATGATGAACATCCCTGCCAGGTACTTGCAGATTTAATGACAATAAGGGAAAGTAAAACTAAATTAGAGGGATTAAAGCTGGCTTTTATTGGAGATGGAAATAATATGGCTCAATCCCTTGTAATTGGTGCCTTAACTGTTGGAATAAATGTATCTATTGCTTCACCAGAAAATTTTAAAATTGATGAAACTTATATTAAAAAAGGAAAAGAAATTGCTAATAAAAATAATTTAGAATTTAAACTCTATACTTCTCCTAAAGATGCTGTTATTAATGCAGATGTTGTTATCACTGATGTATGGACAAGTATGGGAATGGAAAAAGAAATAACTGAAAGAAAGAAAGCCTTTAATGGCTACCAAGTAAATAAAGAGTTAATGGAACTTGCTAAGAGTGATGCAATTGTATTACATTGTCTGCCAGCCCATAGAGATGAAGAAATAACAGAAGAAATACTAGAAAAGTATGCAAATATTATTTTTGAAGAAGCAGAAAATAGGCTTCATGTTCAAAAAGCAGTTCTTATCAAACTTTTATCATAGAAAAATTAATTTTACTGTTAAAAAACCTTCTTAAAATAAAAAGTTCACAATTTGTAAACTGTGCTACAAACTGTGAACTTTCTCCTCTTAAACTCCTAACTCCTAACTACTAACTACTAACTACTAACTCCTAACTGTTAACTGTTAATTCCTAACCAATTTAGCTTCTTTTCTTTTTTCAGTTTCGTCTACTACTAAAGCTGATACTGCTGCACCAGTTACATTTGTTGCAGTTCTAGCCATATCGATAACTGCATCTACTGCCATTACCATTGCCATACCTTCTAATGGTAAACCTAAAACAGAAAGTACAACTGTTGTTGACATAGTTGCTGCTCCAGGAACTCCTGCTATACCAATTGAACCAACTATAGTTGTTGCTACTATTAATATATAGTGATACATTGTTAAATCTATATTAAACACTTGTGCTACAAATATAGCTACTATTGCTGGATATAATCCACCGCAAGCATTCATTCCCATTGTTGAACCTAATGATGCAGTAAAACTTGCTACTTCATCTTTAACCTTAGCTCTATTTACTAAGCTGTCTATTGTTACTGGCAAAGTACCATAACTGCTTTGGCTTGTGAATGCAAGTAACATTGCTGGGAATATATCGCCAAAGAATTTAATAGGATTTCTTCTTGCAACACCTGATATTAATGGTGTATGAACTAATAATATTTGTAGTAGGCAGGCAACATAAACTGCTGCTACAACTGTTGCTAATGATAATATTGTATCTAAACCGTTATTTGAAGCTGCTGTTGCTATTAATCCAAATACTCCATAAGGTATAAACTTAAGAACTATTCTTGTAATGCTCATTACTATTTCATAAGTTGATAAAATAAAGTCTTTAAAAGCCTTGATCTTATCTGGATTTTTATTATCTTCTATAACTAATGCTATTGCTACAAATATTGAAAAAACAACAACTGGTATTATTTGACCATCTGCTATTGATGCAATTACATTTGCTGGTAAAAATCCTAAGATTACATCTGTTAATGCTGGAATTTCTCTTGCTGTAAAATCTCCTGCTCCAGTAAATACAAAGCCTGCTCCAACATTAAATATCTTACCTATAACTATTCCTATTACTGCTGCAATTCCTGTTGTTCCTAATAATAATCCTACTGCTTTAAATCCAATTGATTTTAAAGTTTCAATATTTTTAAATCTTACTAGGCTTGTAATTATTGAAGTCATTACTAAAGGTATAACTACCATCTTAATTAATGACATATAGCCTTTTCCAACTACTTTTAGGAAAGGTATATTTCCTTTAAATACTATTCCTATAATTAATCCCAATCCTAAAGCCACTAAAGTAGCAGTTGATCTTTTTCCTGTCTTTTTATTAACTATATATACTACATATACAGCAACTAATGAAGCAATAATTGCTAATATTAACTTAATATTTATATCCATTTTATTTCCTCCTAAAATTAATTATTATTTATATTATTAAAAAATTTATTAAATAATTGCTTTTAATTTTTGTACTGCTGGCCAGCAAATTCTATCGAATAAAAAAACTTCTCCCCCTATATTCAGAGGCAGAAGATACATTTCCGCGGTTCCACTCTGATTAAATGTTTATACATAGAAATATATTAACATTCATCTCATTCAAAGTATAAAAATACTTCATCTCTATAATGGGAGAACCCATAAGACCCTACTCTTATTTCAAGCCTTAAACTCCGAGGTGCATTTCATTATTATAATTTTAGGTTATCTCAGCAACTAACCCTCTCTGTGGAAAATTATTAATAACTACTTCTCCTCTTCAACGTCTATTATTCTTATCGGATTACTATGATTTAATTATATCACTGTAATTTAACTTGTCAATAATAATTAATAATATTTTATATAAAAATATTTCCGATATAAGGGTAAACATTTTCAAAATTAATCTATTTTTGTTGAAAAAGAAAAAGGTCAGAAACCAAAGCACTCCCCTCTAGTTCCTAACCTTTTATTTCTTACCTTTTACTTGTTACTATCAGCTAAATATATATCAACATTTTCTTTTGTTACTTTTGTATGTTGTGTTTTTACATACTTTCCATTAATACCTTGTACATTATTTACATCTAATCCCTTATCCAAGGAATAAGAAATATCAAATATAGCTTTAGCTTGAAGCTTTGCATCACTTATTACAGTACCTGTTAAGTCTCCCTTATTAACAGCTTCTAAAGCTTCTTTTACTCCATCTATTCCAACTACTATTGGCTTTTCTGTAAATACATCTGTTGAATTTATTGAATGTAATGCTCCTAAAGCCATTACATCATTATTACTAATAACAACTTCTATTTCATCTCCATACTCTTGTATCCATTGATTCATTTTATTTACTGCCTGATCGCTTTGCCAATTAGCACTATCATCTGCTAATTTCTCTAGCTCTATTCCATAATTATCAATATCTTTTATACAATATTCTGTTCTAATGGAGGCATCTTGATGACCAGGCTCCCCTTCCAGCATTACATACTGTATTTTATTATCTTTATTTTTGTCTAATTTACTTTTATTTTTATTCCATTCTTCTATAATAATTTCTGCCTGCATTCTTGCAGACTGTCTGGCTTGAGCACCAACATAATATACTTTATTCCACCTATTTAAATCTTCTTCAACTGGTTCCCTATTAAAAAAGACTAATGGTATATTTGCATTCTTTGCTTTATCAATTATAGTTGCAGCAGCAGTTCTATCAACTAAGTTTACACAAATAATATCATAATCTTGTTTTATAAACTTATCTATTTGATTTCCTTGATTTGTAGTACTGCCCTTTGCATCAACAAAATCTAACTGTATCTTTATATTTTCCTGCTGTTCCTTTTCTTTTGATATATCTTCTAAATATGAACTTATACTAGATATAAAAGTATCATCTTGCCTATATAGGGTTACCCCAATTTTTATTTCATTCTTTTTCTTTTCACTAAATTCTCTACTACACCCTGAAATTATAGAAGTGCCAAATATTAATGCAGTAAAAACAATAAATCCCTTATATTTCTTCACAATAACCTCCCATAAATTACACCTATAATTACCTAATGATAGGAAATAGCATTCTTTGATTTTCCTCAGAATACATATTATAAATATTTATCGTAGTTGATGTTATTTTACTTTCCTTAATCTTTTCATTTTCTATCTCTGAAACCATGGCCTTCATCCCTAAATAACCTAGGTTAAATTCATTCTGCATAGCTATGGCATTAATTATTTTTTCTTCCATTAAAGAGATTATTAAACTTGTACTTCCAGTTCCATAAAGACCTGCCTCACTAAAGTAATCCTTCTTTGCCTTTCCTGCAATCTCTAATATATTAGGCTCAAAGGCAACCAATACTTTTGTATCTTGATTTTTTAATATTTCTGAAATGCTTTTGTAAATTTCAGCATCATCCTTAGGTAAATCTATAAATTCATAGGTGTTTTGGCTTAATGAAATTTCATCGATAAATCCTTCATATTTTTCTTTTTCACTACTTATATTAAATCCACTTCTTAAAATTATTATTTTACTTCTTGTATTACCATTTTTAATTACTTCATTAGCTAATTTTCTGCCAAGTTCATAATTATCACAGGATATATATGTGAAATTTTCTTTAGTTTCTATATTAGATTCAAATAAAACAATAGGTATTTCCTTTCTTAAATCCTCTATAAGTTTAGATAGAGAACTATAGTCTGCTGGTGAAATTAATATCCCATCTGTACCATTCATAATCTCTCTCTTAATCAATTCTTTCTGTTCTTCTACACTATTATCTTCAATAAGGGTAATAAAACTAACGTTTACATTTAAATCAGAAGCAGCCTGTTCCATTCCATTTTTAACTATTCTCCAAACCTCACTGCTCTTGCCTCTAACTATCACAGAAACCTTATATACTTTCACCTTTCCCTTTGAAGCTTTAGGCAATAAAATAAGGGAAGATGATATAAGAATTATAAAGAGAAAAATAAAGATTGTCCTTTTCCTTATTACCACAGCTATTCTCCTTTATTATCAATATATTTATTAGCTGGCATATGAATTCTAATAATAGTTCCTTCATCAGGCTCACTAAAGATTTTTAATCCATATTCTTTACCAAAATAAAGCTGTATTCTTTCATGAACATTTTTTAACCCTATTCCCGAGCCTTTTCTGCTGCTATTCTTTCCTTTTTTTACAAGCAGTTCCTCTGCCACTTCTTGAGGCATTCCTAACCCATTATCAATAATATCAATATAAAGATTTTCTTCTTCTACATAAGCCTTTACTAAGATATTTCCATCTCCATACATATACTCCATGCCATGATAAATAGCATTTTCTATTAAAGGCTGTACAATTAATTTAATACATTGTAAATCTAAAGCTTCTTCTTGCGCTTCTATTTCATAATCAAATTTATTTTTATATCTTATACTTTGTATAGTAAGATAATTTCTTGCATGTTCAAGCTCATCTTTAACTGTAATAATATTTCTACCCTTGCTTATACTTATTCTAAAAAACCTAGCAAGAGAAGTAACCATTGTTATTGCTCCATTATAATTTTCATTTTCTATCATCCAAACTATAGAATCTAAGGTGTTATATAAAAAGTGCGGATTTATTTGTGATTGTAGGGCATTAAGCTCGCTTTTTCGCTTTTCTTCCTGCTCTTTTACAATATTATCCATTAAAATATTCATTTGGTTTATCATTAACTTAATAGCTTTAGCTAAATGCTGAACTTCTTGAGAGCCCGTTTCTGAAATGTTTAAATTATCTACACCATTTTCAAATTCTTTAACTGCCTTTTCTAATTCCATAATTGGATTGGCTATTCTTGAAGAAACATACATATTAATTGATATCAAGGTAAAGATTGCAAAAAGCATTATAAATATTGCAAAAGCTCTAAAATCACTTGCACCAGATAATATATCTTCTATAGGAGAAACCGAAACTATTTTCCAACCTGTATAGCCTACTGTCTTTATATTTATCATCCTTTTATTTCCCTGGAAATTTTCTAAATAGTTCCCATCTTCTAATTTTGAATTTTTATTATTTGTTTCCTCAATAAGATTAGTGTATATTAGCTGTTGTCTGGGATGATATATTATTTCCCCATTTCCATCCATTAAATATACATAAGCATTTTGCCCTAAATCAACATTTTTGCATATTTCCTCAATGCCGCTAAAACTCATATCAACTAAAAGAACACCTCTTTTAGCCTTACCATCTTCAGTTATTTCAACTGCTCTGCTTAAGGAAACAACCCAAGTATATTTATAATTTGGATCATAAAATAAGTTTTGAACATGAGGAGTTGAAAAGTGAAGGTTTTCACTTTTTTCTAAAGCATCTTGAAACCATTCATTTTCCCTTGGATCTATATTTTCTTTTAACTGTTGTACTGGATAGGAAGCTATTATATCTCCATGCTCTGAAAACAAGCTTATGCTGATTAAGAAGTCCTTATTGGCTTCGTAGAGTATATCCATTTCCTTATTAATATTTTCACTGGATAAATCCTTCTTCTTAATCCCTCTATAGTACATGGTATCAGATATTTTCATCATCTTTCTTAAATAGCTATCTAAATTTAAATTAACTTGATCTAAAATAGCTTGATTATTTTTTGCAACCATTTCCTCAGTTAAGTTGGAAAATCTTAAATATAAGGCTCCTCCTACTACTATCATTCCAAGTACTGCAACAATTGTAAAAGAAACAGATATGATATTATGAATACTTGCTTTTTTATAATAATTAATTATTCTTTCTTGAATTGATTTTAGCATATTTAATCATCATCTCTTTCTATATTTTGAAGGAGATATTCCATATTGTTTTTTAAATACATAGCTAAAATAATTAGCCTCTAAGTATCCAACCTTCCTCGCAATAATATATGTTTTATCATCTGTTGTATTTAACAGCTTTACCGCCTCTTCAAGCCTTATATTAGTTAAATAACTTACGAAATTCATATCAGTTTCTTTTTTGAAAATAGTTGAAAAATATGTTGGACTTACATGCAATTCTGAACATAACCTTTCTACAGATATTTCAGGGTCGCTATAATTTTCTTTAATATATGCTTTAGCTTTTTCTATTAACATTTTTGAAGAGTTAACTCTATCTTTCTTTATTAACTTATTTATTTTTATAGATTTTTCAATAAACCAACTCTTAATATCATTAATTGAATCTGCTTTGCTTAAATAAGAATAACAATTAAAATTATCTCCAAAAACTTCATCGAAATTAATATTATAATCTTGCAGCAATCTTAATATAGCTGTCATAATTTCCATAAGATAAACTCTATACTTATTTAAATCTACTAAATCCTTTTCAACTTTCTTAAATATTCTATTAATAGTTTCTTCTATTTCTTCCTTACTTGAAAGTTTTATTGAATTTAATAATGAATTTTCCTCTTGCTCTTCAAATTTTAACTGAATATCATAATTTGGTTCTACGTCATCTATATAAATTGCCTTTCCATTTCCTAAAATAGGTCTATAACTTAAAGCTGTTTCAGCTGTTTTATATGAATATCTAATATCCATTATATCTTCATATACTCTTCCAATACCTGAAGATATTGTATTTGCAAAAACACATTGATATACTCTGCTTACTTCATTTAAGCCCTTAAGTAAATTGTTTATTTCTGATTTTTCTTCAAAAGTTGCTAATACTACAATTTTATCTGAATAAGGAAAACTAACAAAATCACAATAATTAACAAGTATTTCATCAACCATGTTTTTAATTGAAATTAAAAGTAAACCAATATTGTTTTCCTCTTCTTCTAGGATTGTGGTTCCATCTATATTTATTAAGGCAACAGCCAGAAATCTTTTTATAAAATTTAATCCCAGCTTCCCAGCATCTTCTTCCCATCTTTCCTTGATCATCCTACCTTCTAAAGCTGAAACTAAATATTGTTCTCTTAATACAGGAATACTTTCTAAATAATGTTTTTTTAATATTTCTACATTTCTTTTTTGATTATATTCCTTATCAAGCTTGTCCTTTAACTTTTTAAGAATTTCTATAATCTCAATTGAATTAATAGGTTTTAAAACATACTCAAAAACATTTATCTTTATTGCTTTATGAGCATATTCAAGTTCATCTGACCCAGAGAAAATTATTAATTTTGTGGACGGCATTATTTCAGATAATTTCTCCCCCAATTCTAATCCATCTAGAAAAGGCATTTTTATATCAGTCATTACTACATCAGGAGCAAGCTTTTCCGCCATTTCCAGGGCTTCTTGTCCATTTTCTGCATCTCCAACTACTTCAAAACCATATTCTTCCCAATTAACCTTATTAATTACTCCAAGTCTTATTTCTTCTTCATCATCTACAACCATTATTTTATATAGCTTCATATATAACCACTCCCAGATATATTAGCATATACTTTTTATTACTTTATAAACAATGTGCTAATCGATTACATTTGATATTATTTAAATAATTAGAATATTAACATAATTATAACACAAACTATAAAGATTGCGAAGAAATCTTTATAATTCACAGTGTGCAGTCTAGCTAATAATTCAGCAAGGCTGAATTATAATAAAAAACTCCTAGGGGCAGCCCTAGGAGTTTTATCCTTAATTGTCCATTGTCAATTCTCAATTGTAATCTGTAAAAGTTTTGCCTTTACAATACTATTCCAAAGATTAGTGATAAAATCATAGCTATAAAAAGTACAACTAAAAATTTATCCATAGTTTCTACAGAAACATCTATATTTCCGTATAAGATACTTCTTATACTTTTTTTCTCTTCTTTTTTTACTTCTTCAACATTTTTACTTTCTATAATTTTATCTTCCACTTTTTATCATTCCTTTAATTTCTATTTCTTAGCTATATACTTTCTTACGTCTAGTGATACAGCTGTTATTATAATTAAACCTCTTATAATATATTGCCAGTAAGCATTAACACCAACGAAGTTTAAACCGTAGTTGATAACTTGTAATAATACAGCACCAATTAATACTCCTGGTATTGTTCCTATACCACCTGAGAAGGAAACTCCACCAACTACGCAGGCAGAAATTGCATCTAGGTCATAGTTAAATCCTGTATTTGTAGTAGTAGAACCTGCTCTTGCTGCTTCTAAGAAACCAGCTAGTCCATAAAGAACTCCAGAAATAATAAATATAATCATTATGTTCTTAACAACGTTTACTCCTGAAACAGCTGCTGCTTCTGGATTTCCACCGATTGCAAACATGTTTCTTCCAAGCTTTGTTTTATTCCATACAAACCATATTACTAATGATACTATCGCAAGATAGAATACAAGATATGGTATTTCTAAAGCTCCTAATTTTAAGGATCCATTTACAAATTTAGTGTATTTTTCAGCTAAGTTTGCTATTGGTTGGGCTCCTAGCGGAGGTCTATCTATATAAAGACAAGATAAACCATAAGCAATAAGTTGAGTACCCAAAGTGATTATAAATGCATGTACCTTTAATTTTGCAACACCAAAACCATTAATTGCTCCAAATACTGCTCCTATAGCCATAGCTACTAACATTGGTAATATTAGTGGTAACTCTGGTAAATTAGGATACATTCTTGATGCATAAGTTGTTGATTGCAGCAATGATGAGGATATAATTGCTGTAAATCCTAAAATACGTCCTGAAGAAAGATCTGTTCCTTGCAGCACTATAAGACCAGCAACTCCAAGAGCCATAATACCACGAGTTGAAGCTTGGCTTAATATATTAGTAAAGTTCTTTAATGATAAAAATCCTGGATCCTTTACTATAAAAAATATTATCATTATAATTAGAACCATATATAATGCATAATTTAGCAAGAAATCTTTTACTGTATCTTTATTTATTTTTACTTTATTCATAACTTGCACCTCTATTCTAAATATATTTTGCTGCCATTGTCATAATATCTTCTTGAGTTAAATCATTAGTTAACCCTTCTCCTGCTAATCTACCATTAGACATTACCATTATTCTGTCACAAATACCTAATAACTCTGGCATTTCAGAAGAAACAACTATAATTCCTTTTCCTTTATTAGCTAAATCAATTATTAATTGATAAATTTCATATTTAGCACCAACATCTATACCTCTTGTTGGCTCGTCCAATAATAAAATTTCAGGTTCTGTCAGAAGCCATCTTCCTATAATAACCTTTTGTTGGTTTCCTCCAGATAATGTACTTATTAATGTTTTTTGACTTGGAGTTTTTACCTTCATACTATCGATAACCCATTGAGTATCTTTTGTCATTTTCTTGTCATCTAATACTCCAAACTTACTATATCCATCTATATTAGCTAATATAGAGTTAGACTTTATATCTAATTTCCCGAATATTCCTGTTGCTCTACGTTCTTCTGTTAGAAGAGCAAATCCATTTCTTATTGCCTTTCTTGAATTTGTATTTTCTACCTTTTTACCATGTAAAAGTATTTCGCCCTCACTATGATGAGCTATTCCAAATATAGTTTCTAAAAGCTCTGTTCTCTTTGATCCAACAAGTCCAGCTACTCCTAAAATCTCTCCTTTTCTTAACTTAAAGGATACATCTTTTATAGATGGTTGATATGTAGCCGTTAAATTCTTAACCTCTAATATGACTTCCCCTGGTTTATTAGTCTTAGCTGGAAATCTATTAGTTAAATCACGTCCAACCATTAACTTGATTATTTTATCTGTAGTTAATTCTTTTGCAGGTTTTGTATCTACCCACTTACCATCACGCATTACTGTTACTTCATCCGATATTTGAAGAATTTCTTCCATCTTATGAGAAATATATATAATTCCGCAGCCTCTTGCTCTTAATTTATTAATAATTCTAAATAAGTGTTTAACTTCTTCTTCTGTTAAAGAAGATGTAGGTTCATCTAGAACCAATATTTTGGCATTATAGGAAACTGCCTTAGCAATTTCAACCATTTGTCTTTGTGAAACAGAAAGTTTAGCCATTTTTATTTTAGGATCTACATCTATTTCTAATTCCTCTAATACTTTCTTAGTTTCTTCATACATTTCTTTATCACTTACAACTCCAGCTTTTCCTGGATACCTACCAAGCCATATATTATCCATAACATTTCTTTGGAGTACTTGGTTTAATTCTTGATGCACCATGGCAACACCATTATCCATGGCTTGTTTTGGATTTGAAAACTTTACTTTTTTTCCTTCAATATAAATTTCTCCAGCATCTTCAATATAAACTCCAAACAGACATTTCATTAAAGTAGATTTGCCTGCTCCATTTTCCCCCATTAAAGCATGTACAGTACCTGGTTTTACTTTTAATTGAACATTATCTAATGCTTTAACTCCTGGAAACTCTTTACTTATACCTATCATTTCTAGAACATATTTATTGTCTGCCATACTTATTTCACCACTTTTCTATTATTTATTAAACTGCATAGTGGTAAACCACTATGCAGTCTATATTAAGATTTTCTACTATTTTAAATATGGTTGATAAGGAATACGGATAGCAACTCCTGTATCATCAAACTTGTAAGAAGTACCTTCAGTTGCACCTTTTCCAGCAGCTAAGTTTAATCCAGTTTCATATAATGCCTTAGCCATACCTTCAGCATCTTGAAGAACTGATCCTAACATATATCCCTTAGCTATATATTCTTGAGCAGCTGTTGTAGCATCAACTCCAACAACTATAATAGATTTTTCGCCAGAGTCAGTATTATATCCTTGTGCTTGTAAAGCTGCAATAGCTCCTAATGCCATACCATCATTGTTAGCAATAACTGCTTCTATCTTATCTCCATGGTTTGATAACCAAGCTTCCATAGCATTTTGTGCTAATGCTTGATCCCAGTTACATACTTGTTTAGCTAATTCTTCAACTTGCATTCCCTTATCCTTTAGAGTTGAAACTGAATATTCAGTTCTAGCAACTGCTTCTGGATTATCAGGTTCACCTTGTAACATTACATATTGAAGAACTCCATCTCCATTTTTATCAATTTTATCTTTGTTAGCTTCCCATTCAGCTGCTATAATGTCACCTTGCATTATTCCAGCTTCTATAGCATTTGTTCCAACAAAAATAGCCTTTTCATAAGACTTAACTACTTCTGCAGCTGGTTCTCTGTTAAATAAAACAACTGGTTTTTCAGCTGCCTTTATTTTATCAACAACAGTTTGTCCAGCTCCTGTATCAACTAAGTTAACTAATAATAAATCATAATCTTTTTGTAATGCAGTATCTATAGTATCATTTTGTGTAGCTTGGTCACCTTTTCCATCAAAGAATTCAAATTCAACCTTGCCACTATTTTCATCTTGTATCTTTTGTAATGCTTGACGAACAGTTGAAATGTAAGTATCATCAAATTTATATAGGAATACACCTACTTTTACTGTATCGTCTGATCCAGCATTTTCTCCTCCTGTTGTTTTTCCGCCACAGCCTACTAATGTAGCTGCAACCATAACAGTGGCTAAAGCCATAGCTAATAATTTTTTAACCTTTTTCATACTAAACTCCCACCTTTTATTAAACTTTTTAGTTTTATGATTTCGTTTACATTTATAATTATAAAGTTTTTCAAAAATAACTCCATACAAAAAACTTAACTAAATTATCAAAATTCTTTGATTTTTCAGAATATATTTTTTAAGAATAATTTGTTAAATTTGTGAAGATAATTTTAAAATAAAATAGTAATTTATAACATAAAATAATTAAATATGATATAATTATTCCAAACCTACGAAAGGAGTTGTTCTTATGAAAAAAGGATTAAAAACTTTACTAATAATAATAGCTGTAATTCTTGTTATAACTCTTCCTATTATATCTAGTTATAACAATTTAGTATCCTTAGAACAAAAGGTTGATCAATCAGCATCAAATATTGATACTAATCTTCAAAGAAGATCTGATTTAATACCTAATTTAGTTAATACAGTAAAGGGATATGCAGCTCATGAAGAAGAAATTTTCACAGATATCGCTGAAGCTAGAAGTAAGTTAGCAGGTGCAACAAATGTATCTGAACAAGCAGATGCTGATTCAGAATTAAGCAATGCATTATCAAGACTATTAGTTGTTGTAGAAAAATATCCAGATTTAAAGGCTAATGAAAACTTTATTGCCTTATCAGATGAACTTGCAGGCACAGAAAATAGAATTGCTATTGCAAGACAAGACTACAATAAAATAGCAACAGAATACAATACTAAAAGAAGAAAATTCCCTACTACTATAATAGCTTCAATTTTTAACTTCGAAGAAAAGCCCCTTTATAAAGCTGATCAAGGCGCTACCGAAGTTCCAAAAGTAGATTTTGCTGATTAAAGATGATTTAATATGAAAAGATTTGTTTCAACCATTTATAAATTTATTTTATTTGTTTTCTTGGGGGTATTTTCTTTAACTAACATTGTTCATGCTGATACTACTTTTCCAGAACCTACAAATTATAAATATGTTAATGATTATGTAAATTTACTTACTATAGATGAAAAAGAACGAATAGTATCTATTGGAAAGGAATTAGAAGATAAAACTGGAGCTCAAGCTACTATTGTTATTATAAACTCTTTAGATGATGTTCCAATAGAAGATTATGCTAATAAGTTATTTAGATCCTGGGGAATTGGCAAAGCTGATGAAGATAATGGACTGTTAATTTTATTAGCCATTGAAGATAGAAGCTGGAGAGTTGAAGTTGGCCGCGGCCTTGAAGGCGCCATTACTGATGCAGGCAGCGGAAGAATAATGCGTAACTTAGCAGTACCGGAATTTCAAAATGATGACTATGGTACTGGTCTATTAAATAGTTATAGTGCTTTATGTGATTTAATAGCAAAAGAATATTCAGTCACCCTAGAAAAATCCTTAAATATTGATTTATCAGGTATTGAAGATGAGGATTATGAAGATCTTGAGGCTGGTGATATGATACCTATAGTTATAGTCGGAATTCTAGTAATGCTTGATATATTCTTTAATAGAGGACGCATTATATCAGCAATATTAAGAGCTATGTTTTGGTCTTCAGGACGTGGACCAAGAGGAGGCGGTCATGGCGGTTACGGAGGTGGCGGCTATGGCGGTTTCAGTGGCGGCTCCCACGGAGGCGGTGGTGGCGGCTTCGGCGGCTTTGGCGGCGGATCTTCTGGTGGAGGAGGATCTAGTGGAAAATGGTGATACCATTTTCCACAGTTCACAATGCATAATGTTCAATTGCGGTAGGTTTTCAGACGAGCTGAAAATCTTAAATAATAATAAAATAAAAGCAGTTTCTTTTATGAAACTGCTTTTTCTATATATAAATTTAAATTATTGCTAATATATCTGCTTTATTCTCAAATATTTTTTACAAATTCAAAAGACTTTAGCTCTAATTGCCTTTGGTTTGCTTCTAAAGAAAAAGAAGCAAACTAAAGGCCATAACCATCATTCCCCCGATCAACCCATAGATTGATAAATGATGTTCTCCATATTCTTTTGCTGCTGGTAATAATTCATCAAAGGATATAAAAACCATTATTCCTGCTACTAGAGCAAAGATTATTCCAGAAGTTAGATCTGTGAAGAAATTTCTTAGAAATAGGTATCCTACTAATGCTCCAATTGGTTCTGACATTCCTGATAAAAAGGAATAAATAAAAGCTTTTTTCTTATCTCCTGTTGCATAATAAATTGGAACTGATACTGATATTCCTTCTGGTATGTTATGGATTGCAATTGCCACTGCAATTGGTATTGCTACATTAAAATCTGTTAAAGCTGAAACAAAGGTAGCAAGTCCCTCTGGGAAGTTATGTATTCCTATTGCAAGAGCTGTTAATACCCCAGTTCTCATTAATTTTTTTGATTCTTTTTCTTTTCTAATCCTCCTACATTCTTCAGTGTTACAATCATTTAGTACTTCCTTAATCTCATGAGGATTTTCTTCACTAGGTACAAGCTTATCTATTAAGGCAATTAAAAACATTCCTGCAAAAAAGGCTATTACTGTTATATAACTTCCTTTTTTTACTCCTAATGCATTTACTAATGAAGTTTTAGCATCGGCAAATAATTCTACCATAGATACATATATCATAACGCCAGCTGATAATCCTAAACTGACGGATAAAAATTTCTTATTTGTAGTTTTAGCTACTAAGGCAATTAAACTTCCTATTCCTGTTGCAAGTCCTGCAAATAAAGTTATTAAAAATGCTACAAATAAATTATTCATGTTTAATCCCTCCTCTTTTCTTTATTTAAACATCTATATCTTCTATCTTTCAATAACTAAAATATATCTAAATACTAATATTTTATTCATTAATAATAATTATTAGTTATTTATATCTTATACTAAATTACATAATTTTTCAATTAAAAACCTGTTTTCTATTTTACTAAATTATAACCTTTCAATTAGATTTAATTTTCTTATGCTTCTTAGAAAAAAACTTAGAGTTATATAAGGTTAAGCTTATATACCATACGATAAAATATATTAAAGAAAGGAATTCCAACTTAATAAAATAATCATATCCTGTACCTAAATCTTCTAATATTGTACCTTTTGCTGCAATATTTGAAGTAAAACTAACAAAAAAATAATCTGTTTTATAAATTGAATTTATTATTCCCATGCTTAATCCCATGACTTGAAGAATTAAATAGGCTCTTAATAATTCTAATTTGCTTATAAACCACTTATTAATTATAGATAAGTATATCGGTACTATTATTATAGATAGATGAGCCACCATAAAATAATAATATTTTAAATATCTAGAGGACATTGATTTATCCATTGATAATATACTTGATATACCACCTAATACTCCAGCAAATAATAAGAAATTAAATATCTTTTTATTTGGTTTTATTAAAATAGCTGCACATAGAACATTACAAATATAACATAAATGTAATGGTAATTTATTGATGGTTAATCCTTTTATTATCCAATTTCCTAAATAAAAAAGAGAAGTAACTATTATTATAATCCCTGCAAAAAAATATCTTAATCTTCTTTCAAACTTGTTATTTAATCTTATTTTCTTTTTAAAGATAAAAAGTAAAAATAAAATAACTATTAATAATATTATTGGAAGAAATCTTTCATAATCATTCATTATGTAATTTGGGTTTTCTCTCTCATAACTAATAAATTCTTTCATAGGCTCTCCTTTAATATATTTCAACCTTCTTTTAGTCTTTAGTACTATAACAAATTTATGCATAGAGAAAACTGAAAATGCCAGCATAATGATTTTATACTGGCATATATTATAAATTTATTATTTATAATAATTAAATTGCTTATCTTTTTTTCTTATCGTCCTTTTTTTTATCGTCCTTTTTCTTTGGTATTTCACATCTGCCAGCATTTCTTAGGCACTTAATTATTTCTCTATAAGCTTTCTTATAACCAAGTACGAAGCCTTCTTTAAGTCCTTTTTCATGTCCTTCTGCGAAGCCTTTTTGTTTTCCTTCTGCAAAGCCCTTGTCACGGCCAACGCATAATCCGTTTGAGTAACCTCTCTTGTATCCAACATCATATCCTTTTTCATAACCTGCTTGGAAGCCAATCTTGTAGCCTTTTTCATAAGCTGCTTCTGCTAACTTTTCAGCTTTGCTTAGGCCCTTCTTATATCCTTTTTGGAAGCCTTCTTTTACTCCCTTTTCAAAGCCTAGTTTCTTGCCCTTTTCTAAACCTTTTTCAAAACCTTTAGTATAACCAATCTTTATACCTTTTTTAAGGCCCTTTTCAAACCATTTTTTGCAATCAACTATTTTATTTTGTTTTTTATCTTCTTCTTTTTCTTTGCGATCTTTATTAAATTTCTTTTCATAATCTCTTTCAAAGTCTTTTTCAAAATCTTCTTCGTAGTCATCATTTTCGTCGTCTTCATAATCATATTCATAGTACTCTTCGTACTTGTCTTCTTGGTCATCTTCATAGTCGTCAAAATAATATGAAGTATATTCTACTTCATCTTCTTCATAATCATCATCTTCATAAACTTCTTCATAATCTTCATATTCTTCATAGTCGTTAAATTCAAATTCATAATCGTCATTAGTAAAACCATATTTTGTTTCCATCTTTTTTCTCTCCTTGTTATTAATTTTTATAATACATAGATATGAAGCTAATAATTTATTTGTTAATGATTTTTAAGAAAATTTGACTGTGTAAGCTTATTCATACAATAATGAAACTACCTCTCTTACTAGTTTTTTTACCTTTGATGGTAACTTAGATAATGCCTTCTCCCTTTTCTCTTCATCCTCAATTTGAGCTATCCTCATAACCTCTTGTTGAACTCCTGGTATGGAATTGAATTCAGAGGCTATTCTATTGAATTTAGCTGCAAAGTTAGGATCCTGCATCTTAGCCTGTAATTTCATTAATAATTCAATACCATTCATATTTTTACTCCTAATCTTACTTTAATTTTATATTATTCATAATTATTTTCTTTGTTACATAATTCTTTATCAAAGTTTATACATGACTAAGCAAAAATAAAAAGAGCTGTCCTAAGACAGCTCTTTTTATTTGCTTTCTGAATTTAATATTAATTGAATTTTATCAATTCTTTTATCATCTAATTTTAATAGCTTTAATTTAATATTACCAGATACTACTTCACAATTCTTTGTGTCTGTAGGAATTTCACCTAGTTTTTCTATAAAGAAACCTGCGATAGTATCTGCATCTTCTGATTCTAATTCAATATCAAGATAATCATTTAAATCTGATAAACTCATCAACCCACTGACAATATAATTTTGATCGTCTATTTTTTCAATATCTAAAGAATCATCATACTCATCTAGGATTTCTCCCATAACTTCTTCAATGATGTCTTCCATAGTTACTATGCCAGAAAAGCCACCATACTCATCTATTAATATAGCAATATAGGCTTTCTTTTCTTTTAATTTTTTAAATAACTCATCTATACTTTGAGTTTCTATAAAGAAACATGGTTCTTTTATTAAATCTATTATTTTTACATTATCAATACCTTTTTCTATTATACTAGCAAAAAGATCCTTTATGTGTAAAATACCTATTATATTATCAATTTCATCCTCATAAATAGGGATTCTAGAAAAATTCTCTTCTAATATTATATTGATACAATCTTTTAGATTTTCATTAACATCTAATAAAAAAGTTTCTGTTCTAGGAGTCATAATCATTTTTGCTGTTGTATCATCAAATTCTATGATACCATCAATCATATCTCTTTCAGATTCATTTATCGCACCATTTTCTTCTCCTATTTCTATAAGGCTTCTAATTTCTTCCCTTGATATTTGCTCTTCTATTCCCTCATTCTTAAATCCAAAAATCTTCATTATTAGATTAGTTGAAAAGGATAAAAACCATACAAAGGGTTTTGTAACCTTAGACACAAATAGAATTATTTTTATTGCAAACATTGCTACCTTTTCAGTATTTTGCAATGCTATTCTTTTTGGTACTAACTCTCCTAAAACTAGTGTTAAATAGGAAATTATTAAAGTTGTTACTACTAATGCAATATCATCACTATATGGCACATTAAAATTATTAAGAAGTTCTGCAAAGCCTACTGAAATTGATGTTGCTGCCGATGCTGAAGCAAAGAATCCAGCAAAGGTTATACCTACTTGTATTGTTGATAAAAGTTTATTTGGCTCCTTTAGAATATCTCTTAATAATATTGCTTTTTTATTTCCTTCTTCCGCTAAAATGTTTATTTTAGTTTTATTTAAAGATACTATTGCCATTTCTGCAGATGCAAAAAATGCATTAACCAATATCAATATAAAAATTAAAATAAAACTACTCTCGGGACTACCTTCCATTAACTCATTCTCCTTTTAAATTTATTGCTTATAATTTTATAGTAATTATTATTCTATCATATTTATTTAAATTTTCAATCAAATTTGTCTTTGTTAATAATTATTTAAAAATCCAAAATTTGAAATTTGCTCCATTTTTAATAATTCATCAAAATAAAAAAAGTGCTTTCGCACTTTTTTTATTGCTTCTTAAAGGCTTCTTGAATTGTATGCCATGCAAGCACTGCGCACTTAACTCTAGCAGGCATGTTTGAAATATTTTGAAGCACCATTGCATCTTCTAATTTTTCTAATTCTTCTTCATCTTTAATTTCTCTTTTTATCATTCCAATGAAAGTTTCAACTAAGTTTAATGCTTCTTCCTTACTCTTTCCTTTAAGCAAATCTATCATCATTGAAGTTGAAGCTTGAGAAATTGCACATCCTTGACCTGAAAAAGCAAGATCTTCTATTATATCTCCATTCAATTTAAGTTCAAGAGTTATTTCATCTCCACAGCTTGGATTATGACCTCTTTCACATATATCTGGATTATCAAGTTTTCTTCTATTATGTTTTGAAGCACTTTGCTCCATTATAAGTTGGGTATATATGTCTTGTAAATCCATTGTATTACCTCCATTTTGCGAACATATCGTAAGTTTTCTTAATCGCTTCTATTAACTTATCTATATCTTCCTTAGTATTGTATAAATAAATACTTGCTCTACAAGTAGCATTAATTCCCATATATCTCATTAAAGGCTGAGCACAATGATTTCCTGCTCTAATGCAAACTCCTAGGGAATCGAAAATTGATGCGCAATCATGTGGATGAACTCCGTCAATTGCAAAGGATATTACTCCTCCTCTTTTTTCTACTTCCTTTGGGCCATATATGGTTACATAAGGTAGTTCTCTAATTTTTTCCATAGCATAGCTCATTAATTCATGTTCTATTTCTTCTATTTTATCCATTCCTACTTCATTTAAATAATCTATAGCCTTAGCCAAACCTACTGCGCCTTCAACATTTTGTGTTCCAGCTTCAAACTTATATGGTAATTCATCAAATGTAGCTTCTTGTTCATATACATACTCTACCATATCTCCACCAAAGGTTACAGGAGGCATTTTTTCTAGTAATTCTTTCTTACCATAAAGTACTCCTATTCCCATAGGTCCTAAAAGCTTATGTCCAGAGAATACTAAAAAGTCTGCATCTAAGTCTTGTACATCTACTTTCATATGAGGTACACTTTGAGCTCCATCTACAACAACTACAGCACCCTTTGAATGAGCATATTTAGCTATTTCCTTAACTGGATTAATTGTACCTAAGGCATTAGATACTTGAGTTATTGATACTAACTTTGTTTTATCAGTTATTTTACTCTTAATCTCTTCTTCAGTAAGCTCACCATTTTCATTAATATACATATATTTTAAAACTGCACCCTTAGCCTTTGCTACTTGCTGCCATGGTATTAGATTTGAATGGTGTTCTGCAATGGAAATTACAATTTCGTCCCCTTCACTTATAAAATTTAAACCATAAGATCTTGCAAAAAGATTAAAGGAATCTGTTGCATTTCTTGTAAAGATTATTTCTTCTTTATGTTTTGCATTAATAAAAGCTCTAACCTTTTCCCTTGCTTCATCATAAGCCTCTGTTGATGCAACACTTAATGCATAAGCTCCTCTATGAGGATTTGCATTTGAATTTTTATAATATTCTACCATAGCCTCTATAACTGATTGTGGTTTTTGTGTTGTTGCAGCACTATCTAAATATACTATTCTCTTACCATTTACTTCTTTTGTTAAGGTTGGAAAATCTTTTACTATATCTCTATTATTCATTATCCAAACATTCCTTTATAGCCTTAAATATTTCTTCTCTAGAATTTTGATCATCTATCTTATCTATTATAGGATTAAATGCACCTTCAATTATTACCCTTCTAGCTTCGTTATAATCTAACCCTCTAGTCATTAAGTAAAATAGTTTGCTTTCATCAATTTTACCTGAAGCTGCAGCGTGTTCTCCTGAAACATCATCTTCTTCACATAATAGTAAAGGTAATGCTTTTGATCTAACCTTTGGAGATAAAATCATGCAATATTCATCTTCAGCTCCAGTACTTCTTGATGCTCCTCTTTTAAAATCTATTGTTCCTCTGAATATTTTTTGCGCTTCATCTTTTAATGCTCCCTTAGTAGAAATATTTGAACTGCTTCTTCTACCTCTGTGTGTCATAACATAATTAATATCTATAACTTTATCTTTAGCACCTAAATAGATTGAATTTAAAGTTGAAGCTGAGCTTTCTTCTTTTAAATCTCCATGATAGTTAGTTATACTATATTTTCCACCTAGCTCTGCTGCTATAAAATCAACGCTGCCATTGTAGCTTACATCTGATACATTTGAATCTAAGTGCATTGTATTATTGTTTAATAAGTTTATCTTTGTTAATTTTAACTTGCTGTCATCTTTGCTAAATACTTTTAAAATACCATTGTGATATCCTTCAGAAGCGTCCAAAGAATTGTATTTTATAATAATGTTTGCTTCAGATTGTTCTTCACAAACTATTATTATATTATCTACTAAGGTATTATTGTTTTTATCCATATTGAACTCTATTATAATAGGTTCTTCTATTTTTGCTTTTCTTGCTACATTTATAATATAACCTTGGTTAAAGTCCTTTTCACCTTGATTAATTAATTCTTCTGATACACCGTAAGTAAAGTTTTTATTAAAAGGAAGTACTTTGTCCCTATCTATCTTTTCAATTATTACTCCATTATTTTCATTAGCAGTTATTTTTACATTTTCAAAAGTACCTATAGCTGGAGCCTTATACTCTAATGTTACATCATTAACCTTTAGCCAACTTTTTGTTCTTACAGGAGTCTTATTTAAATTACTAAAATTAATTTCATTAACCATTATCCTATGCTCCCTTCTAGTTCAAGCTTAATTAAATTGTTCATTTCAACTGCATATTCAAGAGGTAATTCCTTTGATATTGGTTCAACGAAACCTCTAACTATCATTGATTTTGCTTCATCTTCGCTTATACCTCTGCTCATTAGGTAGAATATAGCTTCATCGCTTATCTTACCTATTTTTGCTTCATGTCCGATTTCTACATCATCTACTGCTAAATCAATTACTGGAATTGTATCTGATTTTGAAAGATTGTCTAGCATTAGAGATTCACAGGATACAGTTGATTTTGAATTATGAGCATTTGCATTAACTTTAACAACTCCCCTGTAAGTTGCAGCTCCGCCGTTTTTTGATATTGATTTTGAGTTAATTGTTGAACTTGTATTTGGAGCAGCATGAACAACCTTTGCTCCAGTGTCTAGGTTTTGACCTTTACCAGCAAAGGATACTCCAGTAAATTCTGCAGTTGCTCCTTCTCCCTTTAAAACACTCATTGGGTATAGCATAGAAATATGTGATCCAAAGGATCCTGATACCCATTCTATTCTTCCGTTCTTTTCAACAATTGCTCTCTTTGTATTAAGGTTTAACATATTTTTAGACCAGTTTTCTATTGTACTGTATCTTAAAGTTGCTCCTTCTTTAACAAATAACTCAACACAACCTGCATGAAGGTTTGTTACATTGTATTTAGGTGCTGAACATCCTTCTATGAAGTGAAGCTTAGCTCCTTCTTCTACAATAATTAATGTATGTTCAAATTGACCTGCTCCAGGTGAATTTAATCTAAAGTATGATTGTAGCGGAATATCTACATTTACTCCCTTTGGTACATATACAAAGGATCCACCTGACCATACAGCCCCATGTAAGGCTGCAAATTTATGCTCTCTTGGAGATACGCATTTCATAAAGTATTCCTTAACAATATCTCCATATTCTCTTATAGCTGTTTCCATATCAGTGTAAACAACACCCTGTTTTACTAAATCTTCTTTTATACTATGGTAAACAACTTCTGAATCGTACTGAGCTCCAACACCTGCTAGGGATGTCTTTTCTGCTTCTGGTATTCCTAGAAGATCAAAAGTCTTTTTAATATCTTCAGGAACTTCATCCCAGCTTTCAGCCATTTTAGATTTTGGTCTAACATATGTAACGATATTATCCATATCTAATTCATCTAAAGATGGTCCCCAAGTTGGTAAACTAATTTCATTATATATATCTAAAGATTTTAATCTAAATTCAGTCATCCATTCTGGTTCATTTTTTTCTTTTGAAATAGTTGTAACTATTTCTTTTGTAAGACCTTTATCAGTTTTAAATTCAAATCTATCTTCATTCTTAACGTCATAGATTCCTCTATCCATTTCATCTATGACAGTTTTCTTTCTATTTTCCACAGGCTCACCTCCAAACTAAATTGCTGCCTTCTTAAATGCTTCATATCCATCTTGTTCAATTTGTTCAGCAAGGCTTGCATCTCCAGTTTTAACAATTCTTCCATCAACTAAAACATGAACGTAATCAGCTTTTAAGTTTTCTAATATCTTTGTATTGTGAGTAATTATTAATACTGCATTATTTTCATTTGAGTACATTTTAATACCTTGAGAAACAATTCTTATAGCATCTACGTCTAGTCCAGAATCTGTTTCATCTAGTATCGCTAGTTTAGGGTTTAACATAAGCATTTGAAGAATTTCGTTTTTCTTCTTTTCTCCACCTGAGAAACCTACATTTAAATATCTCTTTGCATATTCTGGTTTCATTTTTAATTCTTTCATATTATTCTTTAAGTCTTTATCAAACTTTAAGAACTTGATTAATTGACCATCTATAGCAATTTTAGAACTTCTTATAAAGTTCTCAACAGTTATGCCAGGTACTTCTTCTGGATGTTGGAAAGATAAGAATAAGCCCTTTCTTGCTCTTTCATCTGTTTTTAATTCTGATATATCTTCACCTTCGAAAACTACTTCTCCAGATATTACCTTATATTTTGGATGAGCCATTAATGTGTTAGCTAGAGTTGATTTACCTGCTCCATTAGGACCCATTATTACATGAATTTCACCTTTTTTTATTTGTAAGTCTAATCCCTTTAGGATTTCTTTTCCTTCAACCTCTGTTCTTAACCCACTTATATTTAATAATACTTCGCTCATTTTTACATCTCCTTGTTTATATAATCCATACAATTTCACTCTGATTTAATTATATCATACTAAATAACTCGTATTTAATCAAATATATTTTTTATAAATATAGGCTGTATGTATTTATTTTCACATAGTAGCTTTTAATAGCTATTTATTTCTTATGAAAATGATAGGATTTTACATATTTACGAGTAATCCTATCAATTATTGTGTAATGTAGAATTTTCAAGGTTCATTCTACATTACTATCTTAGTTCTTTAGAAAGAATGTATCTCCTTAACCCTCCGTATTTTAGCTTATCTTTTTTTATTTTATAACCTGAATTTAAAAATGTGTTTAGACTATATTTATTATAAGGTGATACTGTTGCTGCAAGAAGCTCCATTCCATCTTCTCTTGCAATTTCCTCTATTCTCTCGCATATTATCCTCTGTAATCTGTTACCCCTATACTCTTCCTTAACAACTGTTGTCTCAATTTGGGCAGTTTTTAAAAGTATTTCTCCTTCTAAGGCTAAATCATAAGCATAATTTTCCTTATCATATCCCTTTTTTAAATAAACCCCCATCGCTATTAAATTATCTTCTTCATCTAAACACCCTATTACTTTTCCCCTTTCAAAGGATTTTATAAATTCCTCCCTATCTGTCTTTGCAAATAACTGCTTATCTTCTAATCCCTTATATATTTCTTCCTGCAGTTCCATAATTTTATCTAAATATGATAGATCCAATTCCTTAAAAAAAGCATCTATAATTTTACCACTTCTATTTTTAATTCTTAATTTAGTCATAATACATCACCCCTTTAATTCAGTGTGGAGTTTGGAGTGTGGAACTCATAGGCCCCCTCAGAAAGTTGGACTAATACACTCAATGTAATTATAATAAAAATAACTTAATTGAGGGGGATATGAATGAGTACAAGATTTATAAGGAAGTTTACTGAAGAAGAAAGGGTTGCT